>Ga0194112_10000048_pt1 | contig 152413 bp, 119 predicted proteins | sample TA2MahC400mmetaG_FD_146191 | JGI IMG/M metagenome (GOLD analysis project Ga0194112, IMG submission 146191) | Freshwater microbial communities from Lake Tanganyika, Tanzania - TA2015016 Mahale Deep Cast 400m | ecosystem: Environmental > Aquatic > Freshwater > Lake | place: Tanzania: Lake... | reverse complement strand
TTATGTTTTCGCATGAGAAATTCATAGCATTATTTTTACACCCTTTACAAGTCATAAAAACCGCATAAATAAAGGGCTATTTGATATTTTTAGGCTTATTTTTACCCACACGATTTGGAGAAGACCCTAAACTTTTTTGTGCGGAGACTTCATCAATCTTGGGTTGGAAAACAGGGCAGCCACCATACTGCAAATGGCCACCGTGATTAAGGGAACTTTGTAAGAGCCGGACTGGGCTACAAGATAGCCGCTCACCCAGCCGGAGATTAAGCCGGCCCAGGCCTTGGCCGTATAGGTTATTCCATAGTTCACGGTGGAATATTTAGCGCCGTAATAATCGCCGATGGTTGCCGGGTACATGGCAAACGGAGCTCCCCCCAAAAGGGCGGTGATAAAAACAATGATTACAAAAGTCAAAGGATGTTCCCCAAAATTTAACAGGGCTATGACCGACAACCCCAAAAACCCATAAAATATCATCATCGTCTTTTCTCTTCCTAATTTGTCCGAGACAGCTCCGGCTACGATCCTGCTTAATCCGTTTCCGAGAGGAAAGATCACTAAAAGCCAATTAAAATAATTCTGGGGCAAATTGTATTCCTTGGCCAGCATCTTCATCTGCGCCGCAAACATCAGAACAAGCGAAACCGTAAAGGCAAAGCAAAAATAGATTAAATACCACTGATAGGTCCTGAGCATCTCCTGAGGCTTGAATTCCAGAGATGGTATTACGATTTTTTTCGCCGCCTCCGGCGCAGAAGGTTGCCATTGACTTGGGGGATACTTATAAAATAGGGCTGAAGGGATTAAAACCAGTAACATCAAAAAGCCCAGATATTGAAAAGTGAGCCAGAGCCCATGGGCATCCAGTGATCTTTGGATGATCCAATTGAAAAGCGCCGTGCCTGCGCCAAACCCGAAAACAACCAGACCCGTGGCCAATCCCCTTTTATCCGGGAACCACTTGATGGCGCTGGCAGTTGAAAGCCCATAGAGAATCCCAACCCCCACGCTTCCCAGGCCATAGTAAAAATACAACTCCATTGGGGAAGCCGCCCTGGAAGACAGGATGAAACCCAGGCCGACTAAAATGGCGGCCAGGATGGAAACTTTTCGCGGCCCGAAAGAATCGGCGATATAGCCGGAGAAGGGCTGTATAAAGGTCGCGGCATAGGAAAATACCGTAAACGTGAGTCCGATGGTGGCTGGATCCCATTTGAGTTCGTTGGCAAGGACGAAAGCAAAAAGGAACCAGGAGTACTGATAAATACTGATCACCATCATCACCCATATGGCCACGATAAGCATTAGACGCCGGAACCCGTAATATTGTTTAAGAGGGACCTCCATCAAAACTCTCCAGATTTATCTTGTGAAATTGATCCGGGTCAGGGCTCGAAGAGGATTTCTTTCCTGGATATTTATTTCCACAATACCCAAAAATCCTCTTGAGGTGCAAGAAAATTAAAAAACCACAGGGGACAAAGAGATAACAGAGTTTTAAAACCATGGTTGAGGAAAAGAAAAGAATAAGTGTCAAGCGCCAAGCAATCCGACCTTAGGCGGACTAAAGCTGAAAAAAAGAAATTCCTATGCAATCAAGTTATTAACACCCCCACCCTAACCCTCCCCCATCCAGGGGGAGGGAATTTTGGATCCCCCAGTATCTCCCCTCCCCTGGCGGGAGGGGGTTGGGGGGAGGGGGATAAAAAAGGAAATTCCTATGCAATCAAGTTAAGCCTTTTAAAAAGGACTCCACAGATCAAAAAAATCCTTGACATCCGGGAGAAGGCTTGGTAGCTTGATTGAAAGTAATTCGGAATGGTTATGATTTAGTAAATGAAAGAATCGATCCTAAAAAGGATGAAAGAGAAAGGGATGAAGCTCACCCGTCAGCGGTTGGCGATCGTCGATGCTTTCGTGGAACAAATCCTCCTCCATCCCAGCGCCAGGTTTATTTATAAGCAGGCAAAGAAAAAATATCGGGGCCTGAGCTTTTCCACCGTGTACTTAACCCTCAACCAATTATCCCAGCGCGGGATCATCAAAATGCTGGAATTTGACCAAATGGAGAATCGCTTTGACGGGACTACCAACGAGCACATCAACCTTATCTGCAAGGGATGCCGTAAGATCACGGATTATGAAGCCCCCCCCTTCTTGCAGGCTGAAGAAGTCGCTAAAAAGGCCCACTTCTTAGTCACCGATACCCGGTTGGAGTATTATGGGTATTGTCCGGAATGCATAGGAAAAACCCCTTCTCGGTCTGGGTGAAGCCGGGGTGTAGAAAAAATTTTTTCTGCAAATCATAATCATTCCGATTTAACAAAGAAGGAAAGGGGGCTGAAATCAGCCGCATTAAATCCAGGTAGGGGGGGAAGACGATTTTCCGCAGAGGAAGAGGAAAGGGGACGATATTCATCGCCCGGAAACAGGAAAAACCAATGAAAAAAGGAAAGGAGAAAATAGATGGAAAAGAAAAGTAATACCTTAACCACTGCTTTTGGGATCCCCGTAGCGGACGACTTGAACAGCATGACCGCCGGGGAGCGGGGGCCTGTCCTCATACAGGACATTCACCTCATCGAAAAACTGGCGCACTTCGACCGGGAACGTATCCCGGAACGGGTCGTGCATGCCAAGGGTGCAGGAGCTTACGGGTATTTTGAGGTCACGACGGATGTGACCCGCTATACGCAGGCCAAGTTCCTGTCCAAAATCGGAAAACGAACCGAGGTCTTTGTCCGGTTTTCCACCGTGGGGGGAGAAAAAGGATCGGCGGACGCCGCCCGGGACCCGCGGGGATTTGCCGTCAAGTTCTATACAGAAGAAGGCAATTACGATCTTGTGGGGAACAACACCCCCGTTTTCTTCATCCGGGATCCGCTGAAATTCCCCGACTTCATCCATACCCAGAAGAGAAATCCCCGGACCAATCTTCCCGATCCGGATATGTTCTGGGACTTCCTGTCGCTCACCCCGGAATCCATCCATCAGGTCACGATTCTCTTCTCTGACCGGGGCACACCGGCCAGTTACCGTCATATGAACGGGTTCAGCAGCCACACGTTCAAATGGTACAACGAGAAAGGGGAATATTTCTGGGTCCAGTACCATTTCAAGACCGACCAGGGAATCAAGAACCTGACCCGCGAGGAATCGAAGCGCCTTTGCGGGGAAGACCCCGACCATGCGACCCGGGATTTGTTTGAAGCTATAGAGCGCGGGGATCATCCCTCCTGGACCCTGGAGATGCAGATTCTGACTCCGGAAAAGGCGAAGGATTTTCGCTGGGATATCTTCGATATTACCAAAGTATGGCCCCACGGGGAAGTCCCGCCCATAAAGATCGGAAAACTGGTCCTGAACCGCAACTCCCTCAATTATTTCGCTGAGGTGGAACAGGCGGCTTTCTGTCCGGGAAATGTCGTTCCAGGCATTGCCGTTTCCCCGGATAAAATGCTCCAGGCCAGGGTTTTCTCCTACCATGATACGCACCTGCACCGGCTCGGACCGAATTACCATCTGATTCCGGTAAACGCCCCCAAACACGCCCCGGAAACCAGCTATCAGAGGGATGGATTCATGCGCGTGGACGCCAACGGGGAAGGGGGGCCCAACTACTGGCCGAACAGCTTCGGGGGACCGGCGCCGGATGCTAAGGCGGGTGAACCGGCCTTCGAGCTATCGGGCCAGGCCGGGCGTTACCCCTTCAAGCATCCGAACGACGATTTCGTGCAGGCTGGCACCCTCTACCGTCAAGTAATGACCGAAAAGGATCGGACCAACCTGGTCGGCAACATTGTCAGCCATCTGGAAAAGGCTAAAAAGCGCATTCAGATGCGCCAGGCCGCCATTTTTTTCAAGGCCGATGCGGATTACGGCAAACGAGTGGCGGCAGGACTGAAGTTGGATGTCAAGGAGGTCGAACGTTTGGCCCAAATGAGCCAGGAAGAACGGGCTGCGGCTACGGTACAGGGGACATCCCCCGATTGAGCACGAACCCGATTAATATGAAACAGAGGGCGCCGGCGGGAAAAGCCGGCGCCCCGCAGACAGAAAGACAGAGGAGGGGCATTTTCCTAAAAGGAGAGATCCATGAGCCAAACAATTCTCCAAAACATGAAAGCTCTGGTCCTGACCGGCCCCGGGAAGTTTGAAATCCAGGAGGTTCCGGTTCCTACGCCCGGGCCTTTCGAAGTACTCTGCCGCATCGGCGCCGTAGCCATCTGCGGCACGGATCCTGAGGTCATCAAGGGCAGCATGGCTGGCTACTGGCCTCCCTCCTACCCTTTTATTCCCGGGCATGAATGGGCTGGAGAAGTTGTGGCCTTAGGGGAAAATGCGGAACCTTTTTTCAAAATCGGCGACCGCGTGGCCGGAGAAGCATGGAAAGGGTGCGGCCACTGCGCCAACTGCGTTGCCGGCCATTACAATCGATGTCAGAATTATGGGCGCCTGGAGACCGGAATCCGGCATTACGGCTTTCAATTCCGCGGCGCTTACGCTCAATACAATGTCTACTCCGTAAAGAGCATTCATAAAATGGGGGATTCGGTATCTTTCCGTGAAGGCTCTCTGGTGGATACTGCGGGCGTGGGTTTGCACGGTATGGAGTTGACCGGGATCACTCCCGGGGGAACCGTAGCCATTATCGGCCCCGGGCCCATCGGGATTCTGGCCATGCGGACAGCTCGTTTGCTGGGAGCAGCAAAATTTATCGTTGTCGGCCGGCCTCCCCGCCTGGATGCTGCCGGCAAGCTGGGCGCCGATATTCTGATTAATATTCAGAGGGAAGACCCGGTGGAGGGGGTACGTACGGCCAATGGCGGTTTTGGGGTTGATGAGGCCTTTGAATGCTCTGGCTCCGAAGGAACTTTATATCAAGCCATACGGATGGTCAGAGAGGGAGGCCGGATTGGGCTCTTGGGTGTGCCCCACGATAAAGTCATGGAAAAGATACCTTTTAAATATGTCTGCCGAAATGAGATTGCCATCTTCGGATCCAAGGCCAACCCCAACGTTAGCGATAAAGTTCTTTCCCTGATGGCCTCAGGTCAACTGGTCGTAAAAGACTTGATCACCCATGTCTTTCCCTTAGAGGAGTTCGCCCAAGCTCTTAAGACCTTTGTCCACCGCAAGGACGGAGCCATGAAAGTAGTGATCGAACCCAACGGACCAGAGAAAGATATAATCCCAGCATAATAGAAAGCGAAACGCTCGCTCCGAAATAATTGGAAAGTAGGAGGAAAAAAATGGCAACCTTTCAAAGAATCTTATGGTCCTTCATCCTCTTACTACAAGTTGGAGTTTTGGGGCTAAAAGGATATGCCCAGGGACATGAGCCCTATGTCCATTTTGTCGCTACCCCTCAGCCAGTTGTGATGGAGATGCTCAAAATGGCCCGGGTGACCCAAAACGATATTCTTTATGATCTTGGCTGCGGGGATGGCCGAATCGTCATCACTGCCGCAAAAGTATTCGGCAGCCGGGGCGTCGGTGTGGATATTGATCCGGTCCTTATTCAGGAGAGCCAGGAAAATGCCAGGAAAGCAGGAGTGACTGACCGCGTGAAGTTTATTCAGCAAGATCTCTTCCAGACCGACATAAGCGAAGCCACAGTTGTTACCCTTTACCTGCTGCCTGATCTGAACCTGAAACTTCGCCCCAAGCTTTTTAAGGAGCTCAAGCCGGGAACCCGCATTGTGTCTCACGAATTTGATATGGGCGACTGGAAATACGAACGTATGGGCACCGTATATAATTCCAAAATTTATTACAACTTCAACGTGCCGGATGTGAAGGATTTGAATTTCTATTATTGGGTCATCCCTGCTAATGCCGCTGGTGAATGGCAATGGACCATGTCCAGATCACCGGAAAATCGGGAATATATTTTGCGCATTGGTCAGAAATTTCAGGAGATCAGTGGCAGGGTGAAATTTGGAAAACAAGAGAGCCCTATTGAGGAAGCTCTGTTAGCAGGGGATCAATTGAGTTTTATGTTTCGAGAAGAAGTGGATGGGCAAAAGGTGGTAATGCGCTTTAACGGGCGGATCAGCCAGGATACCATCCAGGGTAATGTAGAAGTTCAGGGCGGGCCTTTAGCAGGGGATTACCAATGGAACGCAAAACGTAATTTCTAACAGGCAGGCTTAACCCGTGGTGAAAAAATATTTATGCGCGGCTATTATTGGAATTTTAGCGTTTGGGGGGACATTTTGGGGGACGTTCGTGCTGAACGTGCGTATCCTATACCCCGCTATTTACCGTAACGCTTTCGTATCTCTCCTGTGATTTTATTCGCGAAAACGGCTCGACTGACACATGAATTCGTTACTCCAAGATACCGCGCCAGGCCTACCGTCAAAATCAAAGCCTCCTCTATCGTCTCAAAGGGGCCAGGACCCCCTGGGATTGGACTCTTAAAACCTTCCCCTTTGATAAACAACCAGGCGTCAGTAAGGCCCAGATTCAACAGCTCTCAGGATTGGCCTTCCTGGGGCGGAAAGAAAATATCGTCCTCATCGGAAATCCTGGCACCGGAAAATCGGGCCTCGCGATAGGACTCTTACGTCAGGCTCTGCTCTCCGGATACAGGGGACGCTTCTATCACGCCCAGGATCTCCTGGACGAACTCTACGCCTCTCTGGCAGATTGATCCAGCCCCAAACTCATCCATCGCCTCTGCCGCTACGATCTGCTCTTGATCGACGAACTGCGGTATCTGACCCTCAAACCCGAACAGGTCAATGCCTTCTTTAAACTGATGGGGGAACGATATGGCAAAAAATCCACGATCGTGACTACGAACTTGGACTACCCAGAATGGTATGACCTCTTTCAGAGAAAGACCCTCGTGGACGCCCTCTTGGATCGTCTCAAAGATCACTGTATCACCATACGCATCAATGGCCCTTCTCTACGGGCCTCCTCCAAGGCCACGGGAAAAACCAGAAACAATTGATCTCCCCCATGCCGGGTCTCACTCCCGTAAAGACCAAACACCATCACCGCCTAAAGGATGCTCAAGGGAAAGATCGAAGGGTAGCTGATAAAGGGAGGAAGAAATGAAAGATCAAAGAGAAATCCAAATCGCTTGAGAAGTCTGGAACCTCATCGAGAGAATCAATGACCTCCTCTGGGATCGGTATGAAGACGACTTCATCAAAATCTATCTTAGCGAGGAAGAGAACAAATTCCTGCGTACCATCGGACACCCGAGCCTTACAAGGACTCAGGATAAAACGGAAGCGTGATTCAGAATCAACAGACCCAATGGCTTCCAAGGGAGAAAGTCTAATCTATTATCTCCTTCTCTCGTCCTTCGTAGCCTCCAGGCCGTCCCCGCCTGCTTACCTTCAAAACTCCTCTGTATCAGACCTGCCATCTTATCAACTCCTTTGATTGATGTTGGTCTGACTGGCCCTGCGTTCTAACCCCTGCTAACAATATTGGCGATGGTGCGGGCGGCCGGTTCGGCCAGCAATTAATTTAATTGATTCTTACAGCGCTTGACGGAGAATCCCATCATTTCCTTGAGCGCTTTCCAGAAACTGTTTCTCATAGCTCCTTCCAGAAGGTTAGGGGTTGGGTTGGTGGATTTACTGGCTTTACAGAGGGGTTAAAGTCAGTTTAAAAATACTCTTTTGTTCCCAGGCAGTCAAGGGGAAAATTGCTTGCCGCACCTTCCCACTTCCTCCTGAAGCTTTTTGGATAAACTGGTTTTGCTCTAAAAAAATTGGGGTGGCAAGCCCCCTTAACGCAGCTTGACACGTATACCTCATCCCCTTATAATTGGAGCAACAAAAGCAAGTCCCTATCATAAGAGGCTCTTGCAAAAGTCCTAAACACCGTCATTCCCGAAAGCAGTCCGCCTCAGGCGGACAGGATTTTTCCTAATGGGTTCTGAATTCCGGGTCGCGCTTCGCCCTGTACACCATGCGGTGCAGGGCTTCGCTTGTCCGGAATGACGATTTTCTCTACTTTTCAAGAGTCTTGCAAGAGCCTCTATGGAGTCCATAATTGAGAAGACATCTTCTGAAAATCTCTCCTAACCCCTCTTTGCCCTCTGGGACAGAGGCTCTATGGGCCGGAGGCCAAAGAGGGGAATCCCTCCCTTTTGTAAAGGGAGGGAAGAGGGATTTGGTTTCCAGTGTCCATACAATTATGGCCTGATTAATAACTTCAGTCTTTTAAGGATAAAGGGATGCTCTGCGCTATGACTTATACCATAGGGTGGAGGGATTTACCCTTTGCGTTTTAAATCAAACAGGAGGTGCTAAATGAATTTTTCGTTAAAAGACAAAGTAGCCCTAATTACTGGAGCCAGTCGGGGGATTGGGCAGGCAGCCGCTGTTGGGCTGGCCCAGGCCGGCGCGGATATTGCCATTGCCAGCCGTAAACTTCCCGACCTGGAGAAGGTAGCAGAGCAGGTGAGGAAAACGGGAAGAAAATGCCTGCCGGTCGCGGCCCATGTAGCCAGGATGGAGGAGATCAATAATCTCGTTGGCAAGGTTAAAGAAGAGTTCGGAAAGATCGATATACTGGTGAACAATGCCGCCACCAACCCTACGATGGCCTCGGCCATGGATGTTGATGAACGGGCCTGGGACTCGATTATGAACCTGAATCTTAAGGGGTTATTTTTCTTAAGTCAAGCAGTGGCCCGGGTTATGAAGGAAAAAGGGGGAGGCAAAATTATCAACGTTTCCTCCATTGCGGGCATCACTCCTGACCTGCTGCCGGTTTATTCCATAAGCAAAGCCGCGGTGCTCATGGCCACTAAGGTGATGGCCCAGCAATGGGCTCAGTACAAAATCCGGGTCAACGCCATAGCCCCGGGCCTGACCAAAACTCGCTTCAGCGAAGCCCTGTGGAATAACCCGGACATCCTGAAAATTGCCATGGGCAAAACTCCCATGGCCCGAGTTGCTGATCCGGAGGAGATGGTAGGGGCGATCATTTATTTGGCTTCCGATGCCTCCAGTTATGTAACGGGCCAGGTAATTGCCATAGATGGCGGAACCACAATATAGCCTCTTGAAAAAATCCGAAAAATTTCGGGAAAGCCGTTAAGCGGCTTTCCCGGGTATGACCTGTTTTCCTTCGATCCAGACTTTTATTTGCGGAAGAAAAGCACGGGCTATGGTCTGATCTTTTTCCCGCCGGTGCACCCTCTTTCATCCCCCTCCCTTCCGGGCTTCGACTATCACTGTGAATTTATCAGTTTATTGAAAAGTGAAGGGAGTCGAGGAAACAAAAATCTTGCCCATCTTCACTTTTTGTGGTCAATAATGATTTGTTATTGGATGATCCTTCCCAGGCACGGGGTTCGGGGCGCTTCGCTTGGCAGCATGAGGCGCTGGTTGTTTCATTGACGGGGCGGGAAAAGGCGCCCCGCCTCATTTTGCGGAGAAGCGGCTTTAAACTTTTAGAAGGGCTTTCCCCGGCCGATGCTGCCCGCGCTCATCGCCCCGAACCCCGTGCCACGAATAGGGATTTTGTAAAAGCGAAGGTGGGCAAGAACAAAAATGGGTTGACAATCGTTTTCCCGTCGATTAATAATACATCGCAATCACTTCGCTCGTTCAACTAACCAGTCCAATCAGCGGAGAAAAAATTTGGAAGAACCCAAGCAAAAATGGGAGGGAGTCCCTTTTCGCTTGCCCGTGGAAGAAGAGCTCATTGAACGGGTCTCCTGGCTTATTCGCCTGCGGTGGTTTGCGGCCCTCGGGGTTGTGGCCACCACCCTGGTGGTAGGCGTCATCCTGGGCTTGCCCATCCGGCAGATGGAGTTGTTTTTAGTCGGAGGGATTATCGCCGCCTACAACGCCGCCTTGCATCAGCGGCTAAAAGCCTTGCGGGGAAATCCTTCGGCCGGAGTCAAACAATTCAGCGATTTTGCCAGCCTGCAATTTTTCATGGACTGGCTGGGCCTGATTTTCCTGGTCCACTATTCCGGGGGAATTGAAAGCCCGGTCATCTTCTATTTCATCTTCCACGCCATAATCGCCAGCATCCTCATTCCTCCCCGGGCATGCTACTTCCACGCCACCGTCGGAGTTATTTTGGTTGGCACTCTGGCCCTGCTGGAATTCTACGAAATCATCCCCCATGTGGCCCTCCCCGGATTTCTGCTTCCCCACTATCAGCAGCCTTTCTACGTAATGGGCACCCTCTTCTTCTTCGCCAGCGCCATCTATGTCTCCATCTATTTAGCCACTTCCATCACCCGCAGGCTTTGGGCGCGGACGCGGGAATTGGCCAGGTTGAAACAGCGCCTGGAGAGCGCCTATTACAAGACCCAGACCCTTTACGACATCGCCAAGGCGGCAACCTCCACTCTGAATTTTACCGAAGCGCTCAATACGATCGCCCAGCAGGCCACCAAGGCCATGAAGGCCAAAGCTTGTTCGATCCGCCTGCTGGATGAGGAGCGGCGTCAACTGTGGGTCGGGGCGGCCTACGGGCTGAGCGAGGAATATTTATCCAAAGGCCCGGTGGATTTAGATAAAAGTTTAGTGGACCGAGGGGCATTACGCGGCAAGGCGGTCGCGGTTTTGGACGTAACCAAAGACCCGGGGTTCCAGTACCCGGAAGAAGCAAGGAAGGAAGGAATCCGTTCCGTACTTTGCGTTCCCTTGAGCGTGCGGGAGCAAACCATCGGCGTTCTCCGGCTGTACACAGGGGAAATCCACCGCTTCACTGAGGAGGAGATAGACTTTCTCTCAACTCTGGCCAGTCAAGGCGCAGTGGCTATCGAGAATGCCCGCACCTACCAGCGTTTGGAAGACCTGGAGCAGGCCAAATCTGATTTTGTCTTTACCGTGGCCCACGAACTCAAAGCCCCTGTGGCCGCCATCCAGTCCATCCTCCGGGTTCTCATGGAAGGATACGCCGGGGAAATTTTTCAAAAACAGAAGGAACTGATCGGACGGGCAGAACGGAGGCTAATCGCCCTGCAAAGCCTCATCCGCGACCTGTTGGCCCTGGGGGCGCTCAAAGGAGCTTTACCGGAAACCAAAAAAGTGGATGTGATCCTGAACGGCGTCGTCAACCGGGTGGTGGATGCGATTCAGGCGGAGGTGGAAGAGAAAAACATCGAATTATCGGTAGAAGTACCCCATACCCTCTTGACCATCAAAGGCACGGATGATGACCTGGAGCGTCTCCTGGGCAACTTGCTGGAGAACGCCGTGAAGTACACTCTGCCGGGAGGGAAAGTGAGATTACAGCTCAGCTTGAATGACAACGCTATCCGCATCGTCGTCTCGGACACGGGCATCGGAATTTCGCCTGAATCCATGCCCCGCATATTCGAGGAATTTTACCGGGCCAAGAATGCCAAAGAGATGGGACAGGAAGGAACAGGACTGGGTCTGTCTCTGGTCAAGCATATTGTGGATCGTTACCGCGGGGAGATCGGCGTTGAAAGCAAGCTCGGGGAGGGGAGCACTTTTACCATAGCCTTACCCAGGGAATAAAAGGGGTCGAGGGTTGATGTATTTCACTTGACCCCTTGAATCCTTAGCCCCTTGAACCCTTAGTATGAGGGAAATCATAGTATGTTAGGAGTGTTCTCGATAAAATAAATCAACAAACACACCTGGACGGCAGGGGCAGGGCGATGAAAATCACTTTGGATGAACATTCTCGGGCATTTGCCCAAAAGATCAGCGACATGATCGGGCAGAACATCGACGGATGCTATCAGTGCGGCAAATGCACGGCCGGATGCCCGATTGCCTATACCATGGAATTTTCTCCCCACGAAGTGATCCGTCTGGTGCAGTTGGGGGGCGAAGAAGAAGCGCTAACTTCCCACACGATCTGGCTTTGCGCCTCCTGCGAGACCTGCACATCCCGCTGCCCCAAAAACATTGACGTAGCGGCTGTCATGGATGCGCTGCGGATCCTGGCCTTTGGCCAGGGACGGACAGAGGCGGAGAAAGAAATTACCCTCTTCCATAAGCTCTTCCTTAAAGTAATCGAACGCTTTGGCCGGGTGAACGACCTTCATCTTATGGGAAGATATAACCTGCTTACCCTGAACCCCCTGAAGGATTGGCGGTTAGGGCGAAAGCTTTTGGCCAAAGGAAAGCTTAAGCTGACCACCCCCCCGGTAAAAGGGTTGCGGGAATTCCAGGAAATTTTCAGGCGCGTTCGGGCCAATCAGAGTGAGGAGCAATGAAATACGCCTATTACCCGGGATGCTCGCTGCACTCCACGGCTGTGGACTATCAACAGTCCATAGACTCTGTTTTTAAGAAATTATCCGTAGAGCTGGCCGAAATCGAAGACTGGACCTGTTGCGGGGCTTCGGCCGCCCATGTGTCCGACCTTCTCCTTCCCCTGGTCCTGCCGGCCAAGGACCTATTGAAAGCCGAACAAATGGGCCTGGAAGTTGTGGCTCCATGCGCCGCCTGCTATAACCGCATGCGCCAGGCCAACCATAAATTACATGAAGATAAAGAGTTGAGGAAGAAGGTAAATGAGTTCCTGCAGGCTGATTACCAGGGAAAGGTCAAAGTGCGGCATATCTCCGATGTAGTTGTCAATGAATACGGCCTGGAAGCCATTGCCCAGCTCCTGGTGGACGGCCTGAAAGGGTTGAAGGTGGTTTGCTATTACGGCTGCCTGTCGGCCCGGCCGCAAAAGATCGTGGCCTTCGACGATCCAGTTTACCCTTCTTATCTTGACCGGTTGATCCAAACTCTGGGAGGAGAAGCCATCGAGTGGCCTTTCAAGACCGAGTGCTGCGGCGGCTCTTTCTCTGTTTCCAAAAAAGAAGTAGTTCTGAAGCTGACCCGCGATTTGCTGGATATGGCCAAAAGCCTGGGGGCAGAGGCTGTTGTGGTGGATTGCCCCCTTTGCCAGTTCAACCTGGATTTCCGGCAGGAAGAGGTAGGGAAACGGTATGGGGCCCACTTTGCCCTGCCGGTTTTTTATTTCACCCAGTTGTTGGGACTCTGCCTGGGCCTGCGGGGGGAAGAACTGGGACTGAAGAAACTGAATATTGACCCTTTTGCCCTGCTGGAAAGCAAAAATCTAAGCGTTTGATTTAACCGCAGAGAGCGCAGAGAACGCTGAGAAGAAATTAAAGCGAAATAGGAATATCAATAATCAAAATGAGAATAGAAATTGAATGTTTTTAAATTTTACCTTTGATATTTGATGATCTTGTAAAAAGTCGCGAAAAGGTCATTGCGAGCGCCAGCGAAGCAATCTCGTTTTTATAAGTGCCCGAAAATACAAGATTGCTTCGTCGTCCCGCAAATGCGGAACTCCTCGCCATGACAAGAACAGGGCTTTTTACGAGTTCATCATATTTGATTATTCATTTATTTTTTTCGGCGGTCTCTGCGTCCTCTGCGGTGAATAAATTTTTTTAAGGATTAGACTATGGCCCGAATTGGAGTTTTTGTCTGTCACTGCGGGACGAACATTGCCGGTACGGTTGACGTAAAATACGCGGCCGAGGAGATGTCCAAAGAGAAAGGCGTGATTATCTCCCGCGACTACAAATATATGTGTTCCGATCCGGGCCAGAACATCATCAAGGAATATATCCGCCTGTACAAGTTGGACCGCGTGGTGGTGGCTTCCTGTTCTCCTCTTTTGCATGAGCGCACTTTCCAGAACACGGTGAAAGATGAGGGTATGAACCCTTATCTGATGGAAATGGCCAATATCCGCGAACAATGCTCCTGGGTGCACAAAGACCGGGCCGAGGCCACGCTCAAGGCCATAGAGCTTATTAAAATGTCCGTGGCCAAGGCGCGGATGAATGAGCCGCTTTTCCCCAAAGGCATCCCCGTGGAGCGCAAAGCCCTGGTCATAGGCGGGGGGATCTCGGGGATGCAGGCGGCCCTGGACATCGCCATGGTGGGCCATCCGGTGCTGTTGGTGGAGCGATCACCGTCGATCGGCGGGCGGATGGCCCAATTCGACAAGACCTTTCCCACCCTGGATTGCGCGGCCTGCATTTTAACTCCCAAGATGGTGGACGTGCGCAGCAACCCGAACATTCGCATTCTCTCTTATTCAGAGGTTGAGAGCGTCGAAGGTTACGTGGGTAATTTCGAAGTCAAGATCCGCAAAAAGGCGCGGTCCGTGGATATGTCCAAATGCACGGGCTGCGGAGAATGTATGCAGAAGTGTCCCAGCCGGGTGGAGAGCGAGTTCGATCTCGGTCTGGGAAAGCGTAAGGCCATCTACATTCCTTTTCCCCAGGCCGTACCCAATGTGCCGGTCATCGACCGGGCCCATTGCCGGTATTATACACAGGGGAAATGCAGAGTATGCCAGAAAGTATGTCCGGCGGAGGCCATCAACTATGAGCAGGAAGACGAGGTGATCACAGAGAAAGTCGGGGCCATTGTCGCCGCCACGGGATTCGACCTTTCCGATCCCAATGACTACAGCGAATACGGCGGCGGCCGGTATAAAGATGTGATCAACGGCCTGCAGTTCGAGCGCATGATCAATGCTTCCGGGCCGACCGAGGGGCATTTAAAGCGGCCTTCAGATGGAAAGGAGCCCAAGACCATCGTCTTCATTCAGTGCGTTGGCTCCAGGGATGAAAATTTGGGCCGGCCCTATTGCTCCAAGATGTGCTGCATGTACACGGCCAAACATGCCATCCTTACCAAGGAGCACATTCCAGACGCCCAAGTCTATGTCTTCTACATCGACATCCGGGCGGCGGGGAAAAATTACGAGGAATTTGTCCGGCGGGCCATTGAACAGTATGGAGCAATCTACCTGCGGGGACGGGTGTCGAGAATCTTTGAGAAGAACGGGAAATTGATCGTGCGGGGGGCAGACACCCTCCTGCGGAGCCAGGTGGAGATCGAGGCGGATATGGTAGTCCTGGCCACGGCCCTGGTGGCCCGGAAAGATGCCGTCAAAGTGGCCCAGATGCTGGGAATTCCATACGATCAAAATCAATTTTTCACGGAGATGCACCCGAAACTGGCTCCGGTGGAAAACGTGACCTCGGGCATCTACCTCACCGGCGCCTGTCAGGCCCCCAAGGACATACCCGATTCCGTGGCTTCAGCCAGCGGGGCTTCGGTGAAAGTCTGCGCCCTCTTTGCCAGCGAAGAGTTGATCTCCGACCCGATGACCGCCCAGGTTAACCCCGCTCTATGTTCCCTCTGCAGGACCTGCGTGGACATCTGCCCTTTCAGGGCCATCATCGAAGAAGAAGTAAAAAGGCCAGATGGCCAGATCCAGAGGCAGATGCGGGTGATCGACGGGGTTTGCCATGGCTGTGGGGCCTGTGTAGCTTCCTGCCGGCCGGGGGCGCTTTCTCTGAAAGGTTACACGGATCAGCAAATTTTTGCGGAGATCGAATCGCTGGCTAGTAGTTTTTAGGGCTTAAGGTATAAGGCTCAAGGCACAAGGTAATAGGCAAAAATTCCTTGCGCCTTGTTTAGAGGTATCCATGGAAGCGAAGCCGGAAACCGAAAAGAAAGAGAAAAATTGGGAACCGAAAATCCTGGCCTTCCTCTGCCGCTGGTGTAGTTACGCCGGCGCCGACCTGACCGGCTCTTCGCGGATCAGTTATCCTGCGAACGTCCGCATCCTGCGCGTTCCCTGTTCCGGCCGGGTAAATCCCCTGTTTATCCTCAAAACCCTGCGCTCCGGAATGGACGGCATTCTGGTCTCGGGCTGCCATCCAGGAGACTGTCATTACACGGCCGGGAACTACAACGCCCGCAGAAAATTTGCCATCCTCTCCCGGCTTTTGGAGTACGTGGGCATCGATTCCCGGCGAGTGCAATTCTCCTGGGTCTCGGCTTCCGAAGGGGATAAATTCGCCAAGGTGGTGAGCGCAGTGGTGGCGGACGTGAAAGCCCTGGGTCCCAACGAGTTGTTCCAACTCCCTGATTTTGGCCAGATGACTAAAGGGCCGGCGAGCCCTGATCCATAGGATGAGAAACAGGCATGTCCGAAATAATTCCTGAAGTAAGCAAAGACGGCCTCCTGGACCTGGGGAAGAAGCTTTTCGACGAAAGAAGAGTGGATTATTTTCTCGGCTACAAAAAGGGGACGGTGAGATTCAAAACAACCCCTCTGATTGCCGGGAAAGGGGAAGATCTACAAGAGCTCTGGGTGGAGGACTTTTGCCATGCCAACCTGTCTCTTTACCTGAAAGAGATCAAAGGAAGAGTGGGTATTCTGGCCAAAGGGTGCGACAGCCGATCCCTGGTTTCTCTGATCAAAGAGGGGCAGATCAAGCGCGAGGACCTCTACATTGTGGGCATTCCCTGCGCCGGGCAGGTGGATCCCGGCAAAGCGGCAAAGGCTGCTTCCTGTGAGCCCGAGGAGATGGAAGAGATCAGCCGCAGGGGCCAGGAATTTGTTATCCGGGCGAACGGTCAAGAGAAAATATTGTCCAAGACCCAGGTTCTCCTGGATAAATGCCTCTGCTGCCAATACCCCAGGCCCGTGATCTTCGACTCCCTCCTTAAAGGGGACTATGTTGCTCCGGTATTACCTGCGGCCCGCGCCCAGGACGATCTTCGGAAGAAAAGCGTTTCGGAAAAATGGGCCTTCTGGTCCGGGCAGTTCGAACGCTGCATCCGCTGCTATGCCTGTCGCAATACTTGTCCGGCCTGCTTCTGCCCCCGGTGCATTGTGGAAGAGAATATGCCCCAGTGGGTTTCCCCCCTGCCCGCGGGAGGCGATAATTTCGTTTTTCATCTGATGCGCCTGATGCACGTCTCCGGAACCTGCATTTCCTGTGGAGAATGCCAGCGGGTCTGCCCCATGGAAATTCCTTTGATGAAGCTTAACGAGAAAATGACCGATGACCTGCGGGAGCTCTTTGATTTTGTCGCCGGGGTGGATTTGGAAAAGGTGCTTCCTTTCCGAACTTACAGGCAGGAAGACCCCCAAGATTTCATAAGATGAGCAAGGGAAACCATGTACCGTAAAATAACCGGAGAGAAGCTAAAGAAGTGGCTTATTGGTTTATCAGCCCAGGCCGAAATTCTGGTGCCGGCAAAGATGAACGGCCTGTGGACTTTCCGCCTCTTTCATAACCAGGAACTTCCCCGGAATTTCTTGAATTCCCGCATTCCCCCGAAGAATTTATTCTTCGAGCCCCTTAAGGCTTTGCTGGGATGGAAGGCTGCTGACGGCTCGTTTCAGGTTAATTCTTGCCCTGCTCCCGAGGCTGCGCGGGTTATCTTCGGCTTAAAACCCTGTGATGCCCGGGCTCTGCGCCTCCTCCAGCCGGTCTTTACGGGAGATTACCCGGATGTGTTTTATGCCGGGAATCTTTCACGCACCCTCCTTTTAGGTCAAGCCTGCCGGGTACAGTGCCAGGGATCTTTCTGTTCCGAGGTGGGTATCGACCGGCAGGACTCGCTTGACTTCGATGCGTTCTTCAGGGAAATTCCCGGTGGATACCTGGTCAGAGTTATCACAGAGAAAGGCAACACTCTAACAGGGGAAAAAGAATTCTTTGAAGAATCCTCCGCAGGGGAATGGAATTCGGCCAAGGAGGAAATCCGGGGGAAAAATGAAAACCCCCTTTTCAATTTAGAGAAGGTCAAGGCCGGGGCCCGGGAGCGATTTCCGGATGAAGACTTCTGGATGCGGGTTTCGGCCAAGTGCATAAATTGCGGCATATGCACTTACCTTTGCCCCACCTGCCATTGCTTCGACCTTTGCGACCTGCAGAGACCCGGGCAGGGGGTTCGCTTGCGCTGCTTTGATAGCTGCGCCTTCCCGGATTTCACCAAAATGGCCGTACATAACCCCCGGGAGGAAAAGTGGCGCCGTTACCGCCAGCGGGTAAGCCACAAGTTTAATTTCTTCTATGAGAACTTCCAAACGGTAGCCTGCGTGGGCTGCGGCCGGTGCGTAGCCCATTGTCCGGTTAACCTTGATTTGCGGGAAGTTTTGCTGGAAATGGCCAGGTAAACCATCCGCAGAGGAATACGATGAACGCGCCAGAAGACGGGAAAAATATTTACCAGCCGCACCTTATGGAAATTGTTAAAGTCATTTCCGAAACCGGGGACACCAAGACCTTCCACATCCAATTCCAGGATGCTTCTTTGCGGGAGAGTTTTTCGTTTGTGGCCGGCCAATTTGCCGAATATTCCGTATTCGGAGAGGGGGAAGCTACTTTCTGCATTTCCTCCAGCCCCACACGCATGAGTCACCTGGAGTTCAGCGTTAAACGGGTGGGACGGGTGACCAATGCCCTGCATCAATTAAATGAGGGCGATATTATCGGTTTCCGCGGGCCCTACGGCAACCATTTTCCCCTGGATAAACTGAAAGGGAAAAATCTCCTGTTCATCGGCGGGGGAATCGGTCTTGCTCCCCTCCGTTCTTTGATCCATAACGTTGTGGATACCCGGGCGGATTATCGGGAAATCACCATTCTTTATGGAGCCCGAAGCCCCCAGGACCTGTGCTTCAAGTATGACCTGGAAACATGGGAGCGCAACCCTTCTCTCAAGATGGTTACTACCGTTGATGCCGGCGACAACAAATGGAAAGGGAAAGTGGGTTTGGTGCCGATGGTTTTAGAGGAACTCAAGCCATCTGCCGGGGAAACGATGGCCGTCACCTGCGGTCCCCCGATCATGATCCGTTATACCCTTAAGTCCCTGGAGAAACTCGGTTTCACTCCATCTCAGGTGTGGACCACACTGGAAATGAAGATGAAGTGCGGCCTGGGGAAATGCGGCCGCTGCAACATTGGACCCCTGTATGTTTGCAAAGATGGGCCGGTTTTCAGCCAGGAAGAGATTAAAAACTTCACTTCCGACGAATTTTGATGATCTTGTAAAAAGTCGTCATTCCCGCGCAAGCAGGAATTTTAAAGAGACCTTAAAGGTGATGAACTCGTAAAAAGTCGTCACTAAGCCTGCCCCGGAATGTCTTAATCCGGGGGTGAAAACCGGAGTCCAGAGGTTTGATAAATCCTTAAAATAACGTAACACTTTATCTCTTTGAAAAAAGGTGTGTTGTAAAGGCCAAGGGACTCCAGGGGCCGGGGGCCAGAGCGGAATCCGCCTTAGGCGGAGAATCATAAGGCGCTAATTTCTCCGCATATGGGGCGGGCAAGAACCCCCGCCTCCTCCGGAGGAAAAGATCTTCTGTCCTCGTGGCCAAGCGGAACCCCAACCGATGCTTCCGGCGCGTTCCGCTCTAACCCCCGGCCCTCAACAAAGGCTTTAATACCATTTTTTCAAATCGCTAAACTGTTACAAAATAACTGGATTGTATAGGAATTTCCTTTTTTAACTTTAGGCACTTTAGGCGCTTAGCGCCTCATTGAAACAAACATGTTTGTTAGAAGGAAATGCCTGCCGATAAATCCCCCCTTCCCCCCTTCGACAAAGGGGGGGTTAGGGGGGATTTCAGGACTTTTCGCTGTCCGTCTGAAGCGGGGCATTTTTTCCGTGGGCAGTCGCGGAAAAAGCATACTCACTTAACTTGATTGTATAGGAATTTGCTTTTTTATCCCCCTCCCCCTCCCGCCAGGGGAGGGGAGATACTGGGGGATCCAAAATTCCCTCCCCCTGGATGGGGGAGGGTTAGGGTGGGGGTGTTAATAACTTGATTCCGGCTGGAGTTTCCCCGATGAGAATCGGGGCCGGAATGACGGAAAAAGGGGCTTTCGGACTTTTTACGAGTTCATCAAGGGTGGTTTTAAAATTGACTTGACAGACAAATTAGATTTTAAAAAAACTTGGAGGTTATCATGATGAAAATTGATCCGGCAGATCTTAGCCGCCAGGATGCTCATGCTTTATTGATCGGGGCTGTTCTTCCCCGGCCGATCGCTTTTGTCTCCACGGTTAGCGAGGAGGGAATTAATAATATCGCCCCTTTCAGTTTTTTTACGGCCATGTCCACCAAGCCGGCCATCGTGGGCTTCGGGGTGGCCCGCAAAAGAGACGGGGCAAAGAAAGATACGCTCGTAAATATTGAGCGCACCAAAGATTACGTAATTAACCTGGTCAATGAAGAATTGGCTGAAGCTATGAACCAGACTTCAGGGGAATACCCCAGTCACGTGGATGAATTCAGCGTTGCCGGTCTGACGCCAGTGAAAAGCGATTTGGTCAAATCCCCCCGGGTCGGCGAATCGCCGGTAAATATGGAGTGCCGGCTGATGCAAATATTGGAATTTGGCCAATCGCCAAATGTGGCCAGTTTTATCATCGGGGAAGTAATTCGTGTTCACGTGCAAGAGGAATCATGGGTTGATGGCGTGCTTAAGGCCTCCAAAGTTAAAGCAATTGGCCGGCTTGGCCAGGACCTTTACTGCCGGACAGGGGATATTTTTGAAATGAAGAGACCACGGGGCTAAGGGATAGTTGCTCACCCCGCTATACGGGGCTTTGTCGATAGGCTTCAAAAAGCAACGTTTCCATCACCTCCTGCCATCCATGCTACAGGGCTTCCGGCTTTTACCCTGGCGGGACTTTCACCCGCAAGTGCGTGCGGCCCTTCTCTGGGCACGCAATTAGCGTAGCCATCCTGCCAAAATGGGAATTACCCTCCTTTTCCTAACACCATCACCTCTATTTGGTCCACCAACTCAAAATGTTTATCCCTTGTCAAAAGAGTCCCCCCAATTTCCATACAACATGCGCTAATCCAGACATCATTGATGGGTATCTTAAATCCTTTCTTCTGCAGAGATAAATAGATCATGGCATACTTCCTCGCAACATCGGCATTCACATCAATGATTTCTATTTTTAAGCGACTCACAACCTGACGCAGTTTCTTTTCGTTGAACTGCTGTCGACTCCCCTTCATGAATCCAAAAAAAAGTTCCCCCAGGACAACCGAAGGAATAAAAATGGATTGCCCGTAGGTTGCGATTGCATCTACGGCATCGGGCAGCCCCTCTGCAAAATCACAATAAATGTTTGCATCCAGGACAAGCTTCAACCCCAATCCTCCTCTTCCACCTTATGAAAAACTTCAACTGCCTTCCTCAATTCTTTGGCATCTTCATGGGAAAGCCAGCCCGAAAGCTCCCTGACGATTTGTTCGCGGTCCTTAACGAGACCCATTTTTTCATCCACCGCTTCAAGGATGAAGGTTGTTTTCGTTTTTTTGCTTTTTGCAGCCGCCTTTTTAATCATTTCATCTTTTTCAAAAGGAATTCTCAAACTTAAAGGCATCGTGCCCCTCCCTGTATCTCATTTTTTAGTATTGTATCTCATAAGAGGAATCCGGTCAATAGTTTTGTTAAGGTCCGTCTAACTTTTTTATCCTTTTCCCCTACTCCCAACAAAGAAGGCATCATTTCATAAAGTGGTCATTTTCAACAACGTCCCGTCCACTACAAATACTCAGCATGGCCCGACTCCACCCCAACCATAAAATCAACCGGGTTCCGGTTAAAAAAGACATTACCCGAAACCCGCTTTTCTGATATAGTAGGCCAACCTTTTAATATCGAGAAAGCAATGGGGGAAATTGTAAAAAATTTACCCAGGCCATAAAACACTTAGAAATTTAACTAAAAAGATTTGAAATTTTTCTTATTTAATCTCCTCCCCCTTTGATGGGGGAAGATGAAGGTGGGGGTGGACAAAAAGATTTGGTCTGAATTTAGTTCCCCCTTCCCTCAATCCCCTCCCACGTTGGAGACTGTGTCACAAGGTCATTGCGAGGGAGTGAAACGACCGAAGCAATCTCACAAGGCAATGAAAACAAAGAGATTGCCACGCTCCCTCTGGGCGCTCGCAATGACAAAAAGGGGATTATGACACAGCCTCTTGGGGAGGGGAGGTTTTTTGTTGTAAAATGTTAGAGATGAATTTTCAAACTTCATTGTGTAAGAATCTATGCTTTTTTCGCGACTCTGCGCGAAAAAAGTGGCCCGCCTCAGGCGGGCAGCGAAAAGTCCTGAAATCCCCCTAACCCCCCTTTGGCAAAGAAGCTGTGAAAAAATTGAAATATTCCCCCTCACCCTACCCTCTCCCGCGAGGGGAGAGGGTAAACATATTGAAATACATAGAGAAATTCCCTCCCCCTTGATGGGGGAGGGACAGGGTGGGGGTGAAAATGGGATTTTTTCACACCTTCAAAATGGGGAAGGGGGGATTTATCGGCAGACATTTCCTTCTTACAAACGAGCCTCTTGCAAAAGTATTTTTTTGTGGTTCGACAAGCTCACCACGAACGGAAAAACTAAATAATTTCAACCTAAGCCCGTTCACCCTGAGCCTGTCGAAGGGTGAATTACGGACTTTTGCAAGAAGCTCAAACATGTTTGTATTAATGAGGCGCTAAGCGCCTAACCTTTAAACCAATCAGGATGGAGTAATATATGGATGCAATTCTTAAATTTCAGGGACTGCTTGAAAAGCTTTTTCAATTCGATGCGTCTGACCTGGATTTCGGTATTTATAGGATTCTGAATTTCAAAAGGAATCAGATAGGGAAATTCATTCGTGAGGATCTGAAAGATACCGTCGAGAACGTCTTTGCAGTACACAAAGATGAGAGGCTGGACAACATTGGGCTTCAATTGGAGGATGCAAAACAGAAGGTAATACAGACCCTTGGGATGGCCGCCATTCTTGCCACAGGGGAATTGAAGGACGATTTTAAGGGAACACCTGTCGGGAGGGACTATCTCGCTATTAAAGCTCAAAAGGAAGAAGCGGAAACCATTGACGAGATAAAGCTGCAGGTCTTCAACGATCTTTATAATTTCTTTGCTCGCTATTATGAGGAAGGAGATTTCGTTCCCCAATACCGCTATTCCATCAAGAATCACAAGTATGCCATTCCCTACAATGGCGAGGAAGTAAAGCTCTACTGGGCAAACTGCGACCAGTATTATACGAAGACAGGCATCCTCTTTCGCGACTATGCCTTTTTCACGGATGCCGGCAAGACCTTCAAGATCATCTTCCGCACTGTCACGGCAAAAGAGGAGCTGGGCTCAAACAAGGCAACGAAGGCCCGGTTCTTTGTTCTGAATGACGATAGCCCGTGGGAAATAAAAGATGAAAAGACCTTTATTATCCGCTTTCAATACCGTGAACTGAGTAGTGGCGAAGTCAAAAAATACGGGGTTGAGGGCGGCAGCAATACATCCAGGCAGGAAAAGATAAACGGCAAAATCCATGAATCCGTTATCGAAGGAATGAAGGATGCTAATCTCAAGGCTTTCCTGGGTGGACCATACAAGAATGATAAACCGCTTCTCCTTTATCAATTAGGGCGCTTTAGCGCAAAGAATACCAAGGATTATTTCATCCACAAGAACCTGACGAGATTCCTTTCTGAACAATTAGATTACTTCATCAAGGCCGAGGTAATTTCTCTTGAAACCCTGGAGAAGGAGCGGTTTTTCGATAAGCACATCACCAGGGCTAAAGTTGTCAGAGAAATCGGAGAGAAGATTATCGATTTTCTTTCCCAGATTGAGGATTTTCAGAAAAAGCTCTGGGAGAAGAAAAAGTTTGTTCTAAAGACGGAGTATGTCATTACCACGGATCTCGTCCCCGAGGAATTATATCCCGAAATTCTAAAAAATAAGGCACAGGCAAAGGAATGGAAGGAACTGGGATTTGAAGGGATCAAGTCGATGGCAAACCTGAAGGATAAGAAGCTCCCCATTGATACGAAACATTTCCCTGAGGAATTCAAGGAAAGGCTGTTGGAACGTCTCACGGAAAGCGCAGACCTGGACGACCTTCTCGACGGCCTGCTGATTAAAAGCGAGAACTGGCAAGCGTTGAATCTATTACAGGGGAAGTATAGAGAAAAAGTGAAATGCATTTATATTGATCCGCCCTATAACACAGGGAATGATGAGTTTCTTTATCGAGATCGTTATAAAGATTCCTCATGGATAGGTATGATTGAAAATCGGGTTAGCCTCGCTAAGAACCTCCTAAATGACGGAGGTTTTATATTCACTAGCATTGATGAGAATGAGATTAATAATCTTGCAAAGGTATTCGACATCATTCTCCCACATAAGGTAGGAATAGCTGTTATTCAAACAAATCCTAAAGGCAGAGGACAAGACAGATATTTGGCAACCTCTCACGACTATTTATTTATTGCCGCAAAAAGCGATAAAGCTGAATTCTTAGGGTTACCCAAAGGTGATGAACAACTTTCAGAATATAATCAGATAGACGAACATGGAAGTTATCGCTTACTCGAACTTCGCAACACTCATAGACAGTTTCACAGGGGGAACCGCCCCAATTTATGGTATCCTCTGTATGTTGATCCAGGAAGTGGCAGCGTGTCTTGTATAAATCAGAAATATTTCATAGAAGTTCTACCGATATGGAGCGATGGTTTTGAGGGCTGTTGGACCTGGGGAAGACCGCTTGCCGAAAAAAACGCAGATTTCCTTGTAGGTAGGATTGTTACCGGAAAGTGGAAAATCTATCGGAAAGATTATGCAAATAGAAATGGTGATATTGCCACGTACATTCCAAAGAGTATTTGGACTGAGAAAGAAATGCGTACCGATTATGCGCAGCAAGTTCTAGATCAAACAATGGGAAATAGAATATTCCAATCCCCAAAACCGACTGCATTGATCCAGAGAGCAATGCAACTTACCACGAATCCTGATGAATACATGTTAGACTTTTTTGCCGGTTCTGGTACAAGCGCACACGCAGTCATTAGCTTAAATACCTTAGAAGCAACCAGGCGAAGATATGTTCTGATAGAAATGGCAAATCATTTTGACTCAATTATCTTATCCCGCATTAAGAAAGTTGTATATACTTCGGACTGGGAAGATGGAAAACCACAAAATGCAAACGGAGTTAGCCATTTCCTCAAATACCAATACCTTGAACAATACGAAGATGCCCTTGACAACCTTGAACTCGTGCCTGATAAAACCGCCCAGAAACTCTTCGGTGATGATTATCTGCTCAAATACTTTCTGGATTTCGAGACCAAAGGCAACCCTAGTTTACTCAACATAGAGCATCTCAAGAAACCCTTCTCTTATAAGCTCAGGGTGAATCTGGAGGAGGTGGGTGAGCCACAGGAGGTGGTTGTGGATATACCCGAAACCTTCAATTATCTCCTTGGGCTGAAAGTGAATAAAGTGAAGGTTCGGAAGAATAGGGGAAAGAAATATCTTTTTACACTTGGCGAGAAAGAGAACCGGGCCGTTGCCGTTGTCTGGCGTGAATATGACGATGAGTGGACGCAGGCGGATTTCAAGAAAGATAAGGAATTCATCATGGAAGAGCTTGATCCCTGGTCGCCTCAGATTGTCTATGTGAACGGCCAGAGTGTTCTCACCCCGGCATTTGGCGATCATGTTGTCGAGATTCGTTCCATCGAACCAGAATTCAAGGCATTGATGGTAAATTCTTTATATTAACAGTCTCATAATTGAATTGACATGAGCATTGGAAAACCTTTCGTAACCCCCCTTACCCCCCCTTAAGGTAAGGGGGGAATGGGGGGGTATAAAAGGGGTAATCCCTCCCTTTAGCAAAGGGAGGTCAGGAGGGATTTTACAAATCGATGTCTTTTCTATTTTGAGACCGTTAATAAGTATCAAGTTCTTCCGGCTTTTGTGTGGGTGCTTTCTCCCTCTATTCCCCCCTTAAGTTAAGGGGGGATGAAGGGGGGTTATGGTGGAGTTATGAAATTCCTTCGGAATGATCCAGCATTAAAGCAACGGCGACGGGAACTGAGGCGTAATCAGACTGAGGCGGAGAAGGTCCTTTGGGCGCACCTCCGAAGCAAGCAGTTCTATGGAATGAAATTTTTCCGCCAATACAGCATCGGGCCTTATATTTTGGACTTTTACTGTCCGACCATAAAACTCGCAGTAGAGGTGGACGGCGGGCAGCATAACCAGTGCGAGCGTAAGGAGTATGATGCGGTTCGTTCAGAATATCTGAAGGCAAAGGGGATCGAGGTCATACGGTTTTGGGACAATGAGGTATTGCTTGATATGGAAAGCGTCCTGTCTGCACTGGGCCTGAAAGTAACCCCCCTTCATCCCCCCTTAATTTAAGGGGTGGAATAGAGGGGGTTTATACTTATGTTAAGGGGAGATTACGCATTAAATACCCGGAGGAACCAAGTATCAATTTTGCTGTTTGAAGTCATTTTGAAAAATCCCTCCCCACCTCCCTTTGCCAAAGGGAGGAGAAACATTTCCCCCTTTTGACAAAGGGGGATAATACTAAGCTCTCCCCTTTAGCAAAGGGGAGTTAGAGGGAATTTTGTCAAAATGTTTTCACTCAATTAGAGTTTTATTAAGAATCTCAAAATAGTCCATACATGGCGGCCATCAATACAAAGACTCATAACCCCACCTAACCTCCCCTTATCTTAAGGGGAGGTACATACCCCCTCTTAAATTAAGAGGAGGAAAGGGGGAGTTAACACCTCTATGAAGATTGAAAAATATCTTATCCTCAATAAATACCTTCTTTCCCTGTTTGGCGTTGTCGAAGTCAGGGATTTACAGAAAGAATTGGCCGAGAAGCCCGTGGGTGATGACTCAGATGGGCGGAGTTATTTTGTCAATGTGCTACGTTCTCTGCCCGATCTGCAAAGGGGCAAATTATCCGAAGAGATACTTCTCCACTACGATGGGAACATCCGTGGTTACGTGGCGAGAATCAATGCCAGACGGGAACCCAAGATTATCCTGAAATACTTCCAGTACCTGGCCGTCCTTTTCGCTGAGATTTATCTCGACGAACTAAAGAATAGAAAAAAGGGGTTATTGAGTGATCTGAATATATTCCTCGACAGTTATTGTCGTGAGAACGATCTTGGCGACCGAATAAGGAATTTCACCGAAGATGACCTGAAAAAACTTGCTTTCTGGATGGCAACGGGGTCCGGAAAGACCTTGCTGCTTCATATCAATTATTACCAGTTCCTTCGGTATAAACTTTTTTCTCCCGATAACATCATCATGATCACACCTAACGAAGGTCTTTCCAGGCAGCATGCTGAAGAGCTTCAGAAAAGCGGCATCCCGTACAGACTCTACGGCGGTAATTTGAGCAATGTGGGCCTCCTGCCGGGAGAGAAAGGGATGCTGATCCTGGAGATGACAAAACTGGTGGAAGAGAAAAAAGGAGGGGGCGTGACCCTTCCCGTAGAAGTTTTTGAGGGGCAGAACCTTCTTTTTGTGGATGAGGGGCATAAGGGGAAGAAATCAGAGGAGCAAAAGTGGGCAAAGCTGAGAAACAGAATCGCAGAGAACGGTTTTGTTTTCGAATACAGCGCCACCTTCGGACAGATACTGAATGAAAGCAATCAAGAAACACTTGAGGAATATGCGAAGGCCATCGTCTTTGATTATTCATACCGATACTTTTACCTCGACCGCTATGGGAAGGATTTTTCCGTGCTAAACGTCAAACCTGGCAATCTAAATCAGCAGCAGTTTCAGGAAACGATGTTCGTCGCCAATCCTGCGGTCTGCGGGGTCGGGCCAAGGTATGTTGTTGATTATTAAGTGTTAATGTCCCGGCGAGAGGTATTTTCAGGGCCTATATCGTCTTTTTAGGCCCCGAAAAACGCCTTATAGCCAGCAGGCCTCTTCTCTCCCAAAACAAATCCCTCAAAGCCTTCTATGACTTCTCTCCCTCTCGCCCGGAAGTCTAATAAGTTTTTCACTTTCTCAATTATGTTTGGACGTGACCAAATACTTCAGGATCGTCAAGCCATATCGCTTCCTGGCTTGATTAAACCACTGCAGCCATCGATGCCTATCCTTTTAAAATTTGAAGAAGAATTCTCGTTAATGGCAACGATCGGTGATATACCAGATGTACCCCGGAAGGTAATGTCGCTTTTCTCTCGCCCTAAAATCTTGGGGAATACAGCCTTTTTAGCCCCCCAAAAATTCGTTATAGGCCCATTTTAACTGGCAGAAATAGCTGTACCTGCTCATGATTCATAAGCCATTCAATTGGTTTATCAAAGTATTCCAGAGGAATCATATCGAGGTATTCTGGCGTGCCCGGGACTTTAAAGTAGGCTAAGGCGAGGACCGGAAAGCCTCTTGCGGCAATGGGCCTGGCTAAATACTCCGGTTTACCGCCTTCGGAGCCACCAATAACCAGCACTCCCAATTTCTTTGGTGCACCAACTGTATAGTAGAAATCAGCGATAAACCCGTATTCAGTAAGTTCTGTTTTCGCAGGACCTCCTGCATAGCTAGCACAGGTACATAAAATGCTAAATAGGACGAATACATAGCGCAAGACATTCATATTTTAGCTTTCAGCCTCCGGTACGATCGCCTAAGTCCTTATTTATAACGCAAGGGATACATGATACAAACTTGAACCTACCGGAACCCCGCCGTAATTCTTGAAAAGCGTATCAAAAAATGGAGGCTGAAACAAGAACTATTCAGAAGGATTTGGCCAAGATGATCGGGGTAACCATTACCTTGACTTACTCCCCTCAATTTCATACAATTTTACCGGAATAAGAGAAAAGTAGAATCCATTCGGGAAGCAGAAGAATTTTAATAGAAGAGGTCCCCCATGAATCAGCGCCGGCCATACCGGTCATTCGTGAGCTATATTGACCGCAGCCGGGAGTACTATGCTGCGCAGGGCTACTCCCAGCCGTATACCTGGGCCCACCACGACGACGCCCCCTTCACTCCTCTTAAGAAACCGCTCTCCGAGTGCCGGGTAGGGTTGGTGACGACCGCAGGCAAAATGGAGGCCGAAGCCGAAGGACAGGGCCGGCGGAAAATCAGGGAATTATACGCGCTGGCGGCAAATCCGGCCCCGAGGCGCATGTTCACTGCCGACCTGTTCTGGGACAAAGGCGCAACCCACACTGACGACGTCGATAGTTTCCTGCCACTGAACCGTCTATCCGAGTACGCTGCTGCCAGGCGAATCGGGTCGGTGTCGGCCCGCTTCTATGGGGTCCCCACCGACTACAGCCAGGGCAGGACGTCGTTGCGGGACGCCCCGCAGATCCTTGAGTGGTGCCGTGAGGATGGTGTAGACGCCCTGCTCCTCTCGGCACTCTGACCGGTATGCCACCAGACCGTGAGTCTGGTCGCCCGACACCTCGAAGAAAACGGCATGCCTACGGTGGTATTGGGCTCGGCTCGCGACATCGTCGAGGAATGCGGCGTCGCCCGCTTCGTCTTCACCGACTTCCCGCTGGGAAACCCCTGCGGGAAGCCCTGGGACACAAAGATGCAGCACTCGATCGTAGGAACTGCTCTTGATCTGCTGGCAAGGGCCTGGATGCCCCGCACCACGGTTCAGACGCCGTTTCGCTGGGGCAACGAGGAGTGGCGAGTCGCTTTCATGCGGGTCGACGACAGTAACCGCGAAGCGCTCGCCCGGGCGGGAGAAGAGCGCCGCCACCAGCAGGCCGAAGCAAAGAAAGGTGATGGCTACCGCCAGGGCAAGTCTTAAAATCCTTCAGAAATCATTGCTGGGTATTTGCCTAAGGGGGTGGATAGGAAAGTTGATCGGGGAAGGAGGTCTTTCATGAATAAAATCACTATTCTTGATAACACCTTTCATTTCATTTTGCGGCGTATGATTGCAAGGGGGTACCGGACACCTTTTATTTTCCAACCTTTCGAATGTGTTCAGGTAGAAGAATGATTCCTTGTCTCCTGCCTCATGGATGATGGGGTTTTAAGAACTCGGGGCTGCCTACGGCACGCTGGCTCGTCCACCGATTTCAAACTCCCCTCGTGCGGCGAAGTAGAACTCGCGATTGTTGCACCGAGCCACCACATGCCTCGTCCCCCAACCCCCTGCCCTTACATCTAATAAGATTTGCTAACCGCATTCAATAAAAACAAAGCCTTCCACCTTCTAAGGCGTCCGGTACCTCGGCCCTGCCTCGGCCCTGACCAAAGATATCTTCCCAAGAGGCAGCCCCAGGGAAGTTAAGGTTGGTTGGGGGCGCCGGGGAAGGGAAGAAGCAAGTTTCCGGATAACGCGCCGGGGGGAACTTCTTCTGTTCCCTCCTTCTATCCGACTCCCTTTTTCCCGTCGCATCTCCAGTTAATAGGCGACTTTGTCCAGGCCCTTCAATCCGAGAATCTTCCGCGCCTCCGCTGGCGTAGCGGGCTCAAGCCCGAACTCCCGGGCGATGCGCACGATTTTTTCCACTAATTCGGCATTATTCTTGGCCAGTACGCCCTTGCTCACCCGCAGAGCATCCTCCATCCCCACGCGGGCGTTGCCCCCCATGAGCAGGGCCGTTGTGCACATGGGCATTTGGTTTATTCCGGCAGCGCAGACCGACCAGACGAAATTCTTTTCTCCAATCTGCCTGCATGCGGATTCATGCAGGAAGACTAAATTTTGAATATTGGCGGCCATGCCTCCCAGGATGCCCAGAACGAATTGAAGGTAAACCGGGGTTTTCAAAAGGCCGCTTTGGATCATAAAAGCAACGTTGTCGACCATCCCAGCGTCGTAAACCTCCAACTCCGGTTTGGTCCCATTTTCATTGAAGACCTTGAGAAAAATTCTCATTGATTTAAAGGTATTCGGAAAAATCAGATCCTCGGTAAATTCCAAATACTGTTTCTCCCAGGGGAACTTGAAATCCTTCATCCGCTCCAGGATGGGGAAAAGGCCGAAATTCATCGATCCCATGTTAAAGGAGGCCAACTCCGGCTTGAAAGTGGAGACCACTGTCAGCCTTTGTTCCGGAGTCATGCCCAACCCTCCGCCGGTAGTAGTGCAGATGATCATGTCGCATTTGCTTTTCACTTGGCTGAGAACTTCTTTGAAGAGCTCCGGGTCAGGTGAGGGCTGCCCCGTTTGCGGGTTGCGCACATGAATATGCGCCACTGCTGCTCCTGCCTCGTAAGCTTGAATGGCATTATCGGCTATCTGGTCCGGCGTGATGGGAAGGTAAGGACTCATTGTGGGGGTGTGGATGGACCCGGTAATGGCCGCTGTGATGACTGCCTTGCTCATGAAACACTCCTCTTGTTAAGAAATGGTTTTGGGGCAACTTGATTATAGTTGATTATAATGAAAGAGCCGGCAAGGGGGCAATTTGACCCCTTGCCGGCCAAAGGAAGGTAGCTTCCGGATGGTCCTCTCCATATATCCCCACTGTAAAGCTTAAGGTTACAGTTGATTCGAGTTATGGGGCAAGCAAAGTTGCATCACGTTCGCTGGTTTGAAAAAGCTATCAACAAAAACGGGTATGAACCCGCTTTAGGAGTATCAAGAACGGATCTGTATGTCAAGGAAAAAATTACCACCAATCACCTGCCCTGTCCGCCTGTAATTATGGTGGGTAATAGGGCATGGCAATGGCGGCACTTCATCAAATGTCAATTTACCAAGGGTGTTTTTTAGCGCCTTTTTCTTACCTTCTTCACGGTAAATCTCACGATTAGAGTGAGGAGGAGCAATACGGCGACAATGGCGGAAAAGGCCGCCCAGGTTACTATTGTTCCCCTTGACAAGAGAGAGACCGGATTCAAACTGGCTTCCTTTACGATCCTTCCCAGTTGGCCCTTGTATTTTTCCGGAACATCGGGAAGGCCATCACCGTTTGTATCGGGGAAGCTCTTGATATATTCCATAACGCCGATCCACTCTTTGAGTTCTTGAATCCCGTCCTTGTTTTTATCTCCATCAACCCGGAAGGCGGCCAGATCAGCCACCGGCGTCCCATTCCGGTCCTTGGGAACGATATTCAAAATCTGGTAGGTATACTTGCCCACGATCTTGAGGAACGTGGTGTTGTAGATATTGGCAGCGATCCGGTAGAGGTTTTGGTTGGATGCGGAATAATCCAAAGTTACGTATCCTTCCTCCTCGCTTCCCAGCCAGATATTGGTCACCCGGTCAAAAATAACCCGCCGGGGGTTGTAGGTGAATTTCAGCCCCGACACCTGCAGAAAATAAGAGCTTCCCTTGCTCGGATATACGCTGGTCAGGACCTCTAAAGCCTTCTTGATCTCTGAGGCGTAAAGATAGCAGCTAATCAGTGGATAGCCCATGGTATCGTCCATGCCGATACCCAGAGGGATGGAGCGGAAAACATCGCTTACGGCTAAGGCCCCTGTTTTGCCCTTAAGGAGATCATCACGGATGACGCCATTGGACTCAATGGCTACGACCACCTTGGTCTTCGGATCTTTGGGGTCGAAGTCATACTTGTTCACATACCAGCGAATGGAGTCAGCGATTAAGTTGCCGAGAGGAGACTCCTCCTCGATGATCTTGAGGTCAAAAGCGGTCTTGCCGATTATCTTGTTCGAGCTGAGATGAACCTCTTTCAGGACACGCTGATCAATGGCGTCTATAAAAGAATCAATCTTTTTCTGAAGGGCCATATCGCCGGGGATTGCGCTGTCGATGTCGATGAGTCGGTAATCTTTCAGTTTGGCCTTTCCCTGATCCCGGAGAAGATCCAGTACGCCTACGCACTTCCCATAAGCTGACGCCTGAAGGATAAGCGTAGAATTTACGGTGAGGGGTTTGTCCAGCCGGGTATGGCTGTGTCCTCCTACGATGACATCGATGCCCTGCACTTCCCTCGCCAGGATCTCGTCTTCCGAGCGGGCTTTGTTCTTACTCAAACCGCTGTGGGAGAGGCAAATCACCATGTCCGCCTTTTCTTTCTCCCGCAAAACTTTCACCATCTCTTTGGCTGTCTCCACTGGGTTCTTAAACTTTACGGGCGAGGCGAATGGGGCCTTTTCAGCAGCGTCTTTTCCCATCAGACCAAAAATTCCTATCTTCATCCCGCCCTTCTCCACGACCATATAAGGCTTTACCAGGCCCTTTTTAAACGCTCCCTCAAGGGTATCATCCCGGTCGCTCTCCTTGCTGAAGATGGCGTTGGAGAAAACAATGCTCGGCATTCCTCCTTTGGCCTCTGCCGATTGAAGGATCTGGGCCAGGCCTCTTGGTTTGAGATCAAACTCATGGTTGCCTAAGGTAACGGCGTCATATCCCATCTCCTTCATCAAGCGGAGTTCCACGGCTTCCTCACGGGAAATCATATGGAAGAGGGACCCCATAAGAAAATCCCCCCCATCGAGAACGAGTACGGGGTTCTTTCTCTTCTCCCTCTCCTGTTTTAAAATCGTGGCGATCCTGGCCCATCCTCCCCGGGTGTCATCACCCCCGGTAACATCAGGGCGGTAATCAATGTTGGGGGAAAATCCCAGGAGGTGGGAATGCAGGTCATTGGTATGAATGATGGTGAGAACCTTCTCCCCGGCAAAAAGATTGGCAGACCAAAAAAGAATAACCAACAAAACCGAAAATCGCAGAATTTTCATGATCGTCCTCCCGACTCAAAGATAAGGTTGATGATCTCTTAAAAAGTATTTAAATGCTGTTTTCCGTCATTCCGGCGAAAGCTGGAATCCAGTCTTTTCAAATAGTTATCAATTCTCTGGACTCCGGTTTTCACCGAGTGACGACTTTTTACGAAACCATCAAGGTTGACTTTTTTATGAAACCGCCATCGGTAATCTTCTCTCAACAGGTTCCCTTTGATTTCATCGAGTTTATGGTCAATGGTCAATTATCAATATTCAATGATCATTGCTAATTGCTAATTGATCTTTCTTGTCCAACCACCCCAGGAGGTTGGAAAGGACCTGGTCTTTTTCGGGTTCATTATGGAGCTCATGATATAAGCCAGGCCAGATTTTTAAAGTGCAACAGTTTCCCGCCCTTAAAGCAAATTCGGCGCTCGCCCCTGCAGATACAATGGAATCAGCATCGCCATGCATTAATAAAAGGGGGGGTAAACTCGTTGGCGCGCTCCAGGGCCCACAATCCTCCCCGGAGAATGTCTATCTCCAAACGGGGGGTAGGGCGGTCATGCACCAGGGGGTCATTTTTATAGGCATGGACAACTTCAGGATCCCGCGAGATACCCTGGCAATCCAGCTCATTGGCCAGGGAAAGGGTGGGCCACAGGTAATACATGATCCTGCCCATAACTACTTTCCAGAGCGGAGGCGCAAAGGCCGTCCGCAAGAGGGGACTGGTGACTATCACCCCGGCCAGCTTTGGGTGATGGCGCAGGAAATAATTAAGGACCAGCATCCCGCCCATGCTGTGGCCGTAAAGAAAAAGAGGGCGTTCCGGGTAGAGCTTTTGGCCTTCCTTAAGGGAGAGGGAGATATCTTGCAGCAGAGCCCGGAATTTTGGGGCATAGCCCCGTTGCCCCTGAGAGCGGCCGTGGCCGCGGAGATCGAAGGCCAGGAGGGCATAGCCGGCCCTTTTTAGAAAACCCCCCAGATGATGATAGCGTCCGCCGTGCTCGCCCAGGCCGTGAACCAAACAGATGACCGCTTTGGGATCTCTTTCCGGCTGCCATCTTCTCACGGCCAACGTCAGCCCGTCTTCTGTCTGCCATTGCAGAGTGAAATCTTCCATGTCCGCCCTCTCTAAGAAAATCTAATTTTTTTTGGACCATCCAATTTCGTTTTTACTGGCCTTCTTGACGCTGCCCATTAAAGGTATTCCCTAAATGCAAGAATTCAAAAATAGCCTGAGCATCCTTTGGAGTCAAGGGGTGGACCTGGCTCAATTCTTCCACGGAAGCTTCCTGGATTTTTTGCGGGCTGGCAAAACTCTTGAGCAGGGTCTTCTTCTTGACAGCCCCGATTCCCGGGACTTCGTCGAGGATCGTTTGCAGGCCCTGCTTCCCTCGCAGCTTCTTGTGATAGGCGATGGCAAACCGGTGGGCCTCATCGCGGATCTTTTGCAGGTAACGCAGGGATGCTGAATAAGAAGGGATGAGGATGGGGTCTTTTACATTGGGCAGGTAAATCCTATCCGAAACTTTCCCTGCATTTTTCTTAAGGCCCCGATCCTTTTCTTTGGCCAGGCCAATGGCCGGGATGCCCTGCAGCTTAAGCTCGGATAGAACCGTCAAGGCCACGTTTAGCTGCCCTTTGCCCCCGTCCACGATGAGGAGATCCGGTTTTTCTTTCTCGGCATCCAGTTTACTGTACCGGCGTTTTAAGACTTCATACATCATGGCATAATCATCCGGAAAAGAAGGGGCATGAACCCTAAAATGCCTGTACCCGGATCGATCAGGACTCCCTTCCAGGAAGGTCACCATCGATCCCACGGCCAGCGTGCCCAGGAGATTGGAAATGTCGAAACACTCCACCCGCCGCGGTAAATTTTTTAATCTGAGTTTTTCCTGCAGTTCCTTAAGTGTCAAGGCAAGAGTTTCTTCTTCGCTAACCTTCTTATTAAAGGCGTTCTCGGCATTCTTCCGGGCCATCTCCAGCAGATGTTTCTTCTCACCCCTCTGCGGGGTGAAAATTTTCACCTTTTCTCCTTTTTTTTCAGAGAGCCATTCGGAAAGCAGCCGGTCATTTTCTATAGGCAGGGGAAGGAGGACTTCCTGGGGCATGGATGCGTCCTGGGCGTAATACTGCTGGATAAAGGCGGAGAGGGCTTCTTCAGCAGGCAGGTTCAGACGGGAAAAATGAAATGATTTGTTCCCGATCAGCAAGCCCCGGCGGAAGAAGAGAACCTGAAATTCCCAGGCGTTGCCCTGGCGGTGGAAGGCGAACACATCCTGATCGGTCCAGGTCTGGGAGACGGCTTTCTGTTTCTCCAGGGTTTGTTCGACGGAAAGGATCTGGTCGCGAATACGGGCAGCTTCCTCGAAATGCAAGGCTTCTGCAGCCGCCATCATTCTGACGCGTAAAAGTTTGACCAACTGGGAGTTCTTGCCTTCGAGGAAGAGAAGGACTTCCTGGACCAGGTCCGCGTATTTCTCCTGGGAGATAAACCCGCAGCAAGGTCCCAGGCATTTTTTTATCTGGAAATTAAGACAGGGACGGGAACGGTTGCGGAAGCTGGTCTCACGGCAGGTGCGCAAAGGGAACATTACCTGCATGAGTCTAAGGGTTTCCTTGACCGCGGCGCTGGAGGAGAAGGGGCCGAAATAACGGGCTCCATCCCGCTTCACTTTCCGCACTAAAGAGAGCCTGGGAAATTCTTCGGTGGGGCTGAACTTGAGGCTGAAAAAAGTCTTGTCATCTTTAAAATTGATATTGTAGCGGGGCCGGTGTTTCTTGATCAGAGTGTTTTCCAGGACCAGGGCTTCTTTCTCTGTATCGGTGAGCAGCGTTTCCACTTGATGAACTTTGGGCATAAGGAAGCGCAAAGAGTAACGGGCATCTCCGGACTTGCCGAAGTACGTCCTCACCCGGTGGCGCAGGTTTTTGGCCTTGCCCACATAAATGACATTTCCTTCTTTGTCTTTCATCAGGTAAACGCCGGGACTTGGGGGCAGGCCCTGGATATGTTCTTCTAAAGACGTAAGTTCCATAACGATAATTTTAGATTTCAGGTTTGAGATTTCAGATTTCAAATCTTCACTCATCAGTTGCATAAATTGATACGGATGAACCATGAGAATCGTTTGTAGTATTGCATTGGCGGTTCATGAGCATGCGTTCACTGGATATCACTACCAGAGAAGTTTAGCTTCTGTCATTCCGGGCTTGACCCGGAATCCAGTCTTTCGTTCTGGATTCCCGCTTTCGCGGGAATGACGAACCTGCGATATGCGAATATTTAGGCAACGTTTGGGTTCACTCTGATATCTGATCTCTTATATCTTCAATCTGCAATCTATCTATATTCCATCTCCCTTTCTTCCAGGGATTTTATCCGGTCCCGCAGGCCCGCTGCTTTTTCAAAATCAAGCTGGGCTGCGGCTTCGCGCATCTCTTTTTTCAGGCGGGACACCAGTTTGGGAATCTCAAAGAGGGAGACATAATCGCCGGGCTGCTCGGCAGTTAGGGGAACAGTAACATAGTCGGCCTCGTAGATGGATTGCAAGATATCCGGGATGGCCTTCTTGACGGTCTCGGGCGTGATCCGCTGCTTGCGGTTATAGGCCTCCTGGATTTTCCGCCGCCGGAAAGTTTCCTCGATGGCCCTCCTCATTGAATTCGTGACCTGGTCGGCATAGAGAATCACCTGCCCGGAGACATTCCGGGCAGTCCTCCCGAAGGTCTGGATAAGGGAAGTTTCCGAACGTAAAAAGCCTTCTTTATCCGCGTCCAGAATAGCTACCAGGGAGACTTCCGGCAGGTCCAGCCCTTCGCGCAGCAGATTGATGCCGATGAGAACGTCGAATTTTCCCAGGCGCAGGTCGCGGATAATCTCCATCCGTTCCAGGGTGTGCACGTCGGAATGCAAATACTTGACCTTTAAGCCGAGTTCGGCATAGTACGCAGTGAGGTCTTCGGCCATCCGCTTGGTCAGGGTGGTAACCAAAACGCGCTCTCCTCTGGCCGCGCGGGCGCGGATCTCGCCCAGGAGATCATCCACCTGATAGCGGGCCGGTTTAACTTCCACCTTAGGGTCTATAAGTCCGGTGGGGCGGATGATCTGTTCAACGATGCGGCCCTGCGCCTTCTCAAGTTCGTAACCTGCCGGCGTAGCCGAAACATAGATCACCCGGGGCACGCGAGGCTGGAATTCTGCAAATGAAAGGGGGCGGTTGTCCAGGGCCGAAGGCAGGCGGAACCCGTAATCTACCAGGGTCTCCTTGCGCGTGCGGTCACCCCAGTACATGCCATTGAGCTGCGGGACAGTGATGTGACTCTCATCGATGAAAACCAGGATGTCTTTGGGAAAATAGTCCAGAAGCGTGTATGGGGGATCTCCGGGTTTCCGCCCATCCAGGTGCCGGGAATAATTCTCAATCCCCGTGCAGTAACCCATCTCCTTAAGCATCTCGATGTCAAAGTTGGTGCGCTGTTCCAGCCTCTGGGCTTCCAGGAGCTTCCGCTGGGAATGTAGCTGTTCCAGGCGCTCGGCCAGCTCCTGCCGGATGGACTGGATGGACTGGCGCAACCGGTCCTGCGGGGTGACGTAGTGGCTTCCGGGAAAGATGTACACATGCCGCAGTTTGCGCAAAACTTTTCCTCGCAGCGGGTCGATCTCCGAGATGGACTCCACCAGGTCCCCGAAAAATTCTACCCGGATGGCCTTGTCCTCTTCGTAGGCCGGAAATATTTCCAGCACGTCGCCGCGCACGCGGAAGGCGCCGCGGTGAAAGTCATAATCGTTACGCTGGTACTGGATTTGCACCAGACGGGCCAGGACGTCATCCCGGGAGACTTCCTTTTGATCTTCGACCAGGACGATCATCCCCTGGTAGGCTTCTGGCGAGCCTAATCCGTAGATGCAGGATACCGAAGCCACCACAATGACATCCCGCCGGGTAAGGACGGAGTGTGTGGCTGAATGGCGCATCTTGTCGATCAGGTCATTAATGGATGCGTCCTTCTCGATGTAGGTGTCGGTTGTGGGGAGGTAGGCTTCCGGCTGGTAGTAATCGTAGTAGCTGACGAAGTATTCCACGGCGCTTTCGGGGAAAAGAGCGCGAAACTCCTGGAAGAGTTGGGCCGCCAGTGTTTTGTTAGGGGCGATGACCAGCGTGGGTTTCTGGACTTGCTCGATGACATTGGCCATGGTGAAAGTTTTGCCGGAGCCGGTAACGCCGAGAAGGACTTGATGGGGCTGACCCTGATTCACGCCCTGGGTGAGCTTCTTGATGGCCTGGGGCTGGTCGCCTTTGGGGGTGAATTCACAGATGATCTTGAAATCGGGCATAGATTATTTTTTACAGCAGCGTGCCCTCGACGGGGCCGGAAATTTTAAGAAGGCCGGGGAATGCTCTGTGTTAAGCGATACCCCAACCACAGCAATCCTGTCGGGATAAAAGAGCTTATGGAGGCTCGCATTCTGCGAATTGGGCGAAAGGGGGGCGGGAATCCTCATTTTTCCTTTGGAGCAGCAGCCAATTCCTGGGCTCGTTTGCGGAATTTTTCAGCCTCTTCAGGTTTTCCTAAAGTTTCGTAGATGGCCGCAATTTTAGAAAGGTCCTGGAGGATCCGTTCTTTCCAGCCGAGATACTCATTCACCCGCCAGGCCCGCAGGTAATGATCCAGCGCCTTCTCCCGCTCTCCCAGGGCCTCATACAATCTTCCCAGGTTGGCCAGGTCTGTGGAGATGCCCCTGGAGTTTTCCACTTTTTTATCCATTTCCAGAGCGCCTTGAAAGGCCTCGAGGGCTTTTGGCCAGTCTTTCCGGGATTCATAGAGGGCTCCGAGATTGGCCAGGTTGTCAGCGATTCCCGGGAAATGTCTTATTCCTTCGTTGATTTTTTTAGCCCGGAGATAGCAATCCAGAGCCTGATTATCCTGCCCCAGCCCCCGGTAGGCCAGCCCCATGTTATTCCAGCGTATGGCCTGACCCTGGACTTTTCCTTTTTTCTCCTCGATAGCCAGTGATTTCTGAAAAAATTCCAGAGCTGCCTGGGGCTTCCCCAGAGATAGGGTGACAATGCCGATATGATTCAGGTTCAATGATTGGCCTTCTTCATTCCCGATCCCGGAGTTGATGGCAAAAGCCCGCTGGAAGAAATCGAGGGCGCGAAGGTGCTCTCCGGTTGACTGGTAGACTGTGCCCAGATTATTAAGGCTGAGGGCGACGTCTTCGCGGTGGTCTATGGACTCGTACGCTTGCAGGGCTTTCTGGAAGAAACTTATGGCCCTTTCGTATTGTCCTTGATGAAAATGCTCTGCCCCCTTGCGATCAAGCTCGATGGCCCGCGCCCTCTGTTGGGGAATCGGCTGCCGGCTGGCGCAACCGCTCACAAACAACAATAGAATCACGTTGAGCAAAATTATTATGCGGAAAGCAGAAGCGATTCTTTTTCGATCCATAATCCTGGGGCCGGGAATTCATCAAGAACTTGATTAGACTACGCTTGCCAGTGTAGCAAGGAGGGAAAAAATAATCAAGCTGCCCCGTTGCCTTGCTCACCTTCACTTTTCAATAAATTGATGAATTCATGGTAATAGACGAAGCCCGGACGGGAGGGGGATGAAAGAGGGAGCACCGGCGGGAAAAAGATTGGACAATAGCCGTACTTTTCTTCCGCAAAGAAAAGGCGGGATCGAAGGAGGGCAGGGCATCTTCGGCGGAAGCCCCGCCCTTACCCATGAAAGGAATACTGCTTTGTGCTCCTGAGAGATTCCCCCTCCCGTCCGGGCCGGGTTCTGACCATCATCCTGAAATCATGAACCAAAATGGAAAGTGAAGGTGGGCGCCCATTAAAGATTGGTAACACTTTAGTTCTTTGAAGAAAGGTGTGTCATTAGGGCCAAGGGAATCCAGGGCCCGGGGGCCAAACAGAGACCTTGCCGCCATTTTTTCAAAACTCTAAACTGATACAAAGATTGGCAACCGGGGATCTGCCAAAAACCTCCGGGATGACCCAAACAACAACGGAAATTTTAGAAACAAAACAAATGGATGCTTTACAGGATGGTCAATCTTTGGGGGGGAAGGTGGCTCTGCCTACGGGAAAAGCAGGGGAGGCTCCCATGAGCGTGGCCAGGAAATCAAAGAGAGATTTAAAAAAACGTGTTGGAAAAGAGGCGGAAGGGAGATTTTCGAATTTTTCATTCAGCGCCTGGTTTCTTTTAGCCTCCATCTGGTTTTGGTAGGCGGCGATGACATCGGTTGGATCCAGGTGGATGAACCTGGCATAGTTGCGCAGAAAGCCGCGGATAAAAGCCTCCGCCGGCAGAAGATGGAATTGGTCTTTTTCTAAGGCTTGCAGGGTTGAAAGCCGAATCCGGGTGATGCTGGCCACAGATTCAAGGGAAATGTTCTTTGCTTCCCTCTGACTCTTAAGGTATTGACCGACTGTCAACCTTCCATCTTTCATACCTTCCTCCGCTTGCGGATTCAAGCTTAACAGTTGATGGTTCATCTTTTTTTGCATAAAACGGGCCAGCGTTGTTATTAAGATTCGATGAAAACGTGTTTTTAAAATTTAATTTTGATTACAGGGAGTTATATGCAATTAGGCGATGACCAATTTTAATTTAAAGACCACTCCTTTTCCTGCAGTGTTCAAAAATGTGAAAGTCCCCTTCCCTCCGCTCCCTCTTTCCTCCCCCTCCCGTCCGGGCTTCGCCTATCACTGTGAATTCATCAATCTGCTTTTCCATTTGAATCATGATGTTGTTAAACACAGCTAATATCGGGGCTCGGGGGCCAGGGGGCTGAGCGCCGGCAGCATCGGCTGGGGGAAACCCTTGAAGGAAGGGAGTGGCTGGGTTTCCGCATATTGAAGCGGGGGCTCCTTCCCGCCTAATCCATGGAAAGCCGAGCGCCTCATGATGCCAAGCCCGCCGAGGCGGGACATGGCCCCCGAGTCTGAGAAAGACACCGGTAACGATAACTCTCAAACAAACTGATTCCTAAACAACAGGTTAACATGAGTCAAATGGGAAAGCCTATTCATCAATTTATTGCAAAGTGAAGGGGGCGAAGTCAACTAACAAGGCAAAAATTTAGCTTGACAACCCCCAGGTTATATGATAGTCCATTATCGGTTCTCAAATTCTTGAGAATAAGAAGAAACGATTTTAACCACACCTGCTTTTCTCATTGGGCATTCATATAAGCCAGGATTCCGAATTTACAAAACCCAAATTTGATGATCTCGTAAAAAGTCGTCACTCCGGTGAAAACCGGAGTCCAGGGTATTTATAAGTATTTGAAAATACTATAGGGGTAGGAACGATGCATTGAATTGCATCGCCCCTCCCTCCGAACCGGACTGGCGGATTTCCCGCATCCGGCTCTCCAGTCGGTGGTTTTACCTCGTTGAGGGCTGGAGCAATTTGTGATGGGCTTCCACAAGGCTGAAAAGCCCATTTTCCCGAAAGAATTTGTTTGGCCAGCGAATATGATCCATATTGCCACTGATACCTTTCAACCCTTTGCTGCGCTTCCGCAAGATGCTGCGCAGTCGACGCCTGATCCATCCGTCGAGCGCCGGAAACGTCCACTTATGGCTGTGTTTGAAATACTCAAACCACCCCTTAAGCGTTTGATTCACGTTCGCCGTGATGACAGACAGACTGTGTCCATTGCTGCGCCCGGTCTTGGAACGGATGGCGTCTTTGAGCTTCTTCAGGCTCTTCTTACGCGGCCGACGTGTACCGCCCTCGAAGTGATACCCGAGAAAATCAAATCCTTGCCCAGGCTCAGCAGTGTCCACCACGCGGGTCTTTTCAGGGTGCAATGCCAGACCCCTTTCTGTAATCAGTTGCTGCACCAGATGCAGGGCGTTGTGCGCCTCCGACTCGTCACGACACATGATGACAAAATCATCGGCATAGCGGATCATTTGAAAACCCGCCGCCTCCATCGCCTCATCAACAGGATGGAGGTAAAGGTTTGCCAACAGAGGGCTGATGACCGCTCCCTGGGGAGTTCCTTGCTCGGGACTCCATCGAGACAACCCTTCCAGGATGTCCTGCCCGAGAAATCTCTCCGTCAAGTCCAGCAGGCGTCCGTCGGCGATATACCGGCCGACTTCCCCCATCAGTCCCTCATGGGGAATGCTGTCAAAATATGCCTTCAGATCGGCATCCACCACTTGGGTGTACCCGGCCTTCAACAGCCGGTCCACCTCCCGCAAGGCATCCTTGCATCCCCTTTTTGGCCTGAAACCATAGCTGTTTGGTCGAAACCGTATCTCGAAAATGGGCTCGATAACGAGTCGCATCGCCGCCTGCACCACCCGATCCCGCACGGCGGGTATACCCAGAGGCCGCTTCTCCGTACTGCCAAGCTTGTCGATGTAAACGCGCTTGATCGGTCGCGGTCGGTAGTTCCCGGTGCGAAGCTCCTCTTCCAGTCTGGCCATGTTCTCCTTAAGGTTCTTCCCAAACTGCTCCACGCTTTCATGATCCGTCCCTGCACTGCCTCCGTTCCTTCTCACTGCCTGCCAGGCGGCTTGAAGGGTCGTTGGCCGGTACACCTTATCGATCAGACTGAGCCAAACTCCTCCTTTCACCCCCTTGTCGAGGGCCTCCAGCATGCGATCCGTCCATATGGAGTGTTCCACCCAGCCCCAAGACCGAGCTTCTCCCGTTTGTTTAGCCGTCTCCGGCACTGCCACGGGTTTCGTTTCCCTTTCTATGGTCGGCACGCATCCACCTTCCTGCGCCCCTTCGCTCCACGGCCGTTACACCGCTTCTTCACTACTACGGACGCTCTGACTCCTGCCCGGCCGGCTCTTCGTACCCTTATCAGGGGCAGTGAACACCCTTCTTGTTCCGGACAGGTCTCCCTGGTTCACATCGCACGACCTTCCATACATCCCGTCATCAAACACCTGACGCGCCCTGCCATCGCTTCTCCGCTGCCCACCCAGCGTGACAGGCTTCCCGGGGTCTTTTCCCCGGGTCTGGACTTCGCCCTGAATCCGCAGGCTCGTCGCTACGCACGGCCGAATCATGTTCGTTATCCTACGGGCTGCATGTTCGCCTCTGGTTGCTCTCCACCCCGCCTCACGGCGACGCAGTTGCCGTCGGCTACCGGGGGTGGGCATCCCCCGAGAGAGGACTTGCACCTCTCAAATCGCGCCTGCTCCCAGGCGCACGGATTCCGGCTTCCGCCGGAATGACGGAAAAGGGCATTTTCAGACTTTTTACGAGTTCATCAAATTTAGAGGCAATTTAAAAATCCCCAAGATTGCAAATCATGAAATGCCTTTAAAATCAACTACTTATTCATTTTGGACTTCGTGATCAACCCAAAATCATTGGGTTGATCGAACTGAAAAGGATTTTTCGAAAGGCTGTATTTATGTATAATTACAAGGAGTTAGGGGGCATTCCATAATTCTTAAATTGCCTCAATTTAATTTACGTAACAAAAAACAGAAAGAATCCGATGCTTCCCATCCTGCTAAAAATACATCATAAGAAGGAGGTGATAAAAAAATTTACCAAGGGAAGTACTATGGGAATAGTACAATTCGGATAAAAACCCAAAAAATTAATAGCGAGGAGGTATTGCCCAATGAGACCAGTAAGAGCGATTACATGTGCGGTTCATGTTTTTTTAATTTTGTGTCTTATCTTCGCAATTACCACAGCTTTTCCACCACCTACTTTAGCACAACCTGCCGTAAAACCAATCGTTTGGAAGGTGCAGGGCTTTGTCCCCGCCGGCCTCTTTTTTCATGATCTGCTGGTTCGTTTGGCCGCCGACATCGAAAAACTAAGCGGGGGCCGTTTGGTTTGGAGAGTCCATCCGGCGGGGGCATTGGCTCCGCCTTTCGAAGCCTTGGATGCAGTTAGCAAAGGGGTTTTCGAAGCCAATTACGGCTACGCCGCCCAATGGGTAGGGAAAATCCCTGTTGGACCCCTTTTTACTTCGGTGCCTGGCGGGTTTTCCACCTTCGACCATGTCATGTGGGTCAACTATGGCGGAGGGAAAGAATTGTGGCAGGAAATGTATGACCGCTATAAATTCAATGTAAAAATTATCCAGGCCGGGACCATCAGCATGGAAATATTGATGTGGGCGAAAAAGCCTCTGCGCACAGTCGATGACTTTCGAGGAATAAAGTTGCGCATGATGCCGCTGATGGGGCATGTATTGCAGGCCAAAGGTATGTCCGTGGTGTTTTTACCGGCGGCAGAAATATTACCGGCCCTGGAAAGGGGTGTTATCGATGCCGCGGAATACAGTGTTCCGATCTTCGACCTGAAAGCCGGGTACGGTGATGTCTGCAAATATTACCATTACCCCGGATTCCACCAGCCCACAGGACAAGTGGAATTGGTGGTAAATAACGAAGCCTGGAAAAAGCTGCCGGATGATCTGAAATTGATAGTGGAAAAAGTCTGCCAGCTGCATGTGCTTGATAGCTGGATTTATGGGGATGACCAGAATATTAAAGCCCTGGCCGAGTTCGAAAAGAAAGGCAATATCAGAGTGGTTTTGGATCCTAAGACGGTGGATACCTTCACAACCTGGGCCTGGGAATATCTCGACGCCCAGGCGGCCAAAGACGCCTTTTTCAAAAAGGTATGGGACTCCCAGAAGGCCTGGATGAATCGGTGGTATCCCTACGTGCATGCTATCCGGATGCCTTACGATAAGATGCCCAAATAAAAAAGCACGCCCAAATCAGCCCAAAATATTGGGGGAGAGCGACAGGCGATTTTTAAAAATACGCTCTCTCCCATCCGGGGGTTCTATGAAAAGTTTTTTACGGGCCATTGATTCCATCTGTGAGTGGATCGGGAAGAGTTTTAGCTGGTTGGTTCTGGCCTTGACTGGCGTTCTGGTTTTTGAAGTAATCGCCAGATATGTCTTTAAGGATCCCACCAGCTTTGCCTTTGACCTGACCTGGATGTTCTTCGGAGTTTATATCATATTAGGCGCCGCTTATACCCATTTAGGCGGAGGACATGTCAGAATCGATTTCCTATACAATCGTCTGCCCTTAAGGAAAAGAGCGGTTCTGGAGATGGTTCTTTATCTGATTTTCTTCTTTCCGCTTATCCTGGTATTGGCGATTTCCTGCACCGAATTTGCCTTCCTTTCTTGGGCCGGTGATGAAAGGTCTTCAGCCAGTCTCTGGAAACCCCCGGTCTATCCCTTCAAGACCGCCATGATGATAGGCTTTTATTTATTAGCCTTTCAGGGTTTGGCCCAGTTTATCAAAAACCTGCAAATAGCGATCAGAGGTAAAGAATGATATCTCCCGAGTTGGCCGTTATATTGATGTTTGGCGGTGTCATGGTTGGAGTTTTAAGCGGGTTCCCCGTTGCTTTTGTCTTTGGGAGCCTCGGTTTGATATTCGGCCTTTTAAACTGGGGGGTGCTTCAGGTTTGGCACCTATTTCCTATTCGCGCTTATGGAATTTTATCCGAATATATTTTCGCCTGCGTTCCCCTCTTCGTTTTTATGGGGTGTATGATAGAAAAGGCCGGAATCGCCGAGTCGGCTTATGGCATTATGCATAAATGGTTCGGACCGGTAAGGGGTGGTCTGGCCATAGCCACAGTGGTTATCTGTACCCTCTTTGCGGCGACAACAGGGATTATCGGCGCTTCCGTAGTTACCATGGGAATGCTGGCCCTGCCGGCCATGGTCAGCAGAGGCTACAACAAACCATTGGCCACGGGATGCGTATGCGCCGGGGGCACTCTGGGGATTCTCATTCCGCCGAGTATCATGCTGATTATTTACGCCCCGATGGCCGGAGTATCCGTAGCCAAGATGCTGTTTGGCGCGTTTATGCCGGGCTTAACTCTCTCCGCTTTGTATGTTATTTATATTCTCATCGCCTGCGCCATCAAGCCAGAATGGGGGCCGGCGCTTGCCAAAGAAGAGCGGCCGAAAATGCAATTTTGGCCAACCCTGCGCGAGGGAATTGTAGGTCTCTTTCCTTTTATTTTTCTTATCCTGGCGGTTCTGGGCACTATCTTTTTTGGCCTGGCCGCCCCTACGGAAGCAGCGGCCATGGGCTCTGCCGGTTCCTTAATCATCACCGCTATATACCGAAAACTAACCCTGAAAAATCTCCAGGAGGCAGTCTTCGCCACCCTAAAAATCAGCGCTATGGTTATTTTCGTGGCCCTCGGTGCCAATCTGTTCACCGGAACCTTCCTCGGTTTGGGAGGAGGAGATGTGGTAGCCAATTTCATGGAGGGAATAGGATTAGGGCCCTGGGGTATTTTCACCCTGATATTAGCTATAATTTTTATCCTGGGCATGTTGATGGACTGGATTGGCATACTTTTTATAATGGTGCCCATATTTAGTCCTATTCTTACCAAGCTTGGCTTTGATCCTTTGTGGGCAGGTATTGCCATTTGCGTGCTCCTGCAAACCTCCTTTTTAACTCCCCCCTTTGCCTTCTCCATATTCTACCTAAAGGGAGTCGCCCCCCCTGGGGTAACCCTCAGCGATATATACAAGGGGGTAATCCCCTTTGTCGGCCTGCAAATCGTCGGAGTAACTCTGGTATTGGCCTATAAGCCCCTGGTTCTGTGGCTTCCCGGATTGATATTCAAGTAAATTGTTTTTAAAAGGGTGGCTTGAAGCCATATGCCGGGGAATGAACCACAAGGAGGAAAATATATGAACAAGATGATTATTACCGCAGCCATCACCGGCAGTATTCATACACCCACCATGAGCGATTACCTTCCTATTACCCCGGACCAGATTGTGGAAGATGCCGTGGGGGCCTGGAAAGCTGGCGCGGCAATTGCCCATATTCATGTCCGTAACCCTGAAACAGGTCAACCCATTACCGATCTGAACCTGTTCCGGGAAGTGGGTGCCAAGATCAAGAAACAGTGTAACCTCATTCTTTGCCCCACGACCGGGGGTGGGCTGGGCATGACCACCGAGGAAAGGGTTGCTCAGGTGCCTTTTTTAAAGCCGGAATTGGCCTCTTTGAACATGGGTTCGCTTTCCATCGGCATCTTTAAGCTGGCCGAAAAGTACGACAAGTTCAAATTCTCCTGGGAACCAGAATACATCAAGTTTACCTATGACTATTCCTTCCCCAACACCTTTAAGACCCTGGAAGTATTCAGCAAGGCCATGCTGGATGCAGGAACGAAACCGGAGTGTGAAATTTACGAAGTGGGCATGATCAACCATGTCGCTTGGCTGGTAGAGCGAGGGCTTATCAAGAGACCGCCCCATATGCAGTTTGTTCTCGGGCTTTTCGGCGGCATGCCAGCCACAGCGCAAAACCTCGTCTTCCTTTATGATACAGCCAAGCGGCAGTTCGATGATTTCACCTGGTCGGTTGCGGCGGCCGGAAAGGATCAAATACGCATAGGGGCGATGGCCATGGCCATGGGGGGCCATGTCCGGGTAGGATTGGAGGACTCCCTCTATGCCGGCAAAGGAATAATGGCAAAGAGCAGTGCTGAACAAGTGGAAATGGTGGTTCGTATGGCTAATGTCTTGAGCATCGATGTGGCCACTCCGGACGAGGCCAGAGAAATGCTTGGATTAAAGGGATTGGACAAGGTCAATTATTAAAAATGCGGCGAGGAATTTTAACCCCGTATTTAATAAAGGGAGTTTAATCATGAAGATAGAAGAAATAAAAACTATTTCGGTCCTCGGGGCGGGAATCATGGGGCACGGGATCGCCCAGAGTTTTTTAATGGGTGGTTTTTTCGTAAAACTTTTTGACATACAAGAAGCAATCGTAGAAACGGCGAAAGCCCATATCAGGCGCAATCTCGAGCTTTTCCACCAAAGCAATTTTATCAAACGCCCTGAAATCGAATCGGCCATGTCGAGGCTGGTCACCACCGTTGAATTAAGGCAAGCAGTAGAGGAGAGCGATTTCATCGTGGAGGCGGCCCCAGAAAACTTAGAGCTCAAGCAGACGCTTTTCCAGCAGGTGGAATCGTTTTGCCGGACAGATGCGATCATAACCAGCAACACCTCTTCTCTGACCTTGAAAGAAATCGGCGTAAGGGTAAAGAATAAAGAGAGGTTAGTGATCACCCATTGGTTCAATCCCCCCCATATCGTTCCCACGGTGGAAGTGGTTAAGGGGGATACGACCAGCGACGAGACCGTGGAGATTGCCTATCAGCTTCTAACCAAGATCAAGAAGGCTCCGGTCAAGATCAATTGGGAGCTACCCGGTTTTCTGATCAACCGCATTCAGATCGCCATGGCCAGGGAGGTTTTTGATCTCTATGAAAAGGGTGTGGCCAGCGCCGCCGACATTGATAGGGCTGTGAAAGGAAGCTTTGGTTTTCGCCTGGCGAGCATTGGCCCCTTACTCACGGCCGACCTGGGAGGGTTGGATCTATGGCTGAAGGTCTGCGAGAACCTGCTCCCGCATATTCAGAGTTCCATAGAGCCTTCCAAGACCCTAAAGCGTTTGGTTTCTCAAGGCCACACAGGGATTAAAAGTGGTAAGGGATTTTATGATTATAATTTAGATTTTTCCCAAAAAGAGCTTGATGAGGCCGTCCAAAGAAGAGATCGAGAATTTTTGGATCGACTTAAAACCCTTTATTGGTATGAAGATACCAAAGAATAGGACATTCCCTGTATCCAAATAAAAAAACGTCAGGCCAGGCAAGATTATGGAGGTCCAAAAACTTAGATAGGCCTCACGGACAATTCCAAGGGGGGGGGTATGAACATATTAATAACTGGCGGCACCGGTTTTATTGGGGCTCAGGTGGCCAGGGTTTTAGCCGAACGTGGAGAACGCCCCATTATTTTTGATATCAACGACAGAAAAACCCCCTTGAAAGGTCTGGAAAGTAAAGTAACCATCGTGAGGGGAGATGTATCCAACTATTCTCATGTTTTCAATGTAGTGAAGCAACATGAAATAGATATAATCTATCACCTCGGTTCTATGCTTTCTGTCGCTTCCGATGCTGACCCATGGAGTGCTTTTCGGGTCAATGCCCAGGGCAGCTTTCATATATTGGAGGCAGCCAGGATCCTGGGAGTAAAACAGGTAATTTTTAGCAGTACTTTGGCGACCTATGGTCTGGATATTCGAGAAGAATTGATCGATGATTATACCTTGCAGCGTCCAACACTCTTCTATGGTTGCACTAAGGTTTTCGTAGAATTGATGGGCCGGTTTTACAAAAGAAAGTTTGGTCTGGATTTCAGAGGAATCCGTTATCCGGCCATCATCGGGCCGGGGGTCAAAACACCGGGAATCGTCCAATATTACTCGTGGGCCATTGAACAAGCCTTTAAAGAGAATCCCTTTAAAATCTGGGTGACTCCCGAAACCAGATGCGCGGCCATGTATTATAAAGATGCTGCCTTGAGTATTATCCAGTGCGGGGAAACACCCCGGAGTAGCATCAAAATGGGCGTCTATGTGTTGGGAGGAATGTTTCTTTCCGCTCAGGAGCTTGTAGACAACATCAAGAAATTTTTACCGGGTGCGCGGTTGGAATTTGTCCCGGATATGGAAAAGGTAGAAATCATCAAAGGGCTTTCGAAACCGGTTGATGAGCGGTGTGCCCGGGAGGAATTTGGTTGGGTGAATCAATATCCTATCGAAAGAACCATTGAAGATTTCGTAAAAGAGCTTAAGGAGAATCCGGAGATGTACGAATAAAAAGATGCTTCGATCCTCCACAGTTTCCCCCTTTGGAAGATCAGGGTTATAATTTCATTGATTCCTAAAACAATAATACCCCCCCTTTATTGGCCCCTACACCCATTCACCTAAGCCTTTGCGTGGATGAAATTGCCCGCATGATCTTAAGAATAAAGTGATCGACGGCCAGCAACCTCAATCTTGCCACCCCTCAGTTTTTAGTTAGGTCCCAGGCTCTGGCCCAGGGGCGCATAATAAACTGGGGGGGGTGGCGAGCAACCTTAATCTCTTGACAGCTCCCCCTCATTTATTTATCATAAAATGGCTTGGGTGGCCGGGCAGCTCTTTCCAAGGAGGGGGGAAAAATGCAGAACAAAAAAAAGAAGGTGAAGCAGGAATTCCGCAAAGTGAAGGTCTGGGTGAAGACAGGGGTTTCGACTTACACCGGCACCATCTATCTTCCAGCGAAGCGTACCCGGGTCTCGGACGTTATAAACGACGACCGGAAATTCTTAAGTATGACTAATGTAGAATCGAAGGATTTTGCCCAGCCCAAATCTTTTTTGGCCATCAACAAAAATCTCATTGAACTGCTGGAGATACTGGAACCCAATAAGGGAGAATGAACATGAGCTACAAGGACCGCCTTAATTTCAATTTTCACATCCCCACCCGGATTGTCTTTGGTGAAGGAGCGCTCAAGGAAACAGTTAAGGAGATGGATAGTCTGGGGATGCGCCAAGCCCTGGTGGTCACGGATGTAACGCTCAAAGATACGCCGATGGTTAAGTCTCTATTGGATCACTTGGGCAATAAGGCCGCTTCGCTCTACGCCGAAGCCATCCCGGATTCTTCCGTCGAGGTGGTCAACCGGGGAGCCCAGGTTTTTTGCGAGGCCCGCGCCGACGGGCTGATCTCCATCGGTGGGGGTTCCACCATGGACACAACCAAGGCCATCGGCGTATTAGCCAAAAAAGGGAAGAATGACTTAAAAGAATTCCTGGGGTTTTCTAAAGTCGGCGAACCGATCGTTCCCCATATCGCCATCCCCACAACTTCGGGTACAGCCAGTGAAGTTACCATGTTCGCCACTATCAAAGACCACGAGACCAAAATAAAAAACCTGATGTCCGATCCTTTTCTCATTCCTCGCGTAGCTATCCTCGACCCTTTGCTCACGGTCGGCCTTCCCCCCGTGATGACCGCTGCCACGGGAATGGATGCCATGTCCCATGCGGTCGAGAGTTTTCATGCCCGGGGCTATGAACCCATCGCTGATGGTCTTGCCCTGCAAGCCATCCGCTTGATAGTTCAGTACCTTCCCCGCTGCCTGGAAAAAGGGGATGATGTCGAGGCTCGGGGCATGCAAGCCATTGCTTCCACTATGGCCGGAATGGCTTTCCAGAATGCTCTGGTAGGTTGCGTGCACGGCATGGCCCACGCTCTGGGAGGCATGTATGGGCTTCATCACGGGCTGGCCAACGCCATCCTGCTTTCTCATGGAATACGGTTCAATATGCCGGTCAGCGCTCACCGTTACCGGCAGGTAGGCGAAGCCTTAGGCCTGGACCCCGGAGGAAAGAACGATGCCGAAATCGGGGAGATGGCAGCCAGGGCTATCGAAAACTTCACCAGGCAGCTTGGGCTTCCGCAAAGACTTTCCCAGGTGAATATTCCCAAGGACAACCTGGGAGAAGTGGCTAAGCTGGCTGTGGTTGACCCGGGTATGCGTTCCAACATCCGCAAAGTCACTGACCCCCAGGAAATCACTGCCGTCCTGCTGGCTGCCTGGTAAGCGCCAAAGAATTATGGAACCTGAGGATAGACAACGCTACTTAAAAAACCTTCCCGCGGTTGACGAACTTCTGCGCCATCCCCAAATTCAATCTCACTTAAAAATTTTTTCCAGGGAGTGGATCATTGGATCCATCCGCAGAACACTTAACAAGAAGCGTCAGGCCATCATGATAAGTAATGATCCACACGAGGCTGCCTCAGTCAGTCTGCTCCCGGAGGAATTGCTCGCTGCCGTGGAGGAAGAAATCAGTAAGGCCTCCCGTCCTTCCCTCCGCCGGGTGATCAATGCCACGGGCGTGGTCTTGCATACCAACCTGGGCAGGGCTCCCCTGGCAGCGGAAGTTTGTAAGCGCCTCTCCGAGATTGCCGGCGGGTATTCCAACCTGGAATTCGATCTGGTCTCGGGCGAGCGCGGCTCACGGTATGAGCATGTGGAAGAGATCCTCCGCCAGCTTTCCGGCGCGGAATCGGCCATGGTCGTTAATAACAACGCCGGAGCCGTCCTGTTAGCTCTGAACAGCCTGGCCGAAGGAAAAGAAGTAATTGTTTCGCGGGGTCAATTGGTGGAGATTGGCGGCTCTTTCCGCATTCCGGACGTGATGAAAAAAAGCGGGGTTAGATTAGCTGAAGTAGGAACCACCAACCGCACCCGCCTTGAGGATTATGAACGAGCCATCAACCAGGAGACGGCCCTGTTACTCAAAGTGCATACCAGCAACTTTCGCATCCTGGGTTTTACGGCCGAGGTTTCTTTGAAGGACTTGGTCGCCCTGGGGCGGGCCAAAGGCTTGCCGGTGATGGAAGACCTGGGAAGCGGATGCTTCGTAGACCTCTCCCAGTACGGGATAGAAAAGGAGCCAACGGTCCAAGACGCTATAGAGGCCGGGGCGGGCATAATCACCTTCAGTGGAGATAAACTATTGGGCGGGCCTCAAGCGGGGATCATTCTGGGGCAAAAAAAACATCTTGACATAATAAAAAAGAATCCATTAACTCGAGCCTTGAGGATCGACAAACTCACTCTGGCCGGGTTGGAATATACTCTCCGCTTATATTTCAACAGAGCCTCGGCCATCGAAAAAATTCCGGTTATGCGCATGCTTTCCTGTCCGGCAGAAAAACTAAAAAGCCGGGTCAAGCGTCTCCAGCGCAAGTTGACCGGGGACCTGTCCCATGCCTTCCAGGTGAGCCTGAGGGAAGAAATCTCCCAGGTGGGGGGGGGAGCCTTGCCTTTGCAGGGTCTGCCCACGCAGGTTATTGCCCTTCGCCCCCTGAAAATATCCGCAGCCAGCATGGAGGAACGATTGAGAAAGCTCAACCCGGCGGTGATTGCCCGCGTGCAAGAAGGAGAGATTCTCCTGGACTTGAGGACAGTGGCCGAAAGCGAGGAAAGGGAACTGATCGAAGGAGTGCGCCAGGTTTTGGAATAAGAGGTTGCCCATGATCCATTCCAACGTTTTAGTCCTGAATAAATCATTTTTACCCGTGCAGATCACCACTGTTCGCCGGGCTTTTTGCCTGCTTTACGGCGGAATTGCCAAAGCTGTGAATGCCCAGTATGAAACCTTCGACTATGAGAGCTGGCGCCAGATAAGTATTGAGCTAAACGATGAAACGATCGGCCTGGTCGATCGCGTCATCAAAGTGCCCCGGGTGATTCTGCTCATCGCTTACGATCGGGTCCCCAAACGCCGTGTCCGTTTCAGTCGCCACAATATTTTTTCCCGGGACAAGAACACCTGCCAGTATTGCGGAAAAAAATTCTCCCCCAGCGAACTCAACCTTGACCATATCATCCCCCGCTCCCAGGGCGGGACTTCCACATGGGGAAACGTAGTCTGTAGTTGCCATCAATGCAACCGGAAAAAAGGCGGGAAGACCCCGGAACAAGCCAGAATGAAGCTGATCATTGAGCCCAAGAGACCTGCTTGGACCCCACCCCTCAACGTATCCCTTCAGGAAGTCATGCGCAAAGAATGGGTTCCTTTCCTGGACTTCATGGTGGACGTTTCTTACTGGAATGTAGAATTGTTGGAAGAATAAACTCCTTGCTAAATGCGGAATGCCGAATTCCCATTGCCAATTTCATTCCGCATTCACCATTCCGAACTCCGCATTAGGAAGATGATCACTTCCAAAGGAAACCTCAGAATAAAAGAAATTCGTCTGCTCAAGCAGGCCAAACACAGGCATGCCCGCGGAGAATACTTCATCGAAGGGATGCGGTTGGTGGAAGATGCCTTACAACACCCGGAACAGTTCCGCAAGATAATCTACAGCTCCCGGCTGGAAGAAAAAGCACGGGGAGCCGCCTTACTATCTGCCGCCCGGAAAAAAATCCAAGAGGCCGAATGGCTATACGTTAATGATGAAGTGATGGGCAGTGTCTGCGACACCCAAAACCATCAAGGAATTTTAGCCGTTTTAAAGATGAAGGAAGGAAGCTTCGCAGAAATCTGCCAAAGGGAAGGAATCATCGTCCTCCTTGCGGGACTCCAGGACCCGGGGAACCTGGGGACGATCCTCAGGGTGGCCGAGGCTGGAGCAGCCGCTGGAGTAATTTTAAGCAAAGAGACTATCGACCCTTACAACCCAAAGGTAGTGCGTGCTTCCATGGGCAGTTTCTTCCGGCTGCCTTTTCTGCCTGATCAGGATATGGGGAATAGCCTGAAAAATCTGCGTTCCCGGGGCTGGCGCATTTTGGCCACTGCCGTTCATGGCGGGCCTTCATTCTGGGAGGTTGATTTTTCCAAACCCACGGCCGTGCTTTTCGGCCAGGAAGGAACAGGACTACCCTCCCGTTTGCTCGAGGGAGCCGATGGATTGTTGACCATTCCGATGACCCCGGGCGTCGACTCCCTGAATGTGGGCATGGCTGCGGGATTGATAATTTATGAGGCCTGGCGACAGAAAAAAATTGACAAACAATTTGATTTATGACTAAATACATCCATTATTCAGATAATGGTCCTAAAAAAGGCTGCTTTATGGCCAAGGAAAATGGAGGTGCAAGATGAAAAAAAGATTGGTCAGCTTAATTCTAATCGGTTTTTTTATGGTCAGCCTTGCGGGGGTCGCTCTGGCCCAGACCCCTGCTGCCGGCAAAGTGATCAAATGGAAATTCCAATCGCACTGGCCGGCGGGTAGCGCATCCTTCAAGCCGCTTAAGGACTTTTTTGACACCAAAATTACCCAGCTAACCGGCGGCCAACTGCAGATTACCCTCTATCCGGCCGCGGCTTTGGTGCCCACCAAGGAGATATTTGATTCCACCCGCCGGGGAACCGTTGACGGGGCAACAGCCAGCCCGGCCTACTGGATGACTATCATTCCCATTGCGGCGGTGGCCGGCAATTGCCCGATGACCTTCCGGGACGCCAAGGAAGGGCTGCACTTTCATCTCAATTTAGGTTTTGAAGAGATGCTCAGGGCAGCGCACCTCAAGCATAACTTTTACTATTATACGGAGAAGGTTTATCCCACGGCCATGATTGGGAAGAAACCCATAACCAGGATTGAGGATTTCAAGGGCTACAAGATTCGTTCTTCCGGGGCCATCGCCGATATGTTGAGGGATCTGGGAGCTGCTCCCAGCCTGATTCCCGGGGAAGAGCTCTATTTGGCCCTGCAAACCGGCGTTGTGGAAGGAGCGCACTGGGGAGCAGCGCTGGGAGCGCTGACCATGAAACTCTGCGAGGTGGCCAAATACTACATCCAGCCCGACCTGGCCATGGCCGGCACCGACGTGATCATCATCAATAAAGACTCCTATGATGCTCTGCCCAAAGACCTGCAAACTAAGCTGGACGCGGCTTTAAAAGAGAGGATCACTCACCGATCATTAGAATACGCCAACGACGAGATTAAAGCCCTGGATACCATGAGGAAGGATTATAAAGTGCTGGTTTCCACCCTGCCGCCCGACGACCAGAAAAAAATGAGGGCGGTGGCCATGAGGCAGTGGGACAAGGTGGCGGCCAAGGATGCCGACGCCGCCAAAGCTGTGGGCATGCTAAAGGATTATCTGAGGAAGCTGGGGCAAATCGATTGATCTTATCCTGAAGAAAGAAGGGGACTGTTTCATTTCGTCGCCGGGGGGTTAAAACGCAGATGGAGAAATTTTTAAAAACCATCGACCGCCTCAACGAGAACATAGGCAAAGCAGTCAGCTATTTGATTCTCTTGCTGGTGGGCGTGATCCTTTACGAGATCTTTGTCCGCTACCTGTTAAATAACCCGACTATCTGGGCCCACGAGACCTCCCAGATGATCTATGGGGCCTACGTCATTCTCCTGGGAGGTTATGTCCTGCAACGCGGAGGACATGTGAACGTGGATATTCTTTTCAACCGCTTCAAACCCCGCACCCGGGCGATCATAAATCTCTTCACCTGGCTCCTCTTCTTCTACTTCTGCGGGATGCTTTTTTTGAAGGGAGGGGAGATGGCCTGGGATTCCTTCAAGCTGCGGGAGACCGAGCCTACTACCTTTGGCCCACCGGTTTACCCCATTAAAATGATGATCCCCCTGGGCGCCCTCCTCATCCTGCTGCAGGGCCTGGCCAAATTCATCCGGGATTTTAACCTGGCCATTACCGGCAAGGAGGGGGCGCCATGAGCATTGAAGTCATCACCCTCCTTCTCTTCGGCGCCCTCATCCTCTTCCTCGTTCTGGGGCTTCCGCTCGCTTTTGTCCTGGGAGGGGTCGGACTGGTGGGCTGTTATTTTCTCTGGGGAAGCAAAGGTCTTTTTATAGTTGCCGCCCAGACCTATGGGGCCATGGGCAAGTTCACTCTTTTGGCCATCCCCCTCTTTATTTTTATGGCTATGATTCTGGAACGAGCCGGCGTGGCTGACGATCTCTATACCATGATGCACCGCTGGATGGGCCCCTTGCGCGGAGGATTAGCCATCGGCACGGTGTTAATCTGCACCATCTTCGCGGCCATGGCCGGAATCAGCGGGGCGGCCACCGTATCCATGGGAGTCATTGCCCTTCCGGCCATGCTCAAGCGGGGGTACGATAAAACTATTGCCATGGGCTGCATCTCCGGCGGAGGCGCCCTGGGGATCCTCATCCCTCCCAGCGTGCCCATGATTCTGTATGCCACCCTAACAGGGGAATCCATCGGCGGATTGTTTGCCGGGGGTATATTCCCGGGTCTTCTCCTGGCTTTTTTGTTCATCCTCTATATCGGCATCCGCTGTTTCTTCCAGCCCTACCTGGGGCCGGCGCTTCCCAGGGAAGAAAGGGCCACCTGGCAGGAGAAATTGATCTCCCTCAAGGCCGTGGCCCTGCCGGTCATGATCATCATCATGGTTTTGGGGTCCATTTATGCGGGGGTCTGTACGGCCACTGAAGCAGCCGCTTTAGGGTGCCTGGGAGCCTTAATTTCGGCAATCGTTTACCGCAAGCTGAAATGGGATTTGGTCAAGGAGGCTTGTTACAGAACGGCCAGCCTCACGGCCATGATCATCTGGATTCTAATCGGGGCTTATTGTTTCACATCGGTCTACACCGGCACGGGAGCCCATGAATTGATGGAAAAAATTCTCCTGTCCATTCCTGGCGGGCGCTATGCCATTCTGATTACCATGCAGCTCGTCTTTTTCATCTTAGGGTGCATCCTGGACCCGGTGGGGATCATCATGATTTGCACGCCTGTTTTTGTTCCAGTGATCAAGTCCCTGGGATTCGATCCCCTGTGGTTCGGTGTGCTCTTTATCATGAACATGGAGATGGGGTATTTAACTCCCCCCTTTGGTTTTAACCTGTTTTATATGAAAGCCATTGTCCCGCCCGGCATAACCATGAGCGATATCTACCGATCCATTGTTCCCTTTGTTATTCTGCAAGGGATTGGGCTGATCATCGTTGTCATTTTTCCGGAGATCGCCCTCTGGCTCCCCAAAAGCATGATCCGGTAAAAAGCCTTATGCGCGCCGCGATGAGCGGCGCGTATAAATAAGGAAAAGTGTATCAATTTCGCGGTTTGAAAAAGTGGGTTGACCACCTTTGTTAAGGCCCGGGGGCCTGGGCGGAACGCGCCGGAAGCATCGGCCGGGGTGCCCCTTGCCCACGAAGAACCCCGCGCGTTTCCGCCGGAGGAGGCGGGGGGACTTTTTCCCCGCCCCACTCGCGAAGAAATCAGCGCCTTATGATTCCAAGCGGGCCGTCCAGGCCTCCGGGCCACGGATTCCCCCGGCCCTTACGCCCCACCTCTTTTCAAAGGGCTAAAGTGTTACGGAAAAGTTAAAAGAAGGTTTTTACCGCCCGATAAATTCCTTGGGCATCGATGCCGTATTTTTGCCTCAAAAAATCCTGAGGCCCATGTTCCACGAAAGTGTCCGGAATTCCCAGTCGTTTAACTTGCACAGAATGAATCCCCGTTCTTTCCAGAAGCTCTAATACCGCGCTGCCGAATCCTCCTTGCAGGGCATTCTCTTCTACCGTAATAACCTTCTGAATCCCGGAGGTGAGGGAGCAGATGAGCTCTTCATCCAGAGGTTTGACAAATCTGGCATTAACCACCGTAGCCTTCACGCCAAGTTTTTCCAACCGGAGGGCAGCCTCCAATGCCGGCCGAACTGTGGAGCCGATGGCCAGGATAACAACATCTCCCCCGCGCTCCAGAACCTCAGCCTTACCGATAGGCAATTCTTTTAATTCCGCATCCAGATGTCCGCTCCAGCCATTTCCCCGGGGATAACGTAAAGACACGGGCTGGCCGCAATTTACCGCGGCCTTGAGCATGTGCTGCAGCTCATTTTCATCTTTGGGGGCCATAACAATGAGATGGGGAATATGGCGCAGATAGGAAAAATCGAAAAGGCCATGATGGGTCGGCCCATCCGACCCGACGATTCCACCGCGGTCCATGGCCAGGACCACAGGAAGTTTCTGCAGGCAGACATCGTGCAGGATTTGATCGTAGGCCCGCTGCATGAAAGTCGAGTAAACCGCAACCACCGGAATGAATCCTTCAGCCGCCAAACCTGCGGCAAAGGTAATGCCGTGCTGCTCGGCGATCCCCACGTCGAAGAACCGATCGGGAAATTCCGTGGCAAAAATTTCCAGGCCTGTACCCTGGGGCATGGCGGCCGTGATGCCGACCAACCGGGGATTCTCCCTGGCCAGCTTTACCATGGTTTGCCCGAAGACCTGCGTGTAGGAAAGGGATTCACCCTCGGGCTGGAGGATTTCCCCTGATTCAGGATGGAAAGGTCCGACCCCGTGAAAAGTTACGGGATCCTTTTCCGCAGGTGGGTACCCTTTGCCCTTGGTCGTAATGACATGGACCAGAATCGGGCCGTGGAGTTTCTTGATGTTGCGAAAGTTTTCGACGAGCGCCTCGATCTTGTGGCCGGGCAAAGGGCCAACGTACTTGAACCCCAGCTCTTCAAAAAGCAATCCCGGAAGAAAGAATCCCTTGAGGGACTCCTCGGCGTATTTTGCCCATTTCAAGGCTGCGTCCCCTATGCCGGGCAGGTTTTTGAGAAAGCCCTTGATCTCGTCCCGGAAGCGGGTGGCGAATTGTCCGGTCAACAAGCGGTTCAGGTAGGAAGAGAGCGCGCCGACATTGGGAGAAATGGAATGTTCATTATCGTTTAGGATAACGGTCAAGTCCTTATCCATTGCTCCGGCCTGGTTTAATCCTTCAAAGGCTAAGCCGGCGGTCATGGACCCATCGCCGATGACGGCGATGACTTTACGGCTCTCGCCCTTAAGACAGCGGGCCTGAACCATTCCCAGGGCCGCTGAGATGGATGTGCTGGAATGCCCTGTCCCGAAAGCATCGTAAGGGCTCTCCTCCCGGCGCGGAAACCCGCAGATTCCCCCGCACTGCCGCAAGGTATGAAAATTTTTCCTCCGGCCGGTGATGAGCTTGTGGGCGTAGGTTTGGTGGCCGACGTCCCAGATCAGGCGGTCGTCCGGAGTGTCGAAAACATAATGAAGGACCAGGGTCAGCTCCACCACCCCCAGGCTGGAAGCCAAGTGTCCGCCTGTTTGGGAAACCGTGCTGAGGATTTCCTCGCGGATCTCCTGGGCCAACATTGGCAGGTCCGCAAGGCGCATCTTACGCAGGTCCGCCGGGCTATCGATCAGGTTGAGCAAGCGTCCCATTCAGTTCGTTCTCTTCAAGATGAATTGGGCGATCTCTCGCAAGGGGTTAGCCCGCTGGTTGAAGGATTCTATGCAGGCCAGGGCTTCTTCCACCAGGCTCTCAGCCAGGCGGTGGGAGCTGGAGATGCCCAGGAGAGCCGGGTAAGTGGCCTTTTTTTGAATATTATCTTTGCGGACGGCCTTACCGAGCTTACTTACGTCTCCCTGGACATCGAGGAGGTCATCGATGATTTGAAAAGCCAATCCCAGTTTTTCCCCGTACCCGTTTAAAGCCTTGTATTGCCGCGCCGCAGCCCCGCCGGCAATGGCTCCGGCGCACACGGAAGCAGTAATTAAAGCGCCGGTCTTGTGGCTGTGGATATATTCAAGGAGATGCCTTTCCATCTCTTTTCCCTCTGAGAGAATGTCCATAACCTGCCCGCCAACCATTCCCAGGGAACCCGCGGCCCGGGCGATCTGGCAGGTGGCCTGTAACCGGCGACGGGGAGAAACATTTTTCATCAGGTCAGCCCGGGTCAGGAGATGGAAGGCCTCGGTCAGGAGGGCATCTCCGGCCAAAATGGCCAAAGCCTCCCCAAAGATTTTATGGCTGGTGGGTTTTCCCCGGCGCAGGTCATCATTATCCATGGCCGGGAGGTCATCATGGATCAACGAGTAGGTGTGGATAAGCTCCAGGGAGCAAGCCGCGGGAAGAACATCAGCCGCCCGCCCGCCAACTGCCTCGGCGGCAGCCAACGTCAGAATGGGCCGGATCCTTTTTCCTCCGGCGAACAGGCTGTAACGCATGGCCTTATGCACCTCACGGGGGAACTCATTTTCGCCGGGAATCCATCGCTTAAGCGCCCGATCTACCATGGAGCGGCGGCGCTCGAGGTATTTTAGCAGGTTCAAATCAATCCTCTTCTGCATCCAGGGAGAAGGGTTGGGAAACGAGGCGTCCGCTTTGGTCTTTCAGCAGAATTTCCACTTTCTTCTCGGCCTCATCCAGTTTTTTGGAACAAAAGCGGGATAGGCGCACGCCCTCTTCAAAAGCCTTGAGGGACTCTTCCAGGCTGAGGTTGCCATCCTCCATTTTTTTGACAATTCCTTCCAGTTTCTGGAAGGCGTCTTCGAATTTCTGTTCGGCCACTTCTCCCCCCTTCATAGAATGCGGAATGTGGCATAAGAACTCCAAATCGAAATTCCACATTCCGAATTCCGCAATCCCCAATAATTTATTATACACCTCTCGACCTAAGCGTCAAGAATGGTCTTGGCCGCCTTCCTTCACCTCTTCCACTCTGGCCTTGAATTCGCCCCGATGCACCCTCACCTGCACCCGGTCTCCTGTCTTTACATTCGCAGCCTGACGGATGATCTCACGGGATGGAAGGATCCGGGCGATACTGTACCCTCTGGCCAAAATAGCCAGGGGATTTAAGGTCTGGAGTTTTTCTGTGCACCCCCGGGCCTTTTGGCGAAACAGGCGAAGGTAGGCCATCTGGGCCGCGTTCATCTGCCGGGACATTTGGCTGAGGGAGCGGAAATATTCGGCCACCCGCCGTCCGGGATTAAGGGAAATGAGGGTATCTGCTCTCAGTCTGAGCCATTCGCTTTTGCGGGAGAGTCCTGACTGGATGGCCTGGGAGAGCCGGAAGTAATTGTCATCCAGACGCAGACGTTGGTCTGAAAGTTTTTTCCGCGGGTCGGCCAGACGGTGCAGCAGGAATTGGAGTCGCTCCCGTTTTGCCGCCCAAACGGATCGGCTGGCATGAACCAGGCGATATTCCAGATTTTCCAGGGAATGGACCAGTTCCACTTTATTCCGAACCACGAGCTCGGCTGCTGCCGAAGGGGTGGGAGCGCGCAGGTCGGCGACGAAGTCCGCAATGGTAAAGTCAATTTCATGGCCGACGGCCGAGATGATGGGAATCCGGGAATGGAAGATGGCCCGGGCCACGACCTCTTCATTGAAGGCCCACAGGTCTTCAATGGAACCGCCTCCCCGCCCCACGATGATGACGTCGATCTTCGGCCGCTGGTTGAGCTCCCTTATGGCCTTAGCAATCTCCTCCGCGGCGCCTGGCCCCTGCACGCGAACGGGATGAATAAGGATGGGCACGTTGGCAAAACGGCGGTCGATGATCTTAAGAATATCCCTGATGGCCGCGCCAGTTGGTGAGGTTACAATTCCAATCTTGCGGGGAAGGTGGGGTAAAGGTTTTTTATGCGCCGGGTCGAAGAGGCCTTCCTTGGAAAGTTTCGCTTTCAGTTGTTCGAAGGCCAACTGCAACGCCCCCAGTCCTTTAGGTTCCATGTAATCCACGATGATTTGATATTCTCCCCGCGGTTCATAAACCGAAAGCCGCCCGTAGCATACTACCTGCAGGCCATCCACGGGATCGAATTTCAGCATCCGGTTTTGTAACTTAAACATCACCCCTCTTACTTGAGCGGACGCGTCTTTCAAGGTGAAGTAAAGATGACCCGAGCCGGGCAGGCGAAGATTGGAAATTTCCCCTTCCACCCAGAGGTGTCCAAAGTTTCGCTCTAAGAGCGTTTTGACTTCGCTCGTAAGCTGGGAGACGGTGTAGATGGAACGGAAGGAGTTTAAAGTGGACATAAAAAAATTAGGAATACAGAATTAAAAAATAGACGTCCTTTCTTCTGAATTCTGTATTCTTTCTTTGTAACACTTTAGCTCTTTGAAAAAAGGTGTGTCACCAGGACCAAGGGATTCCAGGGCCCGGGGGCCAGACCGGCCCGCTTGGAATCATAAGGCGCGAAATAATTCGCTCTGCGCAAAGCGCTTGGCGCTAAGCGTCTTTATTGTTCAACCGATGCTTCCGGCGCGTTCCGGCCTGGCCCCCGGGCCCAAACAGAGGTGTTGCCGCCATTTTTTCAAAACTCTAAACTGATACCTTTCTTTTTGTTTCATGGGACAAGCACTCGCAAAGCCTGAGGGATGACCCGCAGGGTGAAAGGGGTCGGGCAGAGAAATTCCCCATCTCCATACAGGTCCATCGGGACCGAAGATTCCACCCGGGCCCTGGTGGTGCGGTAGTAATGGACTTCAGGCATTTCTATGTGTTTCCCGGCGAATACAGTAGGGAAAACGCGGTAGAGGCGAAATGTGCTGACCGGATCAATCCAGCAGATATCCAGGAGACCATCGTCTGATTCGGCGAGGGGTGTAATCTGCATGCCTTTCCCGTAACTTTTGATATTCCCAAAGGCCACCATTAACACCGGTCCCCGTAGATTTTCGTTGTCCAGGCGCAAGGCTATCTCTTTCGCCCGATAGGTAATGGTCTTTAAGAGCACCGGGAAGACGTAAGCAGCTTTTCCTTTTAGAAAACATTTGAGTTTGTTGGCTATGGCATTCACTTCGGAATCAAAACCCACACCGCCGACTCCGGCCATGTACGCCGCGGAATTTATCTGGATCACATCCATCTGGCGAACCTGGCCTTTCAGGAGGAGGTCGCAGGCAGAATCCAGGTTTTCCGGAATACCCAAATTCACTGGAATATCATTTCCCGTACCCATGGGAATAATCCCCAGGGCGCAACGGCTTCCCACCATTGACTGCAGAGCATAGTGAACCGTGCCATCGCCCCCGCAGGCCACGATCAGGTTGCAGCCTTCACCCTCAGCCTGGCGGGCCAGGTGGGTTACATGCTCGGCGCTCTCGGAGAATTGCAGATGAAAGGGGATATGCCGATCCAGGAGTTTCTGGCGGAGCAGGGGGAACAGTCTCCGGCCTTTTCCTCCGCCGGCAGTTGGATTGACGATAATTTTAATCTTTCTAAAACTTTCTTCCACCAAGGGAAACTCCTTTTTAGGCTGAACAATTCGTTCTCTCTTCCTATCAAATAATCCCTTTTTTTACAAGGTTTTTTACTTGAAAAAGAAGCGCGGTTGCGTTACCGTTTTTAAAAGAATAGGTAAAACTTTAACCCTTTGAAAAGAGATGGGACGTAAGGGCCGAGGGAATCCGTGGCCCGGAGGCCTGGACGGCCCGCTTGGAATCATAAGGCGCTGATTTCTTCGCGAGTGGGGCGGAGAAAATGCCCCCCGCCTCCTCCGGCGGAAGCACGCGGGGTTCTTCGTGGCAAACAGAAACCCGGCCGATGCTTCCGGCGCGTTCTGCCCAGGCCCCCGGGCCTTAAGAAAGGTGGTCAAACCACTTTTTCAAACCGCTAAATTTGATGGCTTCTTAAAAAGTCGTCACTCTGGCCTGCCTGTGCCTGGCAGACAGGTGAAAACCAGAGTCCAGAGGTTTGATAACTCCTTGAAATAACTGGATTCCGGCTGGAGTTTATCCCGATGAAAATCGGGGCCGGAATGACGGGGAAAGGGGCTTTCAGACTTTTTACGAGTTCATCAAATTTTACAAGAATTGAAAGCAGGAGATAAAATGGAGAAATGGGGAGGAAAGAAAATCAGCCATGCAAAATTGGCCCTGCTCATTGGTATATCCCTTTTCATTTTATCCACGGTGTTTTCCCCGGGATGCGACAAGGCAGGAGAAAAGCCTTTTCACGCTGAGGTTAAACTGGACACTTCAGATCAGGGACAACCGGCCTACGGGGACCTTTTGATCCAGGGCTCCATCGGGGATGCCAGCAACCTCATCCCCATGCTGGCTTCGGACAGCGCCTCCCACGAAATATCCTCCAAGATATTCAATGGCCTTTTAAAATACGACAAAGATTTGAACCTGGTTGGCGACCTGGCCGAATCCTGGGAGGTTTCTCCGGATGGCCTAACAATCACCTTTAAGCTGCGCAAAGGGGTAAAATGGCAGGATGGAGTGGAGTTTACGGCAGAAGATGTAATGTTCGGCTTTAAGACCATCATTAACCCTAATACGCGCACTGCCTATGGCGGAGACTTCAAGGAAGTTGAGGAGGCCGTCGTCGTCGATCGGCATACCTTCCGGGTAACCTACAAGCGCCCTTTTGCCCCAGGATTATCAAGTTGGGGTTCCCTGGTCGTGCTGCCCAAGCACCTGCTGGAGGGGAAGGACATCAATACCACGCCCTTCAGCCGGAAGCCGATCGGATTGGGCCCATACCTTTTTAAGGAATGGAGGACAGGCGAAAAGATCGTTCTTCAGGCCAATCCGAATTATTTTGATGGCCGTCCTTACATCGACGGATTCATCTACCGAATCATCCCGGACCTGGCTACCATGTTTTTGGAGCTGATGGCCGGCGGCCTTGACTACATGGGCCTTACGCCCTTGCAGTATAATCGCCAGACCGATACCTATAAGATGCGCCGGGATTTTCGCAAGTATAAGTTTCTGGCTTTCGCCTATACCTATTTGGGTTACAACCTGAAGGACTGGAAGTTCCAGGACCAGCGCGTCCGCCAGGCCATAACGTACGCCATCGATAAGGAAGAAATAATCGAGGGAGTGCTCCTCGGCCTGGGTTTGATCGCCACTGGCCCGTATAAGCCGGACACGCCGTGGTATAATCCAAACGTGCGCAAATATCCCTACAATGTGGAAAAAGCCAAGAGGCTGTTAACCGAGGCCGGGTGGAAAGATACAGGGAAAGACGGCATCTTGCGGAAAGAGGGGAAACCTTTTGAGTTTACCATCCTGACCAATCAGGGCAATGAAACCCGGGCCAAATGCGCTGAAATAATCCAGAGGCGCTTGGGAATGATCGGGATCAAAGTGAAGATCCGCACGGTTGAGTGGGCGGCCTTCATCAACGACTTCATCGACAAGAAAAATTTTGAGGCTGTTATCCTGGGATGGACTCTGGGACAGGACCCGGACATCTATGACATCTGGCATTCCAGCAAGGTGGGCGTTAAGGAATTGAACTTCATCTCCTACCAGAAGAAAGAGGTCGATGCCCTGCTGGAAAAAGGCCGGTATACCTTCGACCTGAAAGTGCGTAAGGCCTGTTACGATCGAATCCAGGAGATCCTGGCCGAAGACCAGCCCTACACATTTCTTTTCGTCCCTTACGCTCTGCCCGTTATTAGTTCGCGCTTTAAGGGCATTTCGCCTGCGCCGGCCGGGATTGCCCACAATATACCGAAGTGGTATGTACCCGGGCCACAGCAACGGTACATGCTGAAACCATGAGTTCAAGGATGGGGAGATGGGGAGAAAGAAGTTCTCGGGTAACCTGACGTTTTAATTCTCCATCCCCCTATCTCCCCATCTCCCCAACATTGTCATCCTTTTCAAGATACCGCTCTCAGGAGAAGGCAAATGTCCCTGACTCAAACTATAAAAGAAAAGGCTATGGAACTGGGGTTCGCGGCTGTGGGGGTGGCCACGGCGGAACCTTTCGCCCTTTATGCGGAAGAGCTGAATCGTCGTCCAGAGATGTATGAGTGGGGTAAAACGCTCAGCCAGAAGGCTTCGGTCAAAGACCTTAACCTTCTCCGTTTTATCGATCCTGCCGGGTTCCTTCCCGATGTCAAATCTCTCATAGTGGTCACAGATAGCTATTTTGAGGAGGATTTCCCCCTTTCCTTGGCGGGCAAGATCGGCCGCTGTTACTTGAAAGGGCTTTTTTGTCCGGAAGAATCCGCGCATAGCCTGCGCAGAAAGGAGTTTAAAAAATTTCTCCAGGGATTAAGCATGAAAGTTTTATACGGCCCTGCCCCGGCAAGGATGGCCGGAGCCAGGGCCGGGGTGACGAATTATGGGAAAAACTGCTTTGCCTTTGCCAACGAAGCCGCCGGGAAAAGTTCCTGGGTGGTGAACGAACCTTTTTTGGTGGACCGTGAACTTGACCCGGACCCGCCCACCCTTAAGGTCGGTTGCCCGGAAAATTGCCAGAAGTGCCTGGAAGCCTGCCCGACTGGCGCATTATATTCTCCCCTGAAGATGGACCCGCGAAAATGTATCGCCTTTCATACGTACTTCAACGACGGAGAAATACCCCGCGAAGTAAGGGACAAGATGGGAACCTGGGTTTATGGGTGCGACCTTTGCCAGGAAGCTTGCCCGCGCAATAAGAGATGGTTGGAGAAGGAAAAACCCATGAACCAGGCGCTCGCGGTCAGAACCGAGCATTTAAAGATTACCACTCTCCTGACCATGTCCCAGGAGCATTACGAACAGAATGTCTGGCCGTTACTCTATTACATCCGCAAGGATAATCGCCGCCTTTGGCAGAGGAATGCGGCCATCGCCCTGGGCAATCAAGGAGACCCGGATACGGTCCCTTTTTTAATAAAGGCCTTGAGCGATCCTGAACCCTTAGTCAGAAGCCATGTTGCCTGGGCCCTGGGAAAAATCGGGGGAAGCAAGGGGCGGGATGCTTTGGAAAAATGGCGGAGGCAGGAACAAGAAGATAAAGTCCGCCAAGAGATTGAAGCCGTGCTCGGGCATTGAAAAAAAACTTTTCTATTTAAGTTTTTTTCCGGTTTTGACGATAGAAAAATTGAGGAAACAAAAAAAACCTTAAATAACCATTAAATTATATCAAAATGATTGCCAGTGATATTTTAAACATCAAAGAAGTTTCTGATTATTTAAAAATCCCGGTCTCAACAATATACAAGTTGGCCCAGGATGGGAAGGTCCCGGCTGTCAAAGTTGGTAAGCACTGGAGATTCATGAAAAAGGATCTTGACCACCTTTTCGAGCAAAAAAAAGGAACTTTGCCCAAATCATAATTAAATTGTATAGGAAACTCCTTTTTTCAGCTTTAGTCCGCCTCAGGCGGATCGCTTTAGACACTTGACACTTATCCTTTATTTTTACAGTTTTAAGAACTCTGTGGTCTCTGTGCCCTCTGTGGCTAATTTAAGTCTCCATCCCCTTTTATTCAGAACTCCTATTTACATCCCTAAAAGCTTCCAACCTGCTTTAGCACAACCTTATAAGAAAATCCCCCTGTCATGGCAACATGGCCTGTTTCCCCTGCAAGAACCCCCTGACGGATTTTAACCCATTAAAAATATTAATGTTCTTTGAGAAAGAAAGTATTGACAGTGGGAAATACTTATTTTAAAATACTTCTCGGTTAAAGCTGATGGAGTCGTAAAAAGTCAAAATTCCTTTCTGTTTGTCATTCCCGCGAAGGCGGGAATCCAGTAAATTCAAGCCGTTCTGTCCGCCTGAGGCGGACTGCTTTCGCAGGAGTGACGGCTTTTCAGACTTTTTACGAGATCATCATAGCTAAAGGGATGAAAAATGGGTAACGAAAAAATTCTGATCATAGATGATTCGCCGGAAATCTTAACTCTCTTTTCCGGATTTCTAAAAGAGGAAGGGTTTGAGGTAGACATATCACCCGATGGGGCCAGTGGAATCTCCAAAATAGAGAAAAAATTCTATGATATTATTCTAACCGATCTCCGGATGCCTGGCACAGATGGAATGGAGGTTTTGAAATACGTTCTGGAAAATTCCCCGGATTCTATCTGCATAATCCTGACGGGTTACGGGACTGTTAAAAATGCCGTCGAAGCCATAAAATTAGGCGCTTTTGATTACTTAACCAAACCCGTCAAGACGGATGAAATCTTGCTTACGTTTAAGCGGGCTTTAGAATACCGGAATCTTAAGCGAGAAAATATTAATCTGCGGAAGCAACTGAAGAAAAAATACCGCTTTGAAAATATTATCGGTGATAACGAAAAAATGCAGAAAATATTCGAAATCATCGAGAAGGTCGCTGATTCCGACAGTACCATCTTGATCCTGGGAGAAAGCGGGACCGGCAAAGAGTTGATCGCCAAAGCGATCCATTACAACAGTTATCGCCGGGAGGGGCCGTTTGTCCCCGTGAACTGCGCAGCTATCCCGAGCGAACTTTTGGAAAGCGAGTTGTTCGGGCATGAAAAAGGAGCGTTCACCAACGCCATCCGCACCCGTATCGGACGGTTTGAACTGGCCAATGGCGGGACGATGTTTTTGGATGAGATCGGGGACATGAGCCCTGGTTTACAGAGTAAATTGCTGAGAGTCCTTCAGGAAAGACAGTTTGAAAGAATTGGGGGAATCAAAACGATTAGGACGGACATCCGCATCATTGCCGCAACCCACCAGGATTTAAAATTGGCGGTGCAGCAAAAAAGGTTCCGGGAAGACCTGTACTATCGCCTAAATGTCATTCCCGTTCATGTTCCTCCCCTAAGGGAAAGGAAATCAGATATACCCCTTCTCTTTCATCATTTTTTGGACCATTTTAATAAAAGTAAAAAGAAAAAAATTAAGGGGATGAATGATGAGGCCATGAATCTTTTGTGGCAATATGACTGGCCTGGGAATGTCCGGGAACTCGAAAATACGATCGAACGGCTGGTCATTCTCGTAGATAATGACATTATTACTCCGCCAGATCTCCCCGAAAAATTCCAGACTCTTTTTGAAGTGGATCATCCCAAGGAAGCGGAATTCCCCGCAGAAGGAATGTCTTTGGATACAGCCGTGAATGAATTCGAGAAAAAATTGATCCTGCAAGCGCTGGCCAAAAGTGGCTGGGTAAAGAATAAGGCTGCGCGATTGTTAAACCTTAATCGGACGACCCTGATCGAAAAAATCAAGCGGCAAAACCTGCAACGCACGGAATCATCATAGATCTTTCGCTGAAGAAAAAACAAAAACCATCTTTCAACTGCTTTCTTTTTTGATGAACTCGTAAAAAGTCCGAAAGCCCCTTTTCCCGTCATTCCGGCCCCGATTTTCATCGGGATAAACTCCAGCCGTAATCCAGTTATTTCAATTAGTTATAAATTTCCTGGACTCCGGTTTCCACCTGTCTGCCAGGCACAGGCAGGTCGGAGTGACGACCTTTTTCTAGATCATCATAAAGGCCTCAGGTTGTTTTTTTGAAGGTCTACTCTATAATTTATTATGATGGGAAGTTGGAAATCCTTTCGCGGAGACTGCTGCCCAACTCAGGAAGGAGCCGGCCACGATTAATAGGCAGCCCAGCCACAGAGCAACTCCACCTGCAATTCCAAGATAGATACAGCTCAACAAGGTCGAAAAAAACGGGGTAAAGTAGGAAAAGGCAGCGACGAAAACCAGATTGCCTTTTCTCATGGCGATGTCCCAGAGAACATAACCCAGGGCAGTGGCCAGACCCATAAAGATTACTTCTCCCACCACGCGCCAATTCCATAGGCTTTCTTCAATACTCCCTAAGCGGAGAAGGAGGAGAATAATACCTGCGGCCGGTAAAAAAAGAACCACCCCGCCGCTGCTCTCCGGGCCGGCCCAGCGCCGGGTTAGATTTGAGTAGAGGGCCCAGGAGACGGCGGCAATCATAGCCAGGCTATAAGATAAGGGGTTGCTGGCAATGTTTGTAAAGATGGAAGTTAAGGAAGTCGGATTATCGGGCCGGAGGACAAGAAAAATCCCTAAAAGAGCAAGTAAAGTTCCCGGGGCCAGGAGCAGATTAGCCTTCAGCTTTAATAAAAACAAGGAGAATATTATGGTGAGCGCCGGCCAGAGGTAATTGATGAGACCGATCTCCAATACCTGGCGACGATCCGCAGCGGAGCCGATGGCCAAAAATAGAGCGAGCATGTAAAGAACGAAAAGCGTTCCGCACCCGAACAAGTATTTCGAGGAGAGCCGGCGGACCTGATGCAAGGAGTTTTGGCCGAAAAAGAAGTGGTGGCCCAAGCAAAATGTTCCCCCGACCAGATGGACGGCCGCTGCAGCGGTAAGAGCTCCGATTTGTTCGGTTATGCTTCGGGCCAGGGCAATCGAAGTGCTCCAAATCAAAATGGCCCCCAGGCCGCAGAGAGTATGGCGATCAAGTAAAAAAATCCTTCTTACAAACATGTTTGTATTAATGAGGCGCTAAGCGCCTAAGAGGTTGGGGCTGCGATTCAGGCATTATTTGGCTTAATAATATTGCATTATACTTCCGGTTTCACATTTTTTAATCATTTTTTTAATAAATGTGATAAATTGAAAACCATTTTCGAAAAAAGAACGAGGAGAAGCAATATGCGCAAAGAAGTTATCAAGGCGGTGCTCGTGGTTTTCATCGCCAGTTTTTGTACAATGGTCATAGAGCTGGTGGCCGGCAGAATCATGGCCCCTTACGTGGGGGTCTCGCTATACACCTGGACTTCCATCATCGGGGTGGTCCTGGCCGGGATCAGCATTGGGGCTTTTGTGGGAGGGATTATTGCGGATCGTTTTCCCACGCCGCGCACCCTGGGCTGGCTGCTTTTCCTGTCCGGATTAGGAGCTCTTTCCATATCGCCTTTGACCGATTTAGTGGCCCGCTGGCCACTGCAGACCTCCCTGATGCTGCGCATCCTGGTCATCACCACGGTGATCTTTTTCGTCCCGGCCTGCATCCTGGGGATGATCTCCCCGGTGGTGGTGCGCCTTTCTTTGGACCGCCTGGAACGGTCTGGAAACGTGGTGGGAAAAATCTACGCCTTCTCCACTCTGGGTTCGATCCTGGGGACGTTCGCCACGGGATTTTTCTTCATATCCTGGATGGGGACCCGGAACATCCTCTTACTCATGGCCTTGATTCTGATCGTTTCTTCCCCCTTCTTTGGAGGAGCTTTTCTGAAGCGGCGCGTCCTTCTGATCATCTTCCCCCTGCTTTCTGTCTTCCTCTGGGCCATACATGATAAGGCCTTCACCAAGCAGCGGGATGAAAATTCCTATTATTTCAAGGAGACCGATTATTTTACGATCGAGCTAAAGAAGCAGGAGAAAGACGGGAGAACTCTGGAAACCGTGGTTCTGGACAACTTGATTCATTCCTACGTAGATCTGAATGACCCTCTCCACCTGCAATACGGATACGAAAGGACCTATTCGGATCTGGTGGCCTGGAAAGCCAAGGGCAATCCAAAATTTCGGGCCCTGATCATCGGCGGCGGAGGTTATACTTTCCCCCGCTATCTGGAGGCAAAATATCCCGAAGCCCAGATAGACGTCATCGAGATCGAACCCCACCTGACCAAATTAGCCCACGAGTACCTGGGTCTCTCCCGCAACACCCGCATCCGCTCCTTCAATGACGATGCCCGCTGGGTTCTGATGAACTTTCCGGAGCGGAGCGTCTATGACTTCATCTTCGGAGACGCCTTTAATGACCTGAGCATTCCCTACCACCTGACCACCAAAGAATTCTCCTCCATGATCCGTTCCCTGCTTAAACCGGAGGGGATGTTCATTGCCAATGTGATCGACCATTTTCATACCGGCCTTTTCATGCCCTCTTACGTGCGCACGCTAAAAGAGGTCTTCGGCCAGGGGAAGGTGGCTCTGGCAGGGGATACGCCTTTCGAAGAGATGGGCATCAGCACCATGATCGTGGTCGCCAGCTTAAGTGATCACCCCTGGAAGGAAGCGGAAAAGGAGAATGAAGGGAACTGTTATGTCCTTGATCCGCAGGAACTGGAGGAGAAGTTGAAAAACCGATTTGCGGTTGTTCTGACAGATTCCTACGCCCCGGTCGACAACCTGACTGCGCCCATCTTCGAAGAAAGGTTCGGCAGGGGAAGAAGAGGATAAATCTAATAAATCTCAAATTCCAAATTCCAAATAAATCTCAATTACCAAAATTTCAAATTCAAAACAAAAGATATGGGGTTTGGAAAGTTGGATATTGGATTTTGATATTTGTTTGGGATTTGGTGCTTGTGATTTGGAATTTGATGTTTGAAGAAGTTTTCTCGGTTAAGAATCTTCTTTTTTCCCTTCCCTTTCCTCTTCCACCTTAATCCCGTATTTGCGGATTTTCTGCTGCAGGTTCTGGCGAAACATCTGGGCTTTGCGCGAGGCTTCAGAGATGTTCCAGTTGCTCTCTTTGAGGACATGGGTGATGTAGAACTTCTCGAACTCATCCTTGGCCTGGCTAAAAGGAGAGCTCACCCAGCTCTCCCGGGCCGTGGCCCGGTCGGCCACCCGCGTTAAAAATTCGGGGGGAAGGTCGGTTATTTTAATCGTTTCTTCCTCGGCCATGGAAAGGGCGTATTCGATGACATTCTCCAGCTCGCGGATGTTTCCCGGCCATTTGTAGGCCTGGAGGGCCTTGAGGGCCTGCGGATCAAGGCGCTCCACTTTTCGTTGACTCCGGTATTTTTCCAGGAAATGTAAGGCTAAGAGAGGGATGTCGTTGGGGCGTTCCCTAAGCGGCGGCAGGTGAATGGCAATTCCCTTCAGGCGATAATAAAGGTCCTGGCGGAACTCCTTGCGCTCCACGGCTTTTTCCAGATCCCGGTTGGTGGCGGCGATGACCCGGATGTCCACGTGAATGGGGCTGGTGTCCCCCACGCGCATAAACTCCCTCTCTTGGATGACCCGGAGCAACTTTACCTGAAAGGCCGGGCTGGTCTCGGTGATCTCATCTAAGAAAATCGTGCCCCCATCAGCCACTTCGATTAAACCCTTGCGGGTGGATACGGCCCCGGTAAAAGCTCCCTTCATGTGTCCAAACAGTTCGCTCTCTAAAACTCCTTCGGCCAGGGAGCCGCAGTTGATGGGCTGAAAGAGCTTCTCGCGCCGGCGGCTGAGATCGTGGATGGCTTTGGCCATCAGCTCTTTGCCCGTGCCGGTTTCCCCGGTGAGCAGGATGTTGCTGTCTCCTCCGGCTACCTTCTGGACCATTTCGAAGACGCGCTGCAGGGGAGCGCTGTTTCCGATGATGTTTTCGAAGGATCTTTGAGATTGCAGTTGCCGGCGCAGCAAGATGTTTTCAGACTCCAAACGGCTGTGTTCGGAAGCTCGCTCGATGATCACGCGGACTTCATCGGGGGTGAAGGGTTTGGGCAGATAATCATAGGCGCCTTTTTGAATCGATTCGACGGCGCTCTTGATGGTGGCATAGCCGGTGATCATAATGACCACCAGGTGGGGCTGGGTTTTTTTCAGTTCTTCCAGGAGTTGAATCCCGTCCATTCCCGGCATTCTTATATCGGTGATAACGATGTCGAAATGCTCGGCCTGCACCTGTTTCAGGGCGTCCTCGGCCCGCAGGGTGTAGTCAGATAGGTATCCGCTTTTCTTCAGGATGGCCTGGAGGGATTTGCAGGTGTTCACCTGGTCATCGACGATCAAAATTTTACTGGGATTTTCCATTTCAATTTTTTCCGCTTTCGAAGAGGGGGAAATCGACGGTGAAAGTAGTCCCTTTACCTTCCTGGCTATCCAGGCTGTATGGAGCTCCATAGTTTTTCAGAAGGCCCGAGACGATGTACAGGCCCAATCCGGTGCCATCTCCGGTGCGCTTGGTCGTGAAAAAGGGATCGAAGACCTTAGTCAGATTTTCCGGGGCAATGCCGCTTCCGTTGTCTTCGATGACCACGCGGATAAAGGGCCCGGCAAGGGGATTAGGGACAGAAAGGATTTCTTCCCGGCCTTCAAAGAATTGGGAGATTATGACAAGTTTTTTCTCGCGGGAAGGCGCTCCGTAATTTTTAGCCGGCTCATGCAAAGTTTCCAGACTCTGTACGGCATTCAGGAGGATGTTCGTAAAAACCTGTTGCAACTGACCTGCATCCGCCCGAACCAGGGGGAGCTCCTTGGCCAGGTTGATTTGGACGGCAATCTTCTCCAGGGTTCCTTGTTTTTCCAGCAGAAGGAGGCTCATGTTGAGCGCATCATTAAGATCAATCCATTCCAGAGCCGGCTTGGCTTCCCTGGAGAAGGAAAGAAGATCCGCGATGATCCTCCGGGCTCGTGTGGCCTCTTTAATAATGATGTCCAGGCTCTCCCGGCTGGCATCCCCTTCCTTTGTTTCTTCCCGGAGGAGGTTAGAAAAAGTCAGGACCGAAGTTAACGGATCGTTCATTTCGTGGGCAACACCCGAAGCCAGCCTTCCTATGGCTGCCAGCTTTTCCTTGTGTACCAGTTCGGCCTGGGCCTGTTTCAGGTCTTCCTCGAGTTTCTTCTTTTCGGTAAGGTCCTTTATCACACCAAGGGTGCCGAGCACCGCTCCCCTTTCGTCTTTGAGCAGCGAAGCCGAGGTGAGAATGGGAATCAACCGTCCATTGCTGACGAGGGTCGTTTCATAATTCAGCAGCCTCCCCCGTTCCTTTAAGATGGCCATGATCTTTTTCGCCTCGGGCAGCCCTCCGGAATACAGCCGGGCCATCGGGACTCCTAAAAGTTTTTCCTCCTGACCGGCCTGGCCGAAAAGCATCTCCTGCATGCTGCGGTTGGCAAAGGTGATTCGACCTTTCGGGTCAGTGGCCAAGATGGCGTCCACCGTACTCTGCACTATATTCTCCAGAGTCTCTTTAGTATTGCGGAGTTCCTGACTGGATTGCTGCAACCGGGCCTGCCCCTGCTCCAGGGAGATAACCATCCGGTTGAAAGATTCAGCCAGCTCCCCGATTTCGTCACGGGAGCGCGCTCGAACACGCTCCGTGAAGTCTCCGTCAGCTACTTTCTTGGTGCCGCGGACAAGCTGCTGGATGGGTTTGACTAAAAGCTGCGAGAGGTAGAACGCTAAAACAGCTCCGATCAGGGCTGCCTGAATGGCGAAGATCAGGGAATAGGTCCGGGCTTTCTGGGAGCCCACCTGAATGGGGATCCAGGCCACGTTGGCCATCTGCTCAGCCAGACGTTCCAGTTGACGGCCAAGGTTGGTCATCTCGGTAAGGCTTTGTTCGGCCTTCGGCCCTTCGCCGGAAGTTAGGAACTGGTCGATTAAACCCTGATAACGGGAGAGGACCTCCCGGGCGTTATCGAAGCCCCGAATCATTTCCGTTTCCCCGCTCATCTGTCTCTGTTTGGAGAAAAATTCGCTTATTCGCCCGGAGAGATCCTTGAGGCGGTAGAGGTAGAATTTTTCCCGGTAAAAAAAGTAATTCTTCTCATGCTGGCGCATCTCCAGGATATGGCCATAGTTCTGGTAAACCTCCCTGACCATCTGTGAACTTTCACTGATCCATCTGGAGTTGATGTACAAAACTTGGGCGACCATAGCCGTAAGGATGGCCAATGGGATGAAACCCATGATGAGTTTGGTGCCGATGCGCATGGTTTTTACCGGGCATTCAAGAATCACATAATATGGTGAAACCTTTAAAAAATTATAGGGGAAAACCGCGATGGGAGGCAAGTAAAAAGAATATCGCCTTCTTTGACATAGGGAAGCATCTTCGGTATAATAAAAAATCATTGAAAAATGTTCAATGAGAAATTAGCAATAAACCGTTCCCGTAACAAAGCCTTTTTTCATTGCTAATTTTCCATTGACCATTGATAATTTTGCAATGATAGCCGGATGTTAAAATGGATTATCGGCCCAAAGTAACAAAGAAAGATTTTTATAATTTCCTAACAGTTAAAAAATGGCCAAAGGTTCCCTGATTCATTTTTTAGAAGAGCGGATGAAGCGCTACCATCTTCCCCTTATGCCCGTAATCTGGGGGGTTACCTGCCTGATCATCGGCGGCCTGGTGGCCATTGGCGTCTATAGCTATCATTCTGCGGAGAAGGCCATTGCCGCTCAGTTTAACAAACAGCAGTTGATGCTGGCCAGACAGGCAGCCCGGGGAATAGAAAATTTCCTGGCAGACATCCGGGAGATAACCACTCTTCTGGCCCACCTTCCTGAGGTCAAAAACCTTAAAGAAGGAAAGCCGGGGGCAGTCCGAGAGGAAACCCTGAAGTCGCTTTATGAAAGCTTTGGGGATAAAGTCAATTTCCTTTTTCTCGGGAGCCGCCTGGGAACGGTGATTTCCGCCTATCCCCCGCAAATTTTAAGTAAATTGTCGGCGAAAGATTTTAGGGCAAGTTCCTACGTTCAAGAAGCCCGGCGTACGGGCAAACCGGTAATGACTGACTTGGCGCTGAAGGGGGGGGAAAGGAGCGCCCCTGATCAATTGTATTCAGGGTCCATTTTGATCGCGGCCCCGGTCTTCCGAGATGCAGAATTCGTGGGGATTTTGGGCTGCGGCCTGGATTTGGACAAAATCACTGAACAATATCTGAGTCCCATCCGCTCGGGGACCTCGGGCGGATCATGGATGATCAATCAGGAAGGAAGATTCATCGCCCACTATGATCCAGAACTTCAGGGCAAGAATGCTTTTACCGCCCGGAAGGAGCGGGATCCCAACATAAACTATAATCGTATCAACCAGATCATGAAAGAAGAGATGCTCCGGGGCAAATCGGGGATGGATGAGTATGTTTCCGGCTGGCACCGGGAAGAACGGGGAAAGATCAGAAAACTAATTGCCTACGCCCCTGTTCAAATAGATGCCAAGATATGGTCTGTGGCCATCGTAGCTCCTTATTCGGACGTAACCCAGGTGGTCTGGGCCAGCTTTAAAAATTCGGCTCTGCTGCTGGTCATTATGGCTTGCACCCTGCTGGCCGGAACCTACGTGGGTCACAAGATCAATCAGGGGCGCATCCGGGCAGAGGAAAAAGTTAAGTGGGGAGAGGAGATTGTCAAAAGCCAGAACCGCCTGCAAACCCTATTCGACGGAGCCCCAGATGCCATCATTATCGTGGATCGGAATTTCCGCATCTCCATGGTTAACAAAACCAGCTTGAACTGGTACAAAAGAACCGCGGAGGACTTTATCGGGAAAACCTGTTACCAGGAGTTCCAGGGGCGCTCTGACCTCTGCCCAAACTGCCCGGCGGAGGAATCTTTCCGGACAGGCCAGGCGGCTTTTCGGGAAAAGGCCAGCCTAATCGCTGATGGAACCAAGCGCAACTTGCAGCTCTACACCTTTCCCCTGGTTGACCGGAATGGAGGAGTGGTTGAGGTTGTAGAATACGTCAAGGATGTCACCGCGGAAAAAAGGCTGCAACAGCAGATCATCCAGGCGGAGCGATTGGCAGTTGTGGGCAGGATGTCGGCGAACGTGGCCCATGAGATCAGGAATCCCCTGGGAACGATCGTCTTGAACGCCGAGCTTCTGGATGAAGAATTAGGGCGGTTTGCCGGAGAGAATACAGCGGAAGCCCGGAATCTCCTGGGAGTGATTAAAAAGGAGATCGACCGCTTGCTCGAAGTGGTCGAAGAATACCTGCAATTCGCCCGTCTGCCCAAGGTGAAGGTGGAGAAGGGAAATATAAATGAAGTGATTGCCGATCTGTTTTTTTTCCTCAGGGAAGAAGCCTCTGGCCGCAACGTGGAGATTGTCGAGGATTTAAAAACCGTTCTTCCCCCATTGCAGATTGACGCCAAACAGCTCCGCCAGGCCTTATTGAACATCGTCAAAAATGCCTTCGAGGCCATGCCGGATGGCGGCAAGCTGACCGTCTCTACAGCATGCCGAGATGGACAGGTTGAAGTTTCCATTGCCGACACGGGGAAGGGCATTGCCGAAGAAAATCTGGACCAGGTTTTCACCCCATTTTTCAGCACAAAGCATGGGGGCACAGGATTGGGTCTGGCCATCACGTCCCACATAATTCAGGAGCATCGAGGGACCATTAGCCTTAAAAGCTATTTAGATTTAGGGACGATCTTTACCATCCGCCTGCCGGCTCTGTCTGGCGGTTCATCCGAATCCAAGGGGAAGGGGCTGGTGTGATTAAATGCGCCGCAGACAGCCGCGGGAATAAAAAACCAATGCAACTATGATGATCTCGTAAAAAGTCAAAATTGGGATGGCCAAGTAAAAAGCTCTCCGCCTCAGGCGGACAAGGCGCGCAAAACCTGAGGAGTGAGGCGTACTACAAGATACGCCGCAACGATTCACCCTGTTAGATAAACCCCAAGATGAATCTTCCTCTTGGAATTTAGATCCCCGCCCTATACCTTCAATGCGGAGTTTCTGATCTAACAGGGCGGGGATGCAGCGCAATCCGCCTTAGGCGGACAGATGGACTTTTTACGAAGCCATCAACTCTGAGGTAAGGAAAGTGGAAACAGCAGACAGAAAGAATATTCTATTAGTTGACGACCATAAGCCTTTCCGCGATTCCTTGGCCAAGATTTTGGAAGGTGAGGGATTCCTGGTTTTTCCGGCCAACGATGGGGAGGAGGCCTTAGACATCCTGCGGGGAAAGTTTATTCACCTGGTTCTTACGGATCTGAAAATGCCCAGGATGGACGGAGTGGAATTGCTAAAGGTGGCCAAGACCATCCGTCCGGAGGTGGAAGTAATCCTGATTACGGGTTACGGAACCGTGGACACGGCTGTGACGGCCATGAAAGACGGAGCCTTTGATTACATTCAGAAACCATTCAAGCCCCGGGAGATCCTCAAGCTGGTGCGCAAGGCTATCGAGAAACAATCACTGGTCCTGGAAAATCGCCTGCTCCAGGAGCGGATTAAGGATTTCCAGAAGTTCGAAAAAATCGTCGGCCGGAGTCCGGCCATGAAGGAAACCCTGGAGATAGTCGCTCAGGTTGCCCCCAGCTCGGCTACGGTGCTCATCCAGGGGGAAAGCGGAACGGGGAAAGAAGTCATTGCCCAGGCCATCCATGATTTAAGCCCCAGGGCAAATCACCCTTTCGTCAAGGTGAGCTGCGCGGCTCTGCCTGAGACCCTGCTGGAGGCGGAACTGTTTGGGTACGAGCGAGGGGCTTTTACCGGCGCCATTGCCCGTAAGGAAGGAAGGTTCGAACTGGCCAACGAAGGCACGCTTTTTCTGGACGAAATCGGGGAAGTCAGCCCGACCGTCCAGGTCAAACTCTTACGGGTCCTGCAGGTAGGTGAATTCGAACGTCTGGGGGGCACGAAAACCATCCGGGCCGATGTTCGCCTGGTTGCCGCCACAAACATTAACCTGCTGGAGGCCGTAGAGAGGAAAATTTTTCGGGAAGACCTCTATTCGCGTCTGAATGTTATCACCCTTACTCTCCCGCCCCTCAGGGAAAGGGACGGAGATATTCCCCTGCTTGCCCACCACTTTCTGGACATATTCAAAAAGAAAAACAATAAGGAGGTGAAAGGTTTTACCCAGGAAACTTTAGAGGTTATGCTCCGGTATCCCTGGCCCAGGAACGTGCGTCAGTTGGAGAACGCCATAGAGCGTGCGGTGGTTTTGACCAAAGGAGAAATGATTGTTCCCGGAGATCTACCCCCCGAGATCCTCAAAGCCGTCGAATCGCCTGCGGGTGAAAAGGGCGGCTTGATGGATGACAAAACAATTTCCATTTCTCTGGGTACACCTCTCGAGGACATCGAGAAGCGGGTTATCGAAGAAACCCTGCGCCATGCGCGGGGAGATAAAAACGTGGCCTCTAAAATTCTGGGGATCTCGTCCCGGACGATTTACCGGAAAATCGAAGAGGAAAAGAAAGGAGAAGGGCAGAATAAGTAAAAATTGACAATTTGTCGATAAGATGTCTAAAAAAATATTTATAATGCCATTTTATCAGCAAATCATTTATTTATTGACAATTTGTCGTTATTTTTGAAATAAAGGCGGGCTGATAGCAAACGGGCATCCTTTCTGTTTAAAAAATCATTTAATATTAATGTGTTATGGATTTAAAAGGAGCCCCCTTGAACGAGGTTCTGGCATATATATTGCTTTTTATGCTATTGAACTTTGGAATACTCCGAAGGGGCTCGGTTTTCACAGGCTACGAACGAGCGAAATCCTCTGCTCATCTGTGACTGGCAACCGAAACAACAACCCTCCTCATTAAATCGGGCCCCTTCGAGTTTTTTGAATCACCTTAATGGGTGTTATTTTTTTGCTTCTCGGGTCCAAGGGAGTTGGGAGGAAGCGTGGAAAAGAAAACAATTTTAGTAGTGGACAATGAGGAGACCATTCGTGAAACAATTCTTAAGATATTAGAAAGGGAAGGATATAAGGTATTAACCGCGGCCGACGGGCAGGTGGCCTTGCAAATTATTAGAGAACGAAAGGTCAACCTGATCATATCTGATATTTGCATGCCCCGGATGGACGGGAATCGGTTGTTAAAAATGGCCAAATCAATCCTCCCGGCTGTAGAAATCATTTTAATGACTGGACATGGCCAGGTGGATATGGGGCTGGAGGCTCTGAAAGAAGGCGCCTACGATTTTATCCACAAACCTTTTACTAAGCTGACCCTGAACAAGACCGTTAAACAGGCCCTGGAAAAGCAGGCCTTAGCCCAGGAGATGCTCATCCTCAAGGAGAAGGTGCGGGAGTTGATTGCCGAGATAATGGATTTAGTCAGAGATCCCGCGATGCCTCAATTGGAATATTCCCGAACGCTGGGAGCTAACTCCTCGCATTAAAATTCCCGGACACTGATCAACTGTTAGGCGCTTAACCTGCCCCAAATTTAATGATCTAAAGGTCGAAAGGTTTCCCTAAATCAGAAGCCGGGCAAGGAGCTTATGTTGGTGGATGATCGATGGAGGTACCCGAAAAATGGTCACCGGGATGCAGGGGTTATACCTTGTCGATTCCGGGAAACCGGTTTATCTCCAAAAGTTCTTCCGTTTTATTCCTTCCCCGCGGACTTCCTTTATAATCTGATATAATCTGAAGTTTCAAGAATTTTTTTTATACAGTTAGATTTAAGCGCTTCTTGCCGCCTTTTGCTTTTTAATTGGCTGTGAAGAAAAAAGCGATATAATCAAACATGGCAAGAAAATATTTTAGCGGAGGTAAATTGATGGCCGAGGACAAAAAAACGATCACCAGCATGATGGAGGAAAACAGAAAATTTCCTCCCCCGCAGGAGTTTAGCGCAAAGGCCCATATTAAGAGCCTGGAAGACTACAGAAAATTATATAAGAGGTCCATCGAGGAACCGGAAGGATTCTGGAATGAACAGGCCCAAAATCTGGAATGGTTTCAGAAATGGGATAAAGTGCTGGATTACAGCTTCAAAGATAATATTTATGTCAAGTGGTTCCAGGGAGGAAAACTGAATGTCACGGTCAATTGCCTGGACCGCCACCTGAAAACAGCGCGGAAGAACAAAGCCGCCATCATATGGGAAGGGGAACCGGGAGAGACGCGGACTTTCACGTATCAGCAGCTTTACACCGAGGTCTGCAAATTCGCCAACGTCCTAAAAAAGAAGGGCGTCAAAAAAGGCGACAGGGTAACCATCTACATGCCCATGATTCCAGAACTGGCCATAACCATGCTGGCCTGCGCCCGCATCGGGGCCATCCACAGCATTGTTTTTGGCGGGTTTAGCGCCGATGCCCTCAAGGACCGCATCCAGGATTCCAGCGCCTCAGCGCTGATCACAACCGATGCCAGCTTCCGCAGCGGCAAAGTCATCGGCCTCAAGAACAACGCTGATGCCGCCCTGGTAAATTGCCCTTCGATTAAAACCGTCATCGTTTGCAACCGCACGAATACCAAGGTGGACATGAAGTCTGGAAGGGATTTCTGGTGGCATGAAGAGATGGCCGCGTACGACATTAAGCCGGTTTGCCAACCGGAGGTGATGGACGCCGAAGATCCCCTGTTCCTTCTTTATACCAGCGGCTCTACCGGAAAACCCAAGGGCGTTCTGCACAGCACAGCCGGATACCTGCTTTACGTCATGACCACGTTCAAGTGGGTTTTTGATTACAAAGACGAAGACGTTTTCTGGTGCACGGCTGATATCGGCTGGGTAACCGGACACAGCTACATCGTCTATGGTCCGCTGGCAGCGGGGGCCACCACCATGATGTTTGAAGGCGTTCCCAATTATCCCAAACCAGACCGTTTCTGGGAGGTTGTGGAAAAATATAGAGTCAACATTTTCTACACAGCCCCGACCGCCCTGCGGGCCATGATGCGCGACGGAGACAAGTGGCCCTTAGGACGGGATCTGTCCTCTCTCCGGCTTTTGGGCAGCGTGGGGGAGCCCATAAATCCCGAGGCCTGGATGTGGTATTACAGGGTTATCGGCAAAGAGAAATGCCCCATCGTGGACACCTGGTGGCAGACGGAAACCGGCGGGATGCTGATTACTCCTATTCCGGGAGCCATTGCCATCAAACCTGGTTCAGCTACCAAGCCTTTCCCCGGAATTGCCGCGGCAGTCATTCGCGAAGACGGCTCACCGGCTGAGGTAAACGAGGGCGGGTACCTGGTGATCCAGAAACCTTGGCCGGGAATAATGCGCACTGTGTACGGCCAACACGAGCGTTTCAAAGAGACCTACTTTGTGCAATTTCCGGGGATGTATTTCACCGGCGACGGCGCCCGGGTGGATGAGGATGGCGATTTTTGGCTGATGGGCCGGGTGGATGACGTTATCAACGTCTCGGGCCATCGTATCGGGACGGCCGAAGTGGAAAGCGCCCTGGTCAGCCATTCCTTGGTGGCCGAAGCAGCGGTTGTGGGCATGCCCCATGAGATTAAAGGGCAGGGAATTTATGCTTTCGTCACCCTGAAAGCTGGGGAAGTCAAATCGGACGATTTGAAAAAGGTTTTGGTGGCTCATGTGCGTAAAGAAATTGGGCCGATCGCCACTCCCGACAAAATCCAGTTCACTGACTCCCTCCCCAAGACCCGCAGCGGCAAGATCATGCGCCGCATCCTGAAGAAGATCGCTTCCGGCGATGTCCGCGACCTGGGCGATACTACCACCCTGGCCGACCCCTCCGTGGTCCAATCGTTGGTATCCGAAAGGCAGTAAAATTCAAACATAAAAGTGCCTTAATAGAGACGTCCCAGAGGGGACGTCTCTACCAGAACTTTTGTAACAGTTTAGCGATTTGAAAAAATGGTATTAAAGCCTTTGTTGAGGGCCGGGGGTTAGAGCGGAACGCGCCGGAAGCATCGGTTGGGGTTCCGCTTGGCCACGAGGACAGAAGATCTTTTCCTCCGGAGGAGGCGGGGTTCTTGTCCGCCCCTTATGCGGAGATATAAGCGCCTTATGATTCCAAGCGTTCCGCTCTGGCCCCAGGCCCCTGGAATCCCTTGGCCTTTACAACACACCTTTTTTCAAAGAGAAAAAGTGTTACGAACTTTTTAATTTTTTTTAGGAGGCTAAATTTCATGTCCAATCGTAATGCCAGTTCCCCTCACCCGGTTAGTCACCAGAGTTACGGGTGGACCGTAACTTTTGCCGGCACCGGAATCAACTTGGCTTTGGGAGTTCTCTACGCCTGGTCCATTATCTCGAAGCAGATCAACAAGGAGTGGGGGTGGAATGAGACTCAAACCGCTCTTCCTTATTCCGTGGCCATCGCTGTTTTTGCCTTAATGATGGTCCCGGCCGGAAGGCTGCAGGATAAGTTCGGCCCTCGCCTGGTAGCAACCCTGGGAGGGATTTTTTGCGGCGCAGGTTTTATCGTGGCTGGTTTAGGCCAATCCCTCATGGGGATGATTATCGGCTTTGGTATTCTGGCCGGAACCGGAATCGGGTGCGGTTATGCTTCGGCGACACCTGCGGCCGTAAAATGGTTTCCCCCTGCCCGGACAGGCTTGATTGCCGGGCTGGTCGTGGCCGGGTTTGGCCTGGCCTCGGTTTATATTGCTCCCCTGGCCAACTACCTCCTGGGCAGTTTTGGAATTCAGAAAAGCTTCATGATCCTGGGAGGCTCTTTCCTGGTCGTGGTCGTGCTTCTGTCCCAGTTGCTAAAAAATCCCCCGGCCGGTTATAAGGCCCGGGGTAACCCCGGCAACCCTCACTCGGGAGTGAAGAAGAAGGGGGCCACACCCGCGCCAGTGGCAGCGGATTACGATTGGCACGAAATGATTCGCACCCCCCAGTTCTACCTCCTATGGGTTATGTTTGTTTTTGCCTCGGGCGCCGGGTTGATGATCATCGGAAAACTGGCCAAGATCGTTGATCTTCAGGCAGGCATTAAAGCAGGATTCATATTCGTGGCCCTTCTGGCAGTGGGCAATGCGGGCGGGCGAATTGTGGCCGGGGTTCTTTCAGACAAGATAGGCCGCACCTGGACGATGTTCATCGTCTTTGTTTTTCAGGCAGTCCTTATGTTCATGCTCCGGGGGCTGGACACGTATGGCGCTCTCTTTCTGGCTTCGGTACTCATCGGATTTAATTACGGGGCCAACTTATCGGTTTTCCCTTCTGCCGTAAAAGATTATTTTGGCATGAAAAATTTCGGGCTCAATTATGGGTTGGTTTTTACGGCCTGGGGGGTTGGGGGAATTCTCGGCCCGGTTCTCAGCGGCTGGATTTTCGACACTTCTAAAAACTTCAACAACGCCTATTTGATTGCTTCGTTATGCCTGCTTATTGCTGCCGGGCTTACCTTTATGACCGGCGCTCCCAAAGAGAAGGCCGAAGGAAAAATTCTGCACAAGGCGGCAAACAAGGCGACATAACAAATGTTGCTGATAATCTCTGCGGCTATTTGAGAGGTCTGCCCCTAACCCTCTTTGATGATCTCGTAAAAAGTTAGAAGGCCCCTTTCCCCGTCATTCCGGCCCCGATTTTCATCGGGATAAACTCCAGTCTGAATCCAGTTATTTCAAGGAGTTATCAAACCACTGGACTCCGGTTTTCACCTGTCTGCCAGGCACAGGCAGGCCGGAGTGACGACTTTTTACGAGATCATCAAAATTTCTGAACAATAAAAAACCCCTTCTCTACATTTGCGGGAAGGGGTTTTAATTTTTTATTTAAATCACTTGGCCGACTGTGCAGATGCAGCCAGGTGACCCCCGAAGGTTCTTAATCCACTATTTAAAGCAGGTTTGGCAGCAACTACCCGCTGCTTCTTTTTTAGGTCAACCAACCAAAGGGAAACATATGTGGCGGCGACCATGGCCATGGAAACCCCGATCACGCTTAAAATAATGATGTAAAACCTGGCCTGCTTGGGGACGATCGGATAACCCAAAATTTCAGCGGCATATGTGCTGGAAACCCAGCAAAGCAGGATAGCGGAGGTCAGTATCAAAACTTTTATTTTTTTCATTTTCCCCGCTCCTTTCATTTGCGATTATTTATTCCCTGCCTTTTAAAAGAGCAAACGGCATACCACCCCAAAAAAGCTCTGACCATTTTTTCCCAACACCTTTTTAATATTTTGATATTATTCAACTTTTTACGTAAAGACTTTCTTTTGAACAATGAATCACTATTCATTTATTAAAAGGTATACCTTGGCAAATTGGCAAAGAAATATTAATCTCTCAGGTCAATGAGGAAATTATGACAAAATATGTCTCGCAAAGAAAAACTATGTGACAATTTGTCAGGATAGTTTTTCGAAAGATCCTAAAACAACCGCAAAAGGCTCACCAGAGCAAAAAGTTTGAGATTTTTCCATAGGTCTGATATATTGCCAATCTAAGGAAAAGGCCATTCCTGTGAAACCATTTAGAGACTGGAAAATCCGCACCAAGCTGATCAGCTTCACCCTGGTCCTGGCTCTCATGCCCCTCGGGGTGGCAGCCACGCTTTCGCTTAGAAAATTCACCGAAGATCTGAAGCAGGCTTACGAGTCGGACTTGGCCCACATCGTGACCAACATTCAAGCCATGTGCAAAGCCCAGCAGGAGCTCTTACAGAGCAAGCTAACCTCCGACTTAAGAATCGCCCATTATGCCCTTTTCCCGCAGGGACAGCACGTTACAATTTCCTCCAATCGTTTCGTTGAGTTCATGGCCGAGGACCAATTCACCAACGAGAAAACTCCGGTGCGCATTCCCTTATGGTCAATTGGCGGGAAAGCGATCACGGGGGATCACACAGTTGTGGATAGGGTGCAAAAATTGGTGGGGGGAACCTGCACTGTTTTTCAACTTATAGAAGGGGACCGGCTCCTGCGCATTGCCACCAACGTTCTGCGGGCGGATGGGACGCGGGCTGTGGGCACTTATCTTCCAGCTTCCAGCGATGTGGCCAGGAAGATTCTGCGGGGAGAGAACTACCGGGGCCGGGCTTTTGTGGTGAATGCCTGGTACATCACGGTTTATGAACCAATCCTGAACAAGCGCGGGGAGGTCATCGGCGCCCTCTACGTAGGCATACCGGAGCAGAGCGCCATTTCCCTTAAAAGCGCCATCAAATCCATCAAGATCGGTAAGACAGGGTATGCTTACATCATGGACGGTTCGGGGAATTTGGTGGTGCACCCGGCTAAAGAAGGGGAAAACATCCTGAGAGCCAGGGATTCCACCGGCTTTGAACATATGCAGGAGATTGCCCGCAAAGCTCCCCTTTTAAAAGAGGATGAAGTGGGCACCATCCACTATCCCTGGGTCAACGTAGAATTGGGCGAAACTACCCCCCGGATGAAAATCAACAAGTACCAATATTTTCGGGATTGGGACTGGATTATCGTTGCCGGCAGTTATGAAGAAGAAGTTTTCGAGGGTGTGGCCCGGACGAAGCTTTTCATCACCCTGGTAGCGGTGGGCAGCGTGGCCCTGGCCATCCTGCTGGCCGTGGGGCTAACGCGCGTGCTCACCCGTCCGGTTATGGAATTGACCGAGGTTACGACCCGGATGGCCGCTGGAGACTTGACCCAAAAAGTGCGCATCACCACGGGGGACGAGATCGGCACAATGGCCAGCTCGTTCAATCGCATGGCCGGCCAGATTCTTACCTACACCCGAAACCTGGAAGAAGTCGTGCGGACACGCACAAAGGAGATCCAGGAGAAAGAAGAAAAATACCGCAATCTATCCAGCATGCTGAATATCGTCCTGGAAAGTTCGACGGAGTACTCCATCATCGCCCTGGATCCCAACGGAGTGATTTTAGAATACAACAGCGGTTCGGCAAACCTTTTCAGATGGACCAAAGAAGAAGTAATCGGAAAAATGTGGATCGGCAAGACCTTCCGCAAGGAAGACCGTACCCGGGGAATCCTGTGGGAGATTTCCAAGAAGGTGGAAGCTCTCGGCATGACCGAATATGAGCTGGAGCGCGTTCGTAAAGACGGCAGCCATTTTCAGGCCCACGCCATCGTTACCACCCTCAAGGATACCTCGGGCAAGATCCTGGGATTTTTAGAAATCGCCAGGGACATCACCGAGAAATTGGCCCTGGAGAAGGAGTTATGGGAAACTAAGGATTTTTTGGAGAATATCGTGCAAAGCTCCGTGGACGCCATCGTGACCACCGACCCCAAAGGACGGATCACCTTTGCCAACCGGGCCATGGAGGAGATGGTGGGATTGCCCCGGGACCAAATCATGGAAGTCCCCATATCCCGCTTTTACGTAGAAGGCCTCCCCGAAGCCCGAAAAATCATGTCCATTCTGCGGGAAAAGGGCAGATTGCAGAACTACGAAATGAGCTTGCGCCGGAAGGGAAAAGCGGTTCCCATTCTAACCTCGGCCTCTTTGCTCAGGGATGAGACCGGCAAGATCATCGGCACCCTGGGAGTGTTCAAGGACCTGACCGAAAAGAAAAAATTAGAGGAAGAATTGAAGAAGACCCAGGCCCACCTTTTCCAGGCCGGGAAGATGCGCGCCCTGGGCGAGTTGGTGGCCGGTGTGGCCCATGAGCTGAATAACCCGCTGATGGCTGCGGATACCTTCCTGCACGTCGTCCGGGAAAGCCTTCCGGAAAAGGATGAAAACCAGCGTCGCCTGGGGCTAATCCAGCAGTGCCATATACGCATCGCCAAGATCATAGACCATCTCCGGGATTTCTCCAGGCAGTCCAAGTTTGACTTTCGCCCCGTGGATATTGACGAACCCATCGAGAATGCCCTGATGATAACCGGGCAGCAGCTTCTCAACCACGGGATTCGCCTCGTCAAGAATTTCCAGCCGGACTTACCCAAGATTCGGGGCGATGCCAATCAGTTAGAGCAGGTTTTTCTCAACCTTATAACCAACGCCAAAGACGCCATGGAAGGAGTTACCAGAAAACGGGAATTAACCATCGCCACAGCCTTAATCCGGCACAACGGGTGGAACGATGTGGAAGCCTCGGTCAGGGATACAGGCAAAGGAATTCCCGAGGAGATTGTGGAAAAAATTTTTGAGCCTTTCTTCAGCACCAAAGAAGTGGGTAAAGGCACTGGCCTGGGGCTCTCTATCTGTTACGGGATCATCGAAGCTCATGGCGGCAGGATCGAGGTGGAGAGCAAGGTCAACGAAGGAACAATTTTTCGGGTAATCCTGCCTGTGCTGTCCACTCCCCTGCAGACGGCCCTGGAATGGATGGAGAAATGAGATAATGGAAAAAATACCTGGACCGCTCATCCCTGCCTATGCCTATAAAAAAGGTTTCAGGGGAGCCTCTTGCAAAAGTATTTTTTTGTGGTTCGACAAGCTCACCACGAACGGAAAAACTAAATAATTTCAACCTAAGCCCGTTCACCCTGAGCCTGTCGAAGGGTAAATTACGGACTTTTGCAAGAAGCTCAGGGGTATTGCGATAATCATTCCTCTCTTGGTAAAGTGTAAGAGCTCTAAAGGAGTATGAACCTATGGCCCCAAAAATCTTAGTCGTGGACGATGATGAACTGGTATTAACCGCCATCCAGGAGCTGCTTTCTCCTTTGGGGTTTTTAGTGACCACCGTTCCCAACGGATCGGAAGCTCTGGAAAAAATTTTAAGCGAACGTTTTAACCTGGTTATCTTGGATGTGATCATGCCGGAGATGAACGGTTTCGAAGTCTGCCAGAAAATTCGCCAGGTGGATTCCTACGCCGAGACGCCGATCATGATGCTTACGGCCAAAAGCGGCGAAGAAGACAAACAACGGGGTATGGAAGCCGGGGCTAACCTTTACCTGCCCAAACCGATTTCGCCCAAGAGACTGATCGTTCTGGTGGAAGAAGCCATAAAATAAAAAATTCGGAATACGTAACAGTTTAGCGCTTTGAAAAAATGGTATTAAAGCCTTTGTTGAGGGCCGGGGGTTAGAGCGGAACGCGCCGGAAGCATCGGTTGGGTTTCCGCTTGGCCACGAGGACAGAAGATCTTTTCCTCCGGAGGAGGCGGGGGTTCTTGCCCGCCCCATATGCGGAGATATAAGCGCCTTATGATTCCAAGCGTTCCGCTCTGGCCCGCGGCCCCTGGAACCCCTTGGCCTTTACAACACACCTTTTTTCAAAGAGCTAAAGTGTTACCGGAATGCGGAATTGATCATTAAGACCTTATTCCGCACTCCGCATTCATCAATCCGCAATTTAAGAGGGAGGCAGCGATGGAAAGGTATGTAGAAAATGCCCGGAAGATGTTATTCGATTGGACAGGAAACTCCTATAGCTTCGGCTTTGATGTCCTTAGCAAAGTGGGCGAATTGGCCGGCCAGTACGGGAAGAAGGCCTTGTTGATAGTCGCTGACCTGGAGGAAGCCTGGACGGCCGGAATCCAGAAATCCGTAAGCGACTCCCTGAAAGAGAAAGAGGTGGCTTATGAGGCCGTTACGGGAGCCAGGCCCAATGCCCCGCGGGAAGATGTATACCGCCTGGCCCTGCATGTGGCCCGTTCCCGGCCCGAGGTGATCATCTCCGTGGGGGGGGGCAGCACCATCGACGCCGCCAAGGCAGCGAATGTTCTATCAACCTATTCTCCCGCGGATGCGCAGAATTCTCTTGCTGTTTCCGCGGCCATGGCCGGCACTGTCGATCCTTATTTCGGCGTTGGGAACGTGAGCAAAGTTAAGAACCAGACGAATCGGCCTCTCCTGCCGCTGGTGGCGGTGCAAACCGCGGCCAGCTCGGGCGCCCATTTAACAAAGTATTCAAATATCACCGACCTGGTCACCGGGCAGAAGAAGCTTATCGTCGATGAGGCGATCGTACCCCAGGCCGCGGTCTTTGATTACGGAGTGACCTTAGACTCTCCGCTGGAACTCACTCTGGATGGGGGCCTGGACGGCATCGCTCATGCCTGGGAGGTTTTCATGGGAGCAACGGGCCAGTCCTATTATACCAAGATGAAAGAAGTAGCCAGAGCCTGCCTGAGGCTGATCGTTTCCGGGCTTCCGAAAGTGAAAAAAGATGCCCGAGACCGGCAGGCCAGGCTATGCCTGGGATTGGGCACTGACCTGGGGGGCTATTCCATCATGCTCGGAGGAACGAGCGGACCCCATCTCGGAAGTTTTTCCTTGATCGACGTTTTAAGCCACGGACGGGCCTGCGCAATTTTGAACCCGTACTACACCGTCCTTTTTGCCCCGAGGATTCAGGATCAATTAACTGTCTTCGCCGAAATCCTGAAAGAAGGAGGATTTATCAAAGCCAGGACCGAAGGCAAAAAAGGAAGAGCCTTGGCCATGCTTGTGGCCAGGGGGATGATCCAGTTTTCCAAGTCCCTGGGTTTCCCGGCGACGCTTTCGGAAGCGGGCGTGTCCAAAGCCCATTTGAAACAGATGATCCAGGCCGCCAAGGATCCGCAGCTTAAGATGAAGTTACAGAACATGCCCACGCCCATGGAAACGGAACGGGGAGACTTGGACCGGTTGATGAAACCTACGTTGGAAGCGGCCTTCACCGGGAACCTGGAATTGATTCCCCAGGAATAAAAAGATTTCGGATTAAGGCGTTATAACATTATGCTTTGGCCAGGCCCGGGGCCACGATATAAGCTGGGCATGCGGTTGAATCATGAAACGAATAAATCAGGCAGGACACTTTGCGCTCTGCGCTCAGCATATTTTAGAGGTGGCCTTCCGCATTTAATATGGGGGGATTAAAAAGATGAGACCCGATCTACTGCCTGTCCTGAAAAATACCAATATCAAAGGTTGGAAGAAGATAAAAGTGGAATTTTCCGGCGGGCCGCTTATTATTTATGTGCCGCCAGATTGCCTGGAAATGACCATGAAAAAGGCTGAGGTTCTCAAAAACCCGGCCAGGGAGATCAAGAGGGCTATCGAAGAACCTTTGGGGAGCCGGAGCCTGGATAACGTTATCAAGGGCAAAGGGAAACCAGCAGATGTGCTGCAAGTGGCCATTACTGTTTCCGATATCACCCGTCCGGTTCCGTACAAAGGGAAAAAGGGGATTCTTTTGCCTCTTCTGAAAAAACTAAAGGCGCAGGGGATTCGTAAGGAGAACATTCGGATCATCGTGGGAACCGGCACACACCGGGCCAGCACACCCCAAGAAAAAATCGAGATGATGGGGGAAGAGATTGTCTCCGCCTATGAGATTCAGGACCATGATTGCGAGGATAAAGCCTCTCTGGTTTACGCGGGTAAGACGCCGGCAGGCACCGAAGTTTTCTTGAATAAAAGTTTCGCTGAGGCCGACCTGAAAATCGCCACTGGCTTGACGGAAAGTCACTTCATGGCCGGAGTTTCCGGGGGAAGGAAAGCAGTTTGCCCCGGACTGGTGGATTTGCGGACGATTCAAAAATTTCACAGCCCGGATTTTCTGGAATCCCCCAGGGCCGCCAACCTGATCCTTGACGGAAATCCCTGCCACGAGGAGGCGGCTGCGGTTGCCCAAGCTGTGGGGGTGGATTTCACCATAACAGTTACCCTGGACAAGGACATGCGCTTGACCGGGGTTTTCGCCGGGGACCTGGAAAAAGTTATCGCAGAGGCCGTGCGTAAGATCAAAACCTATATAGCCATTCCGGTGGAAGAAGAGTTTGACATTGTTCTCACCCATGGCGGATACGTGGGCCGGAACCACTACCAATTAGCCAAAGCGGCTGTGGGGGCAATCCCGGCTGTGAAACCGGGGGGAGTGATCGTTGTCGCCGCGGACAACCGGGACGAAGAGCCCATCGGCGGCCCCGAGTACAAGACACTCATCCACCTGCTGAAACTCCAGGGGGTGGATGGATACGTGGATTTACTCAGGTCTCCGGCATGGAAATTCACCAAGGATCAGTGGGAGCCCGAAGTATGGGGCAGGGTGTTAAGAAAGGTTGGAGAGGAAGGGTTGATTTACTGTACTTCCGACATTCCTGAAAAAGATTTGGCCATGCTTCCCGGGGTGAGCGGCTATGAATTTCTCACTCCGGCTGGAAGGAAAAAAGCCCGGGCCCAGAAAGTCCAAGAGATGCTGCAAAACGCGGTCATATATTTTCATAATCAATATGCCGCCCGGAACATTACGCCGCGCCTGGCCTTCATCAGCGAAGGCCCCTACGCGGTCCCGGTAAAAAAAGGCGATGGGCCATAGACCTTATCCACTCTTTTGTCGGTCAATACTGGGATCAGGGACGAACCTTCATCTCCAGGGAGCTATGTCGAATCTGGAACTGGTGCCAACTAAACGGCGCCCTAAAGGACATGGCTTGCAAAGAACTCCTCCGCCGTTTGGAGCAAAAAGGTATTATTACTGTCGGCAACCCCATGTTTAAGATTTGCAAAAAAAGCTTTTTTCTTGCGTAGGAGAAGTTTTCCCTATTGACAGGAGCCTTTTAATGGGTGACCCCATATTCTACAGTCCAGCGAAGACTCTGGTCACTGGAATGAGGTCTTTTTCGTGCGAAAGGAGGCGAGTTCTTATCCGGGATTCTGGAAATCTTTCGGTTTTTGCTTTCCGAGGGGATGGAAAATCCTATCGGACGGCTATGGCATCCCCTGGGGATCCCGTAGCCCCCGCGAAAGGCACCGGAACAAAGATGAAAAGAAACTCATATACCTTGTCCTTGATCATTTGGGCCATGACCTCATTATTCAGATTCTCGAGATACCAGATACCATTTACGGTCTGCATGAGGTTGTGGATGTCAAAGGCTCCATTGGGGTCCTCACCCGGGATAGCATCGACCGGCCATGTGTCCGCGGCCAGCATAGAAACATTCTTATTGATGAAATATTTGGCTGCTTCAAGGCCAATACCGGGGCAGCCGGCATTATATGTGGCTGGTTCCTTCCAGTATTTGCCCCAACCCGTGTGGAATATGACTGCATCTCCCTCCTGAATTGGGCCAATGCCGGCTTTTTTGATACAATCTTCGATGTCCTTGGGTGTAATCACCTCTCCTTTCTTCAAGGAATCGACCCCCTTGAGCCCGGCCACGTCGATCAAAACTCCCCGGGTGATGCACGGGCCAAGTTTTTCCACGCCATTGTGCTTCAAGCCGTAGGTGTTTTCCGATTTGGCGAGCTCTCGTCCGTTGTACCATCGGTCCACGCCATCTTTTCCCCGAATGCCCACATGTCCCGGGCCATCAAACTGGGTTCCCACCTGCCCCAGTTCCCCAACGATAAACTCGTCATTCCATACGATATTGTTATTGCCCAACGGGCCGCCGCCGGGCAATCCAGGGATATGAAGCGAATAGGTGCGGCTGCCGAATTTGGGCATATCGTTGGTATAAGGTCTTGCCAGCCTATAAACCTTGCCGGTCTTTACTACTTTGAGAGAAGACATGATTTTCTTCGGTGTGATAGTGTTGAAAGAGCCCTTTTCGTCGTCGGGGCCCCACTTAGAAGGCCACCATTTATCGGGCCAAAATACCCCTGCCAGAGAGGGGGCAGCAGCGGCGGCAAAAAAGAAAGCGCCCAAAATTAAGATAATTAGCCAGATTGATCTTTTCATAGTAAACCTCCTTTCGGAATTTAAGGGAAAAGAACTCGCTTCAATCTGGAAATCTATATGAAGAACTGAGGCGTGTCAATGCTATTTGAAGAACCCGCTATAAGCCTTCGATCCCTGTAGGGGAGACCGGCGGGTCACCCATTGGGGCTATTTTGGATTTTTTCGCAACGGATAAAAATATCGAAAAAAGTGAGGGTCCGGAGGTTACTTAGTGGGGGGGACGCCTTTTCTCCTTTCTTCGATTGAGAAGCAAGCTTGTTCCGCCTTAATCCTCAAAACGGAATAATAAATGAGGGGGCCCGGGGGATCCGTGGGTTCTCGGGGCTCCAAATTTTTCCTTTCCCACTCGATCATTTTCGCCCTCAGGAAGGAAAGACCTTTCGCATCTGCGCCCATTCCCAGAACCTCTATGGCCCCCAACATCAATTGATGATCCTCGCCTCTCTTCAATACTTCCAGCAGGCGTTCGGTCAACCTAAGATCCTCAAGCGCATTCAAAAGATAAGGAACTTCCGACTTTCTCGGCTGATCGAGGCGATCGTACCTTTCCCAAATCCGGTCGGCAACTCCTTTTGACCCCAGCTTGGCCAGGGCATGAGAAATCCATAAGCGGGTCTGGAAATCGGTCGAGTCGGTCCCAAATGAACTGAAAGAAACCTTCTTAAGCAACTCCGAGAGCATCTCCTCCAGCAGGGGGATCGATTCCACATCATTCATTTCCAAAAGGTATGCGATGGCCCTCTTTTTAACCATGGGATCGATGTGGGTCCTCGCCGCTTCCCGGATGGCCGGCAGGGCCGTTTTCCCTTTTTTTTCGTAAAGGATTCTAAGGTCAGCCAAAGGCTTATTGAACCGTTCATCCCCTGACCCATAACCTGCCCAGCAGGCAGGGCATCCTTCGGCATAACCGCTAAGCCAGGGGCAGCAAAAGGGGACCAGGACGAGTAGCCAAACACAGAACCTTTTCATCTTAGCCCCTACCTCTTCTCTCCGGAAACCGATTCGCACCGTTCACCCTCCAGGCGATAGATGAAACCCTCTTCGGGAGAGGGATCCACTTTGAATTTCCCCACGCAGCTTACCGGGTCGAGGCGGTAAAAGGTTGTGGGTTTGGCCATTTCCACAAAAATATACTGATTATATTGGGGGCGCGGCCCGTAGCAGCAGGTTTGCGTCGTGCGAAGGAGGCAGAAATGATGAAGGGTCTTTCCCTCTTGCAAGGGGAACATGAATCCCACAATCCTGATTCTGCGCCCGTCCAATTTTTTTATACTTTCAGGAGGCTTTGGATTTTCTTTTGGCTCGTATTCCCAGGTCATCAGGGTGGAAAAAGCCAGAGAGAGTTCTTTCCCCGAATCCTTAAGGAAGGAGCTTTCATCGATTCCGATCGTCTGATGACCGGCAGGGCCTTTTTCTTCCATGATCCGGATCTGGCTTCTTTGGCGATCACCCTTCCCCTCTGCTTTTTCCTGCGCGTTGCAGTCACATACCATTCCCTTGCCTAAACCCAGATAGATGAACAAAAGAACCCCAAAGAGGCCAATCTTCATTTTTCACCTTCTTTCACTCTTTCTCTCTTTGGGGGATGGATTGGATCATACCCCCGTGGGTATTTGATGACCAATTTGTGTCGAATTCCCTTGAAAACCGTTTCTCCTTGGGCTTCAAACTCCTTTACCTCCCGCAGCCATTCAGCTCGAGCGGTAAAATGAGAGCAATGCCCGATCCTCTCCCCCGCCAGCTTCATGGGATCCGCCTTTAAAACCAACTTTTTTGAACCCTTTCCGGGAATGATCACGGTCAAGGGAATTTCGGCTGCCTGGATGGGGACCGAACGGCCGGTATCATGCCCCCCGCCCACAAACCAGGCCTCCAGCATATCTTCTCGGACCAAAATCTCAACATGGCCGAACTCTTTGCCAATCACATTGAGTACCCCGCCATGATGAGCTTTATGTCCATGTCCCTGCCCCGCCAGACCAGAATGGATAAGAAGGTAGCCCAGTAAACCCAGCATGGTGAGATGAATCATGGAAAAGGAGAATTTTTTGCGCATGTCTTTCCTCCGCGATTCACGTCAGGAAAGAGGTGAAAGGTTTTGCAGAATTCCCAAACGATAAGCCTGAATGCCGGGCACCAGGCCAGCCAGTAGCCCCAGGAGCAATCCTCCGGGGAGAACGAGCCAATCGGCAAGAGAAACATAAGAGGCGGTGAACCCCACGCCTGTTTCCGCTTTGATAAAAAGGGCGCCAAACGCGGTCAATCCATGGCCTAAAGCCAAACCCATGATCCCCCCTAAAAAGCTGATGAGGAGGGCTTCAGAAATAACCAGGCCCATGACCGTTTTCCGGGTAGCCCCCAGGGAACGAAGCAGGGCCAAGTCGCGCTTTCTTTCTCTCATAGCTGAAAGCAGGGAAAAGAAGAGGAAAAGAGCGGAGAGTGCTGTAAGAATGCTCGCAATGGCCAAGAGGACCCGGTCCACCCATCCTATGATGTTGAATAATCGAGGCAGAACTTCGCTTGGGATTACGATCTGATTCCGGTCCGATTGGTTGACGGCGAATTTCAAACCCTGAATACCAGGATGAACAGCTCCCCCCCGGATTCGTTTGATCTTGAGGTAAGCCCCGCTGATCTCCCGGTATTCGGTTCTTTCGGCCATAACGACCGTCTCAGGCGGGTGCCCGGATAGCTCATAAAAAGTCTCTAAGGGAATATAGATCGCCCGGTCATGGGGGGTTCCGGTGGGCGCGAGGATTCCCACAAATTGCAGCTTGTCTTTTTCGTGGACGGGATCACCTTCTTGCACTCCGCAGACGGGATGGAACTCATCCCCCATCCGCAGCCTCAAGCTTTTTGCCGCCGTCCATCCTGCCACCGCCTCCTGGCTTCCTTGGAAAGGACGTCCCTGTCCCCCTGCTTTTTGGGAAAAAGAAAAAAATTTGCCCGGCAGATATTCGAACTCGGTCAAAAAGCGGCGGTCAATGGCATTGACTCTGAATCCTCTATAGGAATGACCCACGCAGAAGGGAATCGCCTGGAAAACAAGGGGGTCCTTTTCTACCTCTTTGAAATAGGTCCATTTTATCTTTCCGGGCATATCTTCCAGGTGGTAAATGGCATTGAGGACAATTTGGAGGGGCGACCCCTTGGGCCCCAAAATAGCATCCACTCCGAGCCCGATCTGGGTGAAGGTTATATGTGCCTGTTCTTTCAGCGAATAGACCGCCACCAGCAGAGCCATCCCGATGGCCATGCTGAGCGCCGCCAAAAGACTGGAAAACCGATGCTGTCGCAGACTCCTCAGTAAGATTTTCCAGAAGCTCACGGCTCCATCCCTACATTGGGCTGGAATGCGCGGTTCAATTCCAGGAAAGGAATGGCTTTTTCAAACCAGGAAATGACCTCCCTTTCGTGGCTGACTAACACGAGGGTGCAGCCATGATTCCGGCAGGCGTCTTTAAGGAGTTTCAGTACTGCGTCGCGATTTTTCGGGTCCAGAGACCCGGTTGGCTCATCGGCCAATATCAGTTGAGGCCGATTCGCCATGGCGCGAGCCACGGCCACTCTCTGCTGCTCACCCAGGGAAAGCTGGGAAGGGTAGAAGTCATATCTGTGGGAAAGACCCACCTCATTCAGCAGCGATTCAGCGTCCTTAAGTTCGCCTTTCCGAGGACCAAAGGTCATCCCCAGGAGAACATTTTCTAAGGCATTAAATCCCTGTAAAAGGTTGAAGTTTTGATAAATATACCCGATACATTGCGCCCTGAAGCGATCCCTTTGGGCCTCGGGCATATCTTCCAAGGAATGGCCACATACCTTCAGCCTTCCCGAATGGGGGGTCAAAAGACCGGCCAGGAGGTTTAGAAAGGTCGTCTTGCCCGAACCGGAAGGGCCAAAAAGAGCGAAATGTTCACCGCCTTCCACCTGCCACTGGGGAATGTCTAAAACCTTCAAGCGGTTCTTCCCGCACTCAAATACCAATTCCAGAGATTCAACCTTAATGGCCGCCATCATAGGTTACCTAAATTGAGCGATTTTTAATCGGGTTATTGAATTTCCGTTCTTATAGCGGAAGCTAAGCATGTCATCCTATGTTTCTACAGATGTTTGGGGACCAAAAATCCTTTAACCCCCGATGCGGCAATTCATCCGCCCCTCGCTGTTGATGACTGCAAATGATCGATTCCAGATGAAGAATCTGCCACCGGTCCACAGCCGAATAATCCCCCAACACCTCCGAATTAACCCCCAGATTGGTCAAAATGAGATTGTCCGGCCGGGCAAAATCTAATAACCGCTGCTCCCCCTCATAAACCGGACGCGTATAAATGGCCCGGTAAAATCTCCTCCAACTATCAAACCGATACCCAAACTCCAGATACTCCCACTCCTGATGCCCATTATCATAAACCTTCCAGTCCCCCGATTCCCAAGACTGACCTTGAACATATTCCCTCACATGATCATAAATCTTCCCCGTACAAATAAAGCCAAACCTCCTCTACCAGTAATCGTGTCCTCGGTCACATCTACCCTGGAAATTTTGCGCTTGCCTTTAAAAGGATTTTGCTTCATAATCTCCTCGCTTATCGGGGGGTAGATTTCTGTTTCCGCGCGAAGATATTATAACCTATATCTATCGCTTAATAAGTGTTTTTTTTATTGTCTCGCGCAATTAAAAATCGCTCAATTTAGGTAATCATAATCCTTGTCCATCCGCGTTTATCCGTGTCCCACATTTTTTTTCGCCTTCCCCAAACCGCATTTCTCAAGCTCGTTGACAGGGTTTAGAATCCTTTATATATTAGTCCTGGTCCAATACCCTTCAAGGAGGGGAAAATGGCTGACAAGTCTCTGCCTCTGGTAATCGCCAGGGGAAAATCCGAAATCGGAATCCTCCCCAAGATGGCCAACCGCGACGGCCTCATCGCCGGGGCTACGGGCACGGGAAAGACCGTGACCCTGCGGGTCATGGCCGAGCATTTCAGCGGCATCGGGGTTCCGGTCTTCATGGCCGATGTGAAAGGAGACCTCTCCGGGTTGCCCTATCCGGGAGGAGAGCACCCGAAAGTGGCGGAACGGGCCAAGAAGCTCGGGCTATCCACCTTCTCCCCCCAGGGCTACCCGGTGGCCTTTTGGGATGTCTTCGGAGAGCAGGGGCACCCCGTCCGCACCACGGTCTCGGAGACGGGGCCCCTGCTCTTGAGCAGGATCCTCAACCTCAACTCGGAGCTACGTCCCCTCCTTTGTGTATAGTTAGCCAACAACGTCCCCCTTTCCACGCGACCGCTGCGACCGACGCTCGGCCACTCTCTCGCGAACAACTTGAGCTTGGGGAATTACACTCTTCTCAATAACTCCAATTTTCGTGGGCCAAAGGAGCATGATTTAGCATGTCCCGCCAAACCCGCCAGGTTGGTAAATGTTGTTCCATTAAGGCTATGAACCGTTCGTTGTGGTATCGTTCCAATAGATGTGCCAGCTCATGAACGACGATGAATTCTAAGCACTGCACGGGCTTTTTGGCCAATTCCAGGTTAAGCCAGACTCGGCGGGAGCCAATGTTACAGCTACCCCATTTGGTTTTCATCTTCTTGACACCCCAATCCGCCACCTGAACACCCAACGCGGTCTGCCACTTATCCAACAAAGGCGGAATCAATCTTTTTAGTTGCTCACGATACCAACGCTGCAATACCTGCTTGCGCTGCATGGAGCTGGTCTCAGGCCGCGCATAGAGGGCCATGGTGGACTTATTGGGTAGCACTACTTTGCCCGCCCCGTGGTGTCCAATCACCTTCAAGCGATACCGCTGGGCCAAGAAATAATGGCTCTCACCGCTAACCATCTCCCGCTCAGATTGCCGGGATTGTCCCTCAAATTTTGCCCGCTGACGCTTGATCCATCCAAGCCTGCTGATCACCGCCAATCGCACCGCATCATCGGTGAGGGCTAAAGGCCCCGCTTGCCAGTTTAACCTCGTTGCGGACTTTCTCGTAGTGGTCAACTTCGGATTTCAGGGCTTCAATCTCGGTCGGGGAGTAACCGGCTTCTGTCAGTTCATTGGCGAGGTTGGCGAATGCCCGGACGAATGTAGCGACGTGTTTGTAGAGAGCGAGACGGTTCGGTTCATTGGCCTTGAGCTGCTCGGCATTGCCGCAATCCTTGGCGCAGAAATAACGTAAGTAGGCCGCCGAGTCCTTGGGGGCTTCGACGGGCTCGCATAGCGCCTTCACCACCTCACGGGTTTCCTCCAGCCTCTCGCGGGCCTTGCCGAGCCGACCCTCCAGCAATCCAGCTATCTCCTCCCTGTCGTAGCCATCAAGCGCGCCAGAGGTGTAATCATGGACCGCGCCTTCAAGGCTCTTAAAGAGGTCCTTGTAGTCGATGATGTAGCCGTATTCCTTGTCATCGCCGTCAAGCCGGTTCACCCGGCAGATGGCCTGAAACAGGCCGTGATCGCACATCTCTTTGTCGATATAGAGGTAAGTGGCGGGCGGCGCATCAAAGCCGGTGAGCAGTTTGTCCACCACGATCAAGAGCTTCATCTGTCCCGGTTCGTTAATGAATTTTTTCTTCGTTTGTTTCTCGAACTCCTCAACCCTGGTCACTGCCCTTTCCGGCGCCTCATTGAACCAGTCGGCAAGCATCTGTTGGTAGATGGCATACTTGTGCAGGTTCTCGGTCTCTCCTTCACCGGCATCCTCGCCCTTCAGGTCTGCCGTAGTCGGTTTGTAGGAGGTGACGATCGCGCATTTCCCCTTCAGGTCGGTCTTGTTGAACAGCTCATAGAGCTTGCATGCCTGATAGATACTGCCCGAGATGAGCATGGCGTTGCCGCGCCCGCTCTTCAACCGGTCACGGGTCTCCATATCCATCATGATGTCGGCGACGATCTGTTCCAGCCGTGACTGGCTTGAGATCACCTTCTGCATCGTTCCCCATCGCTGTTTGAGCTGCGCCTTGGCCAGATCGGTCAGTCCGCGGGTTTTAGCCTCGAACCACTGGTCGATCTTCGCCTGGAACTTGATGCGCTGGTCGATGTCCCGCGCCTCGTAGCGCAGGTCAAGCACCACGCCATCCTTCACAGCTTCGTCGAATTTATAGGTGTGGATGTATCGTCCGAAGACCTCGATGCTCTTCTGTTTGTCAGCCTTAAGAAGCGGCGTGCCGGTGAAGCCGATGAAAACTGCGTTTGGCAGAATCCCCTTCATCGCTTTGTGCAACTCGCCGGACTGGGTGCGGTGGCATTCGTCTACGAAAACGAAGAGATTTCCCCTGGCAACGAAATCTGGCGGAAGCGCCTTCCTCAGTTCCTGGATATAGCCGGGGATGGTACCAACCTCCTCCCCTTCCTCTTTTCCGCCGAACTTGTGGATCAGCGAGCACATCAGCCACGGCTTCGTGGCGTTAAGTGTGGCGATCAGGTCTGCGCCGCTTTTCGTGCGATAAATATTTTCTTTAACACCATTGAAAACCTTCTCGATCTGCTCGTCCAGCTCGGTGCGGTCGGTGATAATCAGGACGCGGGCATCGGTAACATGCTCCCGAATCCACTTGGCAAGCCACACCATGATGAGGCTCTTGCCTGAACCCTGCTTGTTCCAGATGATGCCGCCCTCACGGCGCTTCACGAACTCCTACGACGCACGCACAGCGAAATACTGGTTGTGGCGGCAGAGTTTTTTCGTTCCGGCATCGAAAAGGACAAAGTCGTGAACCAATTCGAGGAAGCGAGGCTTGGCGCAAAGTTGGGTCAATGCCCGGCCCAGTGGGTTCTCGACGGCCCTGTTTTCTTTCCATTTGAGGTGATACTTCTCCGGTGTCTCGATAGCGCCGTAGCGGAGGCCCTCCGTGTCGTTGCCTGCCATCACCCACTGCATCGTAGAGAAGAAGGGCTGGATAAAAACCTTCTTCTGGCTGTCGAGGTTCTGCCGGATGCCCTCGGCCACCGAGACGGTAGAGCGTTTCAATTCGAGCACGCCGAGAGCGATGCCGTTCACATAAAGCACCACGTCAGGCCGCTTGCTGTGTGCCTTGGTGTCGCCTCCTGGCAAGGTCACTTCCTCGGCGATGGCGAAATGATTTCTCTCAGGATTCTTCCAATCAATGAGCCAGACGTTCTGGAAATTCTCGCCCGCCCCTAACTTCACCTTGACCCCGTAGCGCAGCAGTTCATAGACGGCAAGGTTGCGATCATAGAGGCTCTTGCTGGTATCACCCGCCGCCTTATCCAGATCATGCAGCGCCCTGGTAATTAGGGTCTCTTCGTAACCCTGCTTCTCGCGGAGAAACTTTCGCAGCAGCGCCTCTTCGATGTTGCGGTTTCCTTCGCGTTCGGTCCAGTCGCCGAGGTAGTCATACTTGAGCGTGTCCCGAAAGAGCTTCACGACACGCTGCTGGGTCTTTTTTTCAATTTGGCCGACAATGGACATCTTTTTCATCCGTCGGATCGGTCAGATCAGACCGATCCGTCTAATTTCTTTGTGCCTTTGCACCCAGGGTAACCCGAGCACCCCCAGAATTGCGAGCCAGCCTGGGGCCCTTTGCGGGCCGTCCGCAGGGCCATGGGTTTACCGCAAGCAGGGCAGGCAGGGAGCGTTTTATCAGACCGATCAGTCGGATCCGACCGATCGGTCCGATCTTTCCTCTGGCGCTCGGCAATGCGCGCCGCCGCCAACCGTTCGCTATAACCGCCTTCCTGGATGAACTGTCGCTCCAGCCCCGCGACCTGCCGGTCAAGCAGGTAATTGGCCTGGTGGATCAGGCAGATGACGGCATTGGCAACCACTGCCGGGTCAGCGTGGGCCAGCCAGGGGGAGTAAGGGTTTTGATCAGTCTGATCGGTCGGATCCGACCGATCGGTCCGATGATCTTTCCCTACTGCCCGCACGGCTTGCGCTTGGGGGTCGTCTTTGGCCCATTGCGGCAAGCCGTGTTGCCGCAGGAAGTCCTCGAAGTCGAGCAGCAGTTCATCAAGGCTGGCGCGGGCAACATTGACCAGGCGCAATTCGGTCTGGCTGGAGGCGGCCGAGGCCCGGCTGCCCTCGGCAATGTTCTGACGCCCGCTGCGCGCCGCCTGGATCATCTGGTCCACGGTGCGCGAGCGGGGATCCATGAGGCGATTGCAGAACGACACTGTGGCGTCGTAGATGACGGTGGCCGCCTGGAAAGACCGCAACTTGCGGTAACCGCCGCTCGGGCGGAGGCGGGCAGGTTTTCCCGACCGATCAGTCCGATCCGACTGATCCGACGGATCTGTCCGCTGCCCGCCCCGCTTCGGTTCATGCTTGCTGTTGTTTTCTCCTTCGTTCATATTAGCCGAACCCTCCCCGTGAGTAGTTCCTGCATCATGCCTTGTTTGAGGGCGCGGGTTTTGGCCAGCCGCTGCTCCAGCGCCGCAATCTCCGTGTCCATGTCCGACAGCACGCCGGCGATGGCGGTTTGTTCTTGAAGCGGCGGAGCAACAAAAGGGCGCTCTTTGAGGAACTTAAAATGCCGGTTGTAGCCCGTGGTTGCTATTCCACGGTGCTGAAGATGAAAAGCGTGAAATCGAGCGTTGTGACCGGCCTTGGCGGCGAGGATCTGTGTGCCGTCAGCGCCAACCACAAAGTCAAAATCGACGAACTTCACAATGCAAGTATGGTCTCCGAATACGATCACACCACCTTCAGGACAGTGAAATCGTTTGTCCTCGCGATCTGAGAATCCAACAAAAAGGTCTTTCCCTTGATCAACAACAGGAAAAATACCCGTTACCTGATACTCTGTCGTTTTTATCTGATGCTCCTTTGCGTTCACCTTGCGCAAGACACTACCGAAGGAAGTAACCTTTGAGGGACGTTGATTCTTAGCGTGCATAACCTATTCTGCAAGCGATTCATCCCTTCTTGTTAAGGCCCGATTGAGGATAGGGAATCACCTTTATCGTGATCTAATTGCCAATCATTATGGGGTGTAAAAAACAGAACTCCATCTTATTTTAAGAAATGGGGTTATGTTTCGGCATTCCATGTAACCCTCCATCAAGGGTTTGGAAAAAGCCAAGGGGAAAAATAACAAGTTGAGAGATGAGAAAAATTGATTCTCCTCCAAGGCGCGAAGGCTTTGGTTTCTATTCCGTATCCTTCAAAATGTTTTCGAATGTCTCCAGAAAACTCTTCTCTTGAACCGCCACATCAAATTCCTTCAACCAACGCCTGATATACGCGGCATCGATTCCTGGATTCTTCAGGATCAGGGTTCTCACATCCTCGAGATCTCGGGGGCGGCCTGCAATAATTTTGTGAAGGATAAGATCCTCGGGGGAAGCGAAACAGACTTCCTGCCCGCAAAGGGTTATTCTCTTTGCCCTTCCAATGGCTTGCGTTTCATAGGGAGTGAAGGAGAAGATGAAATCAACCCGGATTCCCGTACTTTTTTCGAGGACGGGCAGTACCATCGTTTTTTGGACAAAAGAAGGGATGTCTTCAGGAAGAGAAGTCAAAGAAAGTTCTTTTACGATCGAAAGCAATTCATCCAGGCGATCGACATTGACCCCAAGAGTTATATCGATGTCTTTGGTCAGCCGGGGCTCGCCATACAGTAGTACTGCCTGTCCCCCGATGATCATGTACGGAAGATTGTGCCCGGCAAGGCCGGCGGCTATTCGGGCAAGGAGTTCTTCAAACAATTGAGCACCCTTGCAAGCTCGATATCCACTTCGATGCCGTCCAGGGGGTTGGAAAGAGGGAGGACTCCCAGGGTGATCCCTTCTTTCCACATCGACTCAAACAACTGAAGGGTTTCTTTAAAAGAGGGTTGAGGCCCCTTCTTCAGCAGGTCATCTTCCAAACGCCTCAAGGTATGCGCATCCCGGATCATTACCCTCCCCCTCCACATAAATTGCCGCTGAAGCGATTGTCACCTGCTATGGAAAAAACTGGGTCACTCAACGTAACTGATCCCCCTGTTTGCGCACATACGATCCTGCAGGGATTATTTTAGATGGAGGGTAAGGGATAAAAATTTGCCTTTGCGGAAGACCCTGGCCGGCACAGTCTCCTTACTCTTGGCCAGGGCAGCTTTGAAGGATATAATGTCCAAAATCGCTTCTTCCCCCATTTTGGTAAAAATATCCCCGCGCTGCAAGCCGTCTTTTTCCGCTGAACTACCCTGCCGGACATCGGAGACCAGAACTCCCCGCGTTGACCCAAAAGAAAAAGATTCGGCCAGCATGGGAGTAAGCTCCTGAATGGTTAGGCCGTAACGTTCCTCGATCTCCTTCTCCTTCCCCAGGGGGATCGCCCCTGCGGCAAAGAGGTTCCGGGAAACGAATATGGGGGCCTTGAACTTCAGGGCCATAACGATGGAGTCGCTCGGGCGGGCGTCGATCTCCACCATCCTGCCTTCCTTCTCCATCACCATCGTCGCATAATAGATGCCATCCTTACTATGGGTGATGATGACCCCCTGAATCTTTCCTTTTGTTTTCCGGATGACGTTTTCCAAAAGGTCGTGGGTCTGCGGGCGGGGAGGTTTGGTTCCTTGCCTTGCCGCCTCGATGGCGTTGGCCTCGAAAGGGCCGATCCATATAGGTAGAGCGCGCTCTTCAAGAGCGTCCGCGAGAAAGACAATAGGTTGCAAACTTACGGGATCCACGCCAAGTTGATACACCTTTACCTGCAGAAGTTCTTTTTGTTCCAGAGGAACAGACGGGACATTCTGGGCCAGTATCTCTCCAGAAATAATTTTTAAGATAACGAGCAACAATCCAGTCGCTACCACAAGCAGCTTTACCCTGCCTTTCCCCATAAAAAATTCCGGAGTTTTCAACCATAACTCCTTTATCTACCCAGGGCCTCGCTTAAAGAAGACACGCTTACTGGGCAAACAGATCTTTCGTTTATCGAATATGACTAATTCCTGGATTACTAACAATTATATACTAAAACCTTAATTCAATTCCAACTTATTCCACCTCCCCCAAGAACAAATTAAAATTAGCCACAGAGGGCACAGAGATCACAGGGTTTTAAAGCCATGATTAAGAAAAGTAAAGAATATGTCAAACGCCTAAAGTGAACCAGCTGCAGGCTACACTATAGTTGAAAAAAGGGAATTCCTATACAACCAAGTTAAGTGCCTAAAGTGAACTAAAGCGCCTAAAGTTAATAAAGGAAATTTCTATACAATTCAGTTAGACAGGGGGATACGCTTGAATAATATGAGCATGCAACATAGCTTTATAACTTGGATTGTCCTTTTCAAGTCCTGGGGCCAGGGCGCTTTCCCCTGGACACCGTGCGTGAATGGTTTCGCGGGATTAGGCGGGGGTGCTTCTTCCATGAAGGGGTTTGGCGGCCATCCTACTCTTATCTCGCTTTCCCCCTCTTTTTTTCTTCCACGGCAATATCCACCTCTTTAAACTTTTCAAACACCACTCTCAATTTTTCATTTTCCCGGAGCACTCTGACCCAGAGCTTCGCTTCTTCGACCAAAGGGCTCTGGGGGTAGTCGCTTATGATTTTATTGAAAAAAGGGAGAGACTTGGCGTAGTCTTTTTTAGGATTTCCGAAGTGGGCATAGATCAGCCCCATGTTGAAAAGGGCCCTGTCCCCTGGCAGTTTTTTGCCCGCAAGAGATAAAACCCTCTGGTTTTCTATCAAGGAACCATCATAATCCCCTTGCTTGAAAAGTTGCGCTGCTCGCTCCAGCCTTTCAAAGGCTGGTTGCGGATGTTCTGGTTGTTTTTGAACCTTTTCGGCAGGAACTTCTGGCGTCGGAATAAGTATTTTTTCCACGGTTGCGCAACCGGATAAAAGGAAAAAGATCAGGCCGGCAAGGCAAAGAAAAAGGAACTGCCCTGCCCGGGTTCGCTCTCTGCCCATACTTTCCCTCCATGAGCCGTTATAACATGCTTGGCGATGGCTAACCCCAATCCGCTGCCCCTCATCATGTTCGATCTTTGTAAGGGGGCTTGCTGGAATTTCTCAAAGATGATCGTCAGATTTTCCTTGGCAATCCCAGGTCCTGTGTCCTTCACACAAACTTCCAGAATTCCTTTTTTATAAACGGCCGAAACAGTTACCTGGCCTCCCCTTGGGGTGAATTTGACGGCATTCCCTATAAAATTCCTAAGCACCTGCAGGATCCTTTCTCGGTCCATGCGAATCACGGGCAAACTTTCAGGACCCTCCATTTGCAAGCGGATATTCATGCCCAGGACTAAGGGCTTGATTTCGGCAATCGTCTGATGAATCAAAGGCCCTATATCTGCGGGATTAAAGTGGAAAACCATCATTCCGGCTTCCATTTTAGCAAGATCCAGGATGGAATTCACCAAGTCAATCAACCGCTGACTCTCCCTGGAGATAATATCAAAAATTTCTTTTTGTCCTTTGGTTATTTCTCCATCGCTTCCGAGCAAAAGCATGTCGGTTCCAACCTTGATCGAAGTAAGGGGGGTACGCATCTCATGGGACATGATCGAGAAAAAATCAGACTTCATCTGATCCATAGCCCTGAGCCGATCGCACATGAAGTTAACGGCTTGACTCAATTCCTTTATCTCAGGCGGCGAAGAAAGATGTAAATCACATTTGAAAACCCCATTAGCGATTTCCCGGGTTTTATCAATCAAGACGGAAATTGGTCTGGTAATGGAGCGGGTAATAAAAAAGGAGATGGTGATGACACCCAAAAGAGCCAGAATTGCTATAAATATTGCTACTTGCCGGGCGTCGGCGCCAACCTCTCCCAGTTTTTGTATCTTATCAAAGGTGTTTTGCCGAGAATTCGCCGCCAAAATCTTCAGCGCCTCCAGGATCTGGTCCACTGCTTTTTCTTTTTCCTGTTTATACCATGCGTGATTATAACGCTGATTGGCCTGCACGAATTTCATTTCTTCAGCCTTCAAGGATTGGTATTCTTCATAATATGTCTTGACCTTGTTCAATATTTCTCGTTGGGGAACGGTAACTGCCAAGAGCAAGGCCTGATCCATATTTTTTTTAAAATCATCGCTTGCCAAAAGATATTGATCATATAGAACGCGATCCCTCACGACCAGGTATTTTCTCTCGTAGCGCATTTGGGACAGCAGAGAATCGCTCAGTCTTTTTTCGGACTCTAATAGCTGATTGTCGAGTTCTTGGATAGAACGAGTCATCGTCTCAAATTGCTACAACTGAAGAATGGCGTAAACGCTTATGGCCAACACCAGAATAAATATGAGCAGATACCCTAAAAATAGACGGGAAAAAATAGTTAAGCGCATATAGGGCAACTTCCTTAGAAAATCAGGCTTGCTCTTGATCCTTGATTTTATTTTCCTCAAATGATAGCTTTACCCATTCACTTTTGCACTTAAAACGGAGCCTAAGTTTCATTTGATCCGGATGCGTAGGTCAACTTATTTATCGTCAAAACCTGAACTTATCTTGAATGTATATGTTGTGGAGGATCATACGCCCTAATGGAAAAAAAGGGACTCATGTACGGTAGTATACCGGGCATAGTCCCTTATTTAATTTAGGGCAATTCAATTCCAAGTTTCATGTTTTAGGGTGCCAGCTACAATGATAAGTCGTAAATCGTCTTGGATGTTAGGGGAAGGCTGGAACTTCGCCATTAATCCCTCCATGGCGGGACCGGAACCGATCGCTGGGCTCCCGGGGTCGCAGGGGTGACCCGCAGGGTAAGTCAAGCGGAGGAGCAGGGGAGACCATTACCGATGTTGCTTGGAGCAGCAACCGGCCACAAGTTACTGGTAAACAAAAAAGCCGCTTAGATAGAGGCATTTTTGTTTCTGGTGCCGAAGGCAGGACTCGAATACGAATTTACACTTTTTTGAAACTCGCTGACATTTCAGACTTTTTCTTTAATTTCAGTAGGTTAAATAGTAATTTACGATCGTTCAATAGTCGCAATAGGTTCAATATTTTCAACCAATAATTGGAAAAAATAGAACAAAAGTACAACATGCCCCGGTCACCCAAAACCGACCTTTACTGGGGGAAAGGACCTGGCCCTGATGCCCTACTTCTTCGACGGTACGATCGCCTCTTTAGCTGCCTTTGCCACCCGCATTTTTACCACTGTCTTTGCAGGGATCTTAATTGCCTCACCAGTAGCGAGATTGCGACCCATACGAGCTTTCCTCTTCACCAAGACCAGTTTCCCGATTCCTGGAAGGGTAAATGAACAAGCTTTCTTGGTCTCGGAGATGGACAAGAACCCCCCGGAATTTGTTAACGGCCGGGTAAAGGTTCATCCGCTGGTAAGAACCTTGATGAAAGAATGCGGAGAAGGGGGTTGGATTGCCGCGCCGTTTCCTTTTGACCTGGGCGGCCAGCAGCTCCCTTTGATGATCTCGGGAGTTTGCCGGTTTATCGTTTCTGCCGCCAATTATTCCGCCAGCGTTTACCCTTTCCTCACCACAGGAGCGGCCCACCTGATCCTGGCCTTTGGGTCTCAAATGAAAGATTCTTTTTTGCTGATTGAACAACTTGGTTTTCTCCACCTCTGATCCCATTACACCCTTTGTCCCTATTCTCACTTCTTCTTTATCAAACTCTTGGTTTGGGGATGATCCTCGTTTTAAAACTCTGTGATCGCTGCCTGATCGGAAGGAACTTGAATAATTTTGGCGGTTGTTATAATCTACGGGCCATAGGCAGACTGCTGAGAGAGAAAAAATATGGATCATCTCCAAGTTAATACGAGCGTAATAGATGTCTTTACAAGTCATTGCGAGCCCAAGGGGCGCGGCAATCTCATTCTTCATGGGATTGCTTCGTCGTTCCACTCCTCGCAATGACAGGTTATTTAATGCGTCGGTATTAGTTGAGGCGCAGAGAGCCGGGAAGGGAATGGATTTTGGGCCGGGGCAATTTGATGGAAAGGACGGGTAAGTCATGACCTATAATGGGCGCTCAAACTGTGGATACCTGACCCTGGCGGATGTGGGCCGGGAGGTTCAGGTGGCGGGTTGGGTGGATGCGCTGAGAGATCATGGAGAGGTGATATTTATCCACCTGCGCGACCGAAGCGGCATTGTCCAGGTGGTTTTCAGCCCTGAGTTCGCCCCCCCACGCATATGCGAATGCGCCGCCTCGCTTAGAAACGAATTTTGTGTGGCAGCGACCGGCCGCGTAATGGAGCGGGCCAAGACCACGATAAATCCTTCCCTCGAGACCGGGCAGATCGAAATCATAGCAGAAGACCTGATCATCCTGAGCCAATCCGAAACCCTGCCCTTCCCCATATCCGAAAAGGCGATGGTTGGGGGTGCCGGCGCCAGAGAGGCCGGATCAGTGGCCGAGGACTTGAGGTTGCAGTATCGCTACCTGGACCTTAGACGCCCCTCAATGCAGAATTACCTCAGCAAAAGACATCGTATCTATAAACGCGTGCGCGACTTCCTTGACCAGCAGAGTTTCATTGAGATCGAAACGCCCATGCTGACCAAAAGCACACCCGAAGGGGCGCGGGACTACCTGGTTCCCAGCCGGATTCATCAGCGCCGTTTTTATGCTCTGCCCCAGTCTCCGCAGCTTTTCAAGCAGCTCCTCATGATCAGCGGATTTGAGCGTTATTACCAGATCGTTCGCTGTTTTCGTGATGAAGACCTCCGTCCTAATCGGCAGCCTGAGTTCACCCAGCTTGACATAGAATCATCCTTTATCGATGAGGAATTCATCTACGAACTGGTGGAAGAGCTGACCGTGCGCATGTTTGAGGTAGGAGGCATCTCTCTTTCCCGTCCCTTTCCCAGGATGACCTACCAGGAAGCCATGGACACCACCGGATCGGACCGACCCGATCTCCGTTTTGGTTTAAGAATTGTGGAAGCGACTGACATTTTCCGGGATACGACTTATGGGATATTCAAGCAGGTCCTCCTGCGGGGGGGATGCATCAGGGGGATAGCCATCAAAGGCCACTCGGAAAACCTGAGCAAAAACGTTCTGCAGAACGAATACGCCAAGGAGATTGTGCCCGGTTTTGGGGCCAAGGGCATGACCTGGATGCGGGTGCTGGACACCCGCTTAGAATCCAACATTGTTCAGTTTTTCCATAAGGATGAGCAGCGGGCAATAATCGAGCGCTTTGGCGCTGAAAACGGCGACGTGATCATGATGATCGCCGATGCATCCAGGGCGGTGGTAATCTCGGCCCTTGGCCAGCTCCGCCTGCACGTTGCCGGCCGCCTGGGTTTAATCCCCGTGAACGAATACCGCCCGGTATGGATAACCGATTTTCCCCTTTTCCAAACCACCGAGGAGGGAATCACCTCCAGCCATCATCCCTTTACCGCGCCGGATCGGATAGATTTCGATCCCACTGACCGCGAGGCGCTCTTCAAACTTCGTTCCCGGGCCTATGATCTGGTGGTGAACGGCGAGGAACTGGGCGGCGGCAGCATCAGGATTAACGATCGCAACTTACAGCATAAAATTTTCAAGGCCCTTGGCCTATCGGACAGCGAGGTAGAGGAAAAATTCGGATTTTTCTTGCGCGCCCTGGATTACGGCGCCCCGCCCCATGGCGGCATTGCTCTGGGGATGGATCGAATCGTTTCCATGATTCTTAACACATCCTCTATTCGCGAAGTGATCGCTTTCCCCAAGAATCGAAGCGCCTTCTGTCCCCTGACTCAGGCTCCATCTCCCGTTGCCCATAAACAGCTTGCCGAACTTGGTTTGCTTAACCTGGGTGGAGAAAAACAACTTGCGGGCACAGAGGAACACCGCGACTTGACCGATGTCCTCTCCTTTGTATCGCGTATCGCTCTTAATGATAAGGAACGGCCGGCGGTCGCGGCTGCCTTGAAGGAGGCGGCCAGGTTAGCCGGCCTGGTTAAGGAGCGGGCAGGGAAGGAGGATCCGATCTTTTCCGTGCTCCGCCTGGCCAACCGCACCAGGCAAAACGCCACAGGGAAGCCATCGCCCCTCGCTGAAAAGGGCGAATTATTCAAAAATGCCCCGGCGATGAAGGGCCATTTCTTCAAGGTGGCCAGTATTTTGGAGTAGTAAAAACACGTTTCAGGGGTCAGTTTACGGCAACCTATTTTGAGCTGATCGCCGAATGCTCATCATAGAAAACTAACGGGAGTCCAATGCAGTCAGATATTTTTGTCTATATGGATTCATCATCGCCCGCTATTTTGGAAAGCGGGCCGCTTACGGGAAAAAGAGTTGCCGTTCAACCGAACATGTCAGTTCGCGGATGGCCCACCGAGGCGGGTTCAGTTGCCCTAAGAGGATTCGTTGCTCTCGAAGATGCCACAGTGGTGGAGCGTCTCCGCCAGGCGGGCGCGGCCATTGCCGGAAGCGTCCGCATGAGTGAGCTGGGCTTTGGCCTGGTAGGCGATACGGGGGCTCGGGCTCTGGCGGAGGGTCAGGCGGACATTGTTCTGATGACCGACGTGATGGGTGAGGCTCGGGTGGCGGCTGCAGCCATTGGAACCTTTGGATTCAAGCCAAGCTACGGCATCGTCTCCCGCTTTGGCCTGATCGGGCTTGTGCCCTCGATGGAGAGCTTCGGAATTTTGGCCAACTCGCCGGAAGAGATTGCCGCGGTCATGAGGGTGATCGCCGGCAGGGATGATCGCGATTTTTCCATGCCTGAATGTAAGACGCCGGATTTCAGTCAAGTCCGCGAAAACCAGGAACCCATGAGAGGCATCGGGGTGGTCCGGGAGTGCGTCGAAGCCCTGGACCCGGCAGAGTCCAGGGCTTTCCGTGAAGCCCTTTGCCGAATGGAGGAAGCAGGCCTGAAAGTGGAGGAGCTTTGCCTGGGGGATTTCGATCTGTTCCGCACCGTCCACAACGTGATCGGCGCAGTAGAGGCTTCGTCCAGTAGCGGTAAATACGATGGGGTTCGTTACGGACACCGCACGGCGGTAGCCAGGGACTGGAACGAGATGTACTTGCGGTCTCGCGCCGAGTCCTTCGGTCTATTGCTAAAGACCTACCTGTTTCAGGGAGCCTATTTCCAGTTCGAAAACTACGCTGCTTTCGAGAAAGCCTGCGCTCTAAGAGCGCGCCTTCTTGAGGAAACCGCAGTGTTGTTCAAAAAGGTGGATGCGCTCGCTTTTCCAGCAATACGGCAGAGCTTCCCGCCTTCCAAGGCAAACAGCATCCAGGAAATTTATGAGGCCTGCGCCCTGACTCTTTGCGCCAACGTTACCGGCCAGCCTTCGATCGTTGTCCCGGGTTTCGTGCTCGCTGAGGAAGGAGGCCTGGGCCTGCAGATCGCCGGGCCCCATCTGAGCGACGCCCGGCTGCTGTCCTTCGCCTTCCGGCTGACTAATTCAGCAAAAGGAGTTAGATGAACATGGAGTATGAAGCGGTCATTGGTCTGGAGATTCACGTACAATTGAATAGCGCCGCCAAGATGTTCTGTGATTGCCCCAACAGACCAGGGGATGAGCCCAACAAAAATACCTGCCCCATATGCCTCTGGCTGCCCGGATATATACCGAAGTTCAGTCAGGAGGCGCTGGAAAAGGCCGCCCTGGTCTGTCTGGTGTTGAATTGCCACCTTGAGAGACAAAGCGCCTTTGATCAGAAGGTGTATTATTATCCGGACCTGCCCAAAGGATATCAGCTTTCCCAGGCTCACCAGCCGCTGGCCAAGAGCGGTTGGCTGGATATCGCGGGTGAGGATGGCCGGCCTAAAAGGCTGCGTATCCGCAAGATACACATGGAAGAGGATGTTGCCAGGCTCGTTCACGAGACCGAAGGACGGACCCCGATTAGTCTGGTGGATTTTAACCGGGCCGGGACGCCTCTAGTGGAAATTGTGACCGAGCCGGATATGCGCGGCCCTCAGGAAGCCATGGAGTTTGTGCGCACGCTCAGAACTCAAATACGCTATGTGGGCAGTTCGGAATGCAGTTTGGAACAGGGGTCTATGCGAGTCGACGCCAACGTTTCCCTCCGCCCCAGGGGCAGCAATCAGCTCAACACCAAGGTAGAGATTAAAAACATGAACTCGATCCGCAACCTTGGCGAGGCCATCGCTTACGAGACCAGCCGCCAGATGGGCAGTCTCCAATCGGGCGAAGCAATCACCCTGCACACCCGTTTGTGGGATGCTGAAAAACGCCTGACCGTGCCGATGCGCGGAAAGTTTGAAGGCCCCTGTGTGCCCGATCCATCCGTAGCTCAGATATTGATCTCTGATGAATTGCTAAACGACCTGCGGTCTCGCCTTCCGGAAATGCCTCAGCCGAAAACAGAGCGCTTTATCAAGCAGTACGGGCTTGCCGAGGAGGAAGCCATGCTGATGAGTTCAGAACGGGACGTATCTGAATATTTTGAAGCGGTCGTAAAGCGAAATATATCCCCGCGCACAGCGACGCATTGGCTGGCAGCCCAAATGCTCCCTGCTTTAAAGGAACGGAACGAATCACTTAGGGATACACCCGTAAGCCCTGAGCGCCTGGCCAGCCTGCTGGCCATGCTGGAAAAGGATGAAGTGAACGCGAATTCCGCGAAGGAGGTATTGACCAGGCTTTTTGACAGCGATCAGACACCGGAAGCCATTGTCGAGCAATATGGTTTCAAGCAGGTTTCCGGCGCTTCCGAGCTTGAGGAGCTCGTCGATCAAGTTCTCGCAGCCAACCCTTCGGCAGTTAACAATTTCCGCAGCGGTCAGGCCAAAGCTTTGAGTTTTTTGATCGGTCAGGCCATGCAGGCCTCCCAGGGCAAAGCCAATCCCAAACGGATACGAGAAATTCTGATGGCCAGGTTGATCTGACCGCCTTCATCCTGCCTGCCCTTGAGGGGCCAGGCTAACGGAACCTGACCCCTTTGGCAAGGCCATTTACGGACATCTAACCGAGCAGGTTCTCCCCGCCTTTCATCGCTAATAAAGGGGATTTGTTGAAACCATAAAAATATAGGACAGGAGGAAGGCCATCATGAAAACAGATGAATACGTCTCTTTTGACGCCACAGCCCTTGCCGGCCTGGTGCGCCGCAAGCAGGTCAAGCCGATTGAACTCGTGGATGCAGCCATCGAACGGATCGAACAGTTAAACCCAACCCTCAATGCGGTCGTCACCCCGATGTTTGAACAGGCCCGGAATGCGACTGCCGGGAAGCTTCCCGATGGACCATTTACCGGCGTGCCTTATATGTTGAAAGACCTGGCAGCTTCTTACGGAGGAGTGCGCTTAACGATGGGTTCCTCTTTTCTTAGGAACTTCGTACCGGATCATGATACCGAGCTGGTGGCCCGGCTAAAGCGTGCGGGTTTAATCGTTGTCGGAAAAACCAATACCCCGGAGTTAGGCATCCTTCCCACCACGGAACCCCGTTTGTTTGGCCCCAGTCGAAATCCCTGGGACATAAGTAAAACCACAGGGGGATCGAGCGGTGGGTCGGCCGCCGCCGTGGCCGCAGGCATGGTGCCTATGGCCCATGCCAACGATGGCGGCGGATCGATCCGTATTCCAGCTTCGTGTTGCGGGCTCTTTGGCCTTAAGCCCACCCGGGCGCGCAATCCTTTAGGCCCCGATTTGGGGGATATGTACAGCGGCTTAATTGTTGAGCATGCCGTTACCCGGTCGGTGCGGGATAGCGCTGCCTTGCTTGACACCACAGCCGGCCCTGATGCGGGGGATCCTTACTGGGCGCCGCCCCCGGCCCGCCCCTTCCTTAAAGAAGTTGGGGCCGACCCGGGAAAGCTACGCATTGCCTTTACTACCACGGCGGCAACCGGTGTGAAGGTTCATCAGGACTGTATCAGCGCTGTGCGCGATGCGGCATCCTTATGCGCCGGTTTGGGCCATGAAGTGGAGGAAGCCGCCCCGCAGGTGAACGGGCAATTATTGACCCAAGCCTTTATGGTGCTGTGGTCGGGAGGGTGCGCCTGGACTATTGACGGCCTGGGATTGGCCACCGGCCAGAAACCATCCAAAGACCAGTTTGAACCGCTTACCTTCGCCCTTTACGAAATGGGGCAAAAACAGAGCGCCTCGGCCTATCTGCTTTCTCTTACTTTGTTGCAGAGGATTTCCCGGGACGTTGCCCGGTTCTTTCTGAAGTACGATGTCTTGCTCACCCCCACGCTCGGTGAGCCTCCCGTTCCCTTGGGCGCGTTCGATTCGCCGCCGGAGAACCCTTTATTAGGGCTGGTTCGCGCGGCGGAGTTCGTGCCCTTTACGCCCATGGCCAACGCCACCGGACAACCCGCCATATCCGTGCCTCTCTTCTGGAATGCTGATGGTCTGCCCGTGGGTGTGCACTTCATCGGACGGTTCGGAGATGAGGCCACCCTTTTCCGTCTGGCCGCCCAGCTTGAGTCAGCTCGCCCGTGGGCCGGCCGCCGTCCAACGGTATCAACCTGAGTTTGAGAATATTACAGCGAGCCTCTGGCCCGCTGTCCTCAGAGGAGGTGGGCCTTCATTTTCATCGGCGGTGTGCAACCCAGGAAAGTTCAAGTAGATGACCAGCCGCGGACTTGCCCCAATTGTGGCTTCCCCTCTGTTCGGCTCAAACGCCTGGATCATTACCTGAGCCTTTTTTTTATTCCCCTGATCCCGGTCAAGCGGGGGGAGATATTCATGGAATGCGACCACTGCGGCGGGATTTTTGGGGAAACCGGCAAGCCCCAGCCGAGCCCATTCCGACACGTACCATTCCGCATGTGCCCAAGCTGCGGCCGGCAAATGGAAACTAAATTTAAGTTTTGCCCGTATTGCGGGCAAAAGGTTTCATAAGCGGGCCTATTTATAATTTGCCCACTATGAATTCATGCGGCGCATCTTCAGGCCCACACGTGGCCGCTAAAGGAGGATGGCATGGGATTCAGGGAATTGAATGTCGATCTGAGCGCTGAGCATATCGCTCTGCGGGATGCGGCCACGAAATTCTTGGCGGAGGTATGGCGGCCGGCATCTATTGCCCTTGACAAGCTGCCTGATCCAAATGATGTGATTGCCGAAGGGTCCATCTTATGGGATGTGCTGCGCCGGACCTGGCAATTAGGCTACCACAAGATGCCATTGCCGAAGGAATTGGGTGGTTTGGAACTGGACATATTGAGCCTGAGCTTGATCAGTGAGGAAATGGGCTTTGCTGCTCCGGACCTGGCCGTCTCCCTGGCTGTCTGCACAACTCCCTTTGCCTACGCCCAGCTCTCTCCGGACCAGGAAATAAGGGACTTAACGAAAAGGTTTTGTGAAGACACCGAAGCCAAGATGACCGGATGCTGGGCCATCACCGAACCGGACCACGGATCCGACTGGATCCTCTTTGATGGAGAACAAGCGCCAGAGGCCAAGATTGTCCCGCAAGTGAAGGCTGTTCCGGATGGCGACTATTATGTAATCAATGGGCAGAAATCATCCTGGGTCAGCAATGGCACTTTTGCTACCCATGCGGCTCTCTGGGTGTGCCTGGATCCGTCTAAGGGAATGGCAGCGGGCGGGATCGCGGTCGTCCCGCTCAAACTGCCGGGTGTCTCCCGGGGAAAACCCCTGAATAAGATCGGTCAACGAGCCCTGAACCAGGGAGAGATATTCTTTGACAATGTGCGCATCCCTAAAACCATGATGGTGGCCCAGGACCACGCCATCTTCAAATTTTTATCGAATGCCCAACTGGCCCTGGCCAACGGATTTATGGGTCTATGCTTTAGCGGAACGGCCCGGGCCGCGCTTGATGAAGCGATCAAATACGCCAGGTCGCGGGTGCAGGGCGGAAAGCTTATCAGCAAGCACCAGAGTGTGAAACTGAAGCTTTTTGACATGTTTGTATCTGTCGAGGCGGCGCGCTCTCTTGCCCGGCGAGTGGCCGTTTACAACGGTCAGCTCCTGAAACATCTTCAGTCTCCTGCTGTCCATTACGCCATGGCCTCCAAGATTCTCTCCACCGAAACGGCCTTTAGGGTATCCAGCCAGGGAGTCCAGATACACGGCGGATATGGACTTTGCAAGGATCATTATATAGAGAAGATTTTTCGCGACGCCAGGGCGGCGATGATTGAAGATGGAACCAACGAGGTGTTAGCCTTAGGTGGCGCAGACAGGCTTTTGAACGGTTAGGTGAGAGGGGAGAGCTAAGTGCGGAATACAGAATGGAATGGGGAGTGCGGGGATAATAAATTAGCCACAGAGGGCACAGAGATCACAGAGTTCTTAAAACCTAAAAAATAACGGATAAGTGTCAACTATCTAAAGCGATCCGCCTGATGCGGACTAAAATTGAAAAAAGGAAATTCCTATACAATAAATTTGATGATCTAGTAAAAAGTCTGAAAATGCCCTTTTCCGTCATTCCGGCCCCGTATCAAGTACGGGGTAAACTCCAGCCGGAATCCAGTCCCGTTCAGAGCGGGATTCAAATACTTATAAATACCCTGGACTCCGGTTTTCACCTGTCTGCCAGGCACAGGCAGGCCGGACTGACGACTTTTTACGAGACCATCAAATTTACCACCGAAGCAAAAATTATGCTTTTGGTTGCGGCTATGCCGCAGTGTGTGGGCTGTGGCTAATTTTATTAAAAAAGGAGGGTTTGGTCATGGGCTTTCTAAAAACTTCAGAAGAAGTAGCCAAAATTTACCAGGAAACTTATGATTTTTACGATGCGGAAATGTTGACGGTTTTTTGGGAGACAAAGCCGGAAATTATCAGGCGCTTGCTTCCGCCTCCCCTCAAGCCAGGCAAAAGACCTCTGGTCGTTGCTTTTGTGGCCAACTATCCCAGGACAAACTTCGGCGTGAGTTATTTGGAGAGCGCGCTCTTTTTGCGGGCTGAGTTCAACGGCGAAGAGGGCAATTATTGCCTGGCCATGCCTGTTACCAACGACATGGCTCTGGGCCTCGGCCGGGAGATGTTCGGTTATCCCAAAAAAATTGGAGGCATCCAGTTCACCCGCCAAGGGAATGATGTGGTGGGTCTGACGGAGCGCCATGGCTTGCGCTTTTTCGAAGTCAGAGCAAAGCTGACCGGAAATCTCAATGTTGAGGACGCTCCCAGTATCTTCGCCGAGGTTTTTAGCATTGGAGCCAATCCGGTGGTTATTACCTACAATTTCAAATATTTTCCGGCGCCTGAAGGAAACGGGTTTGACTATCATCCGCGTCTAATTCGGGAAGAGGTGGAATTTCGTCCTCGTTCCTTAGAGGTGGGCGAAGCTGAAATATTTCTTAAGGCTTCTAATTACGACCCCTGGGCTGAAGTGGAGATTGTCAGGGTACTGGGAGCGATCTATACCATCGGCAACAACTCTATGCGGAAAGGCAATGTTGTGGCCGAGGCCGACCCCCTGGCCTTCATGCCCTATGCCTTTTTGAAGTGGGATTTTTGATCGAGGAGAGGAAAGAAAGGAGAAGGAGGCATGCAGGATCTCAAACCATTCATAGTAGATCCGCCCATGGGAAAGCAGGAAATAGACCATTCCGGCTCTCCCGTAGGTGTGGTTCGAATGGATGCCCGAAAATCATACTCTAACGCTGGTGAACTTCTCCAGAAATACATCAATGACTCCAATCAAGAGGCCTGGGATAAGATCAAGGCCAAGATAGATTACACTTATAAGAATCTTGATTTGGCCTTGGCTCCTCTTAATACAGAAACCGGCTTCAGCCAGGAAATTGAATCAAGGTTTAAAAAGGGGCCAAAGCTGCTCTTTAAACCCAACCTGGTCAATATCTTTTGCGTAGATCCCCAAACCCATGGCCCTGACCGGGGGAATACCACCTGTGAAGAGTGGGCCTTTGTAGCTGCCTTGATGAGATGGTTTCATGATAAACTGGACATCAATTACCACGAGGTAACAGCCGATCCAGAAAAAATCCTAACCGCAAGCTTTGCCGGGGGCCAAGAAATATGGGCAGGGGCGAAACGATAGACCGTGGTCACTTAGCCCTACAACGACACTTGAACTTTATTATAATATGTAACCTGTCGAAAACCCAAAAAAATCGTCCTTTTAACATAAAATCGACTCTTATTAAAAAAAGGCTATAAAATCGGTAGGTTAATAAGTAATTGTCGTTGTAGGGATAATATGAAAGATATGTAAGGTGATGATCTCGTAAAAAGCCGTCACTCCTGCGAAAGCAATCCGCCTCAGGCGGACAGAACTGTTTTAATTTACTGGATTCCCGCTTTCGCGGGAATGACAAAAAGAAGGAAATTTTGACTTTTTAGGAAGTCATCTAAGGTGGTTGATGAACATGAACCTATTGCTGAGCATCGTCTCTTTAGTTTTACTCCTTTCCCTTTCTGCGGCCGGTTTTGCTCAAACCCCCGCTAAATCCGTCGAGGCTCCCGTTGCAGATATCCCGCGCCAGCGACTCGAACGTGAAATTGCCCGGGCAGCTCAATCAGCCGGGGGATTAGCCGGTGTCAGCGCCATCCACATCGAGTCCGGACGCCGAATCGCCCTTAACCCCCATGAGCGCTTCCCGATGGCCAGCACGTATAAGGTTCCCATTGCCGTGCAACTTCTTAGCCGGGTCGATCAGGGCGAAATCAACCTTGACCAGATGGTTGAATTGAAGCCAAGCGACTTCCGTCCCGGGAGTGGAATATTGACATCTCTTTTAAATAAACCCGGAGTGATACTCTCCGTCCGGAACCTTCTCGAGCTGATGCTGCTCGTTAGCGATAATAGCGCAACCGATCTGCTGTTACGCCTGGCAGGTGGTCCGGAAGCTGTCACCGCGCGCATGAGGGCCCTGGGCATCCGGGATATGGAGATCAATCGACCAACAATAAATTTAATTGCCGATTCGGCGGGATACACGTTGCCGCCGGAAAAGGAATGGGCCCCGGAACTCTTTAAAAAGCTCTATGAGGCCACCACACCCGATTCCCGGCAAACGGCCGCCACTAAGTTTGAAACCGATCCCCGTGATACCTCAACGCCTGAAGCTATGGTGATGCTGCTGGAACGCATTTGCCGTGGGGATCTGCTGAAACGGGAAAGCGGAGCGTTGCTCCTTGATATCATGGAGCGGTGTCGAACAGGGCCGGCCCGGCTCAAAGGCATTCTGCCCTCAGAGACCATTGTTGCTCATAAAACCGGCACGATTGGCGGCACACTAAATGATGTCGGCATTATCAAACTCCCGGAGGATACTGGACATGTGGCCATTGCTGTTTTCGTGAGGTCATCCGGAAAAGAGATTCAAGAAAGAGAACGCGCCATTGCCCAGATTGCCCGTGCAGTATATGACTTTTTCCTCTTCCAGCCATCAACCCCTCCAGCAGTTAAACAGTGAGTGGGCAGAGCCGGCATAGCCGGAACCAAAAAGGTAAATTGAAAAATCCGAAATCCGCATATCGAATCCCGCGAGGCGCGGGACTAAACAAACCCCCAATCCAGAATTTAGCTAAATTCAGATTTGAGATTTCAGATTGAAGTTTTTTTTCAATCTGCAATCTACAATCTACGATCTGCTATAGAAACATAATTCTCTTGACAATATCTTTAAAAAAGTAGAAATTTTTTGGAGCTTTAAAAGGAAATTATACAGAGAAAATCAAAGGGGTTAATTCATGCAAATAGCCAAACGTATGGAAGCCATTACGGGTATGCTGGCGATGGAAATGAATATGCGCCTGGCCAGGATGAAACAGGAAGGCCGGGATGTCATTAATCTGGGGGTAGGGGATCCTGACTTCACTCCCCCCGAGCATCTTCTTAAGACTTTAGGGGAAGCGGTCAGTCATCCGGATTTCCATCATTACCCAAGCTGCTATCCCAACCAACCGCTGAAAGATGCCATTGCCGGCTGGTATAAACGCCGGTTTGGCGCCGACCTTGATCCAGTCAATGAAGTGCTTCCCCTTCTCGGTTCTACGGACGGCCTCTTTCTGATCCACCTTTGTTTGCTGGATACGGGATACTTGGCCTTAGTCCCCGATCCCTCCTACCCTTCCTATGAGGTGGGAGTCAAGGTGGTTGGCGCTCAAATTGAGAAGATACCCTTGTTGAAGGAAAATAATTTTCTTCCCGACCTGGACTCGATTCCTGCCGAAGTTGCCAAAAAAGCCAGGATGATATGGGTCAATTATCCCAATAATCCCACGGGCGCAACCGCGCCCCCCGAATTCTACAAGAAGCTCATCTCCTGGGCCAAGACCTTCGAGGTCATTGTGGTTTCGGACAACGCCTATTCAGAGGTCTACTTTGATCAATGCCCTCCGGTCAGTTTTCTCAAATTTGCCGGAGCAAAAGAGGTGGGGGTGGAGATTCATTCCCTATCCAAATCATACAACTGCTGCGGCTGGCGCGCCGGGATGCTCGTTGGCAATAAGGATATCATCGCCGGCATGGCCAGAATCAAAGCTCATTCGGACCGGGGCATGTTCTATCCCATGCAACTGACTGCCATCAAAGCGTTGAACAGTTCTGATGATTTTATGGAGAACCGCAATCGGCTTTTTCAGGAGCGCCGGGATCTGGCGGTAAAAGGGTTGCGGGAAATTGGCCTCGAGGTCTATCCTCCCCAGGCTACTTTTTATCTTTGGGCCAGCGTACCGAAAGGTTACACCTCCCAGGATTTCTGCTTGAAAGCGCTGGAGCAAGCGAATGTATGGATGATCCCGGGTTCGATTTACGGGAAATACGGCGAGGGGTACCTGCGCATCGCTCTGACTCACCCCGTCGAGCGGTTGGCCGAAGCCATGGGGCGGTTGCAAAAATTGTAACACTTTAGCCCTTTGAAAAGAGGTGGGGCGTAAGGTCAGAGGGAATCCATGGTCCGGGGGCGAGAGCGGAATGCTTGGAATCATAAGGCGATTATTTCTTCGAAGATGGGGCGGGCAACAACCCCCGCCTCCTCCGCAGGAAACAATCATTTGACTGCGTGGCCAAGTAGAATCCCAACCGATGCTTCCGGCGCATTCCGCTCTAACCCCCGGCCCTTAATAAAGGCTTTAATACCATTTATTCAAATCGTTAAACTGATACGGTATTTTAAAAAAACCCCTGGAGGAACCAATGGCAAGGAAAAAAGAGGTGATTTTAAAGGAAGAGGCGATCGCCCAGGTAAAATCAATGATTACCCGCGCAGCTTTGATCCACTATGCCTTTACCCAGACCCTGATTGATGAATTGGGGAAGAAAAAAGGAAAGGAGCTTGCCAGGAAAGCGATTCATCTTTACGGGGAACGGGTGGGAAAAATGGTGAAGGAAAGGACTCTGGCCAAGGGGCTTCCCCTCCTCGCGGAGAACTTTCAGGATGATCTGCCGGCCCTTGGCTGGGAAGATCGGGAATGGGTCGAGGTGGAAGGAGAGAAGAGGGCCAGAATCCATACTTGCCATTTGGCGAAGGTCTGGCAGGAGCTGGGAGTCCCCGAAATAGGCCGGATCTATTGCTTTGTCGATCAAGCCAAATATGATGCCTATAATGCAAAGCTGGAATGCATCCATACCCAGAATGTGCTCGACGGCGGTCCCTACTGCGAGTTAGCCGTGAGGAAAAAGAAAACAAATACTCCCGGTACCCCCCGGAAGTTAAAAAGATGAGATCTTCCTCTAAAAAAGCAGATGTCTTGATCTGTGGCGCCGGCATTGCCGGAATCGCCGCCGCCTACCACCTGAGCGTAAAACATGGAATTAAGAACGTTCTGCTTGTCGACGAGCTTCCGCCCCTCTCCCTAACCAGCGACAAGTCCACGGAGTGCTACCGTAATTGGTGGCCCGGTCCGGGAGATGCCATGGTCAGCCTGATGAACCGCAGTATTGACCTCATCGAAGACCTGGCCCGAGAGAGCGGCAATCGTTTCCACCTCAACCGCCGGGGCTATCTCTTCGCTACCGCAGACCCGGCCCGCATTACGACCTTCAAACGCGCCGCAGAAGAGACGGCCGAACTGGGCGCCGGCCCTGTTCGCTACCACAAAGGGCGGTCGGAAGACTCAGTTTATGTCCCCGCCCCGGCCCAGGGTTTCGAGGGTCAGCCCCGAGGCTCGGACCTGATCACCGCCCCCTCATTGATCACCAGGTATTTTCCGTATCTCTCGGAACATACTTTAGCTTTGCTCCACCCCCGCCGTTGCGGTTGGTTCAGCGCCCAACAATTAGGCATGTACTTGCTTGAACGAGCGCGGGAATGCGGAGTTAGACTCTGGCAGGCCCGGGTAGAGGGCGTGGAGATAGCCGGAGGACGGGTCGAGGCAGTGCATCTGAATGATGGCGGGGCGCCGGTTAAAATCTGGACTGGCAATTTCGTCAACGCCGCCGGCCCGTTTTTGCCCCATGTCGGGAAAATGATCGGGGTTGACCTGCCTGTGTTTCACGAGCTGCACGTAAAGGTTGCCTTCCGGGACGCCCTGCGCGTCGTGCCCCGGGATGCGCCCCTCCTCATCTGGACTGATCCCACTCTTCTGCCCTGGTCAGAGCAAGAGCGCCTTGCCCTGGCCGGATCCGAAGAGACCCGGTATCTGTTAGGCGAATTTCCCTCCGGCGTACACGCCCGCCCGGAAGGGGGCGAAGACAGCGACGTCGTGCTTATGCTCTGGACTTATGACACTAAGCCGGTAAAACCCGTCTTCCCTTTAACCTTCGACCCGCACTACCCCGAGATCGTCCTGCGCGGCCTGGCAGTGATGATCCCTAACTTGCGCGCCTATTTTGGGCGGATGCCCAAGCCGGTGGTTGACGGCGGTTATTACGCCAAGAGTCGCGAGAACCGGCCGTTGATCGGACCCCTGCCGGTTGATGGCGCTTATGTGATCGGCGCCTTTTCTGGCTTTGGCTTGATGGCTGCTTGCGCCTCAGGTGAATTGCTGGCGGCTCATCTTACCGGCGCCGACTTGCCGCAATACGCCCCAGCCTTTACGCTGGAACGGTACGCGGACCCGGAGTACCAAAAGCTGTTAGAACGTTTAAGCGAAACAGGGCAGTTGTAAGAGCGATTATCCTTCAACAATTTCAGGAAATTTATAATGCCCAAATTTCATTGACTTTAGGGAGAAAATTTTGTAGATTAAAAATCCTCTTTTGAGGAAAGAGTTGGGAAGGAGGAGTAAAACCGGGTCATTAAATGTCCGGATCACGCCAAAAAAATTAAGGAGGTAGCTATGAGAAAGGAGTTGTTTTTCATCTTGCTGGTTGGATTGTTTGGGTTCGGCCTGATCGTTCCAGGGGCGGTTATGGCCCAGAAGGTTGATCCCACGAAGGTTTCAGCATCATTGAAGGCAGCCGGAGGGGCTGTCGGGGGAATCGGGTATGTGCAGGTGACGGCCTTTTCCAAGATCGTGGAGGAAATGTACCCCAAGGTAAAAATAAGCATTGTCCCGGGCGCCTGGATCGGGAACATGCACCGCATCCAGAAAGGGGAGATTGACTTCGGCAGCACCACCCTGGTGATGAGCAAAATGGTTCATGAGAAGACAGGGCCTTTCCCCGACCCTTTGCCCAACGTTAGGGCCATGGCCAGCGTACAGGATGACAATTTTTATTTTGCCGTAGTGCGCAAGGATTTTCCGGCAGATTCAGTCGGGGAGATCGTCAAGAAGAAGCTGAAAGTTAGGCTCTGCACCCTGGCCCGGGGAAATGCCACGGAATGGATCTGGCGCATGGCTTTTGCCGAAATGGGAGTCAAATGGGAGGGAGTTGACGCCTGGGGAGGAAAGATGAACTTTGTCCCCTGGGCGGATGCCGTAAGCCTGGTGAAAGACGGGCACGCCGATGGAATCCTGGCTGTCGGCGCCGAGGGGATTGGCTGGTTGATGGAGTTGAGCACGGTGCGCGATGTTAAATTCCTAAAATGGGACGCGGACCTTTTTCAGATCATGACCCGCAAACACGGTTTCCTCGAAGGGAAAAGATTGAAGGCTGGCAGTTTTAAGGGGCTGGATCATGACCTCCTGGCGCCGGCGGATTCGGGAGTCTTTGCCGTCCGCAACGACCTCGGAGACGATATAGTCTATACCCTGGTAAAGGCCCTGGCCGAAAATGAAGGCAAATTCCAGTCTTTCCACAAAGGGCTCACCGGGTTCAAGGGAGCGGATGTAGCCAAAAATACCGGTCTTCCTCTCCACAAAGGAGCGGAATTGTATTACCGGGAAAAAGGTTTGTTGAAATAAGAAGAACGACTGGCTCTATTTGTTGAGGCGGGTTAAAGACCCATGCCTGGAGAAAGTCCCCCTTCCCATATTTATTCCCCCCTAGCTTCGCTCGGGGGGAATGCGGAGTTGAGCAGGGTTCGAACTCCTTCCCCTTCGCTCCGCTCGGGGAGAACAAGGAGTTCAAACAGATGCCCCTCCGGGGCACTACTCAACTCCGCATTAATATGGGGAGGGGGACTTTTCATGAAAGACCGAATCCATGGAATTAAAAGAACATCGAATTGCCAAACCCATCATCGGGTGTATCGCTGTTTCCCTTTCTCTGTTTCATCTCTATGCTGGAGCCTTCGGGGTTTTCGAGACGATGATGCAGCGCTCCGTTCACATCCTGACATTGCTGGCTCTGGCCTTTCTGGTCTTGCCCGCATCGAAAAAACTTCCTCCCAGGATCGTTTACCCCATTGACATTACCCTGGCAGGGCTGGCCCTGGCCGTCGATGTTTACATGGTCCTGGAACACGGCCGGATCGTCAAGCGCGACCTGTATTTCGGGCCCATTGCCACGCTGGATATAGTATTTGGCATCCTTACCATCTTACTTACCCTGGAAGCGGCCAGGAGGATAGCTGGCTGGGCCTTGACGGCCATCGGGGGAATTTTCATTTTATATGCGCTTTTCGGAAACTACTTCCCTGAACCTTTTACCATCCGGGCTACCACTCCTATAACCCTGATTGAGCATATGTTTCTTATCCCCCAGGGGGTCTTCGGCATTCCTGCCGGAGTTTCCGCCACTTACATCTACCTGTTCGTCCTCTTCGGGGCTTTTTTGGAGGTGACCGGCGGGGGACGTTTCTTCATCAATATGGCCCTGGCTATGGTGGGGAGATTAACCGGCGGCCCGGCCAAAGTGTCGGTCATATCCAGCGCCATGTTTGGGTCGATCTCCGGAAGCGCAGCGGCCAATGTTTTTGGAACCGGCACTTTTACCATCCCCCTGATGAAACGGTTCGGTTATAAGCCGAACTTTGCCGGAGCAGTAGAGGCGTCAGCCTCCACCGGCGGGCAGATCACCCCGCCGGTCCTGGGGGCGGCCGCATTTGTCATGGCCGAGTTCATCGGCGTCTCTTATGCCAGGATCTGCCTGGCCGCTTTAATCCCAGCCCTGCTCTACTATGTGTCCATCTACGCCGGGGTCCATGCCGAGGCCATGAAGACGGGGCTGAGGGGCATGGATCAGAAAGAACTTCCCATCATGCGGCAAGTTCTTACTAACGGGCTGCACTTTTTGATTCCTATTGGGACCCTGGTTTATTTTCTCATTGCCGGATACACGCCTTTCCGCGCGGCTTTTGTGGCCACCCTTGTTTTAATCGCTGTGGCCATGGTGCGGAAAAGCAGCCGGATTGGATTTAAGGGGATATGGAAATCGCTGGAATCCGGGGCGACCAATGCCATCATGATCGGGGTGGCCTGCGCCTGCGCCGGAATTGTCGTCGGCTCTCTGGAAGTCACCGGCCTGGGAATAAGCTTTGTCAGCATCCTTTTGAAACTTTCCGGGGGGAATTTCCTGGCAACGCTGGTTTTGGTGATGGTGGCCTGCATCATTTTGGGGATGGGCATGCCAACTACAGCAGCTTACATTCTGGCCGCCATGATCGGAGCGCCGGCCCTGGTCAAGTTGGGGATACCTGTTCTCGCCGCCCATATGTTCGTCTTTGGATCGTGCATTCTTTCGGCCATCACTCCTCCGGTTGCCCTGGCGGCTTATGCCGGGGCCCAGATCGCCGGCGGAGATCCCATGAAAGTAGGATGGATTGCCTGCCGGCTCGGCTTCCCTAAATTTCTGGTTCCTTTTTTGATTGTTTATAATCCCGTGCTTCTCTGGACGGGCGAGCCCTTTTGGATCTTCCAGAGCACGGTAACGGCGATTCTGGGAGTTCTGGCTTTTTCGTTCGGCATCGACCGTTGGCTTTGGAAAGACTTAGGCCTGGTCAAATCGGCCCTTTTTATCGTTTCCGGGTTCATTCTAATGGTTCCGGAAATTTACACGGACCTTGTGGGGATGGCTGTTTTTGCCCTTTTGGTGGCCTCGCAATGGAAATATCGCCAGGCAGCATAAATTAGCCGATATGTCATTTTCCGAGGAGGAAGAGAGTTTAAAAACCGCCTTAGGTTTTTACAGGTTTTTGCGGACATATTCTACCGCGTTGCGAAATATGGCCAGCCCCATTCCTTCTTCCGGTACCTTCTCGCGGGTCCAGCGGGGATGATTGACGAAATACAGGTAGGCTTCAGGGTGGGGCATCATCCCGAAGAGCCTTCCTGTCTCATCGCAGATGCCCGCAATGGCTGAGACTGATCCGTTTGGATTCAGGGGGTATTCCAGCGTAGGTTTCTGGTAGTCCGGGTCTGAATACTGAAGGGCGATCAGGTTTTTTCTCTCCAGTTCGGCGAGTATCTCTGCATTCTTGGGGATAAATTTTCCTTCCCCGTGCCTGACCGGCAGGTAGAGTCCTTTCAATCCCCGGGTGAATATGGATGGATTGTTGGAGTTGACTTTCAGGTACACCCAGCGGTCCTCGAACCTGCCCGAATCATTAAAGGTCAGGGTCAGCTCCTGTTTCCCGTAAGCGCCCTCCAGTCCCGGGAGCAAACCGGATTTGACCATGAGCTGAAAACCGTTGCACACGCCTAGGATAAGCTTCCCCTCCCTGATGAAACGGAAAATTACCTCATCCAGGCGCTCTCCGCTTCCGGCGATTTTGGCATATTTCAAGCGATGAGCCATGGCTTTGGCCGCCCCCAGATCGTCTCCGTCCAAAAATCCTCCGGGAAGGTTAAGGAAATGATAATCGTCCAGCTTGACCTCTCCTGCAAGGATGTCATAGAGGAAGACGATATCTACCACATCGGAGCCGGCCAGCCGGCAGGCATGGGCCATCTCCATTTCGCAGTTGATGCCGTTTCCGGCCAGAACAATGGATTTTACTTTTTTCATATTCTTCCCCAGCGATAAGACATTTAATGGGACACAGATGAACACGGATGAACACAGATATTTCAACAGCCGCAATCAAACAGAAGGAAAACCTACGTTATTCGTATCAGTTTAGCGATTTGAAAAAATGGTATTAAAGCCTTTGTTGAGGGCCGGGGGTTAGAGCGGAACGCGCCGGAAGCATCGGTTGGGTTTCCGCTTGGCCACGGGGACAAAAGATCTTTTCCTCCGGAGGAGGCGGGGGTTCTTGCCCGCCCTATATGCGGAGAAATTCGCGCCTTATGATTCCAAGCGTTACGCTCTGGCCCCTGGAATCCCTTGGCCCTTACAACACACCTTTTTTCAAAGAGCTAAAGTGCTACCGTTATTCAAAATCTTAAAGGGCGCTGCCAGGCTTCTTTAAGCTCAAAAATGTTTGCTCTAACCGCAGTTTTTCCATGCAATCCGGTGATCGTAAACGTGCTACCCCCGGTTATACTGCCGATCTCCGCAAAGACATTTCCTTTAAGGCATTCTTCAAATGTTCTTTGATGTTCAGGATGGACGGCGACTACAAAACGGCTCTGAGATTCTGAAAATAATAATACATCGTTACGGTTAACCCCGGAGGAAGGGACTTTTCTTAAATCCACTTCCATTCCCAGAGCTCCGGCAAGAGCTGTTTCGGCCAGGGCTACGCCCAGGCCGCCATCTGAGCAGTCATGACAGGAGGCCGCCAATCCCCGCTGGATGGCTTGCCCTAAGGCTTCATATAGAGCTTTGGCGCGCGGGGCATTGACTTTGGGAACCTGGTTTCCGATAAATCCGTAAAGGGCATAGTATTCTGACCCGCCCATATCATTATAAGTCTCTCCTAATATATAAACTCTGTCCCCACTGCGCTTAGCATCCATAGTTATGCACCGGCGTACATCCGAAACCACGCTCACCGCCGAAAACAATACGGTGGGGGGGATGGAAATCTTTGTGTTCCCGATCAGGTAGTCGTTTTTCATGGAATCTTTGCCGGAGATGCAGGGAACACCAAAGGCCCTGGTATAGTGATAAAGGGCCTGGTTGGCCCGCACAAGCTGGGCCAGCTTGTATTCGCCGTCCGGAGTTTTATCCGATTGGATGGGGTCGCACCAGCAAAAATTATCCAGGCCGGCCATTTGTTTCAGGTTTCCGCCAGTGGCTAGGTTATTGCGGATGGCTTCATCGATGGCGCAGGCCATCATGTGATAAGTGTCAATGTCGCTGTACCGGGAACAGATGCCCGAAGAAACCACGATTCCTTCCCAAGACTCAAGCAGCGGCCGCAAAACCGTGGCATCGCTCGGCCCGTCGTTATGGGCGCCAACCAGGGGCTTGATGACGCACCCGCCCTGGACCTCGTGGTCATATTGCCGGATGACCGATTCCTTGCTGCAAATGTTGTAGCGGGAAAGAACCTTTTTCAGGGCGGCGGTCAGGTCCGGCGGATCGTTGAAAGCGGGTTCAGGATGAACTTTCTTTTCCCAGCGGGCTTTCAGCTCCATCCGGGGCAGGCCATTGTGCAAAAAATCCATGTCGAGATAGGCCGCGGTTTGGCCGTGATAAAGGATGTGAAATTTCCCGCTGTCCGTGAATTCACCGAGGACCGTAGCTTCTACCTCCATGCGCCTGGCTAATTCCAGAAAGCGGCCGATTTTTTCCGGGGAAACAGCCAGGGTCATGCGTTCCTGGGCCTCGGAGAGAAGGATTTCCCAGGGATCGAGGCCGGCATATTTCAAAGGAGCCCGCTCCAGATAGATGCGGCAGCCGTGGCAATCCCGGGCCATCTCTCCCACCGAGGAAGAAAGGCCGCCGGCGCCGTTATCCGTGATGGCGTGATAGAGGCCCAGGTCCCGGGCCCGCAGGAGAAAGTCGGTCATGCGCTTCTGGGTAATCGGGTCCCCGATCTGCACGGCGCTGGTAGGTGATTCTTCGTGGAGCTCTTCGGAGGAAAAAGTGGCCCCGTGGATTCCATCCTTGCCGATCCGTCCGCCGGTCATGACGATTAAATCGCCCGGCATGGCCTGTTTTTCGTGGGATGGTTCCCCTAAAATATTTCTGGGCATGATTCCGCCCGTTCCGCAATAAACCAGCGGCTTGCCGGCGTAGCGTTCATCGAAGACGATAGACCCATTAACCGTGGGAATGCCGCTCTTGTTTCCTCCGTGCTCCACCCCTTCGCGCACCCCTTCGTAAATTCGTTTGGGATGAAGCAGCCGGGGAGGCAAAGGCTTGGAATAATCAGGCGGAGCAAAGCAGAATGTATCCACGTTGAAGATTAGTTTTGCCCCTTTGCCCGTTCCAAAAGGATCCCGATTGACCCCAACGATACCGGTGAGCGCTCCGCCGTAGGGGTCGAGGGCCGAAGGGCTGTTGTGAGTTTCCACTTTAAAGACTATGTTCCAGTCTTCGTTAAAGCGCATGATCCCGGCATTATCCTTGAATACCGAAACACACCAGTCTTTCTCGCCCATGGCCTGGCGGATCTCTTCAGTGGAGCGTTTGATGTAGGTATCAAACAGGCTGTCGATGCGCAAAACTTTGCCCTCTTCGTCCTGATATTCGATCAGTCCATTGAAGATCTTATGCTTGCAGTGCTCAGACCAGGTTTGGGCTAAGGCTTCCAGCTCGCAGTCTGTAAGGTTTTCCCCCAGGCCGATCTTTTTCCGTTCCTCCCGCACCCCCGGGTCTTCCGCATAATTCCTGATGGCTTTCATCTCTTTCAGGGTCAAAGCCAGAACCCGATCCGCGCTGATGCGCATCAACTCTTTATCGCTGACTTGCAGGTTGATTTCCGCCACCTGATATTCTTTTCTTCCCGCCATCCTGGGAACGGTCACGCCCATTCCTACCTCGGGATTCCATGATGATTGGTCTTTGATTTCGAACCGCTGGATGAGCGTATTGGCCAGGAGGCCGGTGGCGATGCGCTCTGCTTGTTCCTTAGTCAATTTTCCCCTGATCAGGTAAAGAACCGAAGTATAAACTCCTTCCCAGGCGTTGAATTTCCGCTGCAAAAGAAGCTCAACTGCTTCACGGGCTGTTCGTCCAATGTTGTCTGTGACCCCGGCCTTGTATCCTACTTCGATCGCCCAGTCAAAATCATCCCGCAGGGGTTTCCCTATGGAAAATTCCTGGATAATGGGGTCGAGAAAAGGGCCCGAGGCAGCCTTTTCAATCTCCGGAGCGGACATGGCTGCGTCAACCGTGTAAACGTCGACCGTAACTACAGAGTCCACGATGATGTTTAAATCATCGATAATCCGCCGCTTGATTTTTTCGCCGCGGGCATCCCGGATGGTTGGCTTCAATCCGATTTCTACGCGATAAGCCATTTGTCTCTCTCCTTTAAACCCATAAACTCTGCGGACTAAACGCCCTGGCTCCCGGACCACATCCTTACGGTAACGAAAGGATCGGATCCCGGAGGCCCTAAAAGTTGTTATATAATTTGGATCATCTCCAAATTAGTTGATCGAATATTTTATCAAAATTAGGTAAGGGATCGGAAGGAAAGGCAGATTGCGCCGCAAGCATCGGCGGGATATTCGCTTCCCTAACCCACCCGGCTCGCCTTCCGCCCAGCACAGCGGGGGCGGGAAAAGAACGGTACGGAGGATAGAAGAACACCCCCGCCCCAGCTTAAGAGGGAGGCGTGCCTCATGATTGCCAGCAATATGACTTTCCTTCCGATCCCCTGAAAGTACAGGACATTTTACCCATCCCGGCTCTCTGCGCCTCAACTAATTTGGAGATGATCCAACAATCTATGCTATTAAGTATGCGCATCTTTGCCTAACGCCGCAACGGCACGGGCAGAGGTTCGGGAGATTTTTTGGAAAGGTTTTCAGACAATGCCAGAGAAGCCCAAATCCCCAGTCCCAGCAAGGCTGCGCCGACCAAAAAAGGAAACCCCTGTCCCAAACGATCGGCCATCAGCCCGCTGATGTTGGGACCCAGGAAAAAACCGATCATCCGGGTGGTGAAGAAAAAGCCCATGCTCGCTCCGCGAACCTCTTTTGAGGAGAGATCGGCAATGGCCACCCGCACAGAGGGGGAGTAGATACCCAGGCCCGCACCGGCAATTGCCAGAACCCCCATCGTGTACAGAAAAGTTCCGCCCTGGGATAGTAAGAGTACGGCAAGGGCATAGATACTCATGCCCAAGAGGATCGGTTTTTTTCTCCCCTGTCGGTCAGACCATTTCCCCACGGGCTTCTGCAGCAGGATGTAAACGATGAAGTAGGAACTGAACAGCCATCCAATCTTTTCGGGCAGGACGCCCAGGCGCGAGGCCATCACTGGTAAAAGGGTTATGATCGTTCCCCAGACGAAGGCTTCGGCAAAACCGATCAGGCAAAGGAGGCGGATATCAGGCAGGCGCAAGGAGGCAAAACCATACCGTTCCCCCCAGGTTAGCGTTTCTCCCTGGTATTGCGGTGGTTTTTCCCGGATACCCACCCAGAGAACGCCCGCGGCCAGCAGGGCGAGGACTGCGCAGCCAATAAAAGGCAGGTTCATTCCTCCCAGACTATATAGCATTCCCCCCAGGAAAGGTCCAACTGCAAACCCCACCATTTCCACGCTGGAGAGAAGGCCCACGGTTTCCCCTCTTCTTTCCACCGGAGATTGATCAATAACATAGGCCGTCAATGCTGGCCAGACCATGCCCGCTCCCACGCCATGAAGAAGGCGCACCCAAAAAACCTGGGGAAGGGAATGAGCGAAGGTGTAAAGAAAGGCAACCAGTCCATAGCAGGCCATTCCTCCCACCATGAAAAATTTCCGCCCGAAGCGGTCGGAGATCCCCCCAAAAAAAGGCTGGACCAGGAATTGGCTGATGGTAAAGCCGGAAACGATCAACCCCAGCTCAAAATTAGTGGCCCCTTTTTCCGATACATAAATGGGGAAAAGGGGGATGATGAAACCCAGGCCCATGACTGCGATCGTTCCGGCCATGGCCACCAGGATAAGTTCTTTTTGAAATATTCGATTCATGAGGAAAAAACTTGATTTTTTAAATTAAGTGATTAAAATAAGTTTCGCTTAGCGTTGCTTTTTAGGGACAAAGATGATGAGCGTTTATTTGTAACACTTTAGCTCTTTGAAGAAAGGTGTGTTGTAAAGGCCAAGGGATTCCAGGGGCCGGGGGCCAGAGCGGAATCCGCCTTAGGCGGAGAATCATAAGGCGCTTATTTCTCCGCATATGGGGCGGGCAAGAACCCCCGCCTCCCCCGGAGGAAAAGATCTTCCGTCTTCGTGGCCAAGCGGAACCCCAACCGATGCTTCCGGCGCGTTCCGCTCTAACCCCCGGCCCTCAACAAAGGCTTTTATACCTTTTTTTCAAATCGCTAAACTGTTGCGTTTATTTTAAAACTATCGTTATATTTCCAAGATGGTAAAATTCTAAAAATTATAATAGTGAACACCGGTGATTCAAGACAAATTCCCGAGCCTCCTGAAAAGTTATTTTAACTTAGCACAGGAGTTAGAAAAAGGTCAACCGACGGATGGGCAAGACGGATGGACGTAAGGAGGCGCCCAAATTCATTGCTGGTCATGGTCGGAACGGTTCACCGCGATCCCGGCGGCTATGCCCGGCTTTCCCGAATCCTGGAAAGGGAACGCCCGGATCTAATTACAGTGGAAGTCAGCCCTTACTCCAGATTGTTCCGGGCCGAAGAATCATCGGCGCTCAGAAATACTTTACGGGAGAACCTGCGGAAGATTCAGAAGGAAGAAGGGCGGCCATTAAGCGATTTTCTTTCTCGCGGCGCAATCATGGGGATTTTCTTTCTGCTGAAAGAACCGTTTGAATGGCGGGCAGCAAAGTCTTACGCCCACCGGTATGGAATTGTTATCCATGATATTGATCTCTCCATTTTTTCTAAAGTGAATCTGGCGCATCTTTCTGAGCTTATTGCGGTTGAGAACTTACGAACCTTGCTCCGTTTACATATTCCCTCTTTTTCCGAACAAGTGAAAACGCAATATTCCCGGGCTGAATTTCTTTTTCATCATCCTCCTTCATTCTGGCCGGCGCCTAAGGAACTTAAAGAAAGGGAGGCATACATGGCTGAGAAAATTCGCAAATTCGCTCAGGGTGGAAATGGAGAAAAAATATTGCACGTAGGCGGCTGGGAACACCTGATCGATGATCCCGATGGAAATTCACTCTTTGCCCTTCTTCAAGACCTTCAGCCTAAAAGAGTTCTTTTAAACACTTTCAAAAATTTATCCACAAAATCTGTGGATAAGGTGTGGAAAACTTTAGGTATAGAATTCAAAACGCAATAAATTTTAACGTTTTTCGGTTGGTTGCCTCATTTTTAATCAATAAAATTATAAATAATATTAATAAGTTATTTCAAAATTGGCTCTGGATTTGAATTTCGGGGGGTAGGGCGTAGAAAAAATCACAATTATCAACAGTTTTTAAGGGGGCATCTCTAAAAAGGCAGGAAAGAAGCCTCTTTCCGGCTGTCTTCCCTTAGAGATCCCGGTCTGGTTTCTTTCTCGGGCTGGATGATTTATTTCTTATATATTGAAAGGAGGTTCCATCATGCCGAATTACGAGTTTATGTGCCAAAAATGCAACAAGAAGTTCTCCTTAGCTATGAGTGTGAAGGATCGGGAAGAAGGTAAATTCAAATGTCCGAAATGCGGCAGCCGCAAAAGTCAACCCGTCTTCGGCAATTTTTACGCTAAAACTTCGAAAAAAAGTTAGGCGTATCTCCTAAAAATTTTCGGCCAGAAAGGGGGACTCAAATTTTTCAACATTTTCCATCTCCGCTGCAAGAGGGAAAATGGAGGGGGAGGACTATCTTTTCTTTTCTCTTCCTCCTTCTTTTGTCGGCTGCTTGCCAGCACACACCCGATGCCTTATTCGAGCCCCAGGGAACCTCCCAGGTCTTTGATGCCGATGAGAAAATAATAATAAGAGCCATTGCCCAGGTTCTCAAGGATCGAGGTTTTGGAGAAGCGCAAATAGAGGCGGATCAAAAGCGCTTAGAAACAGATTACGTGGTGGAGAAGGACTGGAGGACCAAGGTAGTGGCTACAATTAAAAAAGTCGGACGGAAAGAAAGAGAAGTTACTCTCTTAGTCATTACCGAGCAAAAAGACGCCAGTCCCTCAGGATGGAAGCCAAAGAAACTTTTGGGAAAAGAACAATATGAGAAGATCTTCGGGGAGATCGAGATGCAGATCTACCGGGAATGGTACAAGGGAAATTAGTAACATCTTAATAGCCACAGAGGGCACAGAGATCACAGAGTTTAAAAAAAATTATCAAAAAAAGTAAAGAGAACGTGTCAAGCGCCTAAAGATTTAAAAAGGAATTTCCCATACAATTAAATTAGATGAACTCGTAAAAAGTCCGAAAGCCCCTTTTTCCGTCATTCCGGCGGAAGCCGGAATCCAGTTAATTCAAGCAGTTCTGGACTTCTGCTTTCGCAGGAGTGACAGCTTTTCTGACTTTTTACGAGATCATCAAATTAGGGCCTTTTAAAAAGAGTTTATCCGCAAAAATGAAAACTAAAACAGAAGCAGAACGCTTTTCCAGATATCAGGAATTGATTGGTCTATTACTAAAAAAAGATTCCTTTAATAAACCCAAAATTTATGAATCCCTGCCGGGTGAAAAAACAGCTTTCATAGGCCGCGTTATCGGCGAATTGGTGCGGGATGGTTATTTAATAAAGGGGGAGTCTAAGACAAATCCTCATTATTCGTGGTCAGTTAAAAAAGATGGGTTTAATGCTGAAAAGTGGATCGATCATCGAGTTATCACTGCTACGGTAAAGAGGTCCCCCGCCATTGATCGCCCCAGAGAACGCCTTCTTAAAGTTGGGGCCTCGGGGCTGAAAATTTCAGAGCTTTTAGCAATTCTGATCCGTTCAGGTCTTCAAGGTGAATCTGCCATGCAGGCCGGTGAGAAACTGGCGGCACTTTTTGGGAATGACCTTGAAAAACTGTCTCTCCAAGCCAGAGGTGAACTTAAACAGGTCAGCAAAGCCATAGGAGAGACTGCCTATTGTCAAATTATGGCCGCCCTCGAACTGGGGAAAAGGTTGGCAAATCAACGTCAGGCTGATTCAGCGGTGGGCCATAAAATTCGGAATACCTCTGATGCCCTGGCCTACTGTAAACAGCATTTTATGAGGCTGGGCCGGGAAGCCAAGCAGGAGGAATTTCATGTGGTTTTACTGGATGAAAAACATAAGGTCATAAAATCCGAACAGGTTACGATAGGCCTTTTAAGTCAATGTTTAGCCCACCCTCGTGAAGTCTTTAAACCGGCGATTCGAGAATCAGCCATATCAATTATTTTGGTGCACAACCACCCCAACGGAGACCCAACGCCCAGCCAGGATGACAAAACCATAACCAAAGAACTTAAAAGGGCTGCTGAGACGCTCGGCATCCGAATTCTCGATCACGTCATCGTGTCCAAAGATAAAATTTTGAGCATGGTTGAAGAAAAAATATTGTAACCTTTCAATTCGGAGAAAAGGTCGTGAACGATCCGGACTTCAATGAAGCAAAAACCAGACAGGCTTTCATAGACAAAGCCCTAAAACAGGCGGGGTGGGGCCCAATTATTCCCTTCCGGCCAGGCATCCAGGATGATCACTGCGCTGTTGAAGAGTACCCTACGTTAACGGGGCCAGCCGATTATGTGCTGTTCCACAAAGGGAGGGCGTTGGCTTGCGTTGAGGGGAAAAAAGTAAAAATCGGGCCGCAAAATGTCCTGCAACAGGCTAAGAGATATGCCCGGGGTTTTTCGGAAGGCCTTTGCTCCTTTGGCGACTATCATCTTCCTTTTGTCTATTCAACCAATGGGAAAATAATCTGGTTTCAGGATTTGAGAGACCCGCTCAGCCTTTCGCGGGAAATTGCCGCCTTTCACACCCCTCGGGCCCTCATGGAAATGTTGAATAAAAATGTAGCCGCAGCCGAGGAGCGGCTTCGAGAGCATGAAATAGATGATAAATACTTATGGCCTTTTCAAATCGAAGCCATAAAGGCCATAGAACAGGCTATCTTGGAGCGAAGGCGCCTTATGCTGGTAGCCATGGCCACGGGCACAGGCAAGACCTTCACCATAGTAAATTTGATCTACCGTTTGATGAAAGCCGGTTATGCCAAGCGCATCTTGTTCCTGGTAGATCGAAGAGCCCTGGCGGCCCAGGTGGTTACGGAAATGGCCAGTTTTGAAGCCGAACCGGGTTTAAAGTTTGATCAGTGTCATGAAGTTTACAGCCAGCGGATCCGGCGAGAAGACCTGGATGAGAATATGAAATTTAATCTGAAGATTCTTCCCGCAGAGTATCTAACCAGCCCGAGCAGTCGAGATAGCTTTGTTTATATCTCAACCATTCAACGCATGCGCATCAATCTTTTTGGCCAAGAAGGCATGTTTTCAGACTTGTCAGGGGATCAGGATGAAGACGCCGATGCCTCAAAGCTGGATATTCCCATTCATGCTTTCGATCTAATCATTGCCGACGAGTGTCACCGGGGATATACCGCCCAGGAAGAAAGCAAATGGCGGGAAGTCCTGAATCATTTTGACGGGATTAAAATCGGACTGACCGCCACACCCGCGGCCCATACCATTGCCTTCTTCAGGAAAATTGTCTATCAATACGATTACGAGCGGGCCGTGCGTGAAGGGTACCTGGTGGATTATGACGCCGTAGCCATACAATCGGATATCACCTTGCGGGGTGTTTTTCTGCAGGAGGGGGAAGAGATAGGTCTAATAAATACCCAAACCGGTCAGCTTTCTTTTTCAATCCTGGAAGACCAGAGGGAGCTTCCAGCCCCCACCACGGAGATCGATTGGACCGCCCCGGATCGGAACAGGAAGATTGTCCTGGAAATTAAAAAATATATCTTAGATCAGGAGGAGCAGCTCGGGCATTTCCCAAAAACTTTAATCTTTGCCCAGAACGATATTTCCCATATCTCCCATTGTGATCTCCTGGTTCAAATTCTGAGGGAGGAATTTAATCGAGGGGATGATTTTGTGCAGAAAATAACCGGCAGCCCTTCAGTGGATAGGCCCTTGCAAAAGATACGTGAATTCCGCAACCGCATAAACCCGGGCATTGTGGTCACTGTGGATATGTTATCCACGGGGGTGGACGTGCGCAGGATAGAGAATATTGTTTTCTTGCGCCCGGTGAAATCAAGAATCCTCTTTGAACAGATGATGGGGCGGGGCACCCGGCGCTGTCCGGAAATCCACAAAACCCATTTTACGGTCTTTGACTGCTTCAACGGCAGCCTCCTGAATTTCTTCCGCAAGACAACCGGTATCACCGCTGAAGCTCCTGCAAAGGCAACTAAATCCATCCGGGAAATTGTCCAGGCTATCGCGGACAACGAGGACCGGCAATACAATACCGGCGTTCTATCGAAGAGGCTTCACCGAATATCCAAAAATATCACCCAGGAGGGCAGGCTTACGTTTAATTATATCCTGGGCTGTGATATCGCCGAATTTGCCCGGACCCTGCACCAGAGGCTGGAGAAGGAATGGGAGCAGACCATCAAGATTTTACAAAGCGAAGACTTTCTTGATATTTGTAAAGATTATCCGCGTCCCCAAAAGCCCTTCCTCAGAGCAGATACGGCGGAAGATTATGTGAGCTCGCGTATTATCTTCAGGACCAAGGATGGCAGAGAACTCGGGCCGCAGGACTATCTTCAGGAATTTGAAAGATTCGTAAGAGAGAATCCCCGGCATATTGAGGCTCTGGAAATACTACTGCATCGCCCCCGGGAGTTTGACCCTAAGCACTTGAAGACCCTCAGGGAGATTTTGAGCACCCAACCGGATTTCCTGGACGATAAGTTTACCGAAAAAAACCTGCGCCGCGCCTATAACAAGGAACTCGCGGACATCATCTCCATGATTCGCCACGCAGTTAGGGGTGATGAATTGCTTAACCCGGAACTGAGGGTTGATAGAGCCCTGGCCAAAATTAAATCCGGCCGTTCTTTTACGGAGGAACAAGAAAAATGGCTGGCCTTGATCAGAAGGCACCTGATCGAAAATCTGCTGATGGAAGAAGAAGATATGGATTCCCTTCCCATTTTCACCCGCGAAGGACTTTCACGTAATAAATTGGACAAAATTTTTAACGGGGAGCTAAGAATATTGATCCAGGAGATAAATGAAGCAATTGCGGCTTAGAAAGGGACTCAATTTTAACATCAAAATTGATGTTGACTGAATATGGAATTTAGTGTAGAGTTTTATGAGACAGGAGCAGGCGGATTTCCGGTCCGTTATCTTAAGGTTGCCATGGAAAGAAAACGCGATTGGATGGTGAGGAATGCTTCATGAAGGGGAAAACAAACTTCGACATCTATCTTGAAGACCAATTAAAGGATCAGGATTTTGCAGCTCGCTTCAAAAAGGCCGGCGAAGCATGGGGTGTGGCGATTCAGCTGGCTTCCCTGAGGAAAGATTCCGGAATGTCCCAGAAGGAGCTGGCCCGGAGAGTGGGCACATCGCAGCAGCAAATCAGCCGGCTTGAATCAACAGCTTATGAAGGCCACTCCTTAAGCATGTTACGCCGGGTTGCCGATGTTCTCGGGGCAAAAGTTCGCGTAGAAATTGAGCGCCAAAAACCAAGTAAAGAAGCCCTTGTGGCTGAAAGAAAATCTGTTTATAAACCCAAAAGAACGAAGAGCCTATCCCCTCCCCATTTCCCCTCTCCCCTGGCGGGAGAGGGCCAGGGTGAGGGGGATTATTAGAGAGGAGATCTATGACCGATGTCGTTGGCAAACTCTGGGGTTTTTGTCATACCCTCCGCCATGACGGCATTGACTATGGCGATTACATAGAGCAATTGACCTATCTCTTATTCCTCAAGATGATCGAGGAGAAAGGGGTAAAAATCCCTCCGGAATATGCCTGGACTGTTTTACGGGAAAAATCGGGAGTTGATCTGACGGACCACTACATGAAAACCTTGAGAGGTCTGGGAGAACAACCCGGAATGCTCGGGGCTATTTATGCCGGGGCTTTGTCCCGTTTTAGCAACCCGGTCAATTTAAAACGCCTTGTTAACCTCATCGATGAAATTGAGTGGACCGCTCTCAACGTGGATGTAAAAGCCGCGGCCTATGAGGGTTTGCTGGAAAAATCTGCCGCCGAGGGAAAGAAAGGGGCCGGGCAATATTTCACCCCGCGAATTCTGATCCAATCCATCGTTCGATGCGTACAACCCGATCCCCGCAAGAGTAAAGATTTTAGCATACATGATCCGGCAGCCGGGACCGGCGGATTTTTGGTCTGCGCCTATGAATGGCTGATGGAAAAAACCAAAGGCGGTCTCGAGCGTTCGGAAGCCAAACGCATTTTAACCTCGACCTATTCCGGAACCGAGCTCGTCCCCCGGCCCAGAAGGCTGGCCTTGATGAATCTCTATCTGCACGGCATCCAGGCTGCGATCTATCTGGGAGACGCGATCTATGAACCAAAAAGGGGGATTGGATATGACTGCGTTATGACCAATCCTCCTTTCGGAACCAAGGGCGCAAATCAAGCGCCTAATCGTGATGATTTTACGGTTGCTACCAGCAATAAACAACTCAACTTCGTCCAGCATGTGATGAGCATTCTGAAACCAGGTGGACGTGCGGCCATCGTGGTGCCAGATAACGTCCTTTTTGTTGATCAGGCCGGTGAAGTGTTCAAGATTCTCACCGAGGATTGCGACCTGCATACCGTCCTGCGCCTCCCAAATGGGACATTCACTCCCTACAGTCCCGGCACCAAGACCAATGTAATTTTTTTTACCAAGGGTTATCAAACAGAGAAGGTTTGGGTCTACGATGCTCGAACCAATGTCCCGCGAATCACCAAAAAGGACCGCCCCCTTACACCGCAGCACTTCGCCGAATTCGAAGCCTGTTTTGGCCTTAATCCTGAAGGCCGTGCCAAACGCGATCCCAAAAAATCAAAAGAGGACCGCTGGCGCTGCTTCAGCATTAACGAAGTGAAAGAACGCGATTTCAAAATCGACAACCTCAAGTGGCTCAAAGATGAATCCCTTGATGATATGGATGAATTGCCCGAGCCAGAAGAATTGGTTGTCGATGCCATAGCGGAACTTGAAAGCGCTGTTATTGAGTTAAATGCTATTGTAACAATGTTGGAAAATAGCAATAGCTTGGAAGCTTCGTCTTTAGAGAATAAGTAGATATAATGGTTGCCAATTCTCACAAAAATAGGTCGATTGTCGATGATATCCCTTCAGATTGGGATCTGCCGGAAGGCTGGGTTGAAACAACCCTCGATCAGCTTCTCTTCACGCTTGAAGCCGGTTCTCGCCCCAAAGGAGGCGTTCGGGAGCTCAAAGAAGGTGTACCCAGTATCGGTGGTGAACATTTGGACAATAATGGAGGCTTTCGGTTTGCGATCATTAAGTTTGTGCCAAAGAACTTTTTCGAAAAAATGAACCGCGGCCGGATTCAAATTGGTGATATCCTGATCGTTAAAGATGGTGCAACCACAGGAAAGGTAGCCCTGGTTCGTGATAACTTTCCTCATAATCCTGCTGTCGTCAATGAACATGTTTTTATCTGCCGACCAGCGCAGGGAGTGTACCCACCCTTTATATTCTATTTTTTATTTTCCAGAGCGGGACAAGATCGCATTCTTGAAAACTTCCGCGGTTCTGCTCAGGGGGGAGTTAATCAGAGCTTCGCTCCCGGGACAACCATTCCCCTTGCTCCATTGGCTGAACAAAAACGAATCGTGGTAAAAGTGGAAGAACTGCTCGCGCAAGTCAATGCGGCGCGTGAGCACCTGGCCAAAGTTCAAGCCATCCTCAAACGCTTCCGCCATTCCGTCCTCTCCGCCGCCTGCTCCGGCCGCCTAACCGCCGAATGGCGAGACGCGCAGGCGGATCTTGAACCGGCAGAAAAGCTTGTTGAACGTATATTGTGGAAGCGCCAACAAAAATATATGGCCGATTGCAAAAAGGCTAAAGAGGAGGGCAAGCACTCGCCAAAGAAACCTGAAAATATTGATTCACGAAAGGTTGAAACTATCGAGTTGCCCGAAATTCCCAATGAATGGACTTGGATTTATCTGCCTTATCTGGGTGAAATGAGTCGGGGCAAGTCGAAGCATCGTCCTCGGAATGCGGCTCATCTTTATGGAGGACCTTACCCCTTTATTCAGACAGGCGATATTGCCCAATCCGCAGGACGTATTACGTCACACCAGCAGACGTATAACGAAACCGGCCTTGCCCAAAGCCATCTTTGGCCTGCTGGCACGGTATCTATTACAATTGCAGCAAATATTGCGGCCTCTGCCATATTAACTTACCCAGCCTGTTTCCCCGACAGCGTTGTTGGCTTAATCCTGGATCAAGATCTATGTTTTGCCGAATATGCAGAATTTTTCATAAGGACGGCGCGTGCTAATCTTGATCAATATGCGCCTGCCACGGCGCAGAAAAATATTAATATCGGAATCCTTAATGATTTGGCAGTACCATTGCCGCCTTATGCTGAGCAAAAAGAGATTGTCCGACGTGTCGAGGCTTTATTCAAGCTCGCCGGCATGATTGATAATCGAGTAAAGGATGCGACCTTGCGGGCTGAAAAAATGATACAGGCAATTTTAGCCAAGGCCTTCCGTGGTGAACTGGTTCCCACAGAGGCTGAACTGGCCCGCCGCGAAGGCCGCCCCTACGAACCTGCTTCGGCCCTTTTGGCCAGGATTAAAGGCGAGCATAAAGCAAAAGAGGATTGGGGAAAACGGAAAGCCAACATCTTCCAAAAAGAGATAAAACATTGAATTTTTGGTAGAGCTTCCGAGACAAACGTTTCTTTTTTATTTTTCGAGGAGTTACGATACGGCATTAAAATATTCACAAATTTAAAAATTTTAAAAAAATTCAAGTTTCAATGTCCTCTGAAAAAAAATGACTAAGATATTTCATCCGGAATATGCCGAAATGAAAAGAATCTTGACAAAATATGGGATTCAATGTCTTTATCACTTTACAGCTGTCGATAACCTAGCTGTAATTTCTGAGTGCGGTGGCTTACTGAGCAAACAAAAATTGGAAAAAGCAAGGCTCCTCGATAAAATCATTACTGGTGGGAATGAATTATCTCTTGGGTTGGATAAAACCCATGGCAATTGGGATAAGGTTCATTTATATTTTTGTCCCAATACCCCCATGGCATATAGAATTCAGCAATATCCAGAGGGCAGAAATCCTCAAGGGGCGCATATTTGTTATCTCCTGATAGATCCCATCGTTGCAACTTGGGAGGGAGTCTTTTTTACCGACACCAATGCCACCCAAACAATAGATGGACATCAGAGAAAACAGGGCTTAGAAGGTTTGAGGTTGATTGATTTTGATACAATAAGAGCCCACTTAGCCAAGAGATGGGTAGAGCCGAAACAGAAATGGCACCGGAATGTTCAAGCTGAATGTCTGGTCCCTGATGGGATACCCATTGAACACATAAAGGAAATTACATTCATAAGCCAGGCAAGTCAAAAGGAGGGGATAAGACTTTGGAGAAAACGCGGACATCCAACCTTCAATATTGATAAGAACCTTTTTAGTTCAGGCTTTCCTTTAGTTGATGATTTCAAATTAACCCCAGAAGAAATTACAAAAGAAAAGGTTAATGCGACCACTTTCCAAGATAAAACAATCTTCTCGAAAAAAAGCGATAATAAAATCACCATCCTATTAAAAATTTATGTTACGGCATGCGCGAGAGCCAAATTTATTTGGCGAAATAATATTGGCAATCCGATATTGCAGGAAAACACAGAATTTGAACGAGAAAGCAGATATTGGCATTGGTCTAGCCTAGATATCGAAAAGTTGGATATAGGGTCTTTTTCCGTTCAGTATTATCTTAATGATACTCGCTGGGTTGAAACATCCTTTCAAATAAAGGAATAATATTATGGAAACGCATAAACCCCTATTTGGAACGGAAATTTTAGAGAAATTTAAAGGCGCCCTTATTTTTAGTGCGGCGGGAGACGCTTTGGGCTGGCCGACCGAATTTGGTAGATATCCAAGAGAGGTCGAAAAGCGGTTCGGAAAAAAGCATCTTGAAGGTTATATACCCTGGCAAAAAATGGTAGGGGGTAGATTTTGGGGATATAAGGAGGTTATTAAAGAAGGTGAATATTCGGATGACACGCAGCTAACCCTTGCCGTTTATAGATGTATGGATGAAAATGGGGATTTTAATCCGGATAAATTTGCATATTTTGAGTTACCACTTTGGCTCCATTATGAGCGTGGAGGTGGTAGGACAATTAAAATAGCCGCCAGAAAGTTGAACCAGACCGGAAAGGAATGGATAAATAATTTCTATATGACAAAAGATTTATCGTATAGAAATGCTGGTGCTAATGGCGCCGCGATGAGAACGCTTCCCCTTGCTCTTGTTAATATCAACAACGAAAAGAGGCTTTATCGCGATGTATTTATAAATTCTATTATCACACACGGACACCCTCGGGGGATTCTGGGAAGCATAATTTATGCATCAGCGGCCAATTTCTTAATAAAGGAAAAGAGCTTTTCAAGAAAAATATTCCTTTCCTTTTTGCATGACGTAGTAAGGAGCTTCTCCGAATCTTTTAAAGGGGATGATTTTATTCAAAAATGGGTTCAGGAATGGGATAGAAAACCTTTAAATGGCATACGTTTCAAAGAAGTCTTCGAGAAGACACGGAATGAATCTATCCATTATCTAGGGGCAATAGAAGAAAAAATCATCTTTGATGATAGCGCCTTTTACAATCTAACCAAAGCATTCAATGAAGGCCATAAGGGGTCCGGCATTACTACAATTCTAGTGGCCATATTTCTTTTCCTAAAATATTTTGATGATCCTAAAAAAGGAATTATCAAAGCGGTGAATATGCTAGGAAGTGACACAGACACGATAGCAGCATTTCTTGGTGGGCTTTTCGGATCATATTATGGCCTTCGGATAATCCCTTCAAGTTTTCTCGAAAAACTCCAAGACAAAGACTATATTTTGAAAATTGCAACTCATATTTTTGAAATAAGCACGGGTGAAGAAAGACTAACGTATGCGTCAATTAAAGCTTTTGATCGATACGATGCTTATTTAAGAATAATGGCTTGGGAGATTGGTCTGCACGAAATGTTCTGGGATGCATTAAAGGAAGATGATGCAATTATTCATCCTGCCCTGGGACGAGGAATAATTAGGGGGAAAAGGGTGGAGTCATTATTGCGTGGAGATTACCAGATTAAACTCATAGAGATAAGATTTGATTGTGGTCAAACATGCGTATTCCATTCTAGAATTTCTGCTGATGGAGAATTATCTGGAAGCTTGGGGAAAGATACGAAGAAGGCACTTGATTCACTTGAAAAAGAGATGGTCATTACTGCCCAATTACCTGTTTTGTTATCAAAATTTGATGAAATAACCGGGAAATATGAGATTTCTTTAGATCGGAGAAAGGAAATCCAAAATTTTCTAGAAGAAGAAAAATATTTGTATCCTATATTGGAAGAGGCAAAGGATAGAATTATTTCGGTCTTCGGGGAGAATGTGAAAATTTTCCTGGATCTTTACCATGATACAGAAGAAAACTGGGATGAATTGTTTATTATTATTAAATCGTCATACAGTGCGGAGGAAGCGGTTAAACTGGAAAATAGGCTTGCGGAAGAGTGGTTCCTTGGGCGAATGAAGGAAACGAGAGGGAAATTGAATATAACAGAGGAGCCATTATGAGCTTCAATTGGCATGATTATGTTTTGCTCGCGGAGGAACTCCTAAATTCAAAAGAAGAATCCTATTTGAGATCTTCCATAAGTAGATCTTATTTCGGCGCATTTTGCGTGGCTAGGAATAAGAAAGGGTATCAAGATTATAGCGGAAAAAGCAGGGAAAATATCCATTGGAAAGTCATAAATGCATATAGGGATTCAAAGACTCTGCAAGAACAAAACATAGGGAGAATTCTTGACAAACTCAGAAGAGCGAGAAATGAAGCAGACTATGATGAGAAAAGAATAATTAAGAGGGAGCTTGCAGAGAGAATGGTGATATTGGCAAAGAACATCTTGATGAATATGGAACTTCCATAGGCATTGGGATTGCATTTTGATGGGTCTAAGGAAAATAAAAACAATCAACAAACGAAGGGCGTACTGGTGAGGAACCCAAGGAAAGAAAGGAGAACCGTTGATGTTAAAACGGATTCGTGTTCAGGGTTTCAAGTCACTTGCTGATATTGTAGTTGAATTCCCCGCCTTTACAGTCCTTTTCGGGCCAAACGCCTCCGGCAAATCGAACCTTTTGGATGCATTGCTCATTTTATCGCGCATCGCTACCGAGCGTACGCTGGCGGATTCCCTCTCCGGTCCAGTCAGGGGATATCCGGCTGAACTATTTCGATTCCCTCTAGGCGGGCCTGGCAAACGCATTGCGGGCTTTGCTAAAGGAAGAATTGGAACGCGGCCCCGATTTCCTGCGCCTTGCCAACGCCTTGTCGGCGTTGTATCCTAAGGACAGCGAGGAAAAGCGTCTCCTCGATGCTATGCTTTTGGCCATGCCAAGATAAATAAATTAGGAGTAGGGCCATGATGAAGAGGATGTGATGAGACTGTACCTGGATACCTCCGTAATTGGTGAGATGTCGGACGAGGAAATGCCAGAGAGGATAAGAATTACCCGCGCCCTTTTAGACTCTATTGTGGAGGGCAAACACACCGGGATTATTTCAAACATAGTCCTCGAAGAAATAGACCGATGCCATGAAGAATTGAAGAAGAAGTTGGTTAGCGAGATTCAAGCAGTTCCGGTGCTGGTAATCTCTGAAAATGAATATTCCGCCGATCTCTTGGAAACGTATGAAAGGGAGGGTTTTATTCGCAAAGGTGCAAGGCTGGATTTGCGACATCTTGCAGTCGATACAGTTAGCGGTGTGGATGCTGTTGTTTCCTGGAATTTCCGGGATATCGTGAACATCAGGACGAGGCGTGCGGTTCATGCCGTGAATCTTCGACTCGGATACCCCCTGATAGAGATCGTTTCGCCAGAGGAGGTCATCGAATATGAAGAATAAAAAAGAATGGGAAACAAAATCCTTGGAATGGATTCATAAGGTGCGGGAAGAAATCGATGAAGAAATTAGGGATAAAGGCATGACTCCCGCTCAGTGGATAAAAAGCCGAAAAAGGCTCGATGTGAATATGCTATGCAAGAAGCTTGGCTTAATGAATGTCACCATTATCGAAGAGAGTAAACCTGGGTTTTATGGCGCTGCGCCAAAGCAGGCGGGCAACCAGGAATAACGAGATAAATCGGATCCATACAAACCATCCTGAACCAAAACCAGAGGAAGTTCGCCCTCCTGCACCTGGGTACCCGGGATGTTCGTGCAGGACGTGAAATGAATTCTGGAAGCAATTTCTGCACGAACGTTCCCTCTCGCTCAGCGCTTGTCTGGGAGAAATAACATGCAGTATGAAGTGACACTCAAGATAGCGATCTACATCAACGTCCCGCAACACCTGGTTTTTATATGATAATGCGGGACGAGATCCGATATTGCTGGAGAAGGGGACAAAAGCATGAAATCTTCACAGGAACGGTTTGAAGAATACGCGGCGGGCATTGACAAGGCGCTTCGCCGGGCGGCTAAGCGGGCGGCTTAAACTGCTGCGGCAACCGGTACACGTCTAATTATCTACGATAAGGACCGGATCAAATGACTGCGTCCTCTTGAGGTCAGGGATTTACCGAGGGCGGGTAAAAATTTGGAGCCATCACGGGCCAGGCAAAAACAAGTTGTAATTGCGGAAAATCGTACAAAATATGGATCCAGATAAGGGAAGGCGTGACAACTTTGAAGAGGAGAAGGGTCAGGTTGCCTGATACATATTAGGTGGGTAGTCAGGGATAAAGATTTTATCAGGAGACTTAAAAAAGATGAAGGGGGAAGGAAATTTTTAATGCGATTGAGTTTGCGGCCAGAGCCTGGACGGAAGAGCTACCACAGACAATCTTTGCCAAAACCTTCCGCGGCGACCTGATTCCTACTGAAGCCGAACTGGTCCGCCGCGCAGGCCGCTCTTATGAACCCGCCTCCGAACTTCTGGCTCGTATTAAAAAAGAATTAGGCAATGAAGTTAAATTGAAACCCAACCAGCGGGATCGAAGGTAGGCGGGCCATCTTCGGCGGAAGCCCCGCCCTTACCAATGAAAGAAGTACCGCCTTGTGCTCACGGGAGATTCCCCCTCCCGTCCGGGCCGGGTCCTGACCATCATTCTGAAAGCATAAACGAAAATCAAAAGTGATGACCTCGTTAAAAGTCGCGAAAGGGTCATTGCGAGCGCCAGCGAAGCAATCTCGTTTTTATAAGTGCCCGAAAATATAAGATTGCTTCGTCGTCCCGCAAATGCGGAATTCCTCGCAATGACAAGAACAGGACTTTTTACGAGATCAGCAATCTTGATGATCTCGTAAAAAATCTCTTAGATCGTCACCCCGGCGAAAGCCGGGGTCCAGAACATCTTGAAATAACTGGATTCCGGCTTTCGCCAGAATGACGGAAAACCGCATTTGCAGACTTTTTACGAAACCATCAATCTTATGAATCGGACACTTTTTTATCGCAGAAATTTAAATAACTCCTCCAGAGGCAAGGTATTGATCACATCTTTGGCCTCTACCCATCCGCGGCGGGCAGTAAAAACGCCGAATTTCATTAGTTCCAGTTGAGCGGCGCTGTGGGCATCCGTGGAAATCACCAATTTGGCCCCCAATTCTTTGGCCATACGGGCATCCACATCCCGCAGGTCGAGCCGGTCCGGATAGGCATTTATTTCCAGGATTACTCCATAATCGATGGCGGCCTGGATGACTTCCTTCAAGTTCACCTTGTAAGCTTCCCGCTCCAGGATCAATCGTCCGGTAGGGTGGGCAAGGATGTTTACGTTGGGGTTTTTCAGGGCCTTAATGATCCGCCGGGTCATTTCTCCTTCTTCCATGTTAAAGCGGGAATGAACAGCAGCGAGGACCACCTGGCATTCTTTGAGGATGTCGTCTTTTAAGTCCAGACTCCCATCGGGCAGGATATCCACTTCCACTCCTTTGAGGATGTAGATGCCGGGAGATTGGGCATTGACTTTATCAATGGCTTTGAGATGCCGGGCCAGCTCTTTTTCATCCAGTCCCCCGGCCACGCGAACAGCTTTGGAATGATCGGTAATGGCGATGTAAAAATAACCCATTTCCTTAGCCCTCTGAGCCATCTCCGCAATAGAGTTCTTTCCGTCCGAGGCAGTAGTATGCATCTGCAAATCGCCCCGAATGTCCGCCAGATCGATCAACCTCGGCAGCATGTCTTTCCCGGCGGCCTGGATTTCTCCCCGATCTTCCCGGAGTTCTGGCGGAATGAAGGGAAGGCCTACGGCTTTAAATACTTCCTCCTCCGTGGCGCCGCTTAAGCGCTTTTCATCTTTGGAGCGAAATACTCCGTATTCATTGATTTTTAGTCCTGATTCTTTCGCCCGCTCACGGATGGCCACATTGTGAGCTTTCGACCCCGTAAAATAATGCAAGGCCGCCCCATAGCTTTCCTCTTCAAGAACTCGCACATCCACCTGCAAGCCGCACTGCAAACGAACACTGGACTTGGTCTCGCCTTGGGATAGGACTTCGGCAACATCTCCGTATTCCGTGAAGCGGTCCATCACTTTACAAGCTTTGCCGCAGATGGCCAAAATGTCCAGGTCTCCGATTGTTTCCTTCCGCCGGCGGAAACTGCCTGCTGGGTCCAACCGCTTCACCCCTGGAACCTCCTTCAGGTATTCCAGAAGAGCCTGAGCATAGATGAATCCAACCGAGAGTTTGAAGCGGCCTATGCCGGCACGGTATTTTTCAATCGATGTTAATATTTTTGCTTCCGTCTTCAAGCCCATTCCGGCCAGGTTGCGCAAACGGCCGGCCAGCGCCGCCTTTTCCAAACGGTCCAGCGAGTCCACGCTTAATTGGTCATAGAGTATTTTGACTTTTTTAGGGCCCAGACCTTCTAACTTCAGGAGCTCAGTCACACCCGCAGGAACCTGGGCGCGGAGTTCTTCCAGCAAATGACATCGTCCCGTAGATATGATTTCCTCGATCTTCTCGCGGATGGACTTGCCGATTCCCGGAATCTCCTCAAGGTTCTTGCCAGCCTTGACCATAGACTGGAGGTTTTGGCCGAGGTCTTCAATGGTCCGGGCCGCGCTGCGATATGAGCGTACCCGGAACGGATTTTCTCCCTGAATGTCCAGGATGTCGGCAATTTCCGTGAAAACATCCGCGATGCCTTTGTTTTCCATGTCTGACCTCATTAGCAAAAGTAGGGAGGAGGGTTGAAAGGAGGCTGTTGCCGGTTGCTTTAGCCCGAAAAATACTTCTTATGAAGGTTATTCTGTGGTGAAGAAAAAGTGGCCGGCTGTTTCCGCATAGGCCAAGCTCAGATTAATTCTGCCCGTTCCAGTCCCTGAAAAACTTTATCAACAAAAATCTTACAGGGTGAATCCCCGCTCGGGAAACACCGATATTTTTCTTCTTCGCGTTCCCTCCAGATGCAGCCCTTACAATCTCTATGGGTAAGAGCGCTCATCAACCAGACTATCTCATCTTCAGTCAGTTTATTCATTTGATTAGCTTTATCCTCATTTGATTATTAGGCATTCGGGGTAGATTATTCTTCTTTGAGAAAAAAGTCAAGTCTTTTTGCCTTGTTCTATACGAATCAAAAATTGGTGAACTCGTAAAAAGTCCGAAAGCCCCTTTCCCCGTCATTCCGGCCCCGATTTTCATCGGGATAAACTCCAGCCGGAATCCAGTTATTTCAAGGACTTATCAAACCTCTGGACTCCGGTTTTCACCGGAGTGACGACTTTTTACGAGGCCATCGAAAATTGCCTTGACAATTTTTTTTATTATATTAACTTAATCATTAATTTCCCATGGGTGGCATAAAGGAATTATTCAACAGGAAATTTCCAGGACTTAACGGACGAGGAGGTGAAACATTTAATTTGTAGAGGAGGGGGTGGGAACTTTCGGATAGCTTTTATCACGGGTGTCCAATTAATAATCGAATAAAGTCAATTGGTTGTCTGGCATGGTGATCAGTTTTGTGCATTTTGGTGGTACGAGTGCCGATAAAATGGGCTTTTTCTCGAAAAGTGAGACACTCAAAAT
>Ga0194112_10000039_pt1 | contig 169723 bp, 165 predicted proteins | sample TA2MahC400mmetaG_FD_146191 | JGI IMG/M metagenome (GOLD analysis project Ga0194112, IMG submission 146191) | Freshwater microbial communities from Lake Tanganyika, Tanzania - TA2015016 Mahale Deep Cast 400m | ecosystem: Environmental > Aquatic > Freshwater > Lake | place: Tanzania: Lake... | reverse complement strand
TGGCCATCGCCGACGGCCGGACCGTAAGACATCTAGCCTACAACCTGCCCGAGCGGGCCGTCAACCTCCATGTTCCGCGCGCAGCAGACCCACGCGCGGGCGACGGCTCATCTCGGCGCGGCCAGGCTGCGCCTGTACTCCTCCAGTCTCGTCCGCGCAGCGGCGTCCTCGGGTCGCTTCTCCAGGATGGTCTCGCAGACCTCCACTGCGCGCTGAGGCAGGCCCTGCCGCGCGTAGATCTCCGCGAGGGTGAGCGTGGCGATGCCGGAGAACTCGGCGCCACGCTCCCCGAATGCTGTGTCGGGGCGGGAGCAGAAGAGCTCGCTCAGGTGAGCCAGCTCTTCAGAGAGACTACCGGGGGTTTCGGGTCTTGCGGCGGCGGCGTGGGCTTCCTGCGAGGGCTCGGCGGCACGGCGGCCCAGGAGCCCCAGGGCGATCCTGGCCTCGCTGCTCCCGGGATCCAGACGGAGCACTTCCTCGTAGGCCTCGCGGGCCTCCCTCGCGCGGGAGGACTCCTCCAGCGCGCGCGCGAGCGCGACACGTATCGCCACGTGCCCGGGGAACGCCACCGCGCCCTCCCTGGCAATGCGGACAGCGTCCTCGAGCCTCCCCCGCGTCCTGAGGGCCTCTGCGAGAGAAGCGTAGGCGCGGGAGCCGCGGCCCTCGCGGACCTCCCGTTCCAGCATGACGATCGCCGCATCGAGGGCTGATCTCTCAGGAGCCAAGGCGAACGCTCCGCGCTGGAACACCATGCAGCCAGAGCCCCCGGAGCCCGATCCCATGACCGAGGGTGGCCCCGAGCGGCCGGAAAGGTAACAGAGGGCGCGCAGGCTGTCAAGGCCCTGGCCCCCGGTCAAGGGGCGGTCTCAGCCGTCCGAGTGACCCCGGGCGACCTCAGGGCGCCCCGTCGTCGGGTCGCCGTGGCGCTCCGGGGCTCCGCCGCCCCGTCGCCGACGCGCCTCCTCACTCCGCCGCCCCGCCCGCCGCGAAGGTGTGCGCAAGCGCATCCAGGTTCCGCATGAGCGGGACCTTGTCCATCCCGGGCGCGAAGAGGCTCTCGTCCACGATGTACACGCGCCCCTGGTCCGGCACGGCGAAGCAGTGGAGTCGGAACGGCCCTCCCCCGAGCAGCGCCTCGTTCGCCCACCATCCCGAGATGCGAATCGCGGGCCGGCCGGCGAAGGCGACCGCCGCGACCTCGTAGGGTCGCCGCCGCTCGATCTCGTCGCCGTCGTAGTACCGCTTCGTGAGGTCCTGCCTCATGGTGACGGCGAACTGCTCGGAGACGACGTCCTGGTCGCCGTCACGCCACCAGACGAAGAGGTTCCTGTCAGGCTGAGTGCGGCGCAGGAAGACGAACCCCTCGTCGGCGGCGCTCGTAATGAGGTCGTAGCCCGTCGGAGGCGTGACCGACCATCCGTAGCGCCGCTCGATCTCCCGTGCCGCCGCCGCGGCTGCCCTGTCGCTCGCGAGCGTGCGGGCGAGGCGGCGCGCCGCCGCGGCATCCAGCGCATCGAGGATCTCGCGGCGGTGCGCCGTCATGTGCGCAAGGAGCTCCTGCTCGTCCCTTCCGAACAGGAGGCCGACGATCTGACCGTCCGCCCAGACGTCCTCCTCGATGCGGAAGCGTGCCGGAGCGCCCTCGTCCAGTTTGCCGATTCTCTTCCTCGCCAGATCGGGCACGCTGCCGGCGCCCCACACGCCGAGCAGCACCACGTGCCTCCGGTGGAGCAGGTCCCGCGCTCCTGACACGGTGGCCACCGTCGGCTTGAAGGCCGGCTCGCCGAGGAGCCAGGACACCTTCGTCTGCACGAGCGCCGTCAGGCTGTCCAGCGCCGCCGGCGTGACCTCGGGGTCTGCGACGATCACGAGGTCGTCGCTCTCCCCCGCCGCGACGACGGCGCGCCTGGAGCACGACGGCAGCAGGCAGACCGCGCACGCGAGCGCCGCGCCGAAGGACAGAGCACGTCTCTTCATGGCTTCACCTCGATCCCGATGTCGCCCCACTTCAGCGTGGACGCGCCGGCCGGAGGCTCCAGAGCGTGAGCGCGGCGGTCCACGAAGCTCTCCCGCGTCACGCGGGCGCAGTGCAGCACGATCTCGCTCGAGCGGCGCGCGTCGCGGTGGACGATGGTCACGGTCTCGGGCGCGGCCGAGCCGGCGGCGTCCCGGAGACCGTACGACACCGAGACCCTTCGGGACTTGCCGTCCTCGAGCGCGATCCGCGTGACGCGCAGCGACGTCGAGTCGAAGGCCGCGGAGACCGTTCTGCCGTACAGGTCGCCGCTCACGACGAGGCAGCCATCGGCGCGCGTCAGTCGGGCGCGCCTCAGCGCCGCGAGGAACCGGATGTCCGGCTGCCCCACGACGAAGCCCCCGGGATCGATGCGCTCGATGCCGGGGAACGCGTCGCGCAGGGCCTCGTCCAGCCACCGCCCGTCGCCGGGCAGCGCGACCGTCAGGCGGTCGCCGGACAGGAGCGCGGAGATCCCCTGCGGCGCGGGCATCGTTGCCAAGAGCGGCCGGGCGTCGGCTCTGAGCCACGCCGGCGGGTCGTAGAGCAGAGCGAACGAGAACTCCCTGGCTTCGTCCGCGCCGGCGAGCCGGCCCGTGCCGACGATGCGCACCGGCCCGTGGTCCGCGCGCCCCATGGCCTGCTCGATCAGCCGCTCGATGTCGCTGCGGCCGACTGGCTCACCGGGCCGCGGCGGCCCTCCGCACCCCGCTGCCGCGAGGAGCGCCAGCGCGACAGCCACGCACGCGGCCGCCCTCGCTCTCATGGTCGCGGGTCTCCCGTCTCGTCCCCGGCCTCGAGGCGCCGAAGCGCGCTCTCCCGGTCCGGCTCGAGTTCGAGCGCGCGGCGCCACGCGGCCCTCGCCTCTTCGACCAATCCGAGGGCCATGAGCGTGTCCCCCAGGTGCTCCTCGGTGTCCGCGCTCGGCTCGTCGAGCGTCGCCGCAAGCTCGAGCTCGCCACGGGCTTCTTCGAAGCGTCCCAGCCGGTAGTAGACCCAGCCGAGCGTGTCCCTCACCTCGGACGCCGTCGGGGCCAGGCGCGCCGCCCGCTCGGCGTACTCGAGCGCCCTGTCCAGTTCCCTGTCCTCCTCCGCCAGCACGTACGCCACGAAGTTGAGCGCCACGACCTCGTCGGGGTCCCTCTCGAGGAGCCGCTCATAGGTGTCGAAGGCGCCCTCGACATCTCCCGCGCTGAACTGCGCGGCCCCGAGCGCGGCGAGGAGCTCTCCCGACTCGCCCCGCTCAGCGAGAGCCTCCCTCACGTGCCTCACGGCGCGTTCCGGCGCCCCCATGTCGGCGTACGCTCTGGCGAGCGTGGCGTGCTCCCTGTCGCCGGCCGAGGCGCGAGCGACGGCCCGTTCCATGCGGCGTGCTCCCTCCTCGGGTCGCCCGAGCGCGACGAGCACCTCGCCGAGCGTGACGGTCACGGCTCGGTTCTCCGGGTCGAGGCGCTCGGCTCGCAGGAGCTCGGCCGCGGCCGCCTCGTGGTCCCCGCTCCGAAGCAGGACGCGGGCGTGAAGGAAGGCCAGAACCGGGGACAGCGAGTCCGCCCGGCAGCGCTCGCGGCAGAGGCTCACCGCCTCCGCGGGCCTGTCGAGCGCGATGAGGCTCTCGCACAGCAGGATGAGAAACTCGAGCGGCGCGTACGGGGACCTCCCGGTGTCGGACACGACCTCCTCGAGCTCAGCGTACCGTCCCGTCGAGAGAAGAACGTCCGCGTGTGTCCCCAGCGCCTCCGCGTCGCGCGGGCAGCGGGCGCGCACTCTGAGAACGGTGGCTTCCGCCTCGTCCACGCGCCCGAGCCGAGCCTGCACTCTGGCAATGGCGGTTCCCATGCCGCAGTGCCCCGGGTCATGTGACTGGGCCAGCAGATACTGCGTGAGCGCGGCATCGTACGCGCCCTGGACCTCCAGAAGCCGCGCGACGCTGTATCTCAGGAATGCCTCAGCCCTGGGATGCCGATCGCTCTGGCCCGGAGCGGGCCGGGGCGACGCAAGGCTGATGGTGATGATCGCTGCGACTGCGATGGCCGTTCGTCTCAACGCTCCTCCGTGCGCTCTCCCGCGGTGATCTGCAGGGCAGTCTACCACCTGCCCTGCGAGCGGACAACCATTGCCCTCGCTGCCGGCGCGTGCTATGTTGAACAGGGCGATCCGTCGGGCGTCTGGCTCGGCATCGCGCGGCGCGCAGGTGGCGGTCCGTGAGTCCGGAGGGGGTGGTCACGATGAGGCTTGTCATCTGGATTCTGTGCGGCGCAGGGATCCTGATCGTGCTCGCGACGTCGGGCTGCTACACGGTGCTCAGCCATCCTCGGCAGACCGACGTCGTCGCGTCCGGGGGCTCGCACTACCGGTCGTGCGCGGACTGCCACGCCGACGCCGCGTACTACCATCCGTACTACCACTACGGACGATCGCACAGGCGCTGGAACGACTACTACGGCTACCCGTGGTGGTACTACGGCAGCTGGTGGTGGCAGCCGGGCGGCGGCGAACCGCGCGTGCCGGTCGAGACGGGGTCGCGGCACCTCTGGGGGAGCGGCGGCAGCGCGGGAAGCAAGGGCTGGAGCTTCGTTCTTCCTCCGACGCCTCCGCAGCAGGAGCCGCAGCGGCAGGACCCGGGCGCGGCCGCGCAGCAGGCCGACGACGGCAAGGACGAGAAGGAGACGGAGGAGCGACATCTCTGGACTCCCAAGAAGAAGGGGTTCTAGGGCGTCCCGCGGAGGGCTTGTGATGGCTACGGAACTGCGGTCCTCGGTTCACCTTCTTGCGGTCGCAACGCTCGTGGCCGCGCTGAGCTTCCCGGCGTCCGCGTACGACGGGTTCGTCGCGCCGATCGAGGAGATCCCGGTCACGGCCCCATGGCTTGCCGGGGCTCGGTCCATCGGCATGGGCGGCGCAGGAGTCGCGGCGGCGGAGGACGCCTCGGCCATCGACATCAACCCGGCGGCTCTGGCGAGAATGCGTCGCATCGAGATCTCGGGCGGGCTGTCGAAGGCTGCGGGCGAGATCTCGGGGACGGCGCTCGGCGGGGACTTCTCGACCGACCCGCTCTCGAGGACCCGCCTGTCCTCCGTGCGGTTCGCGTACCCGTTCCCGACGTTCCGCGGCAGCCTCGTCGTGGGCATCTCGGGTCAGTGCGTGCTCGGCTTCGAGGACGACTTCGTCGCCTCCTACGAGGACTCCGTGCCCGGCCAGGCCGGCGTGTGGGGACAGGTTGAGGACCTCCTGTCTGAGGGCGGCGTCTACGCCTGGTCGCTCGCAGGCGCGTTCGACGCCTCACCGAGCGTGTCGCTCGGCGCCGCGGTGTCGTATTGGACGGGCGACTACCGGCGGCGGTTCGTGTGGGTCGCTGAGGACATCGGGCATGTATCCCCGCTCGAGAGCTACAGGCGTGAGACCGCGACGGAGACCGACGTGTCGGGGTTCCGCGCCAAGGTGGGCGGTCTGTTCTACCTCGCCGAGGGGCTCTCGGCCGGCGTCGTCATCGAGTCCCCCGTGACGCTGACGTTCGAGGGCATGGAGCGCACGCGGAAGCACTACCGCTTCGACGCGGGCGCGCCGGCCGACTCCGCATCGACCACGTACTTCTCCGACGAACTCACCCTTCCCTTCACGTTCGCCGTCGGCGCGGCCTACAGCCCCCACGACCTCGTGGCGCTCGCGGCGGACGTCGTGTACACGGACTGGTCGGAGATGACCTACGAGGGGTTCCTGTACGTCGGGGACGAGACCGAGCGCGTCAGGGCGTACGAGGCGACCACCGACGTTCGGCTCGGGGCGGAGGTGACCGTGCCGACCTGGCCGCTCCGTCTGCGGGCGGGCTACATGACGCGGCCGATAGCCTACCGCGGGCTCGAGATCGACAGCGATAGGTCCTACTTCACCCTGGGCGCGGGCGTGCTCATCGACACGATCTTCGCGGTCGACATCGCATGGATGAAGGGCGGCTTCAAGCGGTCGGGCGCGGGCTACGGCTACGTCGAGGACGTGAGCGAGAGCGCGTTCCTGCTGGAGGCCGCGTACAGGTTCTAGCGCGTCGAGCCCGCCGCCCGCTGCCGGAGATACTCCTCGAGGACGGCGCGCGACTCGGGCTCGATCTCCGAGAAGAAGCACGCGATCCGATACCCGCCTCGCTCGTCCCCGGCCGGCTGGCAGCGCACGACGACGCCCTCAGCCTTCATGACCTCGTTCCTGACCTGGCCGCGCTTCCCCTTGAGCGGAAGCTCCATCGTGACGGAGAGCTTCGTCAGGGGCGCGACGAACTGCGGGACGAAGCAGTACACTCCCTCCGCGCCGACGTTGATGCTCTCGGTCGTCATCGTGCCGGCCGGCTGGCTCTCTCCGGCCTCGGAGAGCTGAAGGGCCACGCGCGCCTCAACGCGAGTGGACTGCCTGCGTTCGCGCCCTGCCCATGCTGCCCGGTCCTTCTCCGCCATGATGCCTCCGACCCGTTCTACCGCCGGCGCCGCGGCGCCCGCTTGCCCGCCTCGAGCACCGTCCCGGCCGATGTCAGAAAGCGGCGCCCCCCGATGTGGTGGAGCGTGTGCGACCCCGCGGCGAGCCTCAGGTGCTTCCCGAACGCCGCGCGGTCGGCGCTTGCGGCGACGACGCGGCCCACGAACACGGTGTGGTCTCCGGCCGTGACGCGCTTCTCGACGCGGCACTCGAGGTGCCCGAAGCACTCCGCGATGAGCGGCGCCCCGACCGACTGCGCGCGCGCCGCGGTGAGCCGGGCCGCCTCGAACTTGTCGGTGTCGCGGCCCGAGAGACTGCCGCAGAGCCAGACCGCCGCGAGCAGCCCGGACGACGGAACATTGACCACGAACTCGCCCGAGCGCCTGATGAGCCCGTGGGAGAAGCGCCTCGGGGAGATCGCCACCGCGACCATGGGCGGCTCACCGCTCACGGGCGCGACCCACGCGACCGTGATGATGTCCGTACGCCGTCCGTCCCGGGCCGTCACGAGCACGACGGGCCCGTGATGGATGAGCCCGAGGGCCGCGCGCGCGTCGAGAGCGGGCTTCCGCATGGACGCTCCCCCGCGCTAGCGGACCTTCTTCTTGTGCCGGTCCTTGCGGCGGCGCTTCTTGAGCTTGTGCTTCGCCATCTTCTTGCGGCGCTTCTTCTTCAGATTGGGCATGCGTCCTCCCTAGGCGTGCTGATCCGGTCGCGGACCGCCGGAGTCCGACGAGGGTGTCGGAACGCCGGCCCGGCCGACCTGGTCCTTCAGGAACCTGCTCGGCTTGAAGACGGGCACCGCCTTCTCCGGGACCACCACCTTCTGCGAGCGGTCGCGCGGGTTGTACTTCATGCTCGCCTTCCTCTTCCTGACCTTGAACGTCCCGAACTCGCGGATCTCGATGTGCTCGTGTTCCGCGAGGCAGTTCTTGATGGCCTCGAGGAGCTTCTCGACGACCTCCGCGACATCTCGCTTCGTCAGTCCGGTCTGGGCGGCGACACGGTCCACCAGGTCGGCTTTTGTCATCGTCTTCCACCTCCGCCGGCAGCGACAGCAACGTCGCGCGGTCACGACCTTCGGTCGTTGCCGCGCGACGCGGCGCCCAGGTCCGGGCGGGACGTGCAGCTGCCGGGACGCAGGCGCCTCGCTTGAGCGAGCACGCACATCCTATCAGCGGCCCCGGGTCGTGTCAAACCCTTTCCCTGTTGTCACTTGGCCGGCTTGTAGAGGTACTGGGCGCCGTAGCTCGACGCCGACGGCTGGAGCGCCCGCGACAGGCTGCCGGAGAGAAGATCGCGAAGCGCGAGGCGCATCGGCCTGGCGGGCTCCTGGACCTTCGGCCTGCCCTTGATGCCGCCCAGCCGCCCGGCGACGGCGATGGCGTCGCGGAGGCTGCCGAGACGGTCGACGAGCCCGGCCTCGAGCGCCTGGCGGCCCGAGAGGATGCGGCCGTCGGCGATCCTGAGCACGTCGTCCGCCGTCATGCCACGCTCCAGCGCGACCGCATCGACGAACTGCGCATGGATGTCGTCGATGGTCAGTTGCAGGAGCTCCCGCTCCCTCTCCGTCAGCTGGCGCGAGAGGGAGCCTATGTCCTTGAACTCGCCGCTCTTGACGGTGTCGAACCCGATCCCGATCTTGCCGAAGAGCTCCTCGAAGTGCGCGAACTCCATGATGACGCCGATGCTGCCCGTAATGGTGCCGGCGTTCGCGATGATGCTGTCGGCGGCGCAGGCGACGTAGTAGCCGCCCGAGGCGGCGACGGAGCCCATCGAGACCACGACCGGCGTGCCGCCGTCCCGGAGCCTCACGACCTCGTCGTAGATCTCCTGCGAGGCCGCCACGCCCCCGCCGGGGCTGTCCACTCGGAGCACCACCGCCCGGATCCCGGCATCCTCCCCCATGGTCCTGAGGTCGCTGACGATGTCGCGCGAATCGGCGAGGATCCCCTCGATGCGCACGAGCCCCACGCGCTCGCCGTACGCGGGAAACGACAGCCGCTGGCCGAGGACCGCCTCGATCGTCACGATCGTCACGAGGAAGATCACGATCAGCGTCACGGCGCCGATCAGCCAGCCCCAGATGCAGCCTCTTCGCACCATGCGTTCACGCTCCCCGCCTCCGCTCCGGGTCGGCCCGGCCCGGAGGCCTTATGGTCGTCCGAGCGACTCCGTCACGCGCCGCACGACCTCATCCACGATCCCACCGTCGGTGCTCTTCGCGGGCGCGGCGGCGGTCGTCCCGCAGCCGCCGCACGAGGCGCACGGCGCGGACGTCGTCGTGCCGAGCTTCTCGCGCAGCTTGAGGAGCTTCCGGACCTCCTCGTTCGAGAGCGGCGGCGCCCCGCCCATCAGCTTCGCGACGAGCGTGATGTCCGCCACGTGCTCCACGGTCTCCATCCGCCAGTACGCCTCGAAGATGCCGGCTCCGAGCGTGAGCACGCCGTGGCGCCTGAGGATCATCGCGTTGTAGCCGCCGATGAAGAGCTCGATCGAACGGGCGACCTCCTCAGTGGAGGGCGTCGCGTAGGGCGCCGTGGGCACGTCTCCCAGCGACAGCACGACCTCCGGCAGGATGCACTGCGCCAGCGGCACGCCGGCGGCCGAGAAGCCCGTGGCCTTGGGGGGGTGAGCGTGGACCACGGCGCTCACATCGGGGCGTCGGTCGTAGGCGAACAGGTGCATCCGGATCTCCGACGTCGGCTCCAGACGGCCGCGGAGCTTCCTTCCCTCGGCGTCCACGACGATGAGCGCGTCCGGTTCGAGGAACCCCTTCGACACGCCGGTCGGGGTGATCACGATGCGGCCGTCGCGCAGGCGCACGCTCAGGTTGCCGTCGTTGGCCGCGACGTAGCCCTTCAGCCACAGCCTGCGGCCGACCTCGACGATCTGCCTGCGCGCCTCGAACTCCGTGGTCATCGGCTACCGGCCTCTTCGTCCACGCGATCGACCACTCCCACGATCACCGTCCTGATCGGCGGGTTCTGCAGGCCCATCACGACGGCCGCCGAGCTTCCCTCGTCCACGACCAGGACGAGGTCGCCCACGCCGGCGTCCACCGAGTCCACGGCGAGCACGGACTCGCCGAGCGGCCTGCGGTCGGGGGCGAGCATCTCGACGACGAGGATCTTGCGCCCCGCGAGCGACGCGTGCTTGACCGTGGCGACGACCTCTCCGATCACCTTGCCGAGGAACACGTCGCCCCCTCAGAGCCCGCCGGCCAGCGACACGGCGTCCACGATCCCGACGATGGCCGCGTCCACCGGGCTCGTGCACTCCTCGAGCGCCTTCGCGGCCTCCCGCGCCTTCACGATGAACACGAGCTGGCCGGGGGCCGCGCTCACGGTGTCGACCGCGACGACCGGCATGCCCCGCTCGGCGAGCTCGTGCGTGAGCGGCTGGACGATGAGCATGCGGGCGCCCCTGAGCGTCTCCACCTTCTGCGTCGCCCAGACCGCGCCGATGACCCGCGCCAGGTGCACGTCCTCTCCTCCGCTACAGGACTTTGGCGGCGATGGCGTCGTGAGGCCGCGGGATGACGACGCTTCTCACGAGGTTTCCGCCGGCCCTCGCGACGGCGACCGCCGCGTCCATGGCGGCCTCGACCTCGTGGAGCTCGCCGGTCATCGTGAAGAACGCCTTTCCCCCGAGCCCCTTGGCCAGCCGGATCTCGATGAGCCGCACCGAGGCGGCCTTCGCGGCGGCGTCGGCGCACAGGATCGTCGAGGCGGCCGTGAAGGTCTCGACCACGCCGAGCGACGACAGCGCGCCCACGGCGGTGGCCCCGAGGATGGCCGGGAAGACCTGGGCGTCCACGTTCGGGATGAAGAGGGTATCGACCACGACGTCGCCGCCGGCCTCGACGCCTCGCCGAAGCGACGCCTCCACGGACGCGACGTCGCCGGCCACGAGGACCATGTACTTCCCGGGGCAGATCGGCGTCGCCTCGAGGATCTCGACCGGCGCCCTCTTCGCCATCTCGTCGGCGACGCGCACCCCGATCGCGACGCTGATCGTCTCGACGAGCGCGATGGCCTCGCGAACGCGCGTCTGTTCCGCCATGCCGTCCTCTCAGGCGATCGGGCCCGCGCCCGTTCCGTCACTCCGCGGCCACCTCGACCTCTTCACGCGAGACGGACGCGACCCGGCCGCTCACGCTCGCGTGCACCCGCGCTCCCAGCGCCCCCTCGGGGATCTCCGCGACGACGTCCCCGGCGAGCACGCGGCTGCCCTCTGTCACGACGGGCACGGCCGGCGCCCCCGCGTGCCGGTCCAGCCGGAGCCTCACGCTCCCGGGGCGCACCCGCTCCCCGCTCACCGCGGGCGTCGCGCAGTAGTCCGAAAGGCCGAGCCGCCGCCTCAGGCGCTCCGACGGGATCTGCCGCCACGCTCTCACGCCGTCCGCCCGCAGGTCGGAGCGCCTGTGCGGGTTCTGCACGCCACGCCGCCGAAGCTCCGCCTTGAGGTCGGCAAGGATGCGGCGCGGCTGGAGCTCGAGCGGGCAGGCGAAGAGCTCGCACATCCCGCACTCGGAGCACAGGAACGCGCTCGTCACGCCCGCGGCGTCCGAGGCGGCCGTGTCGTACTGGACGGCGCGCACGGTCCTGTGGGGCGCGAGGGCGTGGCCCAGGAGCGCGCGCGGACAGAGCTCGGTGCACGCGAGGCACTGGCAGCAGGCCGCGCGGGCCATGCGCAGCACGTGCGACTCCGTTGCCGTTCTCGTGGCGATGAGCCTGTGCGAGCGCGGGAGGACGAAGAGACCCGACAGCGCCCTGTCCGTCACCTCGTCGTCCGCGGCCAGCCGGCCCATCATCGGCCCCCCGGCGAGCACCGCCAGCCCCGATCCGATCGGCCCCGCCGCGGCGAGAACGTCGGCCACCGGTGTGCCGATCGGGACGACGTAGACCCCCGGGCGCCGCACCTCGCCCCGCACCGTCACGGGGCGCTCCGTCACCGGCCGGCCCTCGGCGGCGTCGGCGACCTGCGCGAGCGTCGTCACGTTGCTGACCACGACGCCGATGTCCGTCGGGTGTCCACCCTCGGGCACGACCCTGTCGGTCGCCGCGTGGACGAGCAGCAACTCGTCACCGGCCGGGTACACGTTCTCGAGCTCGAGCAGCTCGATGGGACGCCGGCCGATCGCCTTGGCCATCGCCCCCGCGGCCTCGGCGTTCTCGGCCTTGACCGCCACGACCGCGCGTCCGGCGCCGACGGCCTCGGCCATGAGCTCGAGACCGCGCACGACGCGCTCGGCCGCCGTCGTCATCACGAAGCTGTCCGAGAGGACCAGCGGTTCGCACTCCGCGCCGTTGGCCAGCACGGTGTCGGCGCGCGCGGCGGCCTTGGCGTGGGTCGGGAAGGCCCCTCCTCCCGCGCCGACGACGCCGGCCTTCTCGATGGCCCTGACCGTGTTCGAGTCCATGCCCAACCCTGCCGTCCCCGCCGCGCGCCGGCCCGCTCACACGATGCGGAAGGAGTCGACGAGCGTGCACCGCCGCTCGCGGGTGAACGTCCTGGCCGACGTGATCCCCTCGCCCGTCGGGCTCGCGATCGTGAAGCTCGTGAACCCCTCGCCGCCGAAGCCCAGCCCGGCGTAGGACGGCCCGTTCTTCACGAAGATGGACACGTTCATGGTCTTCGCCATGCGCGAGAGGTTCGTGACGCACGTCGAGTGCATGACGGCCGTGTGCCCGCAGCGGCCCTCGGCCTCCCGCGCGAGATCGATCGCCTCGTCGGCCGTGTCCACCGCGACGAGGGGGATGACGGGCATCATCTGCTCGGTCCAGAAGAGCGGATGCGACGCGTCGGTCTCGAAGAACGCGATGCGCGCGTCCGGGGGACAGGAGATCCCGGCGGCGCCGAGGATGACCGCGGCGTCCCTGCCCACGAACTCCCGCGCGATCTCCGAGGGCCTGCCGGGGCCGGCGTCCGTGCGGACCACGAGCCTCGTGATCCGTTCGATCGCCTGGCCACGAAGCTCGTAGGCGCCCGCGGTCGCAAGCGCTGCCTTGAGGTCGGCCGCGATCCTCCGGACGGCGATGATCTCCTTCTCCGCGATGCACACGATGTTGTTGTCGAGCCCGGCGCCCGCGACGATGTCGCGCGCGGCCCTCCCGATGTCGGCCGTCTCGTCCACGACGACGGGCGGATTGCCCGGGCCGGCGGCGATGACCTTCTTGCCGGAGTGCATCGCCGCGCGCACGACCGCGGGACCACCCGTGACGACCAGCAGGCGGACCCCCGGGTGGGCCATGAGCTCCTGGGCCGCGGCGACCGAGGGCGCCGAGACGGAGAACAGGAGCGCCCGGGGCCCGCCCGCCTCCGCGATGGCGCGGTTCAGGAGGTCGATGACGGTGAGCGTCACGACGCGCGCCGCGGGGTGCGGACTGAACACCACCGCGTTCCCACCCGCGACCATGGAGATCCCGTTGCTGATGACCGTCTCGGTGGGGTTCGTGGAGGGCGTGATGGCGCCGATGACCCCGTAGGGCGCCCGCTCCACGAGCGTGAGCCCGTGGTCGCCCGAGAAGGCGACCGGCTCAAGGTCCTCCACGCCGGGCGTTCTCGTGGCGGCGAGCGCGTTCTTGCGGACCTTGTCGTCGACGCGGCCCAGGCCCGTCTCCTCGACCGCCATGCGCGAGATCGCCGCGACCCGCTCGAGGGCGGCGCGGCGCATCGCCTCGATGATCGCCCTGCGCTTCTCGAGGCCGACCTCCGAGAACTCCCTGAAGCCGGTCGCGGCCGCCGCGACGGCGGAGGCGGTGTCCATCAGCACGCCGCGGCCATCGAAGGGCGGCGGCGCATCGGTGGTCCGACCGACACGGCCGTCGCCGAGGGCCGAGGCGACGATGCTCTTCACCGAAGGATCCCGTGTGGCCACGGCCTGATGCCCCCCGGGCGCCGAAGAGGTCCGGCCGGCGCCGGTCCGCCGAGGGCGCCTCTAGGGCTTCTCGTAGACGACCCTGCCGCCGACCTCGATGCAGTCCACGATGGCCATGATGACCGCGTCGGCGGGACGGTCCCTGGTGACGGCCGTCAGTCGCGCGGAGCTGCCGCTCGCGTAGAGGACCACCTCGCCCGCGCCGGCGCCCACGGCGTCCACGGCGACCACGAAGGCGCCGGTCTCCTTGCCGTCGAGATCGATCTGCCGGACGACCTGCAGCTTCGCCCCGGTGAGCTTCTCGTCCTTGCGCGTGGACACGACGGTCCCCGCCACCCTGCCGATGTTCATGATGGCTCCCGAACAGCCGGCGTTCCCGCGGGCGCCGGGCGCGCCCGGCCCGCCCTCGGGCGGCGCGCGGACCGCTACTTCGACTTCGCCGCGACGGTCTTCCCGATGGGCAGGACGTCCTCGAGGTTCGCGTGAGGCCTCGGGATCACGTGCGTCGAGATGAGCTCGCCCACCTTGCTCGCGGCCGCCGTGCCGGCGTCCACCGCGGCCCTGACCGCCGCGACGTCGCCGCGCACGATGGCGGTGACGTACCCGCCACCGACCTTCTCGTAGCCGACGAGGGTCACCTTCGCGGCCTTGACCATCGCGTCAGAGGCTTCGACCATGCCGATGAAGCCCCTCGTCTCGATCATCCCCAGGGCCTCGCCCATCGGTTCCTCCTGCGGGCCTCTCGGTCGCCCGCGCAGACGTTGCATCTCAAGCCGGCCGACGCGCCGGCGTCACGACAGCAGAGCGTCCTCGAGCGACGCGTGCGGCGCGGGGATCACGTGCGACGACACGAGCTCGCCGACGCGCGCCGCCGCGGCCGCGCCCGCCTCGACGGCCGCCTTGACCGCCCCGACGTCGCCGCGCACGACCGCCGTGACGTATCCCCCCCCGATCCTCTCGTACTTCGTCAGGGTCACGTTCGCCGTCTTCGTCATGGCGTCGGCGGCCTCTACGAGGCCGACGACGCCCCTGGTCTCGACCATCCCGAGCGCTGAACCTGGCAAACGACCCTCCTTGCCGACCGACGGCACCGCGTCATCGCAGGATGTCGACGGTCATGGGAAGCCTCACGTCCGCGGCGTTGGCGTCGTCCGTGTCAAGATGGAGCTCGAGCGCGGCGCTCCCGGCGACGCGCACGAGCACGTCCTCGAACACGAGCGCCTTCGGTCCGGAGAACCGCACGCGGACGCGCTGCCCGTCACGCACGCCGTGCGCCCGGGCGTCCCCCTCGGTCATGTGGATGTGCCGCGTCGCGCGGATGGCCCCTTCGCGGAGCGCCACGGTCCCGCGCGGCCCCACCATCGTGATGGGCGCCGCCCCGGCGAGGTCGCCGGACGTGCGGACCGGCGGGTCGATCCCGAGGCGGACGCCGTCGGTGCGCGAGATCTCGGCCTGCGTGTACTGCCTCAGGGGGCCCAGGATCCGGACTCCCTCGATCGCCCTGGTCGAAGGGCCGATGAGGGTGACGCTCTCCTGACAGGCGTACTCGCCGGGCTGTCCGAGATCTCGGAGCTTCCTGAGATCGTGTCCCTCGCCGAAGAGCCGGTCGGCGACGCCGCGCGACAGGTGGACGTGTCGGGCGGACACGACCACAGGGATGCCCCGGTCCGCCGCGCCGACCCCGGCCGCGGTGGCGGCTTCGGCGGCGCGGAGGCGCCTGAGCACCTCCTGGGCGAGTCTCTCGACCTGGTCCACGCGCGCACCTCCCCGACGCCCAAGGTCCCGGGCGCGCGGAGGCCGCAGTCTAGCAGAGGGTCAGGAAGCTGTCAACGGCGAGGCGTGTGGCGGCAGAGAAAGAAGAATGCGTTCCCCGCGTGTGCCGTGCAACAGGTTCGGACGACTCAATCACTGGTTTGGGGATCAGCCCACGACCTGGCGACTGCTCACGAGCACGGCAGGGAACGCATCTATTCGGTTGTCGTGTTCCCTGCTCCTTTGCAGGAAGCGTGCCACGGAGCGGTGCAACAATCGGTGGGGCCCGGGGGCGCTACCGGGTGGCGTCAGGCGGGGTCTCGGCCAGGCCGCGGCGGTACCGGCAGGCGACGAGGTAGTCCAGAAGCACGTAGGCGGGCCCGGACGGCGGCAGGCGCATCGCGAGCGCCCGCGCCAGCGCCTCGCAGGGCGGCGCCATGAGCGCGGCGAGGATCCGTTTGCGAGCCCTGAGCGAGGGCGGGTCGCCGGCCGCGGGCGGGAGGAGAAGCTCGAGCGAGAGGTCCCTCACGCGGTCGGGGTGCCTGCGGAGAAGCTGCGGGAGCGTCGAGCGCGCGCTCTCGAGGCGCTTGGCGAGGAGCTGGTCGAGCGTGTGGTGATGGATGTGGTACGCCGCCGCCTCGGCGCAGTACCAGAACGACAGGCCCGCGTCGCGCTCGAGCCGGTACGCGATGTCCATGTCCTCGAACCCGTAGCTCAGGAAGGTCTCGTCGAAGAGCCCCGCGTCGAGCAGCGCCTTCCGCGGGACGGACGAGTTGTTCGTGAGGAAGTACCTCGCGGGCGCGCGCGCGCCGGGCGCGAGCTTGTGAACGCCGCGGCTGTCGAGGTACGAAAGCGCCAGGGACCGTCCGAGCTCGGGCGCGGTGAGCGCGTTGCCGATGACGGCCGAGCGCGCGTGCGCCGCGTGAAAGCGAACGTGCTCCTCGATCAGGCGCGGATCGGCCCTCATGTCGTCGTCCAGGAAGACCACGAGGTCGCCCGTCGCCTCGCGGACGCCCGTGTTCCGCGCCGCGGCCCTTCCTCGGTTGGCGTCGTGCCTGAGGCGCCTGAGGGCGAACCGGGGCGCGAGCGACGCGAGCATCTCCCCCGTCCGGTCCGGCGAGCAGTCGTCCACGACGGCGACCTCGGTGAGGTCCGGCGGATACGACTGAGCCTCGAGCGCGGCGAGCGTGGCGGCGAGGAGGTCGGCCTTCCCGAACGTCGGGATGACGACGCTCACGCGCCTGCCGCTCACGGCTGCGGCGTCACCTGCCACGGTCCCTCCGGCGCGCGACGATCTCCTCGCAGAGCGCTTCCATCCTCGCCATGTGCGTTCCGTGGTCGGCGCGCTCGCGGACGATCGCGGCGGCCCTGGCGCCGAGGGCGGCGCGAAGGTCGGGCGAGTCGATGAGGCGCAGCACGGCCTTCTCGAGCGCCGCGGCGTCCCTCGGCGGCACCACGAGCCCGCTCTCCCCTTCCCTCACCCACTCGAGCGCCGAGGCCAGCGACGACGCGACGACCGGCGTCCCGCACGCCATCGCCTCGAGGAGCGAGACCGCGGTGGCGTCCACCGAGGGCACCGTGAGGAACGCGTCGGACGCGACGAGGTAGGCGGGCAGCTCGTCGTGCGGGATCCTCCCCACGAAGTGCGCGCGCCCGTCGATGCCGAGGCTCTCCGCCAGCGCGCGGAACGCCGCGTCGTCGCCCTCGTTGCCCGCGAAGACGAAGTGCGTGTTCGGGCGCGCCGCGAGCACGGCGGGAACGATGCCGACGATCGTGTCGATGTTGTAGTACGGCTGGGTGAAGCTCCGGATGCTGATGACGACGCGCGCGTCGTCGGGGATGCCGAGCCTCTCGCGAACGTCCGACGGCGCGCCGGGGTGGAAGCGGTCGAGGTCCACGCCCCACTGGACCACCGCGCACGCGTCGCGCCGAGCGCCCATGCCCACGGCGTGCTCGAGGATGTCCTCGGAGTCGCCCGTCACGAGGTCGGCCCGGCGGAGCACGTAGCGCGCCAGAAGCCCCTTGAGGAACGACTGGTGGGGCGTGAGGTAGACGTCGTCCCCCCACACGGTCATGATGAACGGGTGGAACCCCGAGAAGGCGCCCCAGTAGCCGTATCCCGTCAGGAAGTGCGTGTGCAGAAGGTCGGGCCGCACCTCCGCGAGGACTCGCTTCACCTTGCCCAGCGCGACGAGGTAGTGCAGCGGCTTGAGCGGAATGCCGGTGCGGATGTCGTGGACCGTGACGTCCTCGATCGGCGCCGGCTGGACGGTCAGAAGGTGCACCTCGTGGCCCCTCGCCACGAAGTGCCGAAGCCACCGCTCCGTGTGGATGTGACCGCCGATGGAGAGGTACGCGATCCTCACGGGTGCGCCGCCTCCCGCGCGAGGCGCCCGGCGCCTGGGACGCCGTCCGGCGCGGGCCGGCCGGCTCCTCCAGCGCCCGCCCGCGACCTCCCGAGCGCCGTCCACACGAAGAACCAGACGAGCGGGACGACCTTGAACGCGTGGTTGAGGATGTGCTCGAACGCGCTCCACGACGCCTCGGGGTTCTCTCCCGCCACGTCGTACAGCACGAAGGCCGTGGGCATCGCCGCGAGCGCGTAGATGAACCAGAGCGTCCTCGAGCGCGTCCGCGCGTAGTAGAGCACGAAGAACGGCAGGAGGAGGACGTAGTGGTACTCCCACACCTCGCGGAACGCGAAGAAGTACGCCATCGTCCACAGGCCGAGCGCCTCGAGCACGTCGAGGGGCTTTCTGCGGAACGTCACCCACAGGCTCACGAGCGCCGGCGCCGCCATGGTCGCGAGGACGAGCGCGCGCGTGAGCGTGACCTTGATCGGGCCGACGTAGGCGAGCGCCTCCGACGCCTGCGGGAAGACCCGCGCCTTGAGGACCATGAGGAGCGCGAGCGCGCCGAAGTTGCCGGGATACGGATAGAGTGACAGGTCGAAGTTGTCGTGCGCGAACGTCCCGACGCTCGACGCGCGGACGACGTAGTACGGGACCGTCGCGGCGACGAGAAGCCCGAGCGTGACCGCGATCGTCCTCCATCGTCTGAGCGCCACGAACACGGGCACGAAGAGCAGCGTGAGGTGTTTGAGCAGCACGGTCGCGGTCCAGAGCCGGTCGAACGCCCTGTCGCGTCCCCTGTCGTGGGCGAGCGCCATGGCGAAGACGAGAGCCGCCATGACGAACGTGAGCTGGCCCATGTACTGCTCCATGTAGAACGGCGTGTACACAAGCCACATGCACGCGAGGTAGGCGAAGAGCGTGGGGTCGCGCGCCAGGCGCCTCGTCGCCGCGATGCACGCGATGAGACAGGCCTCCACGACGGCGATCCACAGCCAGTACGCGGGCCACGGAGGCAGCGCGTTGAGCGCGACGCCGAGCGTGTACGCGACGAACGGGAAGTAGCGGTAGAAGTAGGCGTAGGGCACCACGCGGTCCGGGTCGTCCATCGGGCGCTGGTAGATGTCGCGCCCCTCGAGGACGTACCGCCCCGCCTGGTAGAACGCGAAGAAGTCGCTTCCCTGCCCCTCCCCGATGTTGTGCATGCCCTCGGGGAAGAGCGGGTTCAGGAAGTGCGTCGGCCCGACGAGCGACGCGACGAACAGCGCGTGCACGACGATGGCCGCGGTGAGCGCGAGCTTCGCGGTCCTCGTCACGCGTCCTCCCTTCGCGTCCGCCCCGCCGCGCGCCGGAGCGCGCGGTGCCACGGCTTCTCCGCGGTGAACTGCATGAACGGCGCGGGCTCCGCTCCGAACGACGCCTTGAAGGCGTCCACTCCCTCGATGCCGGCGCTGGCGCCGAGGTTCATGATCGCCATGCCCCGCCGCCTTGCGTCCTCGATGGCCGCCGCGTGGAGGAGATTGTTGGGCGCAAGCGCCCGGGCGCTGTCGCGGGAGACGTTGCCCCAGTTGACCACCATGTCGTGCATCGCGAAGTTGAGATCCCCCGCGATGATCCTCCCCTCGTGCTCGGCGAGCCACATCTGCACGGCCTCCGGGTCGAGGCGCGCCATCGCCCGGAAGAACGGAGGGCCGAAGCCGCAGCGGGCGCGCCAGCGCCGACAGCACTCGGCCAGCATGTCGCCGTACTCCAGGAAGTCGCTCTCGGACGCCGCGCGGCGGACCGTGACGCCGGCGGCCTCGGCCTTCCGGATCTTGTTGCGCGCCGACGGCTTGAAGCCCGCGCTGATCTCCTCCGCGGTCCGCGACGAGAGGCGGACGATCTGGGCGGCCTCGCGCGTCGCGCGAAGCCCGCGGGGCGCCTCCTGGATCCTGCCGGCGAAGTCGGTGAGGTGGGCCGCGCCGATGAGCGGGGCCGCAGCCAGCCGCGCGAACGCGGCGACGAGCGCGCGGGCGGAGCCGGCCGGCGCCGAGCGGCCGAGCAGCGGCCCGCCGAACGTGCCGTACGGCATCGAGGCGAGCACCGACACGCCCATCCGACGGATCCTGACGAGAGGCATGGCGCAGACCAGCTCGCCGTCGAGGCTTCCCATCAGGAAGAGCGGCCGCATCCCCGGCTGCGAGCCGGCCAGCAGCGACATCCACGGCAGCGTGTGGAAGAACGTCGCGCGCGAGTCCTCGCGAACGAGACGTCCCCACTCGTCGGGCTCGACGGCGCGTCGCAGGTCGATGAGCACGCCGGCCTACCTCTTGTAGTAGAGCATGACCTTCCGCACCGCGTCGATCGCGTCGGCGACGTCCGACTCGGTCATCGTCGGGTAGATCGGAAGCGAGACGGCGCGCTCGAAGTACGCCTCCGTCGCCGGAAACGCGCCCGCGCCGTAGCCGAGGTGGTCCCGGAAGTACGGGTGATAGTGGATCGGAATGAAGTGCACGCTGACGCCGATGCCCTCGTCCAGGATACAGCGGATGAAGCGGTCGCGATCGACGCGGACGCTGCGCGGGTCGATCTGGATCGTGTACAGGTGCCACGCGTGGACGCCGTCGTCGCACGGCGGCGGCACGGTGAGGCCGTCGAGGTCGGCGAAGCCGGCGGCGTAGGCGCTCGCGATGCGCCCGCGGGCCGCGCCGAGCTCCCCGATCCTCTCCATCTGGCAGAGCCCGATGGCCGCCTGCACGTCGTTCATGTTGCACTTGTAGCCGGCCTCGAGGATCTCGTAGTACCACGGGCCGCGGTCGCTGTAGCGCTTCCAGGCGTCGCTGCTCATGCCGTGGAGCGAGAGGCACGCCACCTTCGCGACGAGGGCCTCGTCGTGTGACGTCACCATCCCGCCCTCGCCCGTCGTGATGCCCTTCGTCACATAGAAGCTGAACGCGGTGGCATCGGCCATCGCGCCGACCCTCCGGCCCCGGTACTCGGACCCGATCGCGTGCGCCGCGTCGGCGACGACGCGCACGCCGCGCCCGCGCGCCGCCTCCATGATGGCGTCCATCGGACAGGGGCGGCCGCCGAAGTGCACGGGCATGAAGACCTTCGTGCGGGGGGTCGCCGCGGCGTCCAGGATCTCAGCCGTGACGTTCAGCGTGACCGGGTCGACGTCCACGAGCACGGGCCTCGCCCCGAGGTGAAGCGTGACGTTGGCGCCCGCCGCGAAGTTGAGCGCGGGCAGCACGACCTCGTCCCCGGGGCCGACGCCGAGCGCGGCCATCGAGAGGTGCAGCCCGGCGGTGCAGGAGCTCAGGGCGGCCGCGTGCTTCACGCCGACGTACTCCGCGACCGCGCGCTCGAGCTCGCGCGTCTTCGGGCCGACCGTCAGCCAGCCGGACCGCAGGACCTCCGTCACGCGGTCGATCTCGTCCTGTCCGATCGACGGCCTGGCGAAGGGCAGGAAGCGCGCTCGCACCGGCGCCCCGCCCTCACAGGCCGGAAGGCTCTTCTTCATCGTCCCCCCTGCGGGGCATGTCCGGGAAGATCAGTCTGAGCTCGCTCATGATGCCGTCCCGGTCGCCGCGCTCGGCGAGCGCCTCGAGCCGCGCGACCGCCGACCTGTGGTCGGTCCCTGCCTCGGGCGGCTCCGACTGCAGCATCATGACCTTGTCGTGTCTCGTCTTCGACAGCACCTCGTCGGCGCACCACAGCTCCTCGTGCAGCTTCTCGCCGGGTCTCAGGCCGCGGTACCGGATCTTGATGTCCCTTCCCGGCTCCAGGCCGGACAGGCGCACGAGGTGCTCGGCCAGCTCGGCGATGCGTATGGGGTCGCCCATGTCCAGCACGAAGATCTCGCCTCCCTGCCCCATGAAGCCGGCCTCGAGCACCAGCATCGCCGCCTCGCGGATCGTCATGAAGTAGCGGGTCACGTCCGGGTGCGTCACGGTGACGGGGCCGCCGAGCGCGATCTGCTGGCGGAACATGGGCACGACGCTGCCGCGGCTCCCGAGCACGTTGCCGAACCGGACCGCGATGAGCTTCGTCGGGCAGCCCGCGCGGGTCGCGTCGAGCAGCAGAAGCTCCGCGAGCCGCTTCGACGCGCCCATGACGCCGCGCGGGCGCACGGCCTTGTCGGTCGAGAGCATGACCAGGCGGTCGACGCCGTAGCGCGCCGCCGCGTCGATGAGCTTCCTCGTCCCGGTCACGTTGTTCTTGATCGCCTCGTCGGGATAGAACTCCATGAGCGGCACGTGCTTGTGGGCCGCCGCGTGGAGGACGACCTCGGGCCGGTGCTCCCTGAAGAGCAGCTCGAGCGCCGTCTCGTCCCTCACACTGCCGATCACGGGGACCCTGTCCAGCTTCGGATGGTCGAGGCCGAGCTCCTGGTCGATCTCGTAGATGCTGTTCTCGCCCCGTCCGAGGAGCACGAGCCGCCCCGGCTCGAACGACGAGACGAGGCGCGCGAGCTCCGAGCCGATGGACCCGCCGGCGCCCGTGACGAGGACGCGCCTGCCCTTCAGGTACCCCGTCATCTCCTCGGCGTCCAGCTTGACCGTCTCCCGCCCCAGGAGGTCGTCGAGCTGCACCTCGCGGATCTGGCTGATCTGCACGTCGCCGAGGATGATCTCCCACACGCCGGGCACGATCTTGAAGGGGCGTCCGGCCTCTTCACACAGGCGGACCACGTCGCGGACCGTGCGCCCGCGCGCGGACGGGATGGCGATGATGATCTGGTCGGCGCCGTGCCGGGAAGCGATCCCCGCGAGATCGTTGATGCGCCCGAGGACGGGCGCGCCGGCGATGGTCGCCCCGAGCTTGGACTCGTCGTCGTCCAGGAACCCGACGACGACGTGACCGGTCTCCGGCCGCGACGCCAGCTCCGCCGCCACCATGGCGCCCGCCGCCCCCGCGCCCACGATCAGGGAGCGAAGCGGCTGTGAGCCGCAGGCTGGTCCCCTCTTTCCCGTGCTCATCGCTCCTCGGTGCGCTCCGCGGCCGACACGCCGGTCGGAGGCGTGACGACGCCGTCTACCGGACGATGGCGGCCTTCACGAAGAACCGGTCGCCGGACGGCGTCTCCACGCGCACGACGTACACTCCGCTCGGCACCTCGTACCCGCGCCGGTCGAGCGTGTCCCACGCGTAGGGCTCCGAACGGTCGAGCTCGCGGACGCGCTGACCTGTGATGTCGTACACGTCCACGGACGATCCGTCCGGCACGCCGAACACGTTCATCGGCCCCGTCGCTTCCGCGGCCTTCCAGGGGTTCGGGTACACGTAGACGAGCCCGGCCTGCGGCCCGAACCCGGAGTCGTAGTACGCGATGGCGGTGGCCTGCGTCGACGGGTCCGACGTCAGGGCCCACACGCGTCCCGTCGATTGCTCGACCGCCAAGGCCTGGACGGTGCCGTACGGAAGACCGTCGCCGGTCCCGAAGGTGAGACCGACGGCGCCGCTGCCGTACAGCATCGCGACGCCGGCGTCGGTGCCGACCCAGATGTGCCCCTGGGCGTCCGCTGCGATGGCGCGGACCTGGGTGCCGGGCAGCCCGGAGACCGTGGTCCACGAGCCCGTCGAGGGGCTGTAGACGGCAAGGCCGCCCAGAGTCCCCGCCCACACGCGGCCGTCCGGACCGACATGCAAGGTGTGCACCAAAGCGCTCGGAAGGCCCGTTCCCACGGCGTAGTGGGCCCACGTGTCGTCGGCGAACGTGTCGAGATTCCCGTATCCCCAGACATCCACGCCGGTGGCGTAGTAGCCGATCCAGAGCCTCCCGGCCTGGTCCACCGCGAGCGCGCGCACGTCGTCGTCGGAGAACCTCGTGGAGTCCGGCGACCAGGCGTTGTCGAAGTGGTACCACTCGTCGTCTGCCGTCGTGGAGGGGTCGTTGTCGACCAGGCACTCCACGATGCCCGGGAGGTAGTGGTCCTCGTCGCGCATCCCGAACCACTTCGTCCCGTGCGCGTCCTCCGCCATCGAGAACACCCGGAAGTTCACGAGCTCGGTCGGATGCGAGTAGTACGTCCACACGTCGTCGGAGGTGTCCGCGAGCGTGCCCCCGTCGTTCAGCCTGTCGACCGTCTCGGATCCGTCGCGCGCGACCCACTTGTCCCCCGCCGCGTCGACGAACACGGTGTAGTTCCAGTTGTCGAGCCGGATCCCCCCGGCCGACGCACGGTGCGCCATCCACGTCATCCCGTCGTACCCGACGAGGCCGTCGCCCTGGGTGGACATCCAGAGCGTGCCTCCTTCGATGGTCATGTCGAAGATCCGCCCCGTGTAGGGATAGGCCACCGCCTGCCACGCGTCGGCCGCGTCCGCGGCCCCGAGCGGGCCGGCGGCAAGCAGAAGAGCGATCCAGAACGTCGCGCGCATGGTCATCGTCCTTCGTTGGAGTGGTCCCGTGTTCCGTCCCGTCGTTTCCCCGCCGGCGGGCGCGGCTCGCCGAGCCGGCCCGCGAACGCGCGCGCGAGCCAGGCGAGCACGATCCTGAGGTCGCCGCCGAGCGACCAGTTCTGCACGTAGTACGCGTCGAGCGCGGCGGCGTTGCCGGCCCCGGTGTCCGCGTCCGCGAGCTGCGACAGGCCCGCGATGCCGGGGCGCGCGTCGAAGCGCAGTCTCTCCCTTGCGTCGAAGCGGGACACGCTGCCGGCCTCGGCGGGGGCCGGCCCGACGAGGCTCATCTCGCCGCGCAGGACGTTCAGAAGCGCCGGGAACGCGGACAGACCGTGCCGCTCGGCGAACCGCCCGAGCGGCCCCGGCGCTTCGTCGCGCGGGAGCACGAACATGCCGTACGACCTCCCGCCGAGCCCGGCCCGCTCCACGAGGGAGAGCGCCCGTCTCCCCCGCAGCGCCGCGACGGCGGCCGAGACGGCGAGCGCCGGCGACCACAGCGCGACGAGCGCGGCCGCGGCGACGGTGTCGAGGCCCCGCTTGAGGCCTGCGCTCGCCCTGAAGAGCGCCTCCCGCTCGAACGCGATGACCGGGAGGTCCATGAACTCCTCGACCGTCGCGCGGCGCGTCAGGAGATCCGAAAGCCCGGACACCATTCGCACGTCCACCGCGCTCTTCCGCGCCCGCAGCAGGAAGTCCGCGACCTCGTCCGACGGGACGCTCGGATCGCTGAAGATGACCGTGCCGATCCTGTGGGCCTCGATGAGCCCGGGGAGGTCCCTCAGGGCGCCGAGCACCGGAGCCTGCGGCGACGCCTGCCGCGCCTCGCCCGTCCGCTCGACGAAGCCCGCGACGTCGTACCCGAGGTCCGTCCGCGACCGGATCCGCTCGGCGAGGCGACCGGCGGACGGCCCCGTGCCCACGATGGCGACGCGCTCGAGGTCGAAGCGCCCCGCGTGCAGGCGGCCGCGCGCCGCCCGGGCAACAGCCCTCAGGGACGCGGCGAGGACCGCGACGAGGACGCAGAAGACCCCGACCAGCACCCTGGAGTACAGCACCTGCGACGTGAGGAAGGTGCTTGCCATGAGCACGACCGCCGCGATGGCCGTGCCGCGCAGCACCCTCACGAAGACCTCGCTTCCCGGCTCTCTCTCCGCGCGCGCGGCGTACAGGCCGACGAACGCGAACGACAGGGCGATGACGATGTTGGCGAACGCCAGGAACGGCGCGTACACCGCCGCCCCGAACATGGGTTTCGCCAGGAGCCCGCGAAGGCTCGACCTGAGCGCGTAGGCCAGGGCGAACGAGGCGTTCACCGCGATGAGGTCCGACCCGAGCAGCAGCGCGCCGGTCAGCACGCGCCGGTATCGCTTCACGTCGTACACGGCCTTTCCCCACTTCTCGTAGAAGTGGAAGAGCGACATCGCGTGCGCCGCCACGTGCCGGGACGGCCTGAGGCGAGCGCTCCCTCGCGCATGGCGGTGCCGCATGACCGAGTCGGGCGCGTAGTACACGCGCCAGCCGCTCTGCCACGTCCGGTAGCACCAGTCCACGTCCTCGAAGTAGAGGAAGAAGCGCTCGTCCATGAGACCGATGTCGCGGAGGGCCTCCCGCCGGATCATCATGCACGCGCCGATGACCCAGTCCACGGGGCCGGGCTCGTCGTGGTCGTAGTCCAGCATGAGGTAGTCCGCGACGGCGCTGCTGTTCCTGAAGATCCTCCCGAGCACGCCGCGGCGCAGGAGCAGCGTGACGAACGTGTAGAAACGCCTGCACGAGTACTGCAGCGTCCCGTCCGGGTTGAGCAGCTTCGACGCGGCGATCCCGGCGTCGGGGTGCCCGTCCATGAACGCGGCGAGCCGGCCGACCGAACCCGGCGTCACCGTGACGTCGGGGTTCACGACGAGCACGTATCTGCCCGAAGAGAGTCCGATCCCCTGGTTGACTCCCCTGGCGTACCCCACGTTCGCGTCGTTTGCGACCACGCGAACGCGCGGGAACCGCTCCCGGAGGGCGCCGGGGGTGCCGTCGGAGGACGCGTTGTCGACGACGATCGTCTCGATGACGGCGCCCGACCCCTCCGACTCGAGCGACGCGAGGCAGTCCGACACGGCGTCCCGGCCGTTGTACGAGACGATGACGACCGAGACGCCCGCCGCGCAGGCCTCTCCTACGCCCTGCGCAGGATCCTCTCGAGCCGCAGGCGCCAGACCAGCCACGTGGCCTCCCATACGATGCGTCGCGACATCTTCGACGTGCCGGCGTGTCGGTCCACGAAGACGATGGGGATCTCGAGCATCGAGAACCCTCTGCGCCAGCACCGGAAGTTGACCTCGATCTGGAAGGAGTACCCGTCGGAGCGGACCGTGTCGAGGTCGATCGCCTCGAGGACGCGTCTCCGGAAGCACTTGTAGCCGCCCGTCGAGTCCCTGAGCGGCAGGCCAGTGACGACGCGCGTGTAGACGTTCGCGAAGTAGCTCAGGAGCAGCCGGCGGAGCGGCCAGTTGACGACGTTCGCGCCCGTGATGTAGCGCGACCCGAGGACCACGTCGTACGTCCCCGCGGCCTCCACGAGCTCGGGGATGACCGCCGGGTCGTGGGAGAAGTCCGCGTCCATCTGCACGATGATCTCGGCGTCCGTCTCGAGCGCCTTCCGGAAGCCCTCGACGTAGGCCGAGCCGAGCCCCATCTTGCGCGGCCGGTGGATCACCCGGACCCTCGGGTCCGCGGCCGCCAGCTCGTCGGCGAACGCGCCGGTTCCGTCCGGCGAGCCGTCGTCCACGACGAGAAGGCGCACGTCGGGCAGGACGCCGAGCGCGAGGGGTGCCAGGCGAGCGAGGTTCTGGCGCTCGTTGTACGTCGGGATGACGACCATCACCCTCACGTCCAGTGTCTCCTGCGGCGTTCGGGAACGGCCCACAGCGCGGCGATCACCGCCGCCGCGCACAGCGTCAGGACGAGGCCGCGCCGGATCCCTCCCGCGTCGTACCTCATGACCACGCTGTGCTCGCCGGGCTCAAGATAGACCGAGCGGAAGGCGTAGTTCGCGCGGTAGATGCGCGTCTCGGTCCCGTCAACGAACGCCTTCCACCCAGGCTCGTAGTATATCTCCGAGAACACCAGGAGACAAGGGCCGGCCGCCGAGACCCTGACCTCCATGCGCTCCGGTTCCCGCGAGACGATCTCGACGCCGCCGCCCGCGACGTCCGCGAGCGGCCCGGGAAGGATGTCCTCGACGACGGCCGTGGCGGACGGGTCGAAGTCCTCCCGGCCGAAGCGCTGGAGCGCCTCGTCGTGCGACGCCGCGCGCTCCGCCCTGCCGACCAGGAACGCTCTCGGCAGAGCCGCCGCGAACTCGTGGACGCCGGGAGCGACCTTCGTGAACGCCGGATGGTCCAGCTCCTCGGGCCCGACGACGTACCTGACATTGAGGAGGGCGAGGAGCCTGAGGTTCGTGAGCCCGACGCGGTTGAGGAGCGCGTCGTACGCCGCGAGCTTCGCGGGGTGGTAGCCGCCCGCCGACTCGAGCCCGTGGTACATGAGCGCGTTGGAGCTGAAGTCCTCCCCCAGCGGCAGCACCCTGAACGGGCCGGGCCGGCTCTTCAGGAAGCGAAGCGCCTGCGTCTCCGGGTAGTAGGACGAGAGGGCCCTAAGTGGCGTCGGGTGCATGAAGCGCCCGTCGACGATCGCGAGGTCCCACGTGACGACGCCCAGCAGGAAGAGCGCCGGCAGCGCTGCCGGAAGGCGCTTCGACGCCGCGGCGATCACGCTCACGGCGGTGGCCGCGGCCATCGCCACGAGGATGCCGCCGTCCCGGACCGCCATGCCCGCCGCCCGCGCGCCGACCGAGCGCAGGAACGAAGCCTGCACTCCCGCGTGCTTCGCGATGAGCGCGGCGCCGGCCGAGTCCGCGAGGCGCCCGCGCGACGCCACCACCAGGAGCCCCACGACGGCGCCCGCCGCGCCCAGCCCGATCGCCCACGCCGTCCAGCCGCCGCGATCGCGTCCCTCCTCGCCCAGGAGCGTCGAGGCGCCGTGACCGGCCAGCGCCGCGACCGCGAACTGCGCGACGAGCAGGAAGAGCGCGGGGACGCGGAACTTGTCGAACCACGGAAGCGACTCGTAGACGAGCCGGTAGAGCGGGCCGAAGTGCCTGCCGAACGAGAGGGCGAGCCCGAGGACGAACAGCAGCGCGAGAAGCCCCACGTCCCGCCCACGCTTCCGCGCCACCGCGATGACGGCGAGCGCGAGCACGACGTAGCCGAAGTAGTGCGACACCTGCTGGAAGGGCATGGTCCCCCAGTAGGTCTCGTCCGCCAACCCGAACAGGGACGGCACGAGGAACGTGAGGATCTCCTTCGGGTGGAACGACCACATCGTCGCCTGTTCGAACCCCATGCCCCCGCCCGCCGCCGTCCTCGTCGAGAGCGCGGCGTATTCGCGCAGCGGCACGAGGAGCACGCCCGCAAGGAGCGCCGCCAGGCCCGCCGCGAACCCGACGGCAAGCGCCCTCCTGAGCCAGCGGCGCCACGACGGGCGCGGCGGCGCGGCCAGGTGGCACAGGACGAGGATGCCCACCATGAGCCACGTGTAGTAGCTCACCTGGACGTGGCGCGCGAGGAACTGGAGCCCGCCCAGGAGCGCGAGCGCCGCGACCCACCGCCGCCGCCCCGTGTCCATCACCTGCTGGGTTGCGAGGAGGACGAGCGGGATGTACGCCGCCGTGAGGATCTTGCCGCCGTGTCCGATGGCGGCAAGCCCGACGAGGTGCGGCGTCAGCATGAACGCGACGGCCCCGGTCACGGACCCCGCGTGGCCGACGCGGCGCGAGCGCAGGAAGAAGAACATCCCGAAGCCGGCGAGCACGTAGTGGAGCACGAGGAAGGTGAGCCGCGGAAGGTCGACGCCCGGGATGGCCTCGAGCGCCCGCTTGATCCAGAACGAGGGATACACGACCGCGTTCCAGCTCATGCTGTCGAAGAAGGGCATGCCCGAGAAGATGTGGGGGTTCCACAGAGGCAGGCGCCCCGAGGCGATCTCCTCCTCGGCGTGCCTCTCGAAGATGAGGGCCGCCGCGAGGACGTCGCCGCCCGTGAGCACCTGGCGCAGGAAGAGCGTGCGGCCGAAGAAGGCGAGCGCGACGCCGACGATGATGAGAAGGGACACGAGCGTCGCCCTCGTTCCGAAGACCGGCGCCCTTGCCCGCGCGGCCGCCGTCGAGGGGCGGCGCGCTCTTCCGGAACGTCGTGTCATGGTGGTTCCCTCCGCCGGCGCGTCCCCGGGCCTGGCGTCACACGTCCACGGTCGCGCCGCGCCGCGGCGCTCCGAGGCACGCCCTGTAGCGCCACACGATGATCGACGCCCCCGCGTACCGCGTGGCCCACGCCGCCGCGGTGGCGAGCGCGGCGCCCAGGAGACCCATCCTGAGGATGAGGAGGACGTCGAGCGCCACGTTGAACGCCGAGGCGCCGATGCTGAACCAGAGGAAGCTCCGGAGCGCCTCTCTGGGCATGCGGCCGCCGATGATGCTCGAGGGCACAGCGTAGAACAGCTTGATGACGCCCGACAACATGAAAGGCGCGATGAGGTACGCGCCCTCGTCGTACCGCCCGCCGTACAGCACGCGGACCGCGTCGTCGCCGAAGAGCCAGTACGGGACGGCGGCGGCGAGCGCCACGACGGCCACCGCCGCGTTGTACCGCGCCATGCGAACCGTGCCGACGCGCGACACCCACGGCATCATCACGAAGTTCACGGCCTGGAAGAGGAAGTCGAAGCCCTTCATGACGGCGAACACCGTCGCGTACACGGCGAGGTCCCGGTACGGCATGAGCTTCCCGATGATGAGCTTGTCCATCCCCACCATGACCGTGAAGGACAGGCTCAGACCGAAGAAGAGGAAGCCTTCGCGGAAGACCGACTCGGGGACCTTCACGGTGGCCCCGGGCGTCCGCGCCGTCGCCACGCTGGACAGCGCGAGCGCGCTCACGCCGTAGGCCGCGAGGAACGCGACGAGCGCGCCGGTCGTGGACATCGTTCCGAGGCCGAGAAGCCCCGCGAGGATCACCGCCGCCACGATGGCGGGCGCCCATGCCGCCCCCATGGCCGGCTCGTAACGGTGCCCGCCCCGAAGCGCCGAGCTTCCGATCGTGACCGCGCTCTGCGCGGCGACGAGCACGATCAGCGTGGCGGCCGCGAGCCCGCCGAGCCCGTAGACCCGGCCACCGACGAACCCTGCGAGGACACCGAGCGGCGTCGCCGTGAGCAGGATGCGCCGGGTGTACGAGCGGATGTCGTACGAGGAGTCCGCCGAGGCCGCGAAGCGGACGATCGCCGAGTCCTGTCCCAGGATGGCGAGCGTGGAGAGCAGCGGCACGGCGCCGAGGATGAGCGAGATGAGGCCGACGTCGTGCTTCGAGAGCGACCTCGCGAGGATGGTCTGCGTGACGATCTGGAGCGCGGCCCCGACGACGACGATCGCGAACACGCGGCCGACGCGCACGTGCGTGCCGTCGAGCCGCGGCATGAGGTCCCTCGTGATCGTCCTTGCGTCTCTCACGGCGCCTCCGTCGAGGCCGGCCGGTCGCTCAGTCGATGTACCCCAGCGACCTCAGCTGCTCGCGGATCGACTCGTTCTCGTCCGCCGGACCGTCCTCCGCGGCGCGCCGCGGCACGAGCCCGTCGTACGACGGCACGGACCGCACCGGGAGGCGGCGCAGGTGCTCATCGCGGAGGATGCTCGTGAAGGGCCGGCCGTCCATGTCCTCGGGGACGGGAAGACCCATGACGGCGAGCGCGGTCGGCGCGACGTCGAGCACCGACATGCCCTCGACCCGTCCACCGGCGCGGAACGCCGGCCCGGCCGCGATGAACACGCCGGTCATGTCGTGGCGGCCCGTGAGCTCCGGCATCCCGGGCTTCGGGTCCAGCCTCGCGCGGAACCCGTGATCGGAGACGAGGAGCACGTTGACGTCGTCGCCGAGCGCTTCGAGAAGCCGCGCAAGCAGACGGTCCTGGTACGCGTAGTAGTTCGCGATGACGCTCCCGAAGCGCTCGCGCTCGTCGGCCGGGACCTCCCCGAACGGCGCCGGGTCCGCGTACCGCCAGAAGAAGTGCTGCACGAAGTCCACGCCCCGGTAGTAGACGGCGGCGAAGCGCGGCCGCGAGAGCCTCGCCAGCGCCGCCATCGAGCCGCCGTAGATGCCGTCGCGCAGGAACCCCCACCTGAGCGGCTCGTCGACGATGCGGTTCTCACGGAAGCGCGGGTCCGTCCTGGGGAGTCGCTTGTACCCCGGATCGAGCGTGAACCGCCCGAACTGGGCCAGTCGCCTGTTGGTGCCCCGTCCGCTCAGAGCGTGCAGGACCTGCGTCGGGCCACGCAAGAGCGAGTGCATCCGGTCCGAGACCACGAAGCCGTTCACGCGGCTCGCCGGCCAGGTCACGTACCAGCCGACGACCCCCACCGGGACCCCGTGGGCCGACGCGATCTCCCACATCGGCGCGGCCCCGACCATCGTCGCGTTGACCGGGACGCCATGCTCGTTGACGAAGTCGGCGATGCCGTGCTTTTCCGAGGTCTTCCCGGTGGCGATGGTCGTCCAGATGGACGGCGAGATCAGCGGCTCGACCGATCGCAGCGGCCCGTGGCAGCCCGCTTCCATGAGGCGGGCGAACGTGGGGAGCTTCCCGGCCTCAACGAGCGGGCCGAGCATCTTCCACTCGCAGCCGTCCACGCCGACGACAACGACGCGGGGGACCGAACCGGGCTTAAGGCCGGCCGGCAGCTCGAGCCTGGCGAGCCTGCCGGCGCGCGACGCCGAGCCGACCACGATGAGCGCCAGCGCGCAGGCGGCGAGCGCCGCCCCGAGGACGCCCGCGCCCCTCGGCCCGAGGCGCGACACGAGAAGCGCCACCGCCCGCGGGACGAGCGCGCCTGCGGCCCACGCCGCGAGCGCCCCCGCGACGAGCACGAGCCCAAGCCCGATGACGTTGAGCTCAAGCGTGGTCAGCCTGCCGGCCCTGATGTTCAGCTCGGAGCCCTTGAGGGGGAGGAAGGTGATGCCGAGGAGGAACCACAGCGTGAGGCTGCCGCACGCGCGGAGGATCCAGGACATCGCGGCGGCCGAACCACCCGGTCCCGCGCCGCCGGTCGCCGGAAGGACGGCGATCGCGCCGATCAGGAGATAGGCGACGAAGACGAGGCCGACGAGCGCGACCGTCTGGCCAGCGCCGAGCGCGAACGAGAAGCCGCTGGTCGCGAGGCCCCGAAGCCCCATCCAGACGCCGACCGCGAGCGCGAGGCCCGCGGAGGTCGCGAGCAGCGTGAGGAAGACCCCCTCCTGCCTCATCCCCCGCCCTTCGGCTCGCCCGCGGCCCCGAGCACCGCGGTGAGCGCATCGAGCACGTCACCGACCGGGACGGAGTCCATGCAGGACGGGCTCACGTCGCAGGTCCGCCTGTAGCACGGCGCGCAGTCCACGCGCGCGATGACCTTCCGGCCGCGCCCGTAGAGGTCGATCTCCTGCGGGGCGGTCGGACCGAAGACCGCGACGACCGGGACGCCGAGCGCGACGGCGATGTGGAGCGCCATCGTGTCGCCCGTGACGACCGCGTCGCACAGGCCGACGAGCGCCGCGTAGTCGAGGAGCCCGTGGGTGTCTCCGTCCACCGCCGCGCCGTCGGCGAGCCTGAGCGTCTCCTCGGCGCGCTCCCTGTCCGCCGGGCCGCCCAGGACGAGCACGGAGCCGTCGAGCCTCGCGCGGACCGCCTTGGCGAGCTCGGCGCAGGACTGCGGCGGCAGGGCCTTGTTGGCGAACACCGCGCCCGCGCCGACGACGATGCCGACGAGCGGCTCGCGCGGCGAGAGCGCGGCGAGGAAGGACCGCGCCCGCTCGACGGACGCCTCCGGCAGCGTCAGCGTGCACGGGTCGCCCTCGTACGCGAGTTCCGCGACGCCGCACGCGACCTCGGGATAGGTCTTCGTGTTGACGCGGAACTTGAGCTCGTCGGACAGCCCCAGCGCGAGGTCGTAGGCCGCGCCCTCGTTGAGCGCGCGCACGGTCCCGAAGTCCGACAGCTCGAAGCCGAGTCTGCGCCCGGCGCGCACGGTCCGCATGAGCGCCGCGGCGCGCGGCTCCTTGTCCAGGCAGACGGCCAGGTCGAACGACTGCGCCCCGAGGACGAGCGCCGTCTCGAAGCCGAAGGGCATGGTCCTGTCGATGTGCGGGTTCAGAGCGACGAGCGGCAGCGCCGCCTCGTCGGTGACCCAGGTGACGTGCGCGGGGTCGTGCTCCCTTCGAAGCGGCGGGAGGATCGCGGTCGAGCGCAGGACGTCCCCGGGCGCGGCGAGCTTGATCACGAGCGCGCGCGTGCCCATCGGCGCGTACGCGTCGCAGCCCGCGCAGTCCCTGCGCGGCGCGCAGGGACGGTCCCCACGATACCTTCTGCAGTCGAGCTTCACGTCTCCCGCCATGCGTTCCCCGCCGCCGCGCGGCCGCCGCCGGTTCACTTGCCGATGTACCCGAGCGCCCGCAGTCTCTCCTTCGCCGCGTCGTCGAGGGGTGTCTCGAGCGGCGTCGTGTCCGCCGCCGCGCCCGGCGTCTCGTATGTCTCGACGAAGGTGATGGGGTGTCTCTCGAGGAAGTCCGGCTCGAAGATCGCCTCGAGCGGCCGCCCGTCCATGTCCCGCGCCGCCGGAAGCCCGTAGTACGCGAGGACGGTCGGCGTCACGTCGGTCACCGAGGCCCGCGGGATGCGGAAGTCCCTCCTGATGCCCGGGCCGCTTGCGATGATGACGCCGTCGAGGGCATGGTCCCACGGCACGTCCTTGGCGCCCTCGAGGGTCCTCACGTCGTCCCCCCGCTCCCAGACCTGCTTGAGATCGCCCTTGGTCTCGAAGCCGTGGTCCGAGACGATGAGCACGGTGACGTCCTTCGACGTCTTCGCGAGATACGCGGCGATGACGCGGTCGGCGTAACGGTAGAAGTTGCGGATCACCTCGCCGTAGAGGCGGTGGTTCTTGTCGTTGACGGCAAACCCCCTGTCGCGCTGGAATCCCCAGAAGTAGTGCTGCGCGACGTCGATGCCGTTCAGGTACAGCGCGAACACGTCCGGTGACTCCCGCTCCCAGAACGCGAGGCCCGCGTCGGCGAACGACCTGTCCCGGGCGTAGACCCATCTGACGTAGAAGTCCGAGATCGGCCCCACGCGCTGTGAGTCGGAGAAGAACCGGTCGAGGTCCACGGGCGTGACGTCCTTCTCGAGGATGATGAACGGGCGGAACGCCTCGAACAGCGAGTCCGGGTAGGTTCTTCCCGGGAACTCCGGGATCTCGAAGTTCGCGATGACGCCCCTGCCCGTGCCGAGCGGCACGCCTCCATCGCTCATGGCCACCGGCCACGCGCGGTCGGTGATCATGAAGCCGTTGACCTCCTCGGCCGGCCAGCTCGGCCACCAGCCGACGATGCCGACGGACACGCCCTCGTCCGAGAGGATGTTCCAGAACGCCTTGACCCGGCGCAGGTTCGACGTCACCGGGACGGAGCGGTCCGTGCCCGGGATCTTCGCGACGAAGTCGGTGATCCCGTGCCGTCCGGGGAGCACGCCGGTCGCGATGGTCGTCCAGACGGGCGGCGACTGCATGGGCTCGAAGCTCTCGAGCACGCCGTACGAGCCCTCCTTCGCAAGCCGTGCGATGGTCGGGAGCTCCCCGGCCTGGATCATCGGCGCCATGATGGTCCACGTCGCGGCGTCCAGCCCGAAGATGAGAAGCTGCGGCCGCGGCTCCGCCTTCCTCGCGCATCCCGCGGCGAGGAGGAGGGCCGCGCAGACGAACGCTCCCGCGGCGCGCCTCATGCCCCCGGTCTCCTTTCCCTCCTTAGCACGGCGTCACGCGCTCCCCTGACGACCGCCATGGCGACGTCGCGGTGCCCGGCGCGGACCTGGGCGAACGCGAACCCGACCGCCCTGCCGAGCGTCGCCGGGACGATGCCCAGCCAGTGGTACCACCTCGCGTGCAGTCCGAAGAAGAGCAGCGTGCTCCGCAGGCGGTTGTAGACCTTGTAGGGCGTGAGCCCCCCGCCGGAGCTCATGGACACGCGGTGCCAGACCCTGGCCTCCGGGACCACGAGCACCGCATGGCCGCGCTCGACGGCCCTCACGCACCAGTCGGTGTCCTCATTGTACATCCAGTACGTCTCGTCCATGAGCCCGATCTCGCGGACCACCGACAGGCGCGCGAGCATGGCGCATCCCGTCACGTAGTCCGCCTCGCGGACGGTCCGGTATCTCCCGGTGTCGCGCTCGCGGATGGCCACGTGGCTGATGTCGCCCGACCAGTACGAGATGAGGCCGCCGAGCGACCAGATGACGTCGGGCGGGTCGTAGTAGTAGATCATCGGTCCCGCGAACGCGGCATGCGGCCGCTTCTCCATGGCCTCGACGAGGAGCGCCACCGCCTCGGGGCCGATCTCGGTGTCGTTGTTGAGGATGAAGGCGTAGTCCGCCCCGTGGGCGAGCGCGTGCCGGAGGCCCGCGTTGACGCCGCCGGCGTATCCGAGGTTCTTGGGGCTCTCGATGAGGACGGCCGCCGGGAACGACTGGCCGACCATCCCCTGCGACCCGTCGGTCGACGCGTTGTCGACCACGACCACGTCGAGGTTCTCGGCGTGCGAGGCGAAGAGCGTCGTGAGGCACCGCCCCAGGACCTCGCGTCCGTTCCAGTTGATCACGATGGCCGTGACGCGCGGCGCCGCCATGCTATGCGCCCTCCATCTCGAGGAAGTCCCGCACGGCTCTCCGCATGAGGTCGCCGGCGCGGTCGCGCCTCGCCTCACGCGCGACGTTCTCCCGCAGCGTCTGCGCCTCCCCTCCCCTGAAGTAGCGCGCGACCGCCGCCGCGAGCGCCTCCGGGTCTCTCGGGGGCACGATGTAGCCGGTCACCCCGTCGCGCACCACCTCGGGCAGCCCGCCGACGTCGGTGCTCACGACGGGAAGCCCGAACGCGTAGGCGATCTGCGTGATGCCGCTCTGCGTCGCGGACACGTACGGAAGGACGACGAGGTCCGAGGCCGCGAAGTACTCCCCGACCGCCTCGTCGGGCACGTGCTCCGCGACGACCGTGACGCGGTCGCCGATGCCCAGCTCGGAGATGAGCTCGTCGTACCGGCGCCGGTCCTCGTAGAACTCGCCGACCACGAGAAGCTGGGCGTCCGCGTCGCGCGCGATCGTCGGCATCGCGCGGAGGAGATGCTCGAGCCCCTTGTACGGCCGGACGTACCCGAAGAAGAGGACCGTCGGTCGGCGAAGCCCGAGGCGCGCGCGCGTCGCGTCGCGGTCGGTCGAGGAGGCGCCGTAGCACCCGTAGATCGGCAGCGCCGCCTGGCGCAGCGGCACGTCGGGGAAGAGCGACTGGATGCGCTGGGCGACGACCTCGGAGAGCACCATGAAGTAGTCGGCGGCCGAGAGCGCGTACCGCGTCAGGAACCTGTCGGCCCGCCGGTTCTCGTGCGAGACCACGTTCTCGCAGACGAAGACGATGCCCGATCCGGCCATCCGCCTCACGAGGCGCGCGATGACGCCGTGGCACGGTGCGAAGAACGGGTTCCACCACGTGAAGATGAGGAGGTCGGGGCGCCGCGAGGGGTGCGACAGCCAGCGCGCCGCCCGGAGCCACGAGAGCGGGTTGACGGAGTCGATGAGCTGCCGGGACGGCGTCGCCTTCACCGGGTCGCGGCTGAGGTTCATCTGCGTCGTGCCCGGGAAGAGGAGCGACGGGTAGAGGCGCGTGTAGGAGACGACGGTGACGTCGTGGTCCACGCGCAGGCTCTCGTAGAGGTGCGCGACGAAGAGGGCGTTTCCACCGCGGAACGGATAGGCGGGCCCGACGATGGCGATGCGCGCGCCCGTGCCCGCGTCGAACGATCTCGTTCCGTTGGTCCCCGCCGGCCTCTCAGCGGTCACGCTTCGCGTCCTCCCGAGCCAGGCGGACCCTCACGGGATGCGAGACCCCCTCGCTCCTCAGGTTCGCGATCATCTCCCCGAGGAGGCCGAACGACACGAACTGCACGCCGACGACCATGAGGAGAATGCCCAGCGTGAGGAGAGGCCTTCTCCCGATGGCCTCCCCCATGATCTTGATCACCGTGAGGTACACGCCGATCCCGAAGCCGCCCAGGAAGAGGATCCCGCCCATCATCCCGAAGAGATGCAGCGGCCGCGCGACGTAGCGCCGGAGGAAGAGCACGGTGAGCAGGTCGAAGAACCCGCGCACGAACCGCTCGGCCCCGAACTTCGACGAGCCGTGCGCCCGCGCGTGGTGCGTGACCTCGATCTCGGTCACGCGGAACCCCGCCCAGTGCGCGAGCACCGGCGTGAACCGGTGGAGCTCTCCGTAGACGCGGATGGTCTCCACCACGCTTCTCCGGTAGGCCTTGAGCCCGCAGTTCATGTCGTGCAGGCGCACCCCCGACAGCCGCGCCACGACCGCGTTGAACACCTTCGAGGGAAGCCGCTTCGACAGCGGGTCCATGCGGCGGCGCTTCCAGCCGCTCACGAGGTCGTAGCCGCCGTCGAGCGTGGCGATGAGCCGCGGGATCTCGCGGGGATCGTCCTGGAGGTCGGCGTCCATCGTGACGACGATCTCTCCCGCGGCCTCCGCGAAGCCCGTGGCCAGCGCGGCGGACTTTCCGAGGTTCCTGCCGAAGGACAGCACCTTGGCGCGCGGGTCCGCTTCGTGGAGCGAGCGCAGCACGCCGAGCGAACCGTCCGTGCTGCCGTCGTCGACGTACAGGACCTCCCAGCCGCCCTCGACGCCGGCCATGGCGCCGGTGATCGCCTCGTGGAGCGGGCCGAGGCTCGCCTCCTCGTTGAGGAGCGGAATCACGATGGACACGTGCATCGCTGGACCTCCGGGGCCGCCGTCGGGCGGCCCGTCACGCGGCGCTCTTGAGCCACTCGCACTCGAGCGCGACGCCTTCTTCGAGGGTCACCCGCGGCCTGAAGCCGAGGAGCTCGGCCGCTTTCCTGACGTCGGCGCCCGTGTCGGTCACGTCGCCGCTCGCCGGCGGGAGGCTCCTGCGCATGAGCGGCCTGCCGACCGCCGACTCGATCACGCCGATCGCGTGGTTGAGCGTGACCCTGCTCCCCCCGGCCACGTTGATCACCTCGCCCGGCGGGCCCGCATGGAGCGCGGCCTCCGTCGCGTCCACCACGTCGGACACGAACGTGAAGTCGCGCGTCTGTTCCCCGTCCCCGTACACCTCGACGGTCTCGCCCCTGAGCGCCGCCCGGATGAACCTGTGGAACGCCATGTCGGGCCGCTGCCGTGGCCCGTACACCGTGAAGTAGCGAAGCGACACCGTCGGAACGCCGTAGCTCCGGTGGTACAACGTCGCGAGCTGCTCCGCGGCGAGCTTCGTGACGCCGTACGGCGACACGGGCAGCGTGCGGCCGTCCTCGCGCATCGGGAGGTCCGTCGTCTGCCCGTAGACCGACGAGGAGGACGCCGCGACGAACTTCGAGATGCCGGTGGCGCGGGCCGCCTCGAGAAGCCGCTGGGTCGCGAGGACGTTGCAGTCCGCGTAGGTCGAGAACGTCGCGCCCCAGCTCGCCCTCACCCCGGCCTGCGCCGCGAGGTGGACGACGGCGTCGGCGCCGGCGAGCAGCCGGCCGACGTCGTCCCTCGCGAGGTCCACCTCGAGCAGCGTGAAGCGACGCGACGCGCGAAGGCCGGCGAGGTTCGCCTCTTTCGCCGCGCGCGGGTAGTAGTCGGTGAAGCAGTCGACTCCCGCGACCTCGATGCCGCGCGCGACGAGCCGCTCGGCGACGTGCGAGCCGATGAAGCCCGCCGCGCCCGTGACGAGGACCCTCCTCACGCCGCCCCCGCCTCCCTTCTCCCGCGCCCCCTGAAGCTGTCGGTGACGCGGATGCTCATGGCCCCGAACGACCACAGCCCGACGCCCGTGATGAGCGCTCCTGTGAGCGCGTGCGCGAGGAGCATGAGGGCGGCCGCGCTCGTCCTGTCCACGCCGAGCCCGTCGGCGAAGATGACGCCCATGAGGAACTCGTTGTGCCCGATCTGGGCCGGGGGCGTCGGGAGGATGTACGAGACCGACAGGAGAGTGTACCCGAAAAGGACTTGCGGGAAGGCGATCTCGATGGAGAAGGCCCTGAACATGAGCCAGAAGTACACGGCGTCGAGGAGCACGGCGGCCGCCGTGAGGGCCACGAGGGCCCAAAGCGACCGCGCGCTCGCCCGCGCGACCCCCATGCCCTCGACGAGGAGCGTGAACCACCTGGCCAGCCGGTCGCGCGCCGCCGGCGCGAGCCACGCCGTCGCCGACGAGAGCGCCCTCACCGTGCCGCGTCCGTTCACCAGGGCGAACAGGAGGAGCGCGACGGCGAGCAGGAACACGACCAGCACCGAGACCACGAGCGTGGCGACGTACCCCTGCAGCCGGAGCGAGAGCGCGGGCAGGAGCGCGAGCACGAGCGCGATGGACAGAAGCTCGAAGAGCTTGTCCACGTAGATGGTCGGGAGGCTCGTCGCGACGGGAACGCCGCGCAGACGCTTGAGGAAGAACGCCTTCGCGACCTCTCCCGCCCTGACGGGGATGACGTAGTTCACGAAGTACCCGGCCATGAGCATGAAGAAGCTCTCCGAGAACCGCACGCTCTGCACGGGCCTGAGGATGAGCCGCCAGCGCAGGCTCCTGAGCACGTACGCGGAGAGGTACACGGCCAGCGCGGCCCCCACCCAGCGCGCGTCGGCCCCGGCGACCAGGTCGCGCACCGCCGTGAGGCTCACGCCCCTGAGCGCGAGGAAGAGCAGGAGCCCGCCCGCCGCGCAGACGATCGCGATCCTCGCCTGGCGGCTCACGCGTCCCTCCTCTCCGCGAGGACGCCGCGGTGGTGCGCGAAGAGCGGTCGCAGGGGGCACCAGCGCGCCCGCTCAATGAGCGCGTGCCGCGCGAGGCCCGCCTCGAGTCGTGCGCGGCGGGCCGGGTCGAAGTAAGGCAACTCCGCGGCGCTCCACGTGTACCGCTCGAGGCGGGCCGAGGCTCGGGCCCGCCCGCGGAGGAACGGCAGGAACGTCGCGGCGACCTCCTCGATCGGCGAGTCGATGTCCGGCCACCACGGGACGTCCACGAGCAGTCGCTCCCGCGTCGCGAAGCCGCGTCGCCGAAGCGAGCGCTCGATGAGGCGCGTGTTCATGAGCGCGGCGCTGCCGTGGGTCCACGGGAGTCGGGCCGCGCGGTGGTGGAGCCTGTGGACGGGGAAGCCGTAGTTCGCGGTGTTCGACACGAACACGAGCACGAGGCGACGACTGGCGCGGCACATCCCGTCCAGCAGCGACTCCGGGTCGGGCGCGAGCGGGAGCGCGTTGAAGTTCCACACGAGGTCGAACGCCGCGTCTCCCCCGCCGAGGTTCCAGCCGTCCGCCAGGCGGACCGTCACCGCCGCCCCGAGCCCGAGGCCGTCCCAGACGCGACGCGCGAGTTCGGCCTCCTCCGCGTCGGCGAGCGCGACCTCCACGCGGGCCCCGCGCTGCGCGAAGGGCACGCTGTTGAGTCCGCGGATGCCCGTGATCCCGTCGGCGGGACCTTCGAGCACGCTCGCGATCCCGTAGCGGTCGGCGAGCTCCTCGACGAGCCGCGCGAGCGCGATGCGCTCGTAGGTCGTCCCGAGGCCCGTGTCCTTCTCGATGGGCGGCATGCGCGCTCTAGAGCCCCTCTCTCAGCGCCTCGGCGACCTGCCTGGCCGTCGGCGGACAGCCCGGAACGTGCACGAGACCCTCGCGCTCGGACAGCGGGCGCGTGCACTGCCCCAGGCACACGACGCGTCCGCCCACCGGCGGAAGCGCGGCCTCGCGGCCCTGCACGATGTGAAGCCTGCCGAGCGCGCCCCAGTACGCGAGCTTCGGCACCAGCGTCAGCCAGTAGCGGGGCTCGCGCGCCGCGAGCTTGACCCCCGCGGCGAACGAGTCGATGCACATCGAGCACGCCGTGCAGTCGCGCCAGGAGTAGATGTTGAGCTTCCTGCCGTAGCGCTCGTTCGCCGGCCTGAGTCGACGCGCCGGCGCCGCGCCGATGACGCGCGGATCGAGCGTCCCCACGCCCTCCGCGGCGGCGATGCGCAGGTGCGCGATGGCCGCAGGGTCGAAGCCCGCGAGTCGCGCGGCCGCCGCGTCCACCTCGAGCATGTTCGTGCCGACGGCCACGTAGCCTGCTCTCACCGGACGGCCGTTGAGCGGGCCGTCCCCCTCGACCCCGACGACGGCGTCGAGGACGACAAGATGCGGGGGCGCGAGCTTCGCGTGCTGGGCGAGTGGATCGTGGAGGCCCAGATGGTGGTCCCGCTTCTTGTCGGCCTCGCTCAGAAGCCCCTTGTGGTTCTTGATGGAGAGCGTGAGCGTCGTGTACCCGTGCGTCTTGAGCTTGGGGATGTTGACGTAGAGGTCGGCTTCCTCGACGAGCGCGGGCACCCCGAGCGTTCCGTACTTCCACGGCCGCTCGCGCCGCTCCGCCGCGTTGAAGCTGACGAGGCGCACGCCGAGCCGGTCGGCCAGCGCGCGGTACCCGCTGCGCTCGAAGACCGCCCCGGCGTCCAGTCCCACGCCCGGGCCGTCGGCGATCGTGATGTCGGACACGCCGGCTCCCCGCAGGAGGCGCACCACCGCCTCGACGACCGCGGGATGCGTCACGATGCCGGTCCTCGGCGCGGCGCCGACGACGATGTTGGGCTTGAGCAGCGCCGTGCGCCGGCCCGCGAGCGACACACCGAGCGCGTCGACGGCCCGCCCGAGCGTCCGCTCGAGCGCGCGCGCGTCGTACCGCCGCGCCGCCTCAAGAAAGACCGCCAGAGCCGGAACCTCCTTCGCGGGCGCCCCGGGCCGAGGGCGCGCGGCGCGACCCGCGCGGCCCGAACGCCACCTCGCCAGCGACGCCGGCGAGCGTGGGGACGTGCATCAGCATGTTCGTGTAGCTCGCGTTCGCGAGAGGGCAGGCGCACTCGCCGCGCCGCACGGCGGCGCGCAGCGCCCTGGCGCGCTCTCCGAACCAGATCCTCCGGAAGTCGTATCCCGCCTCGCGCAGGTTGCCGACGGATTCCGCGCGCACGCAGCAGAACCACACGTCGCCGTCCGGCGCGATCTGCGCCGAGGCGATGCCCGCGTAGCAGGGAATCTCCTGTCCGCGGCTTGCGAGATGCCGCTTGACCATCTCGTAGTAGCGCGTCCTGAAGGCCTGCGTGAGGCGCGAGATCCCCGCGGCGCGCTGCTCCCTCAGGCGCGCCGTGAGGAAGTCCACCGCCGCCGCGTAATCGCCCGCCGGAGGCGTGACGGCGCTCCCCACGGTCTCAAGCTCGACGCGCTCCTCGGCGATCTCCGTGATGTACGAGTCGGGCCTGAGCTCCCGTGCCACGTAGTCGTACACCGCGGGCACGCGGCGCGCGTTGTGCACCGAGACGACGGTGTGCACGCCGACCGTGAGGTTGGGCGCGGCGAGCTTCCGAAGGCCGCGGTACGTCTCGACCGCCTTCTCGAAGCTCCCAGGAAGCCCGCGGATGCGGTCGTGAGCCTCTCCGATCTCGTCGAGCGAGAGGTTCACGATGACCTGCGCTCCCGCGCATCGCCGCGCGATCTCGGAGACCATCTCGGGGATCCTCGAGCTCAGAAACCCGTTCGTCGGGATGTTGATGATGCCTGGGCGACCCCTCCGGAACGCGCTCTCGCAGATGTCCGGCAGGTCGGGCCGCAGGAACGGCTCGCCTCCGCTCATGGTGTACCAGTACGGCGCGCGCCCGAGCGAGGCGAACACGCGGTCGAACTCGTCGGCCGAGAGCTCGTCGGCGCGCTTCGTGTACACCCTGCACGTGAGGCAGCGCGAGTTGCAGCGGTAGGTCACGCTCACGGTGAGGTTCGCCGGGAGCATCCGCGGCAGGCCCCAGGCGCGCATGGAGCGGTAGAGCGGAAGCCGCGCGAGGAGCCCGAGCATCATCGGTTCTCCCGGCCGGGGCGCGCGCCCGCGGCCTCGAGGGACTTCGTCGACTCCGACACCGCCCACGTGTGCGGGTTCTTCCTGAGCACGTGGAAGTCGAACGCGCCCAGCGCCCGCCCGGCGGCCTCGAGCAGGACGCCGGCCGCGGTCCACAGGAGCGCCCGCGGGCGGCGGTCGAGGTCCTCGCGCAGCACGCCGACAATGCCCCCGACGCCCCGCGTGGACACCTCGTAGTGCTGGAACCGCGACAGCCAGAGGTGACCGGCGTAGATGCGGCGGCGCTGCCGCAGGAAGTCGCGGATGGTGGACGCGCCCTTGTTCCAGACGACGGCCTCGGGCACGTAGACGAGGCGCTTGCCCGCCGCCGCGACGATGGCCTCGATGCTCGCCTCGTCCACGGCGCTGTCGTGCGGGATGGACCGCACGAACGACCTGAAGGCGACCATCTCCCCGAGCTTCGGCGACCTGAGCGCGAGGCGATGGTGCAGGCGCCACAGCATGTGCACGACGAAGCCCATGAAGCGCTCGGGGTCGTCCACGGGCACCGGGCGGGCACCGGTCATGCCCACCTCCGGGTCGGAGAACGGCGCGACGAGCCGCTCGAGGCAGTCCGGCGCGGGCACCGTGTCGCCGCTCTCGAGAACGAAGACGTCGCCCTCCGCGCGCTCGAGGAAGAGGTTGATCGCCGCCGACTTCCCCTGGCGCGTCGCCTGGCGCACGAGCTGGACCCTGCCGTCGCGCCTCGCCCACCCCTCCACGATCTCGTCCGTGCCGTCGGTCGAGCCGCTCGACACGACGACGACCCTGGCGAGGCGGGCGGTCGAGAGCCGCTGGCCGGCGAGCGCCTCCAGCAGCCTTCCGATGTTCCGGGCCTCGTTGTAGGCCATGACGCCAACGGACACGGTGATCACGGCGTCTCTCATCGTCCCTTGAGGAGCCGGTCCCCGAGGAAGACGGGCAGGCCGGCGTCGATGATCTTCGCGCGCGTCGCGGCTGCGTCGTACTCCACGCGGCGGATGAGGAGCGTGCCCAAATCGAGGTCGAGGAGCCCGAACGCGGCGCGCGGGTCGCCGTCGCGCGGCTGCCCGACGCTCCCGACGTTCACCATGTAGCGCTTGCCGTCCTCGAAGATCACACGGTCGCCCTCGAGGACGGAGGTTCTCCTTCCCGCGCTCTCGACCGCCAGCGGGATGTGCGAGTGCCCGAAGAGGCACAGGCGCTCCTTGAACGCCGTGAACTCCACCGCCGCTTCGTCCAGGTCGAGGATGTAGCGCCACGTGTCCGGCTCGGACGCGCAGGCGTGGACGAGCAGCACGCCGTCCACGACGGCCGCGAGAGGCAGGGCGCCCAGGTACTCGTGGTTCTCGCCCGTCAGGCGCCTCCGGCTCCAGCGGATGGCGTCCTGCCCCCACGCGTTGAACCGCGTCTCGCGCCCCGGCTGGATGGCGGCCTCGTCGTGGTTTCCCCTCACCGCCGTCGCGCCGCGGGCGCGCACGAGCTCCACCACCTCGTTCGGGTCCGGACCGTAGCCCACGAGGTCGCCGAGGCAGAGGAGCGCGTCGGCGCCGCTTTCGTCGGCCGCCTCGAGCACGGCCGTGAGGGCCTCGAGGTTGCCGTGGACGTCGCTCAGGACTGCGTATCGCAATGATCCTCCGCGCCCGTCTGTCCGTCCCTCGCCCCGCGCGTGTCCCTGGCGATGCGGTCGAGGATGCCGTTGACGAATCGGCCGCACTCGTCCGAGCTGTACTTGCGTGCGGCCTCGATCGCCTCGTCGATGATCACGCCGACCGGCGTGTCAGGCGCGAACATGATCTCGTACGTCCCGATCCTGAGCACCGTGCGGTCCACGGTGCCCATGCGACCGATGTCCCAGTGCTCGCTCGCGCCCGAGATGGCCTCGTCGATGACCGAGACGTGCGTCCGGACGCCGGCGACGAGGCTCTCGGCGAACGCGACCGCTTCAGGCGGCGCCTCGTCGAGGTCGGGTATCACGGCGTCGGTCAGGCCGGTGACGGCCTCCCGGTAGAGGATCATCATCGCCAGTTCCCGCCCCTCGCGGCGGATGCCCATCGCGTCCGCTTTCCCCCGCCGCCTACGACATCTTCGCGTAGAGATCGGCGAGCTCGAGGGCGGACTGCGCCGCGTCCCACCCCCTGTTGCCCGACTTGGCGCCCGCGCGGTCGATCGCCTGCTCGAGCGTCTCAGACGTCACGACGCCGAACACGGTGGGCACGCCCGTCTGCATCGCCGCGTGCGCCACGCCCTTGGCGGCCTCCGAGGCGACGAAGTCGAAGTGCGGCGTCTCACCCCGGATGACCGCTCCGAGGCATACTATCGCATCGTACGCGCCGGAGTCACCCATTCTCTTGGCCAGCACCGGGATGTCGAAGGCGCCGGGGACCCACGCCACCGTGATGTCGTCGTCGCTGACCCCGTGTCTGCGAAGGCAGTCCATCGCGCCCTCGAGAAGCCTGAGCGAGATGAAGTCGTTGAAGCGCGACACGACGATCCCGAGACGCCTGCCCTCACCGCGGAGCTGCCCTTCAAAGACCCTGCTCATCCGTCTCCTCCTTCGCGGCGTCCGGCGGCGCGGCCTTCCTTTCCTGCTCGCGCGGAACGCCGCACTCCTGGACGTTCAGCAGATGACCCAGCTTGCGCTTCTTGGTAACGAGGTAGCCGAGGCTCCGCTCGGTCGGAGCGATCTCGATGGAAACGCGCTCGACGATCGTGAGACCGTAGCCCTCGAGGCCGACGATCTTCCTCGGGTTGTTCGTGAGCAGACGGATCCTCGCAACGCCGAGGTCGGCGAGGATCTGCGCTCCGACGCCGTAGTCGCGGAGGTCGGCCGGGAACCCCAGCTCCTCGTTCGCCTCCACCGTGTCGCGTCCCCGGTCCTGGAGCTCGTAGGCCCGCAGCTTGTTTCTGAGGCCGATGCCGCGGCCCTCCTGGCGCATGTACAGGAACACGCCCTCGCCCGCCTCCTCGATGAGGCAAAGCGCCCTCCCGACCTGGTCTCCGCAGTCGCAGCGCGTGGAGCCGAACACGTCGCCGGTCAGACACTCGGAGTGCACGCGGACGAGCACGTCGCGCTCGGGCGAAGGGCGGCCCTTGACCAGCGCGACGTGGAGGAGGTCGTCGAGCTCACTTTCGTACAGGAAGAGCTCGAAATCCCCGTGCCTCGTGGGCAGGCGCGTGTGGGCCGCTCTGCGGACGAGCTTCTCGTTGAGACGCCGGTAGGCGATGAGCGCCTGGACGCTCACGATCCTCGCGCCGAGCCGGGCGGCCTTCTCGGTGAGCTCGGGAAGCCGCGCCATGTGGCCGTCGTCGCCCACGATCTCGCAGATGACGCCGGCCGGCGTGAGTCCCGCGAGCCTCGCAAGGTCCACAGCGGCCTCGGTGTGTCCGGCGCGTCTGAGCACGCCGCCCTCGGCGGCGCGGAGCGGGAACACGTGCCCCGGCCGCGCGAGGTCGTCGGGCCGCGTTCCGTCGGCCACGAGGGCGCGGATCGTCCTCCACCGGTCGTGCGCCGAGATCCCCGTCGTCGTTCCCTCGACGGCGTCCACGGACACGGCGAACGCCGTGCCCATGACCGAGGTGTTGCGTCGGACCATGGGGTGCAGGTCGAGCGCGTCGAGGCGCTCGCCCGTCATGGCGACGCAGATGAGTCCCCGGGCCTCGCGCGCCATGAGATTCACGGCCTCGGGCGTCGCCTTCTCCGCGGCCATCACCATGTCGCCCTCGTTCTCGCGCGACTCGTCGTCCACGACGATCACGATGCGCCCGTCGCGGATGTCGCCGAGAGCGCCTTCGACGTCCTCGTGCCTGAGGTTCATCTCCTCTCCTTGACGTATCCGAGCTCACGAAGCCGCTCGAGCGTGATGCCCCCCGGCGGGGTGTCCGGGCCTTCCGGGCCGGTCGCCCGGGCCGCGGCGTGCTTCGCGAGGATGTCGGTTTCCACGTTGACCACGGTGCCGCGCCTGTAAGCCCCGGCGACGGTGGCGCGCAGCGTCTCCGGGATGAGCGAGACGGTGACGAGGTTCCCGGCGACGGCGGCGACCGTCAGGCTCACGCCGTCGACGGAGATCGAGCCCCGCTCCACGACCTGCGGCGTGAGCGCGCGCGGAAGCTCGATGAGGACGTCTCTGCCCCGACCGACGGGCCGCACGCTCCGGACGACCGCCGTTCCGTCCACGTGTCCCGACACGATGTGCCCGCCGAGCGGTTCCCCGGCGCGGACGGCGCGCTCCAGGTTGACGCGGGCTCCCCGCGAGAGACGCCCGAGCGTCGTGTTCCCGAGGGTCCGCGCGACGACGTCGGCGTGGAACCCGCGCGCGTCGGAGCTCGTCACGGTCAGGCACACGCCGCTCACCGACACGCTTTCGCCGCGCGGCGGGGGTGGATCGAACGGCGCCGCGACCCGCAGCGTCGCGCCCGCCCGCGACCGCCGGACGGCCGACACGCGGCCCACCGCCTCTACGATCCCTGTGAACATGACGGCCTCCACGCCGAGCTGACGTTCGCCTCGAGCAGGACGTCGTCGCCGACGACGCTCCACGCGGCGTCCACCAGCGCCCGCTCGCCCGTCCACCAGGGCCTGCCCAGACGGCCGAGCGCGGCGGCGCCCTCGTCGCCGATGACGATCGGCGCCACGAAGAAGGCGACGCGGTCGGCGATGTTGTCGGACAGGAGCGACGTCGCCAGCGTGGGCCCTCCCTCGCACAGCACCGAGATCATGCCGGCCGCCGCCGCGCGTCTCAGGACATCGCGCAGATCGACTCGGCCCGTCTCGGACCGGCACGGCCAGACCGCCGCGCCGCGGGCCTCGAGCTCGCGCCGCCGCTCCGCGGCCGCGTCCTCGCCGCACGCGACGATCGTCGGCGCCGCGCCGGTCTCCGCGACGAGCGCGCAGTTCGGCGGCGTTCGCAGATGCGAGTCGAGCACGAGACGCGCCGGCTGCCGTTCCCCCGCGGCGGGCCTTCGGTCCGTGAGGCGCGGGTCGTCGGCGAGCACCGTGCCCACCCCGATCATCACGCAGTCGGACGCCGCCCGCATGGCGTGGACGCGCTCGCGCGAGGCGTCGCACGACAGCCAGCGCGGCGCGCCCTCGGGCGCCGCGGTCCGCCCGTCGAGCGAGAGCGCCATCTTGAGCGTGATGAGCGGAAGGCCCGTCGCCCGGAACTTGAGATACGGCGCGTTCGCCGCGGCCGCCTCGCCGGCGAGGAGCCCGACCTCGACGCTCACGCCGCATCGTCTGAGCTCCGCGATCCCGCGGCCCGACACGTGGGGGTTCGGATCCTCCATGGGCACGACAACCCTGGCGATGCCCGAGGAGCGGATCGCGTCCGTGCAGGGCGGCGTGTTGCCCCACACGCAGCACGGCTCCAGGGTCACGTAGAGCGTGCCGCCCCGCGCGGCCTCGCCGGCCTCGGCGAGAGCGTTGACCTCGGCGTGCGGGCCTCCGTAGCGTCGGTGGAACCCCTCACCGACGACGCGCCCGTCACGGACGATCACGGCCCCCACGACCGGGTTCGGGCTCGTGCGCCCGCGCCCCCGCTCCGCGAGGTCGAGCGCTCTTCGCATCATGTCGCGGTCCATGGTCACCGAGTCCGTGCTCCGCCCGCGGGCCATCAACGCGTGCGCCCCGGAGGTGTCTCCGGGGCGCGGCACGCGTCCGCCTTGCGGCGGGCGCATGATGCTCCTTCTTCCATCCAGACTCTCACTGTCGGCGCCTGGATCGCACAGGCTCTGCGGGCCTTCCGGACCGCTCGCGGGCTGTCACCGCCGGTGGGGACTTCCACCCCGCCCCGAAGGAGGCATGTCTCTCTGGCACTCAGACTAGCACGGCGCACGGCTCGAGTCAAGGCGCCTGAGGAGGCCCCTCGTCCGGCAGCCCCACGAGGCCTCTGGCGAACGCCCTCGCGTCGAACTCCTCGAGGTCCTCCACGCTCTCCCCCGTGCCGACCATCGTCACGGACAGGCCGAGCGCCTTGGCGATGGCGACGACGATGCCCCCCCGCGCCGTGCCGTCGAGCTTCGCGAGGACGATCCCCGAGAGTCCCAGGGCATCGTCGAACTGCCTGGCCTGCTCGAGCGCGTTCTGTCCCGTGTTCGCGTCCAGCACGAGGAGGACGTCGTGCGGGGCGCCCGGCATCTTCCGCGCGAGGACGCGCTTGACCTTCTGAAGCTCCGCAAGGAGGTTCGACCGGGTGTGCAGCCGACCGGCGGTGTCGACGATGAGCACGTCCGCGCCACGCGTCGCGGCGGCGCTCAGCGCGTCGAAGGCCACCGCGGCGGGATCGCCCCCCGGCTGACCGCCGACGAAGTGCGCCCCGCTTCGCTGCGCCCACACCGAGAGCTGCTCGCCGGCCGCCGCCCGAAACGTGTCCGCTGCCGCCAGCACCACGCTCCTGCCCGAGGCCGTGTGCCGCGCCGCGAGCTTGCCGATGGTCGTGGTCTTGCCGACGCCGTTGACGCCGACGACCATGACGACCCGCGGCCTCGCGGGCTCCGGCGGCTCGGTGGTCCGCCGCGCCGCCGTCAGGGTGGTCTCGATCTCCCGGGCGAGCAACGCTCTCGCCGCGCCCTCGTCGGCGCCGCCGGCGGCGTGCGCCAGACGGAGCGCCTCGATCATCTGCGTCGACATCTCGGCGCCGACGTCCGCCGCAAGGAGCGTCTCTTCGAGTCCGAGGAGGGCCTGCTCGTCCAGGCGCCCCGACGCGAAGGCCGCGCGCAGGCCGCTCTCGATCGCCCGTCGGGTCTTCGCAAGGCCGTCAAGCAGCCTCGAGAACCGGCTCATCGGCGACGACCTCGCTGCGGGCGGCGTCCAGGCGCACGGAGACGACCTTCGAGACGCCCGACTCCTCCATCGTGATGCCGTAGAGCCGGTCGGCCGCCTGCATCGTCGTCTTGTTGTGCGTGATGATGACGAACTGCGTCCGGTCGGAGAACTCGCGGAGCATCCGGATGAACCTCTCCACGTTCGCGTCGTCGAGGGGCGCGTCCACCTCGTCGAGGATGCAGAACGGCGACGGCTTCACGAGGTAGATGGCGAAGAGGAGCGCGATCGCCGTGAGCGCCCGCTCGCCCCCCGAGAGGAGGCTCAGCCGCCCCAGGCGCTTCCCGCGCGGGCTCGCGACGATCTCGATGGCCGACTCCAGCGGGTCCTCAGGCTCCAGCAGCCTGAGGTCGGCCTCGCCTCCCTCGAACAGGCGCTGGAAGGTCGCCACGAAGTTCGTTCTGATGAGCGCGAACGTGTCCAGGAACATCTGCCTGGCGGTCGCGTTGATCTTGACGATCGCCTCCTTGAGCGACTCCTTCGACCGCACGAGATCCTCGTACTGTCCCTTGAGGAACTCCAGGCGCTTGTTCTCCTCGTCGTACTCGTCGAGGGCGAGGAGGTTGACGGGCCCCATCGTGCGGAGCCTGGCCTTCAGCCGATCGACCTCCTCGCGCGCGTTCGTCTCGTCGAAGGGCGGCGCGCCCTCCGCAGATGGAACATCGCCCAGCTCCGCGACGTCGACCGCGTACTCCTCCCTCAGCCGGTCGCGCAGGGCCTCGGAGCGGCTGCGGAGCTCCGTGTCCCGGATCTCGAGCTCGTGGATCTCCCTCGTGAGCCGGTCGCGCGTCGCGCGGGACTCCCTCGCCTCGTCCTCGAGCCGGTCGATCGCCTGACGCAGCGTGCGCGAGGCCTCGCGCATCGCGTCGCGGTCCCGCTCGACCGCCTCCTTCTGAGACGACAGCTCCGCGAGGGCGTGGCCGTCCGCGCCGGTCCGCTCCTCAAGCTCGGTCATCGCGCGGCCCTGTTCCTCGCGCTCGGCGGTCTTCCGCTCGATGCCGGCGCGCGCGGCCCTGCCCGCTTCGGCGAGCTGCGCGTGCTCCGTTCTCAGCCGTTCGAGGGCCGCCTGCGCCTGGGCCGCGCCGACGCCCGCCTGTCTCTCCTCCTCAACGGCCTTCGCGCGCTCTCGCTCCGCGCTCTGATATCGCCGCTCCAGCTCCTCGACCTTCTCCCCGATCTCGTCCTCGCCCCTCGACAGCTGGGAGAGTCTGCGGGCGAGGCTCTCGATCTCGGTCTTCGCCTCGGCGACGCGGGCGGCCAGTGTCTCCCTGCGAGACACGAGCCCGGCCACGCGCTCGGACAGCCCGGTGGCGGCGAGCTCAAGCTCCGCCGTCCGGCGCTTGGCATCCCAGAGCCGCGCCTCGGAGGCCTCGGCCTCCTCGTGGGCGCGCTTCGCGTCGCCCTGCGCGCGTTCGCAGGCGGCCGCCGCGGCGGCCTCGCCGTTCCGCGCGTCGGCGAGCGCCCGCTCGAGGGACTCGACCTCGCGTTGCGCGGCCTCCAGCCTCTCCGCGCGCCGCATGAGCCCCGCATGCTCGTCGCCCGCCCTGCCCCCGGAGAGGAGCCCTCGCGCGGAGCACATCTCCCCGCGGACCGTCACGAAGACGAGATCTGCGTTCTCGGGGACGGCGCTCTGCGCGAGCGCCTCGTCGAGACTCCCGGTCACGACGCAGCCCTCGAGCAGAAACGCGGCGAGGCGCTCGTGCTCCGGCGCGGTCGTGACGAAGTCCAGCGCGCGACCGAGGACACCGACGCCCGCGAGCGCACCCAGCGGCACGCGCGAGACCGGGAACCGGGAGATCTCGGACAGCGGTACGAACGTCGCGCGCCCGGCGGCTCCCTCGGCAAGGTGCTGCATGGCCCGCGTCGCCGTCGCGAGGTCGCGCACCACGACGTACTCCGCGGCGCCCGCGAGCGCCGCCTCGATGGCCGCCGCCATGCCGTCCTGTACGCGCAGCAGATCGGCCACCGAGCCGACGAGCCCGTCGATGCCGTGTGCCCGCTCCGCAAGGAGCGACCGGACGCCGTCCTGGAACCCGCCGTAGCCGTCGTGGATCTCCGTGAGGAAGGCCAGCTTGTGGCGCGCCGCGGCGAGCTCGCCCTCGAGACCCGTGCGCCTGACGCGCGCGGAGAGGAGGTGATCCCGCGCCGCATCCGACGCCGCGGCGGCGCCGTTCGCCTGCGAACGAGCGCGGCCGGCAGCATCCGCGGCATCCTTCCCCGTCGAGGTGGCGCCGATGATCTCGCTCTCGTGCGCGGACAGCTGCGCCCTCGCCTCGGCACGCACGCCGTCGATCTCCGCATGCTCCGCGGTGAGGTCGTCGAGGCGCGCCCGGTAGCTCTCCAGCTCGCCCCGAGTCCCCGCCGAGCTCTGGAGCCCCTCGAGACGCGTGAGCTTCTGGCCGTCGAGAAGCTCCTTGAGCCTTCTGTACTCGGTCTCCGCGGCGGCCAGGCGCTCAGACCGCACCGCCAGACCGCGCTCCCGCTCCTCCAGAGCCACCACGGCGCCTCGGATCTCGTCCTCGAGCGCCGCCGCGCGCCCGAGGGCGAGCGAGAGATCGGCTCTCAGGTCCACGATCTCGCTGTCCAGCGTGTTCGCGCGCTGGTCGGTGGCGCTCCGCCGCTCCCGCGCGACGAGAAGCGAGTCGGCCAGCGTTCTCACCCTGGACTCGAGGTCGGCCGCTTCCTGCTCGAGGCTGCCGAGGGCCCCTTCCTTGTCGCGGAGCTCCCTCTTCATCGCGGCCACGGTCCGCTCGCACGTGCCGAGCGCCTCGTCGCGCGCCGTAAGCGCCTCGCGCACCTCCGCGGCGCGCGCGCCGGAGCGCGACCGCTCCGCCTGCCACGACGCGTGCTCCCGTCGGCCCAGGAGGACCTCGATCTCGCGGAGATCGTCCGTGTACCGTCGGTGCCTCCTCGCCTGCGCGAGCTGGCGCTGAAGCGACCGCACCTGCTTTTCGACCTCGGAGATGATGTCGGAGACGCGCTGCATGTCCGACTCGGTCGACTCGAGCTTCGCGAGCGTCGAGCGCAGCCGCACCTTGTACTTCATGATGCCCGAGGCTTCCTCGAACATGAACCGGCGGTGGCCCGTGGAGTCCGAGAGCACCGAGTCCACCATGCGCCGCTCGATGAGGGAGTACGTGCGCGTTCCGATGCCGGTGTCGAAGAAGAGATCCCGCACGTCCCTCAGCCTCACGGGGGTCCTGTTCAGCAGGTACTCACCCTCGCCGGAGCGGAACACGCGCCTGCCGATGGTGATCTCGGCGTACTCGGTCGGGAGATACCCTGAGGAGTTGTCCACGGTCAGCGTGACCTCGGCCATCCCGAGACGCCTGCGCTGCTTCGTCCCGTTGAAGATGACGTCGGCCATGCTGCTGCCGCGGAGCTCGGACGGGCTCTGCTCTCCGAGGACCCAGCGGATCGCGTCGGCGACGTTCGTCTTGCCGCATCCGTTCGGCCCGACGACGCCCGTGATCCCGGGCCCGAACTCCAGGGTCAGCTTGTGGGCGAAGGACTTGAACCCGAAGATCTCGAGTTTCTTGAGGTGCACGAGGCCTCCTCAGTCGCTCTCCGGCGCGCGCTCGATCCAGGCGCCCTCGTAGGCCAGACGCCTGACGGACTCAAGCCCGTCCCGGGCGGCCGCGAGCGTCGGGTAGCCCCCCGCCACGCGGACCCTGTACCACGCTCCCCTGTCGCCGACCTCGGCGCGCACCACCGCGGAGGGGATCCCCCTGGCCGCGAGCGCTCCAGCGTCCGCCTCAGCGGCGCTCTGGCTTCTGTGCGAACTCACGAAGATGACGTACGGACCACCTGGGCCGGCCGCCGTCGGAGGCGCTGCGGGGACCGCAGCGGCGGTCTCGCGCGGCGCCGGGGCGGGAGGCTGGCCCTCCGTCCCCTGCCCGCCGACGGGCGCCGGCTCTGCATCGAGCCCGGTGCCGCCCGCGACCTCGACGGGAACCTCCGCCGCGGGGCGTTCGCCTGCGCCGGTGGGCCCGGCGGTCCGGGCGGGGGGCTGTGGGCTGCGCGAGGTCCCCAGCCACCAGGCGACCGCGACGGCGCCCAGAACGAGGACAGCGACCGTCGCGGGGACGGTCGCGCTGCTCCGTCTTCTCTGCCGCGTCTCGGCTCCTGCCGCCGGCCCTGCGGCGGTGCGCATCGGCGACCTGCGCGGCTGCCACACGGGGGCGGCCGGCGTTGCAGCGCCTGCGTCGTCTGCAGGCGGCACGGGAGGTTGGGGAGTCGGCGCAGGCTGCTCTTCGACGGCGGACTCGCTGACGGGTTCCGTGGCGATGGTCTCTCTCCTCGGCAGCTCGGCCTGCGGCGCCACGCCCGCGGGACGAAGCGGCCTCGGTCTGGAGACGAGCACACCGACCGTCCGCCGCGCCTCCGTGCCGGCGGACCGCGCCTGCTCCGCGACGGACCGCATCTCGTCAGCGGTGGTGCCGGCCACGACGAGATGCGACAGCACACGCCCCGCGCCGGCGAGGAAGACCGCTGGCAGCGCGAGGAACACCGTGACGTCCTGAGCGAAGCCCCTCACGGTGGTTTCGAACGCGTCCGCCCGGAAGACATCCTCGGCCAGGACGGGAACGGACCCGGAGGTCATCACGCTCACGCCCGGCGCCAGCGTCCTGCGCGCCGTGACGGCCGTTGACACGCCGAACAGCACCGAATCGACCAGCCCCTCGTCCCCGTCGCCCTCAAGCGGCTTCGCGATGGCCGGAGCGTGCAGGCTGCCGTCCGCGATCACGACGCGCCGTCCGCCGTCCGCCACGCCGACGGCGAGCTTCACCGCGACGGCCGCCGCCAGCATGGGTTCCTTCGCGGTGACGCCCACGACGGCGCCCGGGCCCGCGCCCAGATGCTCCGAAAGCGGCGTCGTCCACGAGGGCGCCTGCTCGTCGGCCTCCGCGCGAACGCGCACGGGACCGCCGTCCTCCCAGGCCAGCTCGGCGGCAAGCACCGCGACGCACAGGCCCGGGGAGACGAGCTCGTCCGACGCGTCGGCGCCGGACGCGGGCGAGTTCCTGTCATGCTCCATTGCCGTTCACCGCCTCCGCTATGCAGGCTGCCAGCGCCTCGTCCTGCGAGGGGAGCACCGTCCTCAGGTCCACGAGGACGCGTCCCTCGTGCAGGCGGACGACCACGGGCCTGTCCGAGTGCAGCATCCTGGTCGCGACCGCCTCCGCGCGGTTCGCGAGCGTCGCGATCTCGATCCCCTTGCTTGCGACAACGCGCTCGGGCGCGGCGCCGCCTCCGACCCGCGACTCGAGGTCCACGATGCGGAGCGCCGAGGCGCATCGCGGCCCCGCGATCCGGACGATCGAACGGGCGCGCTCCTCGAGCTCGTCCACGGACGCGGTCAGCATCCGGAGGACCGGGATCTCGTCTCTCTCGCGCTCGGCAAGGTAGAGGTTCAGCGTGGCCTGAAGCGCGGCGAGCGTGAGCTTGCACGGCCTCAGAGCGCGAGCCAGCGGGTTCGCCCGCATGCGCCTCACGAGCGCGGAGGATCCCACGGCGATGCCTGCCTGCGGGCCGCCGATCAGCTTGTCGCCGCTCATGGTGCACAGGGACACGCCGCCGCCCAGGCTCTCTGCCACGGACGCCTCGCCATGAAGCCCCACCGCGTCTCCCGGTGCAAGGAGCCCGCTTCCGAGGTCATGGATGACGGGAATGCCGCGCCGCGCTCCGAGCGCCGCGAGCTCCTCGAGCGGCACTCGGTCGACGAACCCGACGATCGCGTAGTTGCTCCAGTGCGCCGACATGAGGGCGGCGGTCTGCGCTCTGACGGCGCGCTCGAAGTCCTCGATCCTGGTGCGGTTCGTGGTCCCGACCTCGACCAGCGTCGCGCCGCTCTTCTCGAAGACCTCGTGAAGCCTGAAGGCTCCGCCGATCTCGATCAACTCGCTGCGAGAGACCACGACCTCGCGCCCGCGCGCCAGCGTGTCGAGGGCGAGCATCACCGCGGCCGCGTTGTTGTTGACGACGAGGGCGTCCTCCGCTCCCGTGAGCTCGCAGAGCGCCTCCTTGACCGCCTCGTCGCGAGAGCCTCTGTCACCGCGGCCGAGATCGTACTCGAGGTCGCAGTATCCGGCCGCGGTTCGGGAGATCGCCTCCAGCGCCGCCCGCGGGAGCGGAGCCCTCCCGAGGTTCGTGTGGATGATCACGCCCGTGGCGTTGATGACGGACACCATCTCCGCGCTGCCGGCCCGCGCTGCCGCGGTCTCAACGGCCGCGATGGCGGCGTTCCGGACCGCTCCGGGGGGCTCCGCGTCCAGGGCGCCGGACATCACGTCTACGCGCAGGCGCTCGATGGCCGCGCGGACCGCCCGGACGAGCATCCGGCGAGGACACCCGGAGGCGGCCCCGCGTTGCTCCAGGTGCTTCACCGCGGCGTCCACCGAGGGAAGGGCACGGAGCAGGTCCTCTCGGTTCATGGGAAGCGTCCCTCGGCCGTCCGTCGGCTGCCGCGCGTACGAGAACCGCCCGGCGGCCTTCGGCACCCGTTGCTTGACAACACTGCAACCCTTGATAATCGGCCGCCGGAGCTTAGCCCGTGCTTCTCGCCTTGGTCAAGGGCTATTGCGGCACTTCTGACCCCCGGCAACGACGTTACACAGTCCACTCAGCACAGGCAGAAGGTCTCCGCAGCCCGCCCGATTGTCCTATTGCCTTGGCACGTCGTTTGCATTACATGACGCGTGAGGGACGGGCTGGGGTTCGCGTCCACGCGCTTCCCCGCGAAGGAGGTGAGCTTCGGGAGACTGCGCCTTCTTGGGTGGCCAGGACCCATCAAACGGTGTTGCCGCACGCCCGCCCGATGGCGCGCTCGTGCGGCCGGCTGAGTGAGGAAGGGGGATCAGACCATGCGCAATCGTTCGCTCATGCTCGCAGTGCTCGTGCTGCTGGTGCTTCCGGGCGTCGTGCTCGGAGCGGCCCGGCGCGAGATCGCTCCCTGGACCGAACGAGTCCGTCCACACGACGGGCGGAGCCCGATCATCATCTTCTACGACGACATGGAGAGCGGCCAGAACGGCTGGACCCATGTCGATAACACGGTTGGCGCCGTGCCGAAGTTCCACCTCGACACGTACTATGCCTACGAGGGCACGTACTCGTGGTGGTGCGGAGAGCTCAACGCCGCGTTCAGCGGCGGCGACGGGTACGGCAACGCCTGGGATCAGATCCTGCGGATCCCCGAGACCGACGTGACCGGGGCCACCTACCCGGTCCTGACCTTCGCCCACCGGCACGACTCCGAGCCGGGGTACGACTACACGTACATCCAGGCCGAGAGCCTGGGCGTGTTCGTGGATCTGGGTCCCGGGCTCGACGGGTCGTCCGGCGGCTGGCAGGACCTCGGCGACTACGGGTATCTGCTTGGCGACTACGACAACCCGGTCAACGCGCGCATCCGCTTCATCTCGGACGGCGCGTGGTCGGACGCCGACGGGCTGTACGACTCCGACGGCGGCGCCTTCATGGTGGACAACGTCCGGATCTTCGACTTCTATTCGAGCACGGACTACTTCTTCGACGACGGCGAGTCGGGCGGCCTGTGCGTGCCGGCGGTTCCCGGCAGCGCGGGCGACTACTGGCACATCATCTCGAGGCGCTGCCCTGCCTGGTCGGACCCGCACTCCTGGTGGTGCGGCGACGATGCCGACACGAGCCTGATCCCGCCGAACCTCAACAACTCGCTCATCAGCCCGCCCGTCTCACTGGCCGGAGTGGCCGTGTGCACGCTCCGCTTCCTGCTTCACGCGGAGGTTCCGACCGTGGACAACGACTGGTGGAAGGAGGAGATCACCACCGACGGCGGCGGCGAGTGGTACACGATAGGGAACTGGTGGGGTGACTTCGGTCAGTGCAGTGGCTGGGCGCTTGCCGGCATCAACGGCCATGACCTCTCGCCCTATCTGCCGGGCACGTTCTTCAAGTTCAGGATCACCTTCTTCACGACGAGCAACGGCTGCGGGCCCGGCGCGGCCGGCGGGGCCGGGATCATGCTCGACGACACCTGGCTTGAGGACTGGACGGACACGCCGGTGCAGAGCATGACCTGGGGTCGTCTGAAGGCGATGTACCGCTAGCGGCGAGGTGCCGTCCGCGCGTCCCGACGCGCGGCGAGACGGACCATGGCGAGCCGTAGCACGCGAGGGGGGGCGGCGCCCGGCGCCGCCCCCCTCTCCTTTGGTGCGCGTCCCTGCGAGACCGTCCCTCCCGTCGGAGCCCGCTACCGCCCCTTGGCGGACTTCCCCGGCTCCTCGAAGGGCGGCGCCTCCTTGCCCATGTTCTCCAGCATCCATCTCGCTGACTCGCCCAGCTCCGAGTTCGGGTAGTTCTGCAGAAGGCGGCGGAACGCGTTCGTCGCCGCTTCGTAGTCGCGGAGCTCCTCGGACTGGATGAACCCGATCATGAACTGGGCGTCGTCGGCGTACTGGCCGTCCGGATACTCCATCACGATCTGCAGATAGGCGTCGAGCCTCTGGGCGACGTCGGTCGTCTGCTGGGCGCGCGTGAAGAGGGCCTCCTCGCTCGGCACAGCGCCCTTGAAGACCTCCTCGTTCACCTTCACCCGGTACTTGGCCTTCAGCTGCTCGAGGATGCTCTCATAGCGCTCACGCGTCTTCGCCGGCTTCAGGTTCTTGGCGATGAGATCCCGAACCTCGTCCAGCGGCTTCCTGCCCGCTTCCTGCTTCTCCTCGATGCGGATGACGTGCCATCCCTTCTCGGAGCGAAGCGGGTCCGTCGTCTCGCCGATCTTCCAGCCGAAGAGCTTCTCGATGAACGCCGCATCCATGCCGATGTCGGGCAGCGCGTCGCCGAGATGCACCGAGCTCATGAGCCCGCCGGCGGCCTTCGTGCGCGCGTCCGTGGACACGGCGCGCGCGACGTCGTCGAAGGTCTCGCCGGCCAGGACACGGCGTCGCGCATCCGCCGCGGCGTCGCGCGTGGCCGCCATGATGTGGCGGAACTTGATCCGCGCGCGCTGGTGGAAGAGCTCGACGTGCTCGTCGTAGTACGCGGCGATGTCCTCCTCGCCTACCTCCGTCTTGCCCTCGATCTCGTTGCGATAGTAGGCCTGGATCATCGAGCGCCGCTTCATGGCCTCCAGCAGCTTGACGGTCTCGGGGTCCTTCTCGTACCCCGCCTGCCGCGCGGCCTGGTACAGCACCTCTTCGTCGACCATGTTGTTCAGAAGTTCGAGGCTTCCCATCGGGCCGGCGAACTGGCGCTGGGCGAAGTCAGGCAGCTCAGAGAGCCGCTCGGCGAGGTCGCTCTGTGTGATGCTGACGCCTCCGACCCTGGCCACCACGGTGTCTTCCGCCTTCTTGCCGCATCCGCCGAGCAGACACGCGACGGCGGTCGCCGCGGCGACAAGGGCATGCCACTTCCGCTGCATAACAACACCTCCCGCGCTTCGGTTCCCGCGCGACGGCGCGGTCCGTCCGTGCCGGCTCTCCGCTTCAGTCCCTGATGACCCACACCCTGATCTCGGCCGCGACATCGGCGAACAGCCGAAGCCGGACCGGATAGACGCCGAGCATCTTGATGGGCTCGTCGAGGGCGACGGTGTGCGGCGCCACCGAAACCCCCTGGTCCTCGAGAGCGGCCGCGATGTCGCGTTCGTGCACGGCCCCGTAGAGCTTGTCGGACTCGTCCGCGTGCGCCCGGATGGTGCACGACATGCCGTTCAGCTTCGCCGCCAGCTCCTCGGCCGCCCTGCGGTCCTTCATCGCGCGGGTCTCTTCGACCCTGATCCTCACTTTGAGCTGCGAGAGGTTCCCGGGCGTCGCCGGCAGCGCCTTGCCCGCTGGGATCAGGAAGTTGCGCCCGAACCCCGGCTTGACGTTGACGACGTCCCCCTGGCGACCGACCCGCGGCACGTCCTGTGTGAGAATGACCTTCATGGCGTTCCCCCTCCCCGGCGCGTCACGCTAGCCGTGCATGTGGTGCTTCCCGACGTACGGGAGGAGCGCTATCTGCCGCGCGCGCTTCACGGCGGCGGCGAGCTGCCTCTGGTGCCTCGCGCACGTGCCTGTCACCCTCCGGGGGATGATCTTCCCCTGCTCCGTCACGAAGCGAAGCAGCCTCTTCTCGTCCTTGTAGTCGATGCGGGCGACCTTGTCCTGGCAGAAGCGGCAGAACTTGCCGTGCCGGTCCTTCCGCTGGAATCCCTCTTCCTGCATTCGCATGGTGCCGACTCCTGTAGGGCGCTCAGTCGCCCAGGCTCACGCACATGAAGCGCACGATGTTCTCGTCCAGTCGGTAGATCTGGGTCAGTCTGGCGATCGACGCGGGCTCCGCATCGAAGGTCAGGAACGCGTAGATGCCGTCCGTGTGGCCAGCGATCTCGTAGGCCAGGCGCCGCCGGCCCCACTTGTCCCACTGCTTGACCGTGCCGCCCTCGCGGGCGACGACCTCCTCGATCCGCGCCTGCTCCTGAGCAAGCCCGGCCTCGTCGAGGCTCGCGTTCAGGATGAACGTCCCCTCGTACGTCCGTGCCATCGTCTCCTCCTCTCGGTCCCTTCTGCGACCCCGTCACGCGGACGGGGTGAGGAGGTCCCGCCGCCCTCACCCGGGCCGGTCGGGACACATCTCCCCACAACCTGCGCTACGCGTGGAAGTGGACAAGCACCACGTCCCCCTCGCGGACGGGGTAGTCCCGTCCCTCGGTGCGCACGTGACCCTTGTCCCGGGCTCCGTGCATCGACCCGCCGTCCAGGAGGTCGGCGAACGACACCACGTCGCCTCTGATGAAACCGTGCTCCATGTCCGAGTGGATCTTCCCGGCCGCCTTCGAGAGACCTGTCCCCTCCGGGATGGTCCACGCCCGGACCTCCGGGCCCTTGATCGTGAAGAACGTCACGAGATGCAGGAGCCGCCGGGCCGCCTTCACGAGGCGGTCGAGCCCGCTCTCGATGAGCCCCAGGCCGGCCGCCATCTCGTCCCGCTCGTTCCGCGGGAGCCGCACGAGCTCCGACTCGGTCTCGGCCGCGATGGCCACGACCTTCCAGTCCGGCTCGCGCGCCGCATCGGAGACCCTCTTCACCCAGGCGCCCTCTCCCGCCCCGATGTCCCCCTCCCCGATGTTCGCGACGTAGAGAACGTCCTTCGCCGTGATGAAGCGGTAGCCCTCGAGGTGCTCGCGATCGTCGTGCCGCAGCTCCGCCTTCCGCAGCTCCGTGCCCGCGCCGAGGGCATCCACGGCCTTCGACAGTGCATCGACGAACGGCTGCGCGGCCTTGTCGCCCCTCGCGGCGTCCTTCCGCCGCTTCTCCACGTTGCGTTCGGCCGTCTCGAGGTCCGCCAGGATGAGCTCCGAACGGACGATGTCGAGATCCCGCTCGGGATCGAGGCCTTCCTCGACGTGGCTCACCGCGGGCGCCTCGAAGCAGCGCACGACGTGCGCCACGGCGCTCACGTCCCGGATGCTCGCCAGGAACTTGTTGCCCAGCCCCTCGCCGCGGCTCGCTCCGCGAACGAGGCCGGCGATGTCCACGAAACGGATCGTCGCCGGCGTCACCTTCTCCGGATGCAGCAGATCGCCGAGCCTCGCCAGCCGGTCGTCTGGCACGGGCACGACGCCCACGTTCGCCTCGACGGTGCAGAACGGGTAATTGCTGCACGGGACCGACGTGCCTGCCAGGGCGTTGAACAGCGTGGACTTCCCGACGTTCGGCAGCCCTATGATCCCAATGTCCAGACTCAATCCGTCCCCCGGGGCTGCGCCGCAGGCCCTAGCGGGCGAAGAGCGGCGCCAGCACGAGCGACACCACAGCCATGAGCTTGATCAGGATGTTGATCGAGGGGCCCACGGTGTCCTTGAGCGGATCGCCCACCGTGTCTCCCACGACGGCCGCCCTGTGCGTTTCGGATCCCTTGCCGCCGAAGTTGCCCTCCTCGATGTACTTCTTCGCGTTGTCCATCGCGCCGCCGGAGTTGGCCATCTGAACGCCCACGAGCACGCCGGTCACGACGGCGCCCGTCAGGAGCCCGGCGAGCGCCTTCTCGCTCAGAAGCCCGACGATCACGGGGATCGCGATGGCCATGATCCCGGGGACCAGCATGCCCTGGATGGCGCCGCGCGTGCTGATGTCGACGCAGAGCGCCGAGTCCGGCATGACCTCTCCCTTGAGAAGCCCGGGGATCTCGCGGAACTGGCGTCTCACCTCGTCGATCATGCGGAAGGCGACCCGCGAGACCGCCGCGAAGAGAAGCGACGAGTAGAGATACGGCAGCATGCCGCCCACCATGAGCCCGGCCACCACCCTGGGGTCGGTCAGATCGACCGACGCGATGCCCGCCGACACCATATAGGCCGACAGGAGCCCGATGGCGGCGAAGGCTGCCGAACCGATCGCGAAGCCCTTCCCGATGGCGGCCGTCGTGTTGCCAACGGCGTCGAGGTTGTCGGTGATCTTCCTCACGGCCGGATCGAGGTTCGCCATCTGCGCGATGCCGCCCGCGTTGTCGGCCACCGGGCCGTACGAGTCCACGGCCACGACGATGCCGGTCGTCGCTAGCATGCCGACGGCGGCCATGGCGATGCCGTATACTCCGGCGAACCCGTGTGAGACGATGACGGCGAGCCCGAGGACCAGCACCGGGATGGCCGTGCTCTGCATTCCGATCGCGGTGCCGCCCGTCACCGTGATGGCGGGCCCCCTCTGCGACGACTCCGCGAGCCTCCTTACGGGCCCGTACCTGGAGGACGTGTAGTACTCGCTCACGAAGCCGACGATCGTGCCGCTCAGGATCCCGGCAAGGATGGCGTAGAACGGGCCCATCTGTCCGTACGTGGTCTCACCGACCGTGAACGGAGTGCCGAGGCCCCGCACGATGAAGTACCCGGCCAGGGCGGTGAGGCCCGCCGCGACATACGTCCCTCCCATGAGCGCCGCTTGCGGGTTCCGCCTGCCGACGGCCTTCACGAAGAGGATACCGATCATGGAGCAGACGATGCCGGCGGAGGCGATGTAGAGCGGGAGCGACACGAGGCTGTCGGACACGGTCGAGGCCACGTTGAGCGTCACCGCGAGCGCCATGCTCGCGATGATGGACTCGACGTACGACTCGAGCAGATCGGCGCCGAGACCCGCCACGTCGCCGACGTTGTCCCCGACGTTGTCCGCGATGACGGCGGGGTTCCGGGGGTCGTCCTCGGGGATGCCGGCCTCCACCTTGCCGACGAGATCGGCCGCCATGTCGGCGCCCTTCGTGAAGAGCCCGCCGCCGGAGCGCGCGAAGAGTGCGACGAAGCTCGCCCCCATCGCGTAGCCGTTCACGATCGTCGGCGCCCTGAAGACCCAGTACACGACGGCGAGGCCCACGAGCGAGAGGCTCGCGACGGTCATGCCCATCACGGACCCCGCTGACATGGCCACGCCCAGTGCGCCGCGCACGCCGTCGTCCGCGGCGGCCTGCGTCGTCCGGGAGTTGGCGCGCGTGGCGATGCTCATCCCGACGTACCCGGCGAGCGCGGAGACGACGGCTCCGAGCACGAAGGCGACCGACGTGGCCCAGCCGAGCCCGAGCGCGTCCCGTCCGGAGAGCACCGGGGCGAGCGCGATGATCAAGGCGACGACGGCCACAAGCGCCGAGACGTAGGTGTACTCGCGCCTGAGGAACGCCCGCGCGCCGTCCTGCACCGCGCGCGAGATGCGCACCATGAGCTCGTTCCCGGGGTTCTTTCTCAGGATCTCGAGCGCAAGCACGCCGACGAACACGAGCCCCACCACGCCTGAGAGAAGAGGGACCAGAACGACGCTCATCGGGCCTCCTCCGCTTCATCGTCTTGCACCGCAGCCTCCCGGCGGTTGTAGATGGACATCGCGACGCTCAATCCCCGGGTCAGCGCAACCGCCATGCACTCGACGGCCCGTGACACCATGTCCAGCACCGTGGTCCACTCGGAGTCGTCGAACGCGCCGAGCACGTGGTTCTCGGCCCCTTCGCCCCCGGAGGGGGCGCCCACGCCCAGGCGAAGACGAGGGAACTCCGTCGTGCCGAGAGCCTGCGCGATCGACCGGAGTCCGCGGTGACCTCCGTCGCGTCCCGCCAGCCGGAGCCTCAGCTGCCCCAGCGGCAGGTCGATGTCGTCGGAGACCACCAGGAGGTCGGACGCAACGGCTCCCGTGGCATCGAGGATGCGGGCGACGGGCCCGCCGCTGTCGTTCATGTAGGACTGCGGGAGCGCGAGTATCACGCGCTCGCCCGCCACCCGCCCGGTCCCGCTCACGAGGTCCCCGGAGGCGACCGCAAGCCCGATCCGATGCGCGCGCGCCAGCTCGGTGACGGCCAGGAACCCAACGTTGTGCCGTGAACCCTGGTACTCCCTTCCCGGGTTCCCAAGACCGACGATCACCCTCACGCGCCCTTGGCCTTCTCTTCCTTCTTCTTCTCCTTCTTGTCCTTCTTCGCGTCGTCCGACTCCGCCTCGGCCTCCGCGCCCTCGCCCTCGGCGGCCTCGCCCTCGCCAGGGGCCTCGGCCGCGGCGGCCGCGGTCGGCTCGCGGAAGAGCGTCGGCTGCAGCACCTCTACGACCGGTCTGTCCTTGTTGTCAAGGAGCTCGACGTTGGGAACCTGGAGGTCGCCCACGTGGATCGAGTGCCTCACCTCCAGCGCCGAGACGTCCACTTCTATGTGCTCCGGGATGTGCCTGGGCAGACACCGCACCTCCAGCTCGCGCATCGTGTGGTCGAGGATGCCGCGCCCCTCCTTCACCGCCAGCGGGTCGCCGACGAGCACGACCGGGATGTGCATGATGACCGGCTTGTTCTCGGAGATCCTCTGGAGATCCACGTGGATGATGCGCCGCGAAAGGGGATCGCGCGCCATCTCCCTGATGACCGCGCGGACGGGTTCCGCCCCATCCACCGACAGCTGGATGATCACGTTCCGCCCGGACGGCGTCGACAACGCGACGCGCAGGTCGTGCGCGTCGATCGCGAGCGTCACCGTCTCCTCCGCCTCACCGTAGAGCACGGCCGGGATCTTCCCTTCCGACCGGACACGCTTCGTTCCCTGCTTGCCCACCGCGGGTCTCAACACGCTGCTGAGTCTCACCGTTGCCATCGCGTTCTCCCGTTGCCGTTCGGTCCAGGGCCGGCGCCGCTCACACGAAGAGCGAGCTCACCGACTTTTCACCGTGGATCCTGTCGATGGCCTCTCCGAGCAGCTCGGCCACCGAAAGCACCTTGATCTTCTTCTCGCTCAGACCCTCGTGGGCCAGCGTGTTCGTGACGACGATCTCCTCGATCGGCGACGCGGCCAGCTGCGCGAGCGCGCCCCCGGCGAACACCGCGTGCGTCGCGCCGGCCGTGATCCGCTTGGCGCCGAGCTTCATGATCGCGTGCGCCGCCTCGATCATGGAGTTGCCCGTGTTGATGATGTCGTCGACCATGACCACGTGCTTACCCGCCACGTCGCCGACGACGTTGATGACCTCGGCGGCGTCGGGCCGCGGCCGCCGCTTGTCGACGAACCCCAGGGTCGCTCCGAGTCGTTTGGCGAACGCTCTGCCCATCTTGATGCTCCCCACGTCGGGGGACATCACGACGAGCCCGGCCGCGGCGTGCTCCTCGAAGTAGCGCAGCAGCACCGGGGCCGCGTAGATGTGGTCGAGCGGAAGGTCGAAGAAGCCCTGGATCTGCGGCGCGTGCAGGTCCATGGTGAGCACCCTGTCGGTGCCCGCCACGGTGATCAGGTTCGCCACGAGCTTCGCCGTGATCGGAACGCGGGGACGGTCCTTCCGGTCCTGGCGGGCGTACCCGAAGTACGGCAGCACGGCGGTGATGCGGCGCGCCGAGGCCCGGCGCAGCGCGTCGACCATGACGAGCAGCTCGAGGAGATTGTCGCCTGGGGGCGCCGTGGGCTGCACGACGAACGCGTCGACGCCCCTCACGTTCTCGAGGATGTTCACCTCGATCTCGCCGTCCCTGAAGCGCCCGACGGCGGCCTCGCCGACCCGGATGCCCAGGTACCTGGCGATCTCGTGCGTGAGAGCCGGATTCGCAGTCCCTGTGAACAGCGCTAGCTGATCGTTCATCCGAGCCTCCGACGCTCTGGTGACCGCCCCCCCGATCCGTTCCTCCTGCGGCGCCGCAGCCTGTTGTGGCTGGGGCGGGAGGATTCGAACCTCCGATGCGGGATTCAAAGTCCCGTGTCTTACCAGCTTGACGACGCCCCAGCGCCCGGGTCAGTCATACGGGTCCTCGGCGTGGACAAGCTGTCCCTCGGCGAGGACACGCGCAAGCCCCCCACCCCGCTCCACGACCTCCAGCTGACGCCTGTACTCCGAGAACACCGCGTCCTCGATCATCTGGCGCGTCTCGTTGTTGATCGGGTGAGCGATGTCCCTGAACTCCCCGTCCTTCCGCCGTCGGCTCGGCATCGCCACGAACAGCCCGGCGTTCCCCTCGATGACCTTGAGCCCTCGTACGACGAAGGCATCGTCGAACGTGATGCTCACGAACGCCTTGAGTCTCTCCTCGCAGCGCAGCGTGAGCCTCACCTCAGTGATCTCCATCGACTCACCGCCCTTTGCCTGGATAAAGGGGTGTCGATCGCGGCAGGCTTCGCTGTCCGCCCCCACGCCGCCGGCGCCGTCAGTGCCACCTCAGAACGCAGGCGGCGCCGACAGCCTGTACGACGTGGACCCTCCTTTCCTCGCCCCCGAGAGAGTCGGCGATGCGCTCCGCGTTCTCTCGGTCGGGGACCATGCCAAACACGGTCGGCCCGCTTCCCGACATGACGGTCCCCATCGCGCCTCTCTCGCGAAGGAGCCCCTCGAGGCGGCCGACCTCCGGACACATCTCAACAACGCCAGTCTGGAGGTCGTTCCGAAGAACCCGCGCGAGGCCCTCGGCGTCCCCCTCCTGGATAGCTGAACACACGAGGCTAATGGACGGCAGGCGCTCTGTCAACCCGATTCTCGCCGCGGCATAGGCGGCTGCGGCGCTGACCTCGGCCGCGGGCGTCGCGAGCACGAACCAGCAACCCGGAGGCGGCGGGAGCGGTTCCAGAAGCTCTCCCCTTCCCCTGCCCCGGGCGGTGCCGCCCTCGATCAGGAACGGCACGTCGGATCCGACCGTGAGGGCGATTCCTCGAAGGGCGTCCGCCGACATGCCCAGACCGTACACCGCGTTCAGCCCGACGATCACGGCGGCGGCGTCCGCGCTCCCGCCTCCCAGTCCCGCCGCGACAGGGATCCTCTTCTCGAGCGTGATCAGTGCGCCGGGGACTCCCGTCGCCGCGAGGAAGGCCTCCGCCGCGCGCCACGCGAGGTTCGTCGGGCCGGCCGGCAGCCGTGTTCCCCCGAGAACCTCGAGCGCGATCGCGCCGCCCTTGTTCGGAGCGATCCGGAGGCTGTCAGCGAGCGACACCGTCTGGAAGACGGTGTCGATCTCGTGGTAACCGTCGGGGCGTCTGGCGATGACCTCGAGGCCGAGGTTGATCTTGCAGCGGGCCTCGATCTCAAGCGACCTCATCGGGGGTTCTCGCGCTCCGCTGTCGCCCACGGGCGGGCAGGATCGTGACGCGGCCTGCGCCGGCTAGCGGAGGTAGATGGTGATCGCGACGGCGACGACCCACAGCAGGATGTTCAGCCCGAGCGGCCGGTCCGACACGAGCGACCTGGCGGGTGCGCCTCCCTGCCCGGCCGCGAGGATCAGGTACATGTAGCGGAGGACCCCGTACACCACGAAGGGGATCGTGTAGACCAGCCGCGCGCTCCCGATCTTCTCCACGGTGCCCGGCCAGATCGTGTAGATGGCGTACGAGACGATGGTGGCCGACCCCGTCGCGGAGATGAGGGCCTCGACGAGGCCCCGCGGGTAGCCCTCCAGCGCCTCGCGATGCGCCCCGGCCCCGGAGCCCAGCGCGACGACCTCGTGCCGTCGCTTCCCGAGGCCGAGGAACAGCGCGAGAAGGAACGTGCACACGAGCAGCCACGGCGAGAGCTCGATGCGCGAGACGTCGCCGACCAGCACCTCCACGCTCCCGACCGCTCGCAGCACGAAGCCGACGGCGATGGCCATGACGTCGAGGATCACGACGCGCCGCAGGACCAGGCTGTACGCCGCGTTGAGCGCGACGTATCCGAGCGCGACGTGGCCGAAGCCGGGGTTCACGGCGTAGGACCAGGCGAGGCCCGCGACGGCGGCGATCAGCGCGGCGAGACCGGCCGCCCGCGGCGACACGGCGCCCGACGCGAGGGGGCGCCGGCGCTTCTCGGGGTGCTCCCTGTCCCTTCGCAGGTCCACCAGATCGTTCATGAGATACGAGGCGCCGGACAGCAGACAGAACGCGAGGAAGCCCTGCACCGACAGGCCAAGGAGAACGGGGTCGGTCAGTCCGCCCGCGAACAGGAGCCCGGCGAAGAGAACGAGGTTCTTCGTCCACTGCTCCGGGCGCATGGCGCGGACGATGGCGGCGAGCATGGCGGTCACACCTCCGCTCTCGGCGTCGTGCCGTTCACCAGGATGTCACGCACCTTGGTCACGATGAGGTCGATTGCGACGATGTTGAGACCGCCCTCCGGGATGATCACGTCGGCGTAGCGCTTGCTCGGCTCGACGAACTGGAGGTGCATGGGCCGGACGGTGCGAAGGTACTGCTCCACGACCTGGTCCATGTTCCGTCCGCGGCGCGTCACGTCGCGCCTGAGCCGCCGGATGAACCGCTCGTCCGCGTCGGTGTCCACGTACAGCTTGATGTCCATGAGCTCCCGGAGAGCGGGCTCCGCCAGGACCAGGATCCCCTCGAGGAGGACGATGCCGGCGGGCCGCACGGTCACCGTCTCGGGCAGACGGCAGTGCGTCTCGAAGTCGTAGACCGGCTTCTCGATCGGGCCCCCGGCGCGCAGCTCCCTGAGGTGCTCGAGGAGCAGCGCGTTGTCGAACGCGTCGGGGTGGTCGTAGTTCAGCCGGGTGCGCTCGGTCGCCGGCAGCGAGGAGCGGTCGACATAGTAGGAGTCGTGGTGGATGATCACCACGCTCTCCTCGGCGAAGTGCTTCCTCACCTCCAGGGCGACCGTCGTCTTCCCTGAGCCTGTGCCTCCACCGATCCCGATGACGATGGGCGAGAGGGGCATCCGTGACCTCCGGGGACCTCAGTCCGCGAACAGCTCGCTCTCGACGAGCTCGCAGATGGCGTGCCCTACGGCGATGTGCGCTTCCTGGATCCGCTGCGTGTCCGACGAAGGCACGAGGATGGCGACGTCGCAGCGCTCCGTCATCGCCCCTCCGTCCTCGCCCGTGAGGCCTATGGTCGACAAGCCCGCGGCGCGGGCGGCCGCGAGCGCGCGCAGCACGCTGCCCGACCTCCCGCTCGTCGAGATCCCGACGAGGACGTCCCCCGGCCGTCCGATCGCCTCGACCTGTCGCGCGAACACCGCGTCGTAGCCGTAGTCGTTGGCGACGGCGGTGAGGACGGACGGATTGACAGTCAGAGCGATCGCCGCGAGTCCGGGACGCTCCTTCCTCAGCCTGCCCGCCAGCTCGGCGGCGATGTGCTGCGCGTCGGCCGCGCTTCCGCCGTTTCCGCACAGCAGCACCTTGCCGCCGGCGCGGAGCGCCTCGAGGATCAGGGTCGCAGCGTCCGCCGTGACGGCGGCGACGGCGCCCGCCGCCGCGGCGAGAGCCTCGGACGACGCCGTCAGGATCTTCTGCGCCGCCGCGGCGGCTGCCGGGTCACCGCGCTTCATCCGCGCACCTCTCTGTGATGTAGTCGCCAAGGGCCTCTTCCCATGACCTCGGGAGCCAGCCGGTCAGGGAGACAAGACGATCGAGCGACAGGACCGAGTACGAGGGCCGCGCCGCCGGGCGCGGCAGCTCCGCCGTCCGGATGGGACGCACATCGACACCCCGGACGCCGGCCGCCGCGAGAATCGCCCGCGCGAACTCGTACCACGAGCAGCTGCCCGAGTTCGTGGCGTGCACGACGCCGGTCGCCCCCGTCGGGATCAGCTCGGCGATGATGACCGAGAGGTCGCGCGCGCTCGTCGGGGGGCCCACCTGGTCGTTCACGATCCGAAGCGGTCCCCCGCGCCTCGCGAGCGTGAGGACCGTCTCGACGAAGTTGCGGCCTCCGCGCCCGTAGAGCCACGCCGTCCGCGCGATGAGGGCCCGGCCGCCGGCCTCGGCCACCTCCCGCTCCCCGGCCAGCTTGGACTCCCCGTACGCGTTGACGGGGCCTGGCGCGTCCTCCTCCCGGTACGGAGCGGCGTTTGCGCCGTCGAACACGTAGTCCGTGCTCACGTGGACGACCGCGGCGCCGACCCCTGCCGCCGCGCGGGCCACGTTCCCCGCGCCTGCGGCGTTGACGGCGAAAGCCCTCTCCCTGTCCTTCTCGGCGCCGTCGACGTCGGTGTACGCCGCGCAGTTCACGACGACGTCCGGTGCCGCGGAGAGGACGGCCGCCCGCGTCGCCTCGGGGTCCGCGATGTCGAAGTCCGCCAGGTCGGCCGCGACGACGTCGGAGGTGGCGGCGAGCGTCCGCACCAGCTCCGACCCGAGCATGCCCGCGGCGCCCGTGACGAGAACGCGCCTCACGGTCTTCCCCCCTGCGGCGCGCGCGTCACGGCACCTCGATGCGGCTGGCGTCCCCCACCATGAAGCGATACGCCTTCGGCATGCTCGCGCACTTCACGATCTCCACGTCCTTGCCGATGAGGCTCCGCTCGATGCGCTGCCTCAGGTTCACGATCCTGCAGTTCTCGAGCACGATGCTGTGCTCGATCTCCGAACTCTCGACGACGACGTCGTGGTAGATCGAGGTGAAGGGCCCGATGTACGAACGCACGATCCTCGAGCGCTGCCCCACGATGAGGGGGCCACGGAGCACGCTGTCCTCCACGACCGCGCCCTCCTCGACCACAACGCTGCCGTCGATCCGCGAGGCCGCGTTCACAAGGCCGCGCACGTCCGGCGCCGCTCCCTCGAGGATCATGCGGTTGGCCTCGAGGATGTCGTCGAGCTTCCCCGTGTCCTTCCACCATCCGGTCACCTCGTGCGCCCGCACGGAGCGCCCCGCGTCCACGAGGCCCTGGATGGCGTCCGTGATCTCGAGCTCGTTGCGCCTGGACGGCTTCAGACGGTCCACGGCGTCGAAGACGGTCGCGTCGAACATGTACACGCCGACGAGCGCGAGGTCGGACCTCGGATGGGCCGGCTTCTCCTCAAGCCGGACGACGCGCTCGCCCGACAGCTCGGCGACGCCGAACTCCTGCGGGTTCCGCACGCGCGCGAGCAGGATCTGCGCGTTCGGGCAAAACCGGCCGAACTCCTCGACGAAGGCGGCGATGCCGCCCTTGATGAGGTTGTCGCCGAGATACATGACGAAGGGCTCGTCGCGAAGGTAGTCGCGGGAGATCTTGACCGCGTGCGCGAGGCCGAGGGGGGCTTCCTGCCTGATGTATGTGACGCGCAGTCCGAACCGCGCCCCGTCGCCCACCGCCGCCTCGATGTCGCGGTGTGTCTCGCCCACCACGATGCCGACGTCGACGATGCCGGCGTCCCGGATGGCCTCGAGGCCGTAGAAGAGAATGGGCTTGTTGGCGATGGGCACGAGCTGCTTGGCGCTCGTGTGCGTGATCGGCCTCAGACGCGTGCCGCGCCCTCCCGAAAGGACCAGTGCTCGGATGTGGCTACCCCTCCTCCCGCAACGTCGCGCCGCCGGCCCGGCGCCCAGCGCCGTGCACCGCGGCCGCGAAGGCCTCCAGCAGCGAGACGTCGCCGGTGCGCTCGATGACGTCTCCCGTGACGACGAGCCTCGCGCCCGCGCGCACGAGCTCCACGGCCGTTTCGGGCGACCGGATGCCTCCGCCGACCATGACCGGGATGTCCACGAAGGACGACACCGCCGCCACGATCTCCGCCGGCACGGGATCGCGGGCTCCGCTCCCGGCGTCGAAGAAGGCGAGGCGCATGCCGAGGTACTGGGCGGCCAGAGCGTGCGCCATCGCGATGTCGGGCTTGGTCCTCGGAAGCGGGCGCGTGCCGCTCATGAACTCCACCGACGTCGTCGAGCCGCTCTCCACGAGGAGGTACGCCGTCGGGATGGGCTCGATCCCCAGTTCGCGGATCGCCGGCGCCGACCGCACGTGCTCGCCGATGAGAAGCTCCGGGTTCCGCCCGCTCACGAGCGACAGGAACAGGATGGCGTCGGCGTCCGGGACCACGAAGCCGGCGTTCCCGGGGAAGATGATCACGGGGATGCCGACGCGACCCTTCACCGCGCGGACGCACTCGGCGACGCGTCCGCGAAGCGACAGGCTTCCGCCCACGAGGACGGCATCGGCTCCCGCGGCCTCCGCGCTCGCGGCGAGGCGCGCGCTGTTCTCCGGAGCGCGGCCGTCGGGATCCAGGAGGACGAGATAGAGCGCGCCCAGCGTCTCGATCCCGCGCATGAGGCGCCCCCACACCGCTCCCCCGCCGGCCATGCAGTCCCTCCGCGGCCCCGCGTCGGGCCTAGCGCCCAAGGAGGCGCTCCACCACCTGGTACACCGACTCCAGCGCCCCGCCGAGCTTCGCCGGGTCGCCGCCGCCGGCCTGCGCGAGCCGGGGCTTGCCCCCGCCTCGCCCGCCCATGAGCGCGGCCGCCTCACGGACCACGTCGCCGGCCGCAAGCCGCTTCGCGTCCGCGAGGTCGTCGCTCACGACCGCGATGACCACGGCGGTCCCGTCGATCTCCGCGCCGAGCACGCCCACGCCGCTCCCCAGAGCGTCGCGGAGGCGGTCCGCCTGCTCGCGAAGCGAAGGGACGTCCGCGGCATCGACGCGGGCCGCGACAACCCGCACCCCCGCCACGTCGCGCGCGCCCCCCGCGATGGACGCCATCCCCTCGCCAGACGCCCGCAGCCGCGCGCGGGCGGCGTCCTTCCTGAGCGACGCGATCTCGGCAATGAGCTCCTCGGCGCGCGCCGCCGCCGCATCCGGTGTCGTCCGCAGGGCCTCGGCGACCCGCTTGCCCGAGGCCGCCAGCAGCCGGGCGCGGCGGACCGCCTCGACCCCGGTGACCGCCTCGATCCTCCGGACGCCGGATGCCACGCTCGTCTCCGAGATGACAGAGAACGAGCCGATCTCGCCGGTTCGCCTGACGTGGGTCCCGCCGCACAGCTCGAGGCTCACACCGCCGACCGACACGCAGCGCACCCGCTCGCCGTACTTCTCGCCGAAGAGGGCCATCGCCCCACGACTCAGCGCGTCGTCGATCGCTGTCTCCTCGGGACGCACCGCCAGGTCGCTCCTGATCCATGCGTTCACCGTGTCCTCAACGAGCGCGGTCTCCGTCTCGGTGAGCGCCGAGAAGTGCGTGAAGTCGAAACGCAGGCGGTCGGGCCCAACCCAGGAGCCCGACTGGTGCACGTGGTCGCCGAGCGTTCGGCGGAGGGCGGCCTGCAGGAGGTGCGTCGCCGTGTGGTTCTTCTCGGTCCTCCGGCGCCTCGCGAGGTCCACCCGGAGGCGCACGGACGCGCCACCGAAGTCAGCCGCGAGGCCTCGCGCGACGTGCACCGCGCGGCCGTCCTCGAGGGAGACGTTCACGACGTCTGCCGCGGCCCCCGCGGCCTCGACGCGCCCCGCGTCCGACACCTGCCCGCCTGCCTCCGCGTAGAACGGCGTGCGCGTCACCACGAACTCCGTGTCCCCCGGCGTCCGCCCCGCCCGAACGGCCACGACCTCGGTCTCCACCGGATCCGACAGCAGCGGCCCCACGGCCTCCTCTGCCTCGGGTCCGACGGACGCGCCGAGGTCCCCGCCGACGAACACCGAGTCGGTTCCCGGACGGCTCGCGCCGCGCCACGCCGCCCGCTCTCCGGCCGCGCCGGCGAACGCCGATGCCCGCCGCGCCCGCTCCTTCTGCGCCTTCATCGCGGCCGCCGCGCCGGCCGTGTCCACGGACAGCCCGCGCTCGCGCGCCATCTCCTCCGTGAGGTCCAGCGGGAACCCGTACGTGTCGTACAGCGCGAACGCCCGCTCGCCGGGGATCGTCGTCGCCCCCGACCCCCTCACCGACTCGGCGATCTCCTCGAACACCGCCGTGCCCTGCGCGATGGTCGCGTCGAACCGCTCCTCCTCCGACTTCAGGACGAGCGCGATGTGCTCACGCTTGGCCGCCAGATGCGGATGGGCGCCCTTCATCGTTTCGACCACGACGCCGCCCACGCGGTACACGAACGGCCCCTTGATCCCGAGCGAGAGCCCGCGGCGCACGGCCCGGCGCACGAGCCGCCTGACCACGTACCCGTGCGCCTCGTTCGACGGCAGGATGCCCTCCGCGATCGCAAACGTCGCGGCGCGCGCGTGGTCGGCGACAACCGCGAGCTCCGTGCCGACCGGGCCGCTCGGGCGCGCGCCGCCCGCGTTCTCGACCTCGTCCCGCACCGCATCGACCACCGGTCGGAGAATGTCGGTCTCAAAGATGCTCCCGACGCCCTGGACCACGGAGGCGAGGCGCTCGAGCCCGCTCCCGGTGTCGATGCCGGGCCGCGCGAGGGGAACGCGCGTCCCGTCCTTCCGCTGGAGGTACTGCGGGAAGACCAGGTTCCAGACCTCGAAGTAGCGCCTGCAGTCGCAGCCGGGCCTGCAGTCCGGGCGGCCGCAGCCGAGCTCGGGCCCCATGTCGTAGTGGATCTCGGAGCAGGGGCCGCACGGTCCGGAATCGCCCGCCGGACCCCAGAAGTTGTCCTTGTCGCCCAGGAGGACGATGCGCTCGGCCGGGAAGCCGACCGCGGTCTTCCACAGCTCCGCGGCGGCCTCGTCGTCGGCGTGCACGGTGACCCAGAGGAGATGCTCCGGAAGCCGCACGACCTCCGTGAGGAACTCCCACGCCCACTCGATGGCTTCGCGCTTGAAGTAGTCGCCGAACGAGAAGTTCCCGAGCATCTCGAAGAACGTGGCGTGGTAGGGCGTGTGACCGACCTCATCGAGGTCCGACAGCCGCAGGCAGCGCTGCACGGAGACCGCCCGCCTGTACGGGGGGCGCTCGGCAAGGTAGTGGGGCTTGAAGGGGACCATGCCGGCCGAGGTGAAGAGGAGCGTCGGGTCGTCCTTCGGGATGAGCGGCGCGCTCGGGACGGTCTCGTGGCCTCGGTCCTTGAAGAACCGGATGAAGGCGTCCCGGAGCTGCGTCGCTGACATGCGGTCACTCATCCCGCTCTCCCATCACCTCGCGGACGACCTCAATGGCCGTCGACCTCGCGAACCCCCGCCGCACGAGCATCGCGAACAGGCGCTCCCGCTCCCGCGCCCCGGCGGCCGACCGGCGGGCCCAGGACCGGGCGGCGCGCAGCGCGAGCGCGCGCTCCGGATGCTCCCCGAACGCCCGGTCCACGACCTCGTCGGCCACGCGCGGCGGGACACCCTTGAGCCGCAGCTCCTGAGACAGGCGGCGTCTGCCCACCGGCCGTCGCCTCATCCGCTCGTCCGCCCACAACTCGGCGAACGCGCGGTCGTCGACGAGCCCGGCCGCTGCGAGTCCATCGATCACCCGGGCGACGACGGCGGCGGCGTGCCCCTTCCGGGTCAGGCGCTGCGCGAGCTCGCTGCGCGTCCTCGCCCGGACCGAGAGAAGACGGAGGGCCGCCTCCCGTGCGCCGACGAGGTCGGACGCCCTTCCCTCCTCGACGGGCTCGCCGCCGCCGAACGTCGCGCCGACCGACAGGCCCATGGTCTCAAGGGCCGACTCCGGCAGCGTGAACACCCGCGCGCCGTCGATGAAGACGGCGACGCGGGGCGGTTCGCCCGGCTCCCGGCGGATCGCGGTGACGCGCCCCTCCCGCGCCCGCCTGCCTCGCGTCAGGGGCTCAGCGCTTCTTGCCCGCGGGCGCGCCCTTCTCCGGCTTCTGTTCACTCTCCGACGGCTCGCTCTTCACGGGGCCGGCCTGAGGCAGACCGAGCGACTTCCTGATGTCCCGGTCGATCCTGGCCGCGACGTCACGCTTCTCCTCGAGAAACGCTCTGGCCTTCTCGCGGCCCTGGCCCACCTGCAGGTCCCCGTACGTGAACCACGTCCCCTTCTGGGCCAGCACGTTCGTCTGCACGCCGAGGTCGAGGAGGTCGCCCTCGAGCGAGATGCCCCTTCCGTAGATGATGTCGAACTCCGCCTGGCGGAACGGCGGGGCCACCTTGTTCTTCACGACCTTGACGCGGGTCCGGTTGCCGACGACCTCTTCCCCGGTCTTGAGAGCGCCGATGCGGCGGATGTCGAGCCGGACGCTCGCGTAGAACTTGAGGGCGTTGCCGCCCGACGTCGTCTCGGGATTGCCGAACATCACGCCGATCTTCATCCTGATCTGGTTCAGGAAGACCACGCACGTCTTCGACCGCGCGATCGACCCGGCGAGCTTCCTGAGCGCCTGCGACATGAGCCGGGCCTGGAGGCCGACGTGCGAGTCGCCCATCTCTCCCTCGATCTCCGCGCGCGGCACGAGGGCCGCGACGGAGTCCACGGCGATCACGTCCACCGCGCCGCTGCGCACCAGCATCTCCGTGATGTCGAGCGCCTGCTCTCCCGTGTCGGGCTGCGAGATCAGGAGCGCGTCCGTGTCCACGCCCAGCGCCCTCGCGTAGCCCGGGTCGAGCGCGTGCTCGGCGTCGATGAACGCGGCGACGCCGCCCAGGCGCTGCGCATTCGCGATGATCGAGAGGCTCAGGGTGGTCTTCCCCGACGCCTCGGGCCCGAACACCTCCACCACCCGCCCGCGCGGCACGCCGCCGATCCCGAGGGCGACGTCCAGCGCCAGGGAGCCAGTCGGGATCGCGTCGATCCCCTTCCCGACGTCGTGCGACCCGAGGGTCATGATCGAGCCCTTGCCGAACTGCTTCTCGATCTGCGACACCGCGAGATCGAGCGCGCGCCTCTTCTCCTTGTCCTTCTCCTGCACCATCGTGTTCCTCCAGGTCAGGGGAGCTCAGCCGTTGTGTTCGGCGCGGCCGTCCGGGCCGGCCGTCGCGAGGGGAAACCGCGCGATCGCCTCGTGGATCGCGCCCGAAGGGGACAGGACGCTTCTCATCAGGAGCACCTCTTCCACCGCGACGGTGTCCTCCGGGCAGCGCAGCGTCGCGAGCGCGCCGGCAAGGTCGCCGGCCGTCCGGGCGTCGCGGACGCGGCCGACCGTGATGTGCGGGCTCCAGCGGCGCTCCTCGCGGGGCACGCCGACGGCGGCCAGCTCGCGCTCGACGTCGCCCTGGAGATCGAAGAGCGCGTCGGAGGGGACGACGCCGATCCAGATGACGCGAGGCCGCTGCGGCGAGGGGAACGCCCCGGCGCCGCGCGCGACGAACGAGAACCGCCGATTGCCCGACGCGGCCCGCCCGACGGCGTCCACCACGTCGGGCAGGTCGGCCTCGTCCACGTCCCCGATGAACTTGAGCGTGAGGTGCAGCGTGGCCCTGCGGGACCAGCTCGCTCGCACCCCGCGCCGCTCCAGGGTCTCTGCGGCCCTCAGTATGCCCGCTTTGAGCTGGGGGGACAACTCCAAAGCCACGAAGGCGCGGACCGCCACCGTCACGTCCCTTCGATGTTGAGGAGTGCGCGCCTGAGAAGCTCGAGCGCGGCCTGCGCCGCCTGCTCGCGGACCGCGTCCCGCCCGCCCGCGAACAGGTGACGCTGCGCGCGCTCGAAGCGCCCCGCCACGGCGATGTGCACGAGGCCCACGGGCTTCTCGGAACTGCCCCCGTCCGGGCCGGCGATGCCGGTCACCGCGAGGCCCACGTCCGCTCCGGCCGCCGCGCACGCTCCCGCCGCCATCTCGCGCGCGGTCTCCTCGGACACCGCGCCGTGGGACGCCAGCGTCTCGGCCCGGACGCCGAGGGCGCGCCGCTTGACGTCGTCGGAGTACGCGATGACGCCGCCGGCGAAGTACGCGGAGCTGCCCGGCACGCGGGTGATCCTCCATCCGATGCGCCCGGCGGTGCAGGACTCCGCGACCGCAAGGCGCAGTCGCGCCATCGAGAGCAGGTAGCCGACGATCTCCTCGAGCGCCTCGGGCCCGCGCGCGTAGACGAACGGGCCCAGGGCCTCGGCGATCCTCTCGGCGGCCTCGTCCGCGGCGCGCCCGGCGTCCTCGGTAGCGCCGATCCTCGAGACGACCTTGAGGTCCACTCCGCTCCGCGAGGGAAGATAGGCGATCTCCGTTCGGGCGATCCTGCGCGCCAGCGGTCCGACGATCTCGGCGACGCGGGACTCGGAAAGCCCGGTCGTTCTGATCAGGCGCTCCTCGGTCAACCTCCGCAGGCCGCGCCCCTCGAGGAACGGGACGACGTAGCCCTCCACCATGGCCCGCATCTCCGTTCCCACGCCGGGCAGCAGGAAGAGGAGTGCCTCTCCGTGTTCGATGAGAAGCCCCGGCGCCGTTCCGTGGCGATTCTCGATGACGCGCGCTCCTTCCGGCACCATCGCCTGCGAGACGTTGATCTCGGGCATGGCGAGGCCGCGCTCCTCGAAGCGCTCCCTCACGCGCGAGAGGGCCCGCTCGTCGAGCGCGAGCCTCCTGCCGCAGACGCGGGCGGCGACCTGCTTCGTCAGGTCGTCGCTCGTCACGCCCAGCCCGCCGGTCGTGACCACGAGGTCCGCCGCCTCGAGCGCCCGCAGCATCGTCGCCTCGATGATCGCGGGGTCGTCGGGAACGAGGATCGAGCGCTCCACGGTCACCCCGACCGCGGCCATCTGCGCGGCGAGGTACGCCGTGTGCTCGTCCCTGCGACTCCCGTCGAGGAGTTCGTTTCCCACCACGATGATCTCTGCCGTCACCGATGTGCTCCCCGGGGTTCGTGGGTGCCGGCGCGCGGCACGTCTCCGCTCACCAGGATCCCGCCGCCATCATGAGGCGGACGAGGACGTTCGCGTAGAGGCCGGCGACGACGTCATCCGCCACGACGCCGAGCCCGCCGGGCAGGCTCTCCACCCGCCTGCCGGGGAACGGCTTCAGGATGTCCGCGATGCGGAACAGGACGAACGCGGCCCCGTACACGGTGAGCGACTTCGGCAGGAAGAGGACCGCTACGAGCATGCCGGCGAACTCGTCCACGACGATCCTCGAGCTGTCGTGGCCGAACGCGCGTTCGGCGGCCGACGCCGCCCAGATGGCCAGGGCGAGGAACGCAAGGACCGAGAGCAGCATGACGAGGAGGCCGACGGGCGCCGCGGCCGGAGCGCCGGTCGGGACAAGGAACCAGAGCAGAGCGGCGAACCCGAGCGCGCCGACGGTCCCCGGGGCCGCGGGCGAGTACCCGAGGAAGAAGCCCGTGGCCAGAAGACGGGCCACCGGGTCCAGGGTCAGGGCGCCGGCTCGCTTCATCCTGCCTCGTCCCAGCCCGCGCGCCGCGACGGCGCGCGGCGTCCGAACGGTCACCGTTGCGACCAGCCACAGGGGAACGCGCAGAAGGCACGGGGGCGGAACGCGCGGCGGAGACTGCCCAGACCGACGCGCCTAGCTCCGCGAGAGCTCCTCTCTCTTGAGAAGCCACTCCCAGTTCCGGTCGACGTCCCTCTGCAGCTCGTCGATGATGTGCCTGTTCTGTTCCTTGAAGAGGTGGCGGAAGCGCCCCTGCTTCTTGAGCCACTCGACGACGGGGATCTTCTCCTTGGGTTTCCGCGTGACGCGCAGCTTCCCGTGTTCGACCTCAAAGAGCGGCCAGAAGCAGGTGTCCACGGCCAGCCGCGCCATCTCCATCGACTCCTCCATCTCGTACCGCCAGCCTCGGGGGCACGGGGCGAGGACGTTCATGAAGGACGGGCCGTCGATCGACAGAGCCTTCTCGACCTTGTCGGAGAGGTCCTTGGGGAATCCCGGGGTCGCCTGCGCGACGTACGGGATGTTGTGGGCGATCATGATCTCGGTGAGGGCCTTGGCGTACTGCTGCTTGCCGGGCACGACCTTGCCCGCCGGCGTCGTGGAGGTCTGCGTGCCCTTGGGCGTGCCGCCTGAGCGCTGGATGCCGGTGTTCATGTACGCCTCGTTGTCGTAGCAGACGTACAGCATGCGGTGCCCGCGCTCCATCGCGCCGGACAGGGACTGCAGTCCGATGTCGTAGGTGCCGCCGTCCCCGCCGAACGCTATGAACCGCATGTCCTTGTCGATCTTCCCCTGTCTCTGGAGCGACCGGTACGCCGCCTCCACCCCGCTGATCGTCGCCGCCGAGTTCTCGAACGCGTTGTGGATGAACGGCGTCCGCCACGCCGTGTAGGGGAAGATCGTCGTGACGACCTCCACGCAGCCCGTCGCGCACCCGCACACCGTGTCGCGCCCAGCCGTCAGGAGGATCTGGCGCATCGCCGTCATCGGAAGACACCCCGCGCAGGCGCGGTGGCCCCCCGACATCAGCTCCTCCCGCTTCGCAAGCTCCTTCAGACCTGGCATGCCCTTCCCCCTATTCCCTGAGCCCCAGGAACCGCACGTTGTCCTTGGGCGTGCCCTTCTTCGCGACCGTCTCGAGGTCGGCGTAGACCTGCTTGACGTGCTCCATCGAGAGGTCCCTGCCGCCGAGGCCGTAGATGTAGTCCACGAGGCCAGGCGTGACGTCGGTTCCGAAGAGGGACGAGCGAACCTCGATGTGGAGAGGCCCGCCGTCGCCGCCGAACGAGACCGAGCGATCGAGGACCGCGACGGCCTTCGCGTGTCGGAGTGCGGCGCTGAGCTCCGCGCCCGGGAACGGCCGGAACGAACGGACCTTGATGAGCCCGACGGGCTTGCCCTGACCTCTGAGCTCGTCCACCACGACCTTCGCCGTCCCGCACGTCGAGCCGAGCGCCACGATGACGAGCTCGGCGCCGTCCATGGAGTACTCCTCGAACAGACCGTAGGCGCGGCCGGAGAGCTTCCCGTACTCCAGGCCGACCTCCCGGATCACGCGCGACACGTGCGACATCGCCTCGATCTGCTGGCGCTTGTGCTCAAAGTAGTAGTCCTGCAGATCGAGCGCGCCGAACGTGATCGGCTTGTCGCTGTCGAGGAGCGGGTTCCTCGGCACGTAGCCGCCGATCCACCCGCGCGCCGCCGCGTCATCGAGGATCTCGAGGACCTCGGCCGTGTGGCTGATGATGAAGCCGTCGAAGGTGACCATCACTGGGAGCAGCACGTCAGGGTGCTCGGCGATCCGGATCGCCTGGAGGATGTTGTCGTACACCTCCTGCGCGCCCTCCGAGAAGATCTGGATCCACCCGCTGTCCCGACACCCCATCGTGTCGCTGTGGTCGCAGTGGATGTTGATGGGCGCGGAGAGCGCCCGGTTGATCACGGGCATGACGATCGGCAGCCGCGTGCCGGCCGCGACGTAGAGGATCTCCCACATGAGCGCGAGCCCGCACGCGGAGGTCGCCGTCATGGCCCTCGCGCCCGCCGCCGCGGCGCCCACGGACGCGCTCATGGCGCTGTGCTCCGACTCCACCAGAACGAACTCGGCCTTCACGTCTCCATCGGCCACGAACTCCGCGAACTTGTGCATGAGTTCGGTCTGGGGCGTGATGGGGAACGCGGCGACCACATCCGGGTCGATCTGCCGCATCGCCTCGGCGCCGGCGTCGTTGCCGGTCATGATGACTCTCTTGCCCACTCCGCCATCTCCCTTCGTCGTCGGGAGGCCCGAGTCCGCGGCCTCAGTCCTTGCCGACCTCGGTCTCGAGCTTCACCTCGATCGCCTTCGGGTCCGTGGGACACTCGAACCAGCAGATCTTGCATCCCTTGCAGTGGTCGTAGTCGATGCCGACCACCTTGCCGTCCTCAAGTCTGATGGAGGAGTCCGGGCAGGCGATCCAGCAACGGAGGCACTGAATGCACGTCTCGGCGTTCCATGTCGGTCGGTACGTCCGCCAGGAGCCCGTCTCATACTCCTGCGCGTTCCCCGCGCGGTCCACGACGCAGCCGTGAGCGAGCTCGCTCCACGCCTTCTCCTTCATTCGGCGCTCACCTCCTCGTGCGCCCGGCGAATGGCGCGGACGTTGCCGTCGAGAACCTCGGGCCTGAAGCCATGCGAGAACTTCTTCCTGATCTGGTCGAGGACCGTGTCCAGGTTGAGAAGGCCCGTCACCCGGACGAGGGCGCCGAGCATGGGCGAGTTCGGGATCGGACGCCCGATCTCGGCGATCGCGATGCCGGTCGCGTCGACCGTGTAGAGCTTCCCCAGCCGGCTTCCGACGCGCTTGCGCACCTCGGCCGGCGGCCGGAGCGTGTTCACGATGAGAGTCCCGTCCTTCGGCATGCCGGCCGTGACGTCCACGGCTCCGAGCAGCGTGTCGTCAAGGACGATCACGATCTGCGGCGAGCTGATGGCGCAGTGCACCCTGACTGGGGAGTCACTGATCCGAGTGAAGCCCCTCATCGGGGCTCCCATGCGCTCCGGACCGTAGTCCGGGAACCCCTGGCTGTACTTCCCCTCCATGGCGGCCGCCTCGGCGAGCAGGAGCGATGCCGTCTTCGCCCCCTGGCCGCCTCGCGCGTGCCACCGGATCTCCATCATCTGCGACATGAACCCCCTCCTTAGGAGAGGCGCAGAGGCGCGCCGCCCGCAAGCAAACCATCGTGAGAAGATAGCATCGGGAGACGGGAGGGTCAAGGGGCAAGGCCGGGGCGGGCGGGGCCCGTGCGCAGGCGTCAGACGTCCCGTCGCTCGTCGAGCGCGGCGCCCAGCGTGAGCTCGTCGGCCAGGTCCAGGTCGCCGCCGACGGGGAGTCCGCTCGCGATCCGCGTCACGCGGACACCGAGGTTCGCGAGGAGCCTGGCGGCGTACAGAGAGGTCGCCTCTCCCTCGGACGTCGGGTTGAGCGCGAGGATGACCTCCTTCACGTCGCCCGACCTCGCGCGGTCGACAAGCGATGTCAGGCGTATGTCCTCGGGCCCGACGCCGTCGAGCGGCGACAGGAGCCCGCCGAGGACGTGGTAGCGCCCCCGGAATCGCCCCGTGCGCTCGAGGGCGAGCACATCGCTCGCCCGCTCGACGACGCACAGCACGCCGCCGTCACGGCGAGCGTCGCGGCAGATCGCGCACGGGTCGTCCTCGGTCAGCGAACCGCAGGCCGAGCACGGGCGCGTGTTCGCTCGCGCCGCCACGATCGCCCGCGCGAGTTCCGCGCACTCCGGTTCCGAGGAGCCGACGAGTCTGAGGGCGATGCGCGTCGCGGACTTCCTCCCGATGCCGGGAAGTCCGGAGAGCAGCTGCACGAGGCGTTCGAGCGATGGGGGGAATGCCGTCATGGCTGCGCGTTCCCTCGCTGCGCGGGCCCGGCGTCACAGCCCCGGCAATCCGGCCGTGCCGAGCTTGCCCATCTCGCGGGCGATCAGGTCGTCGCACCGCTGCTTCGCGTCGCGGAACGCGGAGAGGAGGAGGTCCTCCAGCATGGCCGCGTCCCCTCCCTCCAGGACGCTCGGCTCGATGCTGACGCTCCGGACGTCCTTGTGGCCGTTCATGACGACGCGCACGGCCCCGCCGCCGGCGGTCCCCTCGACCGTCATCGTCTCGAGGGCCTTCCGGGCTTCCTCGAGGCGCTTCTCGAGCTTCTGCGCCTCCTTGAGGATCCTCCCCAGGTCCGGGGCCATGAAGCGTCACTCCTCCGCGCGCGTGTCAGTGATCTCGCCGTCGAACATCTCCAGCACCTTGCGCACCATCGGGTCCTCGCCATCGCCCGCCTCGCGCCTCTGCGGCGCGGCGGCGGGCGCGGGCACTGCCCTGGCGGCCTCCGCGAACGTGAGGCTGAGCTTCACGGGCTTGCCGTAGACGTCGCCCGCGGCCTGCTCGAGAAGCGTCATGTTGGCCCGGTCCTGAAGCTGCTGCCGATGGAAGTTCGACCCGTTCGGAATGAGCACGCCGAGCCGCCCGTCCGTCAGCGGCGAGGCCACGGCTTCGGTGAGAAACGCGCCGAGCGCGGGCTTGCGTGCCTTCACGCGCTCGACCACGAGCGCCCACTGCTCGCCTCGGGCGGCCGGACGGCCCGCCGCCGCTGCCGTTCCACCGCGTCCCTGGGACGGACCGGCGCTCCCTGCGCCCGCGTCGCCTGACGCCGGAGTTCCTCCTGGGGGCGTGGCGCCTCCCGCGTGCCCCGAACCTCCCGAGGCCGCGGCAAGCGCGCGGACGATCTCCTCGATCTCCACCGTTCTCGGCAGCCGCGCCATGCGCGCCAGGGCGAGCTCGACCATGAGGGACGGCTGGGTGGTCCAGCGCGCCTGCGCCTGCGTCTCGGCCGCGATCCTGAGAAGCCTCACGAGCTGGTCCTCGGTGAGGGCGCGCGCGGGCGTCTCCGGACCGTCTCCGACATCCGGCGCACCCGGCTCGCCGGTCGCCGTCCTCACGAGGAGATCGCGCAGGTGCTCCACGAGGCCGTCGATGAGGTCCCTCGGGTCGAAGCCGGCGTCCAACGCGGATGTGAACGCCCCGAGGGCCGCCCTCGTGTCGCGAGCCGCGATCGCGTCGGAGAGCGACCGGAAGACCTCGACGCGCGGGATCCCCAGAATGGCCGCCACGTCGTCCGCGCCCACGTCGCCCGATCCGGTCGCGAGCAGCTGGTCGAACAGGCTCTCCGCGTCGCGCATGCTCCCGTCGGCCCGGGCCGCAAGCAGCCTGACCGCACCGTCGCTCACGCGGACGCCCTCGGCCTGTGCGATGTGCCTGAGGCGGGCCTCCATGTCCGCGGCGCTCACGCGGTGGAAGTCGAACCGTTGACAGCGCGAGGTGATCGTGTCGGGGATCTTCGACGGCTCAGTCGTCGCGAGCACGAAGACCACGTGCGGCGGCGGCTCCTCGATCGTCTTGAGGAGCGCGTTGAACGCCTCGCGCGTGAGCATGTGCGCTTCGTCGATGATGTACACCTTCTTGCGGCCGGAGAGCGGCGCGTACTGCACGGTCTCTCGGATGCCCCGCGCGTCCTCGATCTTCCGGTTCGACGCGCCGTCGATCTCGATCACGTCGAGGCTCTTGCCCGATGCGATCTCGCGGCACGAGTCGCAGGCGAGACACGGCTCGTCGGTGGGGCCCTTCTCGCAGTTGAGCGCCTTGGCGAGGACCCTCGCGATCGTGGTCTTGCCCACGCCCCGGGGTCCTGTGAACAGGTAGGCGTGCCCGATCCTGTCGGTGCGCACGGCGGCCGACAGGGTCGTGACGACGTGTCGCTGCCCCACGACCTGCGAGAAGGTCTCAGGGCGCCACTTCCTCGCCAGCACGAGATACGACATGGCTTCGGGATACCCCGTGTTCGTGAAGGAGCATCTGCCGGCACGCGCCCGACTCGACCCCCGTCTCCGGTGCGGTCACGGCCAGTTGGCTCCGGCCAAGCGCCCCCGCGGCACATCGAGGGATCGGCTTACGGCTGCTGCCTTCCGGCCCTGACCGGGTTCGCCGGACTCGATTGCGCGGGACCTGGCCTTCATCGCCACTTCTCCGCGCCCGCGGCCGGAGGCGACAGGGCCTCGGTTGGGTGTTCGACCCCGCTGAAGCGGCTTGCGGGTCACAGGGCACCGCTAGCTCCCCGTCTAGCGTGCCGGCTCACATGGGTTCACCGTCAGCGGGGCCCGCTCCGGACATGAGCGGGCCCCGAAGGGTTGGTGGAGATGAGCGGGATCGAACCGCCGACCTCTGCCTTGCGAAGGCAGCGCTCTCCCAGCTGAGCTACATCCCCACAGGTCCTTGGTCCTACAGAGTCGACTGGATGGCGGAGAGGGAGGGATTCGAACCCTCGGTACGTTCATCACGTACACGCGATTTCCAGTCGCGCACCTTAGACCACTCAGTCACCTCTCCGGGTCTCGACTGGCGGTGGGGGTGGGATTCGAACCCACGGTACCCAGAGGGTACAACGGTTTTCGAGACCGCCACGATCGACCAACTCCGTCACCCCACCTGTCCCCCGGCGACGCTACGTTCTGCCCCGGGCCCGAAGAGCCTCGAAGAACGCCGCGAGCAGCGCCGAGGCCTGCTCGGCCATCACTCCCGACGACACGGCGACCCGGTGGTTGAGTCTCGGATCGTCGGCGATGTTGCCCAGCGACCCGCAGTAGCCCGCCCTGGGATCCGCGCACGCGTACACGAGTCGCGCCACCCGCGCCTGCACGATGGCCCCCGCGCACATCGGGCACGGCTCCATCGTAGCGTAGAGCGTCGCCCCAGTCAAGCGCGGTACCTCGACGGCCCTGCACGCCGCGCCGAGAGCGATGATCTCCGCGTGAGCGGTGGGGTCGCGCGTCGCCTCGACCTGGTTGTGCCCGCGGCCGAGGACCCTCCCCCCAAGCACCACCACGGCGCCCACAGGAACCTCGCCCTCGTCGAGGGCCATTCGGGCCTCGTCGAGGGCGACCGCCATGAACGCGCTGTCCCGCCTGTCGAGCGCCGTCGTCACGGGCCTCCCCCACCGCAGCGCGGAACACGCTACCAGAGGGGGGGCGTCGTGTCAACGACTCGGGCCGCTCCCGCCTCGTCCCTCACGACAGCAGACGAGCGCGCCCCCGGCGGAACGCTCCGCCGAGAGCGCGCTCGTCGACCCCGCGCGCCCGGTCGACCGCGGGACCCTAGTTCACGCTCTCACCGCCGTAGAGCACGACCGCGTTCTTCCCGGCGGTCTTCGCCTGGTACAGCGCGCGGTCGGCGTGCGTCAGGAGATCGTCCTGGCTCTGCGCATGCGAGGGAAACGTCGCGACGCCGATGCTGATCGTGAGACGGCCGCCGGGCATGATGTCCTCGCCCTCGAACTCCGAGGACTCGATGATGCTCCGGATGCGCTCGCCCATCCGAAGCGCGGCGTCGGCAGCGACCTCGGGTACGATGATGGCGAACTCCTCGCCTCCGTATCGCGCCACGTAGTCGCAGTTCCGCGACGAGTGCCGGAGCAGGTAGGCCAGTCTGCGCAGCGCCGCATCGCCCGCCGGGTGTCCGTGCGCGTCGTTGTACGTCTTGAAGTCGTCGATGTCGATCATGAGCAGGCTGACGACGCGGTTGTATCGCGCCGCCCGTCCGACCTCCGTCTCGAGAAGCTGGTGGAAGAACCTGTGGTTGTAGAGGTCGGTCAGCCCGTCCTTCCGGGAGAGCTCCTTGTAGAACTCCCCTTCCGCGGCCTTCCGCTTGAGCTCGCGCTCGGCCAGCGCATTGGACACGATGATCCTGATCTGGTCGATGTTGAACGGCTTGGTGATGTAGTCGCGCGCGCCCAGCTTCATGGATTCGACGGCCGTGTCCATGGACGCATAGCCGGTCATCACAATGACGTCGACGTCGTACGGCAGCTTCTTGGCGGCGGCGACCACGCCGAGCCCGTCCAGCTCCGGCATCACGATGTCCGTCACGACCACATCGTACTGTGACGCGGACATCTTCTCGACGGCCTCGCGGCCGGAGCAGGCAAGCTCGATGGCATAGCCGTCGTCCCCGAGCACCTCCCTGAGGAACTCGCGCATGATCTCCTCGTCGTCCACGATCAGGACGCGAGGAGGGGGTGTCTTCTCCCCCTCCGGCCTGCCCACCAGCTCTCCCGGCGCCAGCACGTGTTTCCCCCGATCGGCTGCGGCCCTCGCCTCAGGCCCTCGGGCCGGCCGTGTTCACGGGCAGACGCACCGTGAAGGCCGCTCCGCGACCCTTGTCGCTCTCCACGTCGATCTCGCCGCCGTGCTCGCGCACGATGCCATAGCTCACCGACAGCCCGAGCCCGGCGCCTTCCTTGTCTGCGCGGGTCGTGTAGAACGGTTCGAACACCCGCATCAGATCACCGTTCGTGATGCCGTCGCCGGTGTCTTCGAACCTGACGGCAACCTGCCCCGCGCCGCTCCCGCTCTCCGTCTTCCATGTCCGAACCGTGAGCCTGCCGCCGCTCGCCATGGCGTTGCGGGCGTTCAGGACGATGTTGGCGAACACCTGCTGAAGGCCCTGTGGGTCGCCCACGATGCACGGGAGCGCGCGATCGAGTTCGACGTCGACCTCAATGCCCCGCATGGCCAGCTGCCGCTCGGTGCACTCCAGTGTGCTCTCCACGATCTCGTTGACATCCAGGGTCGCCGTGCCCGACCTCGCCCCTCGCGAGAACGTGAGCAGGTTCTCCACGATGCGCTTGCAGCGCTGGGCCTCCCGCTCGATGTGTCGCATGTGCGTCGCGATGTGCCGCGCCTCGTCGGCCGACAGCCCCTGGTCCTGACGCTCCATCACGCGCTCGAGGTCGTACTGCGAGTAGCCGAGAATGCCGGCGAGCGGGTTGTTCAGCTCGTGCGCGATGCCCGCCGCCAGTTCCCCCACCGCGGCGAGACGACCCGACTGCACGACCTTCTCCTGGATGTCCTGAAGCTCCTTCGTCCGCTCCTCGACGCGCCGCTCGAGGTCGTCGTTGAGCTCCTCGAGCGAGGCGAGCGCCCTGTCGAGCTCGCGCGTGCGTTCCTCGACCCTCGTTTCGAGCGTCCTGTTCCACCGTTCGAGATCGGCGCGCGACTCCTCGAGCCTCTCGTAGAGACGAACGTTGTCGACCACTCGGGCCACCTGATTGCCGAGAGCGCTCAGGAGCTCCGCATCCTGCTGCGAGAGCGACCTGCGCCCGCTTCCGAGGACGGACAGCACGCCGATCAGCTTCTCCCCCCTCATCAGGGGCACTCCGAGCCACGTTCCCGTCGCCGGGCGGCTCTCCGGAGAACGCAGCCACTCCTCAGGGCAGTGAGCCGCCGGATCCGCGGTGACGAGCGGCAGACGGTGTCTCATGACCCAGGCCTCCGCCGCGGAGGGGCAGTGCGGTCCCCCGGCTGGCGCGGCGTCGTCCGGCGTCGCGAACGACTCGACCTGGCCCGTGGTCTCGTGGAGCAGCGAGAGCGCGACCGTCCGCGCTCCGAGCAGCTGAGCCGCGTACCCGCGCAGCGTCGTCGCCACGTCGGGAAGATGCCTGGCTTCGGACAGCGCGCGCGCCGCCGCGTTGAGCACTTTGAGCTCGCCGACGCGCTTCAGCAGCGCCTCGCGCGCATCCCACAGCGCCTTGCCGGCCGCGCTCGATACCATGAGCACGATGGCGAGCAGCGGGAAGGTCGCGGGCTCGCCGGGCGTGTACGAGGCGATGAGCAGGAGCGCGAGCGGGAGCATCGCCAGTTCGATGATCACGCCGCGGCCGGCGATCCACCGCGCGTACTCCCACAGCGGGTTCCGGACGGTGACAGAGGCGATGGCGCGCATCGTAGAAGCCACGGCGCCGAACGTGACGAACATGACGAAACAGCGGGCCGCGTCCAGCAGGGTCATGCTCGTGGGCACGAGCCTTCCTCCGATCGCCCGGTACGCGAGTCCCGCCGCCGCGGCGGCGATGACCTGCGCGCCCGTGTCGGCCAGCGCCGATCGCAGGTTCCTGCGGAAGACAAGCGTGTTGAGGATCACGGTCGTGGCGGCGACGACCCACACTGCCACCGATGTCCCGAAGAGCGCCAGCGACGCGACGAACACGGCCGCGCTGAACGAGACGAAGGAGCCGCGGCCGATGGGGAACGCGAAGAGGCCGGTTCCGAGCCCCAGCGCGGTCATGATCCCGACGGCTCCCCAGTCGAGCCGCGTGATCCCCGTCGTCGCGATGGCGAGCATCGTGAGCCCGACCGCCGCGGCCAACCACCACGACCGGCCCGGAATGTCGTTCCCGGTCATGCAGTTGCCGCCCACCGTCACCCTGGTCTCGTGCATGATGCAGTTCGGCGTGGCGAACTCCGAGCCGTCCCCGGACGCCTGTCCGGGGGACTGGCGGCGCCTCGCCCCTCCATGGTGTGCCCCATCAGCGTTCTAGCCATCGGTCGCTCAGGGCACTGTGAAATGCAAGTCCCATGCCACGGGAGCGGTCCGGCCGGCCTTGGGGGGGGCGTATCTGGTGAGAAGTGAGCGGTCGCTCAGTCGGTCGCCGAGGCTCGGACCGTCAGAGCGCCGGAAGGAGCACGACCTGGTCGGCGGCCTCACGTCCCCGATCCTCGCACGAGAAGAGGATCACCTGACGTTCCTTCGCGATCTCGCGCAGCAGGGAGAGGCCGGCGGCGCGACGCTCGGGGTCGCAGTTGACGAGCGCGTCGTCCAGGACGAAGGGCGCGCCCTCAGCCGTAGAGAGGAACTCAAGGAGCGCGTAGCGGATGGCCAGGTACAGCTGATCGGCGGTCCCGGCGGAGAGGTCGCCGGCGCCCAGCGTCGCGGGCCCCGCGGAGCGGCGCTCCGGGTTCGTGACGCTCACGTCGAGGTCATGCCCGACTCGGGCGGCCTCGTAGCGGTCCAGCGTGACGCGCCCGAGCACGCGGCTCACCAGGGGCTCGAGGGCGGAGGCGGCCTCCTTGTTCGTGCTCGCGATGGCGCTTGCCAGAGCCTCGCGCGCGATGGTGAGCACGCGCAGTCTGCGGTCGAGCCGCTCGATCTCCCGCTCGACGTCTTCGAACTTCGCCTCGAGGTCCGGGATGGTCTCGCCCGCCTCGGCCTGCTCGAGCTGGCCCTCGAGCCGCGGGATCGACTCGCGGAGCGCCTTGAGCCTCTCGGTTCTCTGCTCGCGTTCGGCGCGGAGCTTCGCGTACTCCGAGGGCGCGAGCGGTCCTCCCGTCGGAGCGGTCCCTGCGCCACCCTCAAGCTCCTGCTTCTGGCGCGACAACGAGGCCGCCTCCCTCTGGAGCATCTCCTCCACCGCGTCGTGGTCCTGTCCACCGCAGATCTCAGCGAGCATGGCGTTCCAGACCTCGGCGCTGTGCCGGTCGCGCTCCTGCGCTCCCGCCGCGCGCTCGAAGTCCGCGTAGCTTGAGCACCCGACTTTGGAGAGCGCTGTCGCCAGCAGCGCCTCGCGCTTTTCTCGCTCGAACGTGGCCCTGTCGAACTCCCGCGCGAACGCCCACATCCGGAGCGCCCGTCGCGACAGGAGAAGGCCGACGAGCGTCGCCGCGAGGCCCGCGGCGGCCATGGGGACGCGAAGCCTGAGATCGCCGCCGAACACCGCCGCGAGGAAGAGCACGATGCCGGTCACGATGGCCGACCCTGCCCCGACCCCCGCGCGGCCGCCCACCGAGCCCAGTCGACCCGACGGCGCCCTGTCGCTCAGGTCCGCCAGTCGCCGCTCGGCGGCGTCCAGATCGGCCTTCGCAGCCCGTGCAAGCCGCTCATACTCGTTCGATCCCGCCGGAATCCGGTCCCAGACGGCCGCGAGGTCCGCCTTGAGCTTGCGGATCCTGCCGATCTTCGCTTCCTTCTCATCGAGCGCCTTCCGGACACGCTCGAGCGTCGAGAGGTCGTCCTGCCGCTTCTCCTCGTGCTTGAGCGCTACGTCGATCTGAGACAGGTGCCGCTCGTTGTCCTCGAGCTCCTCGCGCAGCCTGTTCAGCTCGTTGCGCGAGCGGAGGTTGTCGGCCCAGCCTGCCTCGTGCTTCGCGCGTTCCTTGGCCAGCCGGTGCCGCTCCTCGCGGAGGGCCTGGAGGGGGCCGGGGACCTTCGCCGGGCGCTCGAGGCCCACCTTGATGCGCGCGACCTCCCCGTCGATCCGCTCGAGGACGCGCGCCGCGTCGACGGCGCCGCTCGAGCTCGTCATCTTCCGTTCGATCATCGGCACGAGCTCGCTCCGCCGCGCCGACCCGGCCCGTCCCTCGAGCGCGGCGAGCTCACCCTGTCGCACTGCCGCGACGGACTCGAACGCGTCCCTCGTCGCGAACCCGATCATCTCGCGCACGCGGCGGTCCACCTCGCCGCGATCGCTGATGCGACGGTCGTCGCCGGCCTGCGTGAGCTCCACGCGCCCCGCGCCGAAGTCCTTGATCAGGCGCCAGCTCTCGGTCCCGTGATCGAAGTCGAACTCGAGCCTCACCGCACCGGACGCGCCCCACCGCTCAAGGTCCTTCACCGCGCGCGCCTTGGATGCGACATCGCCGAAGAGCGCCGTGCCGATGGCGTCAACCACCGTGCTCTTCCCCGACTCGTTGGGCCCGACGATGAGGTTGAGCCGTGGATCGAGGACGATCTCGTGGTCGGAGAACCTCTTGAAGTTCACGAGCCTGATGCGGCGGATCCTCACGCGATCACGTCCTTCCCCTGGAGCAGCGCCACGCCCAGCTTGAGGGCGTCCTCCAGCTCCTGCCGCTCCTCCTCGCTCTTTGCGGACTCGAGCTGCTCGCTCAGGATGCGCGCGAAGCGGCCGATGACGAACCGCTCCGGGAGGTCCCGCAAGCAGGCTTCGTCGCTCGCGACCCGGAACGCGCGCTGTCGCAGGGCCACGTGGAAGTAGTCCGAGGAGAGTTCCTCGACGAGCTCGGCCTCATCGAACCCCGAGCCGAGATCCAGAAGACCCGTGAGGTCAAGGCGGACGATCGTGTCGGCGCCCGGCGGCACGGCCCTGCGGACGCGGGTCGCCACCTCCGCGGCGTCCGGGGCCGCGGTGACGTCGACCTCCGCCTCGACGACCGAGCGCGTGCCGAGTCGCAGCCTCGACGTCGTGACGCCCGTCTCATCGAGCACGACGAGCGCGGCGTGCCCGGATCCGACCTGATCGACCGCGATCGTCTCGGGCGCGCCCGGATAGACCGCCGGCGCCGTGGTTCCCTCGATCTCGCGCCACGAGTGCCAGTGGCCGAGCGCGACATAGGACCACTCCATCGAGGAGAGGTCCGCAAGAGCGATCGGATGGTCCTCGGCCGCGCCCGGAACGACCTCGACGGTTCCGTGTGCGACGGCGACGTTCCACCGGCTGTCGTCCCGGGGCCGCAGCCGCGCGAGCTGCCGCTCCGAGGAGCGGTTCGAGCGCGGCGGGTTGCCGTGGACGGCCATGCCGGACTTCCTGAGCACGACACACGACCGCCCGTCCAGCCCGAGGACGTGCACGTGCGGCAGGCGCCTGAACTCGCGCTCGTAGCTCCCGTAGACGGACCCCAGGCTCAGGAAGTCGTGCGATCCGGGGAGGATCACGACCTCCGTGGCGGACGCGGTGCCCAGCCTGTCGAGTTCCTTAAGAACGAAGCGCACGACCGACGCCGGCGGGCTGTTCGAGTCAAAGAGGTCGCCGGCAACGATGAGGCAATCCGCCCGCTCCGACAGGGTCCGGTCGACGACGGCCGTCCACGCCTTCCTCAGCGCGTCGCGCTGTTCGGCGGCCCTGCGGCCCAGCCATCCGAGCGGCGCGCCGAGGTGAACGTCCGACGTGTGGATGATCCTGATCACGCGTCTTCCTCCGGCGTCTGCGGCCGACCGCGCGCGCCGTCCTGCGCCACGAGCGAGACGCATCGGCGCGGGCATCTCATGATGCCCGCGCCGGCCTCACGGCGCGCTGCGACGTTTCCCGCCGTGCGCCAAGCGACCCCGCCGCCGAAACCGGCTCGCCCTACTCCTCCAGCCACTGGATGATCAGCTCCCATTCCGCGTTGTCCATGCCCGGGGTGATCCCATGGAACTCGGGATCCGGGAAGTCGATGGGGCGGTCGATCGCGATCTCATCCGGCTGGGGCCACGAGTGCGCCGGGAAGTAGTTCCTGAGATCGGCGATGGGATCGTTGAAGAGCGCATCGAAGCTGATGAGCACGTCGATGTCCGGCCCTCCGTCTCCCGAGGGGTTGAACACAAGCCCGCTGACCAGCGCGTCTTCGATGGCGTCGGCGATGTCCCGGATCTCCTCGACGGCCCCGCCGCCGAACATGTCGTCCAGCGGCACGTAGCCGTCGGTTTCCGTGAAGACATCGTCGCTCTGATCGTCGGTCTCCGCCTCGAGCGCGTCGCACGCCGCTCTCAGGTGCGCGGCCAGCGCGAGGAGTTCGTCATACGCTGTCGCCATGGCCGCGGGTCGTCTCAGCGTCAGGAAGTCGGCGTCCGACTCGATCAGGTACTGCGGTGTCTGCCCGTCGTCGATGTCGATGTTGTACGACACGGCGACGCTGCACCCGGCCTGCAGCGCGTCCACCACCGTGTGCAGGAAGTAGGCGTCGGTCGCGTCCACCTCGGCGAGAACGTCCTGTCCCAGGGAGTCCTCACCGACACGGACCCAGATTGCGCAGTTCATGTCTTCGAATCTCGTGAGGCGCTGGTCCGCGTACGTGAGAGCGGGAAGCACCTGCAGCTCGATGTAGTTCTGGAGCTGGGAGAAGTGGAAGTCCTGCCTGCCGCCGTCCGAGAACCGCTGGTAGAGACCTCGGAGGTCCGGCTTCCTCGCATACCAGAGGATGCCGGAAGCGCGGGACGCCCTGGGGCCCTCGGGGAAGAGCGTGTCGAGGATGTCGCCAAGCTCCGGATTCGAGACGACCATGAGAAGCCGCGTCGCCGCCGCCATGAGGTTGGCGCCGCAGTGGTTCGGGTTCTGCGCAAGCGCGTCATCGAAGCGCTCGTGTGCCTCGGATACGTCCGCCCCCCAGTTCCAGGGTTCCTGGTCCATGTCCGCGCCGCTCAGCGCGCTCTCGAGCGACCCCATGCCCTCGTCGTAGAGCTGGTCGGCCGACTTGCCGCCGCCATCCCCCGAACAGCCGGAGAACAGCACGCACGCGCCGACGGTCAGCGCGACGAGCACCGTCAGTCTGCACGTCTTCATCCCGCCACTCCTTCGGAGAGCTCCCCACCGGGAGAGCAGGCTCCACGCCGGCGGCATCGGTCGGTCAGCGGGCGGCCGTCCGGGGCCCGCGTGACGCCCAGGCCTTGAGACCGGACGCCACTGTGACACGGTCGTGCGGATGCTCAATGCATAACTCGTGCCGGTCCGCAAGAGGCGGGACAGCGAATCCACGATCAGACCCCGCGTTGCGGCCCGCACGACCCACAAAGGACGAGGGCTCCCCGCCGGCAGACAGGGAGCCCTCATCATGTGGTACGCCCAGGAGGAGTCGAACCCCCAGCCTTCTGGTCCGTAGCCAGACGCTCTATCCAGTTGAGCTATGGGCGCTTGAACGGTGGCGGAGAGGGAGGGATTCGAACCCTCGGTACACTTGCGCGTACAACTGCTTAGCAGGCAGCTCCCTTCGGCCTCTCGGGCACCTCTCCGCGGGCTCACGGCCTGCCATCGCTTGCTTCCTCTGGCGGAGGGCGAGGGACTCGAACCCCCACGGGCTCGAAAGCCCAGCGGTTTTCAAGACCGCCGCCTTACCAGTTAGGTCTAGCCCTCCCGCGGAGCGCAGTATAGCAGCGCCGCTGAGAGCTGTCAAACGGCAATCCACCCGGCGCTCGCTCACGCCCACGACGAGCCCGTGCGCGACCGCCCCCGTGGCGCGCGCTCGGCCTCCTCGGCGGCGAGCTCGCGAAGTCTCGCGCGTGCCCGCCTCGCCCGCCGGACGGCGCCCAGCACGAGCGCCACCGCGCCGAGCAGCATGGCCGCGCTCACGCTCTGCAGAAGGACCGTCCACCCGAAGGTCCGCCGGACGTGCCCGCCGACCTCGACATCGAACTGCCCCGGCGCGCGCCCCGCCACGCGGAGAAGGGCGGTCTCGAAGTCGGGCGCCGAGGCCACGGCGCGGACGAGCTGCGGTCCGCCCGCAAGGCCGCTCTCACGCAGGAGATACTGCACGGCCTCGTAGCTCATCGCGTACGCGAGCCTGGCGTCACGGTCGCTCTCGGGGAATCCCGCGTCGAGCGACGAGAGCGGAATGAGCCTGCCCGCCACGGCCGCCGCGGCAAGCGCGCGGCGGTCGCCGTCCCACTCCCCCGCCAGCGCCATTGCGATCCCCTCGTCGAACCAGCGGGGGACGCTCATGTGCTGAAGCTCTCTCCCGACGACCACGTGCGCGAGCTCGTGCACCACGACCTTCTCGATCTGCAGAGGATACGAGACGATGCGCGGGCTCTTCATGACGACCAGCGAGCGGCCGGCATCCGCCCACGCCACGCCCCAGTCCGGAGGCCACCCTCCCTCGAGACCCGCGAACTCCTCCTCGCTCGCCGCGATCACGATCCTGACCGCTCCGCGCTCACGGCTGTCCAACTCGGTCCACATGCGCTCGAGAGACGGCGCGGCGAGCTCGAGAAGGCGGCCGGCGGCCGCGCGATCGGCCTCTCGGAAGAGCACCGTCACGGGGCCGCGCGACGCGGACTCCCAGCCCTGAGCTCCGCCCTGCAGCGCCCAGGCTCCCGCCGCAACGAAGAGGAGCGCCGCGTGAGCGACAAGAACGAAGCGCGAGGCGCGCGAGACCATGCGGAGTCTCCTCAGCTCGGGGCTCCCGCCCCAAGACGCTCGCGGCGGCGGTCAGCGCGGCGGCGCCAGCGGCGAGATGGACCGCAGACGGGCGATGATCGAAGGCAGGACGTCGAGAAGCAGGTCGACATCGGTGTCCGTGTTCTGCCGCCCGAGACTGAAGCGCACGGAGCCCTGGGCGCAGTTGGGTTCCACGCCCATCGCAGTGAGCACGTGCGACGGCGCCGTCGACTCGGTCGTGCAGGCGGACCCCGTCGACGCCGCGATGCCCGCGAGATCGAGCTCCAGCACGACGCTCTCGCCCTCGACGTAGCGGAAGGAGACGTTCAGGGTGCCGGGGAGTCTGAGGTCGGCCCTGCCGTTCGGCACGGCGTCCGGGATGCGCTCGACGATGTGGCGCTCCATGCGCCCCACGAGACCCGCGAGCCTCCTCCGCTCGGTGTCCATCTCGTCCAGGCACAGACGCAGCGCCGCGCCCAGCCCCACGATGCCGGGTACGTTCTCCGTGCCCGCGCGCGCGCCGCGCTCGTGGCCTCCGCCGTGAGAGAGGGGATCGATGACCGTGCCCGGCCGAACGTACAGCGCGCCGACGCCCTTCGGACCGTAGAGCTTGTGCCCGGACAGAGACAGCAGGTCCACGCCCAGTTCGTCGACCGAGACCGGCACCTTCCCCACAGCCTGCACGGCATCCGTGTGGAACGGTATGCCTCGCGCCCGGGCGATCCGCCCGATCTCCGCGATCGGCTCGATCGTCCCCACCTCGTTGTTCGCGAACATGACGCTGATGAGCGCCGTGTCCTCCTCGCACGCACGCTCGACATCATCGGGGTTCACCCAACCGTGTCGGTCCACGGGCAGGTAGGTGACGCGCGTGCCGAACCGTCGCTCGAGGTACTCGCACGAGGAGAGCACAGCGTGATGTTCGATCCGCGTCGTGATGACGTGGGCCGAGCCTGCGCCACGGGCGAAGACGACGCCCTTGATCGCGAGGTTGTCCGACTCCGTGCCTCCGCTCGTGAAGACGACGGCTTCGGCCCCACAGCCGAGAGCCCGCGCCACGGGCGCTCGGGCCGCGTCGACCGCCGCCCTCGCCGCCTGCGCCGGACCGTAGGGACTCGATGGGTTGCCGTACTGCTCCGAGAAGAACGGCCGCATCGCTTCCAGGACGCGCGCGTCCACCGCGGTCGTGGCGTTGTTGTCCATGTACACGCGCTTCAACGTCGACTCCCCCGGAGGGTCATGAAGCGGCGGCCGGCCGCAGGCGGCCGGCCGCATCTCGCTGTGCTCGCAACCGGCCCGGCAGGTCTGCCCTCCGCCCGCCGTCCCCGATCGTCACTCGCCCTTGTCCCAGATGCCGCGGAGCTTGCGCTGCTCGGCGATCTCGATGAGCGTGTTCTGCCGCTCGATCTCCTTCAGCGCGAATGCCCTCCACTCCGGGTCGCGTACCGCCTTCTCGAGCTGCTCGATCGCCGCCTGATACTGCCCCTGCTTCTCGAGCGCCTTGGCCCAGGGGATGTACGGCGCGCCGCTCCCCGGCATGACCGACGCCATTCGCCGCGCCGTGGCGATCGCCTGGTCGTACTGACCGCCTTCGTTGTACGCGTCCGCGAGGGCGCTCAGATACGTTGCGTCCCCCGGGTTGCGCTGCACGATGGCCTCGTACTGCTGCACGGCCTTCCCGTAGTCGCCCATGCTCCTGTACGCCGTGGCGAGATTCGCTCGAGCCGCGAGATCGTCCGGGCTCTTCTGGAGCACCGCCAGGAACAGGTTCTCCGCCCGCGCGTACACCCCGACCTTCATGTAGCAGTAGCCGAGCGTGGACAGGACGTACTGGCTCGCGGAGCCGCGCTCATGGACGCGCTCGAAGGCCGCGATGGCCTGGTCGTACAGCTCGGCTCTGTAGCAGATCTGCGCCAGCGCCTGCGCAGGCCTCGTGTCGCTCGGCGCAAGCTCGATCGCCCTCCGGTACGCGTTGAGGGCCGCGAGGTCCATCTGCATCTTCTCGTACACGTAGCCGAGATTCAGGAAGACGTCCTGGTCGTCCGGCGACATCCTCGCCGCCTCTACGTACTCGTTCACCGACTCCTGGTACTTGCCGACGACGGAGTACGCGTATGCGAGGGAGGTCCTGGTGTAGGCGTCGTTCGGCGCGGCGCTCCGCGCCTGCTCGTAGAGCCCGAGCGCCTTGTCGAATTCCTGGGTCTCCACGAGGTAGATGTGGGCCAGCCCGTGGTACGCCTCGACGAGCTTCGGGTCGAGACTCAGCGCGCGCTCGTAGTTCTCGATCGCCTTGCCGATCTCTCGCACGCGGTAGAACTCGGCAGCGTTCGCCGCCGCCCTCTGCGCCTCGGTGAGCTGGGTCGGCGGCGCCGCGGTCCCGGTGCCGCCCCCGATGGTCGTGACGGTCGGCGTTGTGACGTCGTCTCCGGACGGTATAGGCGCCATGCAGCCGGACAGCAGCGCTGCCGCCACGAGCGCCCCTGCGAGCGCCGCTCTCCGCCTCAGGATGGTCCTCATGGGTTCCTCGCTCCTGTTCTTGCGTCAGGCCGACGGTCGAGACCCGCCCGCTGGCGTGCCCCGCCGGTGCGCCGTCAGCGGCCTCCGGCGCGGAACTCCTCGATCATGCGGATGTTGTCGGCTGAGGTCCGGGCCACCGGGCTTCCCGGCGCGAGCTCGACGACCTTGCCCCACTCCCTGATCGCCTCGTCGAAGATCTGGGCGTCCGCGAACGCGACGCCCAGGTTGAAGTGCGCCTCCACGCACCCGGGATCGAGCGCGAGCGCTTCGAGGTACATCTCCACGGCCTCCGTGTAGCGCTGGAGCCAGTAGTACGTGCTCCCCAGGTTCGTGTAGACCATCGGGTTGGCCGGGTCGATCGAACGCGCCTTCTGAAGCTCCAGGAGCGCCTGCGCGGCGCTGCCCTGGTCGACGTACACCGACGCGAGATTGAGCCGCGCGCCCACGTGCAGCGAGTCGAGCCCGACCGCCGAGCGGTACTCCTCGACCGCCTTGTCCAGGAGCCCGGTCTCGTAGTAGAGGTTGCCCAGCTCGATCCTCAGGCTCACGTCGTCGGGCCGCGCCGCTGCCTCGGCAGCAAGGCGCTCAATCGACGCGGCAACCTGCTCCGCGCCTCCCGGCGCGTCCTGCGCGCGCGCCCCGTGCGGCACGACGGACACCACAAGCACTGCCGCCAGCACGACGCCGGCCACGGTCGCGAGCTTCCCATCGCCCATCGCGCTCACTCCTCCTGCGGCCGGCGACTACGGTGCGGGGACCGTCGTCACGCGCAACTTCACGATCTTGTCGGGCTCCGTGACGGTACCGTTCTTCTGCCGGTCGCCCTTCTTGATCGCGTCCACGACGTCCATGCCCTCGATGACCTGTCCGAAGGCCGTGTACTGCCCGTCGAGGTTGGGCGATGCGGCGAACATGATGAAGAACTGGCTGCCGGCGGAGTCGGGCTCCGAGGACCGCGCCATGGATACCACGCCGCGGACATGCTTGAGCCTCGCGTCGAACTCCGCCGGGATCGTGTAGCCCGGTCCGCCGTATCCGCCCTTGTGCTCGACGTCGCCCGTCTGGGCCATGAAGCCGTCGATCACCCTGTGAAAGCCCACGCCGTCGTATCGTCCGGCGTTCGCAAGCGAGACGAAGTTGACGACCGTGTTCGGCGCCTTGTCCTCCCAGAGCTCGATCCTGATGACGCCCTTCGCCGTCTCGAGCGTGGCGATCTTCCGTCCGGGGACGAGGTAGGCGACCTCTCTGGTCTTCCTCGCGCCGTTCTCGATGTACGTCAGCGTTGCCGTCGGTCCGGCGGGCGCCTCTTCGACCGCTTCGGTCGCGCCAGGGTCGATCGCCTCGGTCATGGACGCCGCCTCCTCGCTCGCCGCGCTCTGCGCGGCGGTCTCGCCCTTCTCGGACGGCGTCCCGCTGCAACCCGCCGCCACCGCCGTCAGAAGCACGGCGCATGTCACCACGACAGGCAACCACCTCATCCACGAACCCATGGTGCCCTCCACGCTCACGATTCCATGCGACCTTCGGCCGCGTTGCGATTTCGGTTCTTCAATGTACTCGGCGCGCCGGCGCAGTGTCAAGGCGGTTTTCCCCCTGCGCCGCGCGGGCGACGCGAGCGCTCCCGCGTTCGCTTGACAGCCGGTCGCGCTGACCGCTAGACTACGAGCATGCTGAGGTCCATGGGGTGTGGAACCGTCCGCGCACGGGTTCCAGCAGTGCTCCTGGGGATCGTCGCGCTCGCCGTGCTCGTGCGGGTCGCCTTCGTGCTGACGCTCGAGGATGATCTGTACTGGCCGGACCCGCACTACTACGACGAGATCGCCTGGCGAATCGTGTCCGGGGAGCGTGCGGGGGATGCGGTCCTGAGGGGCCCGCTTCAGGCCTTCGTGATGGTGGTGCCCTACGCTCTGGCAGGACACTCGTACAGGGCGGCCTACCTGTTCCAGGCGCTCCTCGGCGGGCTCATTCCGTACCTCGTCTTCCTGATCGCCCGACGCCTGCGCGGGTCCAAGGTCGGCCTTGTCGCCGCGACGATAGCCTGTCTTTACCCGTACTACGTCTACAACGCCGGCGCTCTCTACGACACACAGACGACGACCATCCTGCTGCTCCTCGTCGTGTATCTTGCCCTCGTCTCGCGCGAGGCGCCGAGGCTTCCCGTGAGCGCGGCGCAGGGGTGCGCTCTAGGGCTCCTTGCGCTCAGTCGCTCCATCGCCGTCACGCTCGTGCCTGTCGCGGTGCTCTGGACCTTCCGGGGTGAGCGGCGCGCGCTCCACGCAGCTCTCGTGCTGGCCCTTGCCGTGGCAACCGTCCTTCCGTGGACCGTCCGCAATCACATGGTCACCGGCGAGTTCATCCCCATCTCCGTCGGAGGGGGGCGGGAGTTCCTCTACGGTAACAGCCCCGACGCGACGGCGACCTCGCAGTCGAGGGTTGGCATCCCGGAGGACCTCCGAGGTCTCCCGCGGGAGATCGGGTACGCCGGAGCCGATCGCATGTACCTCGCCCGCGGTCTCGAGTACGTGAAACAGGATCCGGCAAGAGCCGTCCGGCTGTACTTCGCCAAACTGGCCAACCTCTACCGGTTCTACCCCACTCCCCAGACGCAGAACCGCTTCACAACCGACCGCAGCGCGTGGATCTCGATCTTGTCGTACGGTCCCATGTTCCTGCTTGGGCTGGTCGGCATCGTGCTCGAGAGGCGGCGATGGAACCGCTACGCGCCGCTGCTCGCGACCCTCGTGACCTTCACGCTCGTGTACCCGGTGTTCACGACGAACGTACGCTACCGCCTGCCGCTCGACGGGCTTCTCATGGTGTTCTGCGCGGTGGCGCTCGCCCGGATCGCATCGCGCGTCAGTCCCAGGGCGGCGCGGTGGTTCTCCCTGCCTGGGGGGGCCGAGAATGCGTTTGGAGGAGGTGTCGGGTGCGCGCGAACCTGAGTGTCATCGTCCCCACGTTCAACGAGGTTCGGACCATCGGGGCGATCGTGGACCGCGTGCTGGCAAGCCCCGTCGTGTCGGAGGTTGTCATCGTGGATGACGGCTCGACCGACGGAACCAGAAGTGTGCTGGAGACGCTTGGGAAGCGGCAGAGAGTCAAGGTGGTGTGGCACGATCGCAACCGAGGGAAGGGCGCAGCGATTCGGACCGGCGTTGAGCACGTCGCCGGCGAGCTCACCATCATCCAGGACGCGGACCTGGAGTACGACCCGAACGACTACGAGCTCATCGTGCGCCAGTTCGAGGATCCTGCGGTTGCGGTCGTGTACGGATCGAGGCGACTGCTCAAGACCAACCCCATCTCGTCGCCGAGCTTCTTCCTGGGGGGCGTGACGCTCACCTGGATCACGAACATCCTCTTCGGCACGGCTCTCACCGACGAGCCCACGTGCTACAAGGCGTTCCGAACCAGCCTGCTCAGGAGCCTGCCTCTCCGATGCACGGGATTCGAGTTCTGCCCGGAGGTCACTGCGCTGGTGGCCGCCCGCGGCATTCGCATCCGGGAGGTTCCGATCCGCTACTACCCGAGGAAGACCTCCGAGGGCAAGAAGATACGCGCGAAGCACTGGTTCGAGGCCGTGGCGACGCTGCTCAGGCTGAGGTTCAGGCGCGTTGCTTCGTGATGCGCGCCCGGGCGAACGACGGGGGAAGAGCATGACGCACATCTGGATACTGGCCGTGAGCATCCTGCTTAACGTCTGCGGTCAGGTCTCGATCAAGCAGTCGCTTCTCAGCTACCAGGCACGTGCCGGGCGAGAGGCGTACTTCGGGCTCTCGACGGCAGTGCCCATGCTCACCGCGCCGCTCACGCTCCTGGGGCTGGTGCTGTACGCGGTGAGCGCCGTCTTCTGGATCTCGGCCCTGTCCAGGGTACAGCTCAGCTACGCGTACCCCCTGCTGGGCGTCGGCTACGTGCTGGTCGCGGTCGCGTCGTGGCACCTCTGGGGCGAGAGCATGGGCCTCCAGAGGATCCTCGGGACCATTGTCGTTGCTGTGGGTGTCTATCTCGTCGGAACGAGCGGCTCATAGACGCCGGCGCGCACGTGCCCGGCGGATGGGCACCACCCCACGGGAGACACCATGAAGAGCCTTCGCGATCTCACAGAGCAGCTCAGGAAGACGGCAGGCGACGCGGAGTTCGTCGCCGCGCTCGCGGCGTCGGGGACCGACGCGCTCGACGTGCGGTTCGCCGACTTGCCGGGACGGTGGCACCACGTGACGGTGCCGGTGACCCGCGTGGACGAGTCGCTCTTCGCCTCGGGGGTGGGTTTCGACGGCTCGAGCGTGTCGGGGTTCAAGCGCGTGGAGCGCGGCGACATGGTGCTCATCCCCGATCGCCTCACGGCGCAGGCCGAGGAATGGGACGGCCGCATCATCGTGGCCGTGTTGTCCTCAGCCGCGGAGGCACAGCTCAAGACCCCCTTCCCCCTCGACCCCAGGCTCACGGCGCTTCGGGCCGAGCGCGCCCTCGCCGAGTCCGGGCACGCGGACATGAGCCTCTGGGCCCCGGAGCTCGAGTTCTACGCGTTCTCCTCCGTCGCGTACGACGAGCGCAGGAACGGCTCGTTCTTCTCCGTGCGGTCCGACGAGGCCGGGTGGTCGGACCCCGACTCGGAGTCCGACGGGCTCGGCTACAGGATCCGCGCCGGCGGCGGTTACCACGCGTCCCCGCCGTGCGACCGCTTCTTCGAGTTCCGCAACGAGGTCGCCGCGCGGCTGCAGGACGCCGGCATCCCGGTCAAGTACCATCACCACGAGAACGGCGCGCCCGGACAGCTCGAGGTCGAGCTCATCGGCGAGCCGCTCGTGCCGGCCGCCGACCACGTCATGCTCGGCAAGCACATCGTCCGGAACACGGCGGCGGAGTGGGGTCTGGCAGCGACCTTCATGCCTCGCCCTCTCCTTGCCGAGGCGGGCAGCGGGCTGCACGTGCACGTCAAGCTCATGCGGGCCGGAGCGCCGGTGTTCCACGGCGAGGGCCGCTACGCCGGGCTCTCCGAGAGCGCTCTGCACTTCGTGGGCGGCATCCTCTCCCACGGCCGAGCCCTTTCGGCCATCGTGAGTCCGAGCACGAACTCCTATCGCCGGCTCCGGCCTGGATACGAAGCTCCGACGAACCTCTTCTTCTCCGAGGGCAACCGAAGCGCCGCCATCCGCGTTCCCCGCTACGCGACGCGCCCGGAGGCGAAGACGATCGAGTACCGGCCGCCGGACGCGACCGCCAATCCGTATCTCATGATGGCGGCGCTGCTCGCGGCTGGGCTCGACGGACTCGACCGGCGCGTGGACCCGACCGCGCACGGGTTCGGTCCTTTCGACCGGAACGTCCACGAGCTCCCTCGGAAGGAGAGAAACCGGATCGTCCCCCTCCCGGCGACGATCGAGGAGGCGCTCGACGCGCTCGAGCGCGACGCGGACTTCCTCACGACGCGGGGGATCTTCGCCGACGAGTTCGCCGCAACGTGGATCGAGCTCAAGCGCGAGGAGATCGAGACGATCGCATCGCACCCGCACCCGGGCGAGTACGGGCTCTATTTCGACTGCTGACGCCGCGACCCTCTACGGCCGCAGCCGGTACAGCATCCTCGGGAACGGGATGGCCTCGCGGCAGTGCTCCAGCCCACAGATCCACGCCACCGTCCGCTCCACGCCCAGACCGAAGCCGGCGTGCGGCACGGAGCCGTACCGCCTGAGGTCGAGGTACCACTCGTAGTCGGCGCGCGGAAGCCCCTCCTCCTCGATGCGCGCTTCGAGCGTGGCGAGGTCGCTCATCCGCTGCCCGCCGCCGACGATCTCGCCGTAGCCCTCGGGCGCCAGCATGTCAACGGACAGCGACAGCTCCGCGTTCTCGGGATCGACCTCCATGTAGAAGGGCTTGATGCAGCGCGGGTAGCGATGCACGAGCACGGGCCGGTCGAACTGCTTCGAGAGGAGCGTCTCGTGCTCCGCCCCGAGGTCTCTGCCCCACTCGATGTCGAGGCCTCCCTTCCGGATGCGTTCGACCGCCTCCGAGTACGCGATGCGCGGGAAGGGCGGCTCCACGCCTCGAAGCTGCGCCGGGTCGCGCCCGAGGATCGCGAGCTCGCGCCCGCGCGTTCGAAGCACCTCCGCGACGACCTCGGACACCAGCTCCTCCTCGATCTCCATGATGTCGTCGAGGTCCGCGTACGCCACCTCCGGCTCCACCTGCCAGAACTCGATGAGGTGTCGCCTCGTCTTGCTCTTCTCCGCGCGGAACGACGGCCCGAAGCAGTACACGCGGCCGAACGCCATGGCCGTCGCCTCGTTGTACAGCTGGCCGCTCTGAGAGAGGTACGCGCTCTCGTCGAAGTACTTCGTTTCGAAGAGCGTCGAGGTGCCCTCGCACGCGGCGGGGGTGAGCAGCGGCGAGTCCATCTGGACGTATCCGCGGGAGTCGAGGTAGTTCCTGATGGCGCGCACGACCGTCGCGCGGACGCGGAGCACGGCGAACTGACCGGATGACCTGATCCACAGGTGGCGGTGGTCCATGAGGAAGGCCGGTCCGTGCTCCTTTCTGCCGATGGGGTACTCCTCGGCCACCTGGACGACGTCCGCCGCGCGAACGGAGAGCTCGAATCCCCCCGGCGCCCGCTGATCGGCCCGCACCGCGCCGGTCACCCGCAGCGAGGACTCCACCGTGAGACGGCCGAGCGCCTCGAACGTCTCCTCCCCCACCTCCGCCCTGCTCGCGACGCACTGCAGAAACCCCGTCCCGTCGCGGAACTCGAGGAACATCACCTTCCCGCTCGATCGCCTTCCGACGAGCCACCCTTCGAGCGTGACCTCAGTTCCCTCGTGCTTCCCGATGGTCTCGATGGTGCAACGCTGCTTCATGGATGCTCCCCGCGGTGTTCGCTCTGTCGCGTCGGGCAATCCGCCGACCGGATGTCCGACCGGCCCGAGCTCAATCGTCACTCCTCGCCGCGAATCTCTCGATGGCGTCCTCCGGCCCGTCCACGAGAAGGACGTCCCCCTTCTCGAGGGTCGCCTTCGGATCGGGCAGCTGCGACAGCGACTCCGGCACGTCGCTCGCCTTGATGACCGAGATCACGTTGAGGCCGTAGCGCTGTCGGAAGCTCAGCGACGCGAGCGTCTTGCCCCACATGCTCTCCGTCGTCTCGATCCTGCCGAGGCTCATGCCGGGCGACAGCTCGACGATCTCCGTGAGCGAGGGGCTCATCACCTGCTGCGCCAGCCGGCGGGCCACCCACTCCTCGACCAGGATCACCTGGTCCGCCTTCACGAGCTTGAGGATCCTCGCCTCGTCCTCGGTGACCGCCCGCGAGATCACCCTCGGCACGCCCAGCTCCTTGAGGAGCGCCGTCGTCAGGACCGCCGCCTGGAAGTTCTCCCCGATCGCCACGATCGCCGCGTCCACCCGGTTCACGCCCTGCGCCGCGAGGGCTTCCCTGTCCGTGGAGTCCAGTCGCACGGCGACAGCGACCTCCTCGGCGATGGACTGGACCAGCCGCTGGTTCATGTCCACGGCGATCACCTCGGCGCCGCGCTCGGCGAGTTCTCTGGCCACCGTCCGGCCAAGGAGCCCCAGCCCGATGACCGCGTATCGCTTCCCCATACAGGACCTCCCAGACGCGACCAAGCGGCCGCGCCGAGCTAGCTGACCAGCACCGTCTCCTCGGGGTAATCGTAGGACTGGCGCGCCTCGCGCTGCCCGACCGCAAGGGCGAGCGTGAGCGGGCCGATGCGCCCGATGAGCATCACGAGCGCAAGAACGACCTTCGACCCAGGCGACAGGAGCGGCGTCATCCCCGTGGAGAGGCCGACGGTGCCGAAGGCCGACACCACCTCGAACAACGCGTCCGACAGCGCTCCGCCCTCGGACGCCAGCAGGAAGAACGTGCCGCCCGTGACGATCAGGATCGCCGCCGCCACGACCACCAGCGCCTGGTTGACCACCGTGTCGGGAATGCGACGGCGCATGATCTCCACGCGGTTCTTGCCCCGGAAGAGCGCGCTGATCGTGGCGAACACCACGCCGGTCGTCGACGTCTTGACGCCGCCGGCCGTCCCTCCGGGCGAGCCGCCGATGAACATGAGCGCGGTCAGCAGGAAGAGCGTGGGCAGCGACAGGTAGGCCGTCCGCACCGTGTTGAAGCCCGCCGTTCTCGCGGTGACGGATCCGAAGTACGAGGACAGCACCTGCTGTCCCAGCGACTTCCCGGCGAGCGCTCCGTTCCGCTCAAGGAAGAAGAACCCGACCGTTCCGACCGCGAGGAGGACCCCCGTTACGAGGAGCACGAGCCGCGCGTGAACACCCCACCTCGAGCGGCACCGGGACGGGTGTTCCGCGAGCACGCGGTAGCCGAGCGCGTTCATCATGACCGGGAAGCCCAGCCCGCCGAGCACGATGAGCGTCGTCACCGTGAGCAGCACGGGCACGTTGCCGACGTAGCGCTCGAGGCTCGTTGAGTGCAGAGAGAAGCCGGCATTGCAGAAGGCCGAGATGGAGTGGAAGACCGACGTCCACAGCGCCGCCCTCGGGCTTCCGAACTCCCCGCGCGTGGAAACGAACAGGAGCACGGCGCCGACGGCCTCGAGGAGGACCGTGAGGCCGATCACCGTCCCGAGAGTGCGCCCCATCCGCCCCAGCCCCTCGTAGCTGAGCGCGCCCCGCGCCGCCAGGCTCTCGCGCAGCCCCAGCGTCCGTCTCATGGCGACGGCGAAGAACGTAGCGAACGTGATGAGCCCCAGGCCTCCGATCTGGATGAGCGTGAGCAGGATGGCCTGTCCGAACCGCGTGAACTCCGTTCCCGTGTCGACCACCACGAGCCCGGTCACGCAGATGGCCGAGGTCGCGCTGAAGACCGCGTCGAGGGGCGCGATGCCCCGGACCGTCGCCTTCGGCGTCGAGAGAAGCAGCGCCCCGACGGCGATGAGGAGCAGGAACGACAGCATGACGGTCCTCGCCGGGCGGACCCTCATCGACGCGATCCTGCGATTCGCCGCGACCGCCTGACCGACGATGAGGAGCAGGAGGTAGACCTGAAGGACGACGATGTAGCCCTTCGTCAGCGAGAAGACGCCCTGCTCCTCCAGCACGGCCGGCATCCACTCGGTGCCGATGAGGCGCCGGACGAGGGCCAGCTGCGACACGACGAGCGCCGCGATGGCCAGCGCCGGCCACCGCAGCTTCACGTGGAAGAACTTCTTCCTGGAGAGCGCGAACCTCAAGAGGGCGTCGGCGATGAACACGCCGACCACGGCGAGGTCGACGGCATGGAGAGCCTCCCGCGCCGCCGGGCTCAGGTAGAACCCGTACTCCAGCAGCAGGGAGATCGCCGCAACCGCGGCGACGACGAACATCAACCGAGATAGCCAGGTGAGCAGCCTGTCTCTGTCCATCCTGGTCCCTTGCCCCGAACGTCTCCGCACGCGGTGTCCGTTGCCGCGAGAGCATAGGAAGCCGGCGCCGGACGTGTCAACGCCAAAGCCGCCCGAGCGCGTGGCCGCCGCTGCCTCCGCGCGGGCCGGGCCCCGGGTAGGAGACGTCGAACCGCCGACGGTAGTACGCGCGGGAGGCCAGCGCTGCGGCGACCAGCAGCGCGAGCGGATACGCGGAGCGCGCGACCATCGCCACGGCGAACGCCGCGACCGCGACTTGGTTCGCCGCCACGCGGTCGCGGCGCGCGCCCGTGCGGTGGGCGCGCACGAGAAGCGGGGTCGAGAGCAGCGCGCCCGCCGCCCCGGGCACGTCGTGCGCCGCGACCCCGACGGCCGCCGCGACCGTCACGAGCGCGAGCGCGAGCGCGCTGGCCCCGCGCTCTCCCAGAGCGACGGCCGTCGTCCGCAGCGAGGACGCGCCGTCGCCCTCCCGGTCCGGGATCGTCGTGGAGGCGATGATGCCCGCAACGGCGACGGCGTAGCAGAGGGCGGGACGGGCGACCTCGATGCCGAGCGGCCGCGCCACGGACCAGCCCGCCGCCGTCGCAAGCGCCCCGAAGCCGATCCCGTTCCAGATGAGATCGAGCGGGAACTTCGCCTTGGCGTGGACGGGCGGGAGCGAGTACGTGACGCCGAGAAGCATGCTCAGCGCCGCGGCGACCCTGAACGACCACGGGAGCCACAGCGACACGACCGCCGCGAGCGCCCACAGCGCCCCGAGCTCAATCCAGACGTGCGAGAGGGGCACAAGCCCGTCGGAGACCAGGAAGAGCTTCCTGTTCGCCCGGTCGCTCTGACGGTCGCTGACCTGGTTGAGGAGGTACCCGCCCGCAAGCGCGGCGGAAAGAGCGAGGAAGCCGAGGAGCGCGCCTGGCGTCAGGTCGAACGGGGAAGCGCCTCGCGGTCCCGCAGGCGTCATGGCCCGCGCCAGCCCGAAGCCCCCGAAGTAGAAGACCCACAGGGGAACGAGCGCCGCAGGCCGCGCAAGGAAGATGTGGTCCAGCGCCCGGGCGGCCCAGGCGGGCTCAGCGCGCTCTGCGGGCATGTCTCTTCGCCCCGTCACGGCTCGGGCCGCTTCGGCCGCGACCGGTGTGTCCGAACCCGCCGGCATCCCTCGCGGTAGCCTCAAGCCCGGCGCGTTCGACCCATGACGCGCGAACGACCGGCACGATCACCAGCTGTGCGATCCGGTCGCCCCGCTCGACGGCGAAGGGCCGATCTCCGATGTTGGCCAGGATGACGCCGACCTCGCCGCGGTAATCCGCGTCCACGGTCCCAGGTCCGTTCGCCACGATGACGCCGTGCCTGAGCGCCAGCCCGCTCCGGGCGCGCACCTGGCCCTCGTAGCCGCTCGGGACAGCCACGGCGAGACCGGTCGGTATGAGTCGGATCGTGCCCGGCCTGATGGTCACCCGCCGGGGCACCGCGGCGCAGAGGTCCGCGCCCGACGCCCCGGGGGTCATGTACTGCGGGACTGGGATGTCCGCGGCGTGTCCGAGTCTCGCGACCGGCACCCGCACACGCCGGCGCGCCACGTCCCTCGGCCGGGGCGCCTTGGCGCGTTCGGATCGGCGCGCGGCCATCGGCTAGTGCCGCCGGCCGCCGCCCGGTCGCCGCGGCCTCTGGCCGTCGCGGCCGTGCGGCCGCCCACCCGAGCTTCCGCCCTCTCGACCCGAGCCTCCGCCCTGGTCGCCTCGGCTCCGATGCGGCTCCGCGCCGGGCGGCAGCTCCTTCGGTACCGGGAGCAGCGCCCTGCGGGAGAGCCGGACCTTGCCGTTGTCGTCGATGCCGACGACCTTCACGCGCACGGTCTCCCCGAGCTTGAGGACGTCCTCGACCGCGCGAACGCGGTGATGCTCGAGCTCCGAGATGTGGACCAGGCCGTCGCGGCCGGGGAGGAACTCCACGAACGCCCCGAAGTCCGTGATGCTCCTGACCGCGCCCTCGTACTCCTCGCCCACGACCGGGTCCTTCGTCATGAGCTCGATCGTCTGCCTCGCGTCGAACACGCCGTCGTCGGACGGACCGGAGATCTTGACGATGCCCTCGTCGTCGATGTCGATCGTGGTCCCGGTGCGCTCCTGCAGCTTGCGGATCACGCGGCCGCCTGGGCCGATGACCTCACCGATCTTGTCCTGCGGCACCCTGATCATCACGATGCGGGGCGCGTACGTCGAGAGATTCGGCCGCGCCGACGCGAGCGACGAGTCCATCGCATCGAGGATGTGGAGTCTCGCGCGTCGCGCGTTCGTCAGCGCCTCGCTGAGCAGGGCCGCGGGGATGGCGCCGATCTTCGAGTCCAGCTGGAACGCCGTGATCCCCTGCCGCGTTCCCGCGACCTTGAAGTCCATGTCGCCCAGATGGTCCTCGAGCCCCAGAATGTCCGTCAGCGTGACCCAGCGGTCGCCGTCCTTCACGAGTCCCATCGCCACGCCCGCGACGGCCGTCTTGATCGGCACGCCGGCGTCCATGAGCGCGAGCGATCCCGCGCACACCGTCGCCATGCTCGACGAACCGTTGGACTCGAGGATGTCCGACACGAGACGGATCGTGTAGGGGAACACCTCCTCGGGCGGGATGACCGCCTGGAGCGCGCGCTCCGCCAGCGCTCCATGGCCGATCTCCCTTCTCCCCGGGCTCCGGATCGGCTTGACCTCGCCGACCGAGAACGGGGGGAAGTTGTAGTGGAGCATGTAGCTCTTCCAGGACTCGCCCTCGAGCGCGTCGACCTTCTGCTCGTCGCTGCTCGAGCCGAGCGTCGTCACGGCCAGCGCCTGCGTCTCGCCTCGCGTGAAGATCGCCGACCCGTGGGCCCGTGGCAGCACGCCGGTCTCGATGGTGATCGCCCTGACGTCGTCCGGCCCGCGCCCGTCGGCCCGCCGCCGCTCGTCGAGGATGAGCCTGCGAACCTCCTCCTTCTCGATCGCGGCCAGCGCCGCGACGATCTCCCCCGCCTGTTCCGGCGTCGCCGCGTCGGCTCCGGCGAGCGCCTCGTCCCGTATCGCGTCCAGGGCCGCTCCTCGCTCGAGCTTCCCTGCGATTCTCACGGACGCACGCACGCGCTCGCGCAGACCCTCCACGAGCTCCTTCACGGCCCCGCCGGGCCCGGGCAGACCGGGCAGATCGAAACGGGAGACGCTGCCCTCCGGAACCAGTCTTCGGACGAGTCCGATCACGTTCCTGATCTCGCCGCCGGCGATCTCGAGCGCCCGCTGCATCTCCTCTTCCGAGATCTCGCTTGCGCCGCCCTCGACCATCACGACCGCGTCCTCGGTGCCCGCGACAACGAGGTTCAGTCGGCTGCCTTCGAGCTCCGCGAAGGTCGGGTTCACGATGAAGCGGCCCTCCACGAGGCCGATCCGCACCGCACCCAGCGGGCCGTCGAAGGGCACCCCCGAGAGCTCGAGCGCCGCGCCCGCCGCGATCATCCCCAGCGTGTCGGAGTCGTTGTCCCCGTCGGCCGAGAGCACGTTGACGATGATCTGCACCTCGCGCCGGAGGTGCTGCGGCAGAAGCGATCTGATCGGGCGGTCAATGAGCCTCGAGCTCAGGACTTCCTTCGTCTGCGGCCTGCCCTCACGCTTGAAGAAGCCGCCCGGGATCTTCCCGGCGGCGTAGAACTTCTCCCTGTACTCCACCGACAGGGGCAGGAAGTCCCTGTTCGTGTCCGTCCTCGTGTAGGCCGCCGTCGCCAGGACCATCGTGTCGGCGTACCGGATCAGCACCGACCCCGGGGCCTGCTTGGCAAGTCTGCCGGTCTCCATGCTGAGCCGTCGTCCGGCCCACTCCATCTCAACCTGTCTGTGCATCCATTCCTCCATGGCGCCCGGGTTCTCAGAAGAAAGCCCTCCCGGTTGCTCGCGGGAGGGCCAGCAAGACCGCGCGCCGCACTGTGCCAGGCGCTATCTGCGCAATCCCAGTTCCTTCAACACCTGCTTGTAGCCGTCGGGCTTCTGGTCCTTCAGGTAGTTCAGCAGCCGACGCCTCTTGCCCACCATCTTGAGCAGACCGAGCCTCGAGTGATTGTCCTTCTTGTGAAGCTCGAAGTGCTTGGAGAGGGTCTCGATGCGCTCGGTCAGAAGCGCGATCTGAACCTCCGCCGAGCCCGTGTCACCGGCGTGCGTCTCGAAACGCTTGACGATCTCCTTCTTCTTTTCCTTCGTGAGCGACACTGTCCGATTCCTCCGTTCGCCGCGCGCACGCTCGATGCGCATTCCGAATGTGGCGAAGCTAGCACAGGCCCCGTGGCCTGTCAAAGGCAAAAACGGCGCCGGCTCAGGAGGTCCCGGCCGAACCTGCCGGGGCCTTCAGGTTCTCAGCGACGTCTCTCGCGATCTGGTTCGCCAGCTCCTCGGCGCTCCGGAAGGCCCTGTCTTCACGGACGAAGGCCAGCACCTCCACCTCGAGTTCACCTCCATAGGGCAGGCCGTCCCAGCCGGGCACGTGCACCTCGATGCGCCGCTCTCCGGTTCCGAGCGTCGGCCTCCGCCCCACGTACAGGAGCGCGCCCGCCCGCCGCTCGTCGCGCACGCGCGCGCGGTACACCCCGTCGTGAGGGACCAGCTTCTCGCACGGCGGCTCGAGGTTCGCCGTCGGGAAGCCCAGGGCCGACCCGACGCCCTCCCCCCGCGCCACACGGCCCTTCAGTCGGTACGGGCGGCCCAGCATCGCCGCGGCCTCCTCCGGGCGCTTCGTCCAGAGCGCGTCCCGGACCCTCGAGCTCGAGATCGGAACCCCGTCGCGGCGGACCGCCGCCACGACCTCAAGGGTGCACCCCATCTCTCCGGTGATCGCGGTCAACCCGGCGACGTCGCAGGCCCGGCCGCTCCCCATCCGAAAGTCGTACCCGAGCACGAGGTGCGCCAACCGCCCGCGCGAGAGCGCCGACAGGAAGTCGCGCCCCGACATCGCCGCCACGGACGCGTCGAACGGGTGCACCACCATCGCGTCGAGCTCCGCCTCTGCCACCAGGCCGGCCTTCTCCTCAGACGGGGTGAGGACGAACGCCGCACCCGGCGCGCCGACCACGGTGAGCGGGTGCGGCTCGAAGGTCACGAGGACGGCCGGCGTCCCGCGCCGCCGCGCCGCCGAGAGGAGCTCCGCCGCCACAGCCGCGTGCCCCAGGTGGAAGCCGTCGAAGTTGCCGACGGTGGCCGAGAGCGCTCCCGGCACGACGGCGTTCAGCTCCTCGAACGACCGGACCACTCGCATGCGGAGCGCCCCCTCAGACCTCCTCGAACACGCGGATCGGGTGGATCGCAGCATCCCCCGGCCCACCGTGCGGCGCGGCGTCCACGCGCCCGACGGCAAGCAGCTCCGCGCCGTTGCGCGTGACGCGGACGTGGCCCCCGGGCGCCGCCTGGACCCTCTCCGGCGACACCCGGATGCTCCCTCCGGTCGCGAGCAGCGCGGCCTCGTTGCCGTCGACCGTCAGCGAGGGCAGGTCTGCCAGCGCGTCGAACATGGAGCATCCAAAGACCGCCACGTCCCTTCCCAGGGCCTCGACGTCTCCCAGCGCCAGCGCGGCGTCCATCGTGAACCGCCCGATCCGGCGCCGCTCGAGCTCCCCAAGACACGCGCCGCAGCCGAGAACCTCGCCCACGTCGGCCGCAAGCGTCCGCACGTACGTGCCCTTCGAGCACACGACCTCGAACTCAACGTCCGGAGGATCGAACGCAAGAAGCCCCAGACGTCTCACGAGCACCGACCGCGGCGCCCGCTCGACGGTGATGCCCTTGCGGGCGAGCGCGTAGAGCGGCGTCCCCTGGTGCTTGAGCGCCGAGACCATCGGCGGGACCTGCTGGATGTGCCCGGTGAACCCCTCGAAGGCCCGCTCCACGCGCTCGCGGGTCACCCCGTCGCATGGGCGCTCCTCGAGCACGCGGCCCGTCAGGTCCTGCGTGTCCGTGATCCGACCGAGCAGCATGTGCCCGCGGTACTCCTTCTCGGCATCGGCCAGGAACTGCGCGAGCCGTGTCGCGCGGCCAACGAGCACGAGGAGAAGACCCGTGGCCGAGGGGTCGAGCGTTCCGGCGTGTCCCACCCTGCGCTCCCGCGACGAGCGCCTGATCCGCTCCACGACGTCGTGCGACGTCAGCCCCGGCGGCTTCCTGATCACCAGCACGCGGTCCACCCGGCCTCCGATGCGCGCGCAAGGCGGCGCCGCGCGGCGGACGATCGCCCGCGGCGAGACGACGCGCAGAGAACGCCCGGCGCCGCCCCCCCCGTCACGCGGCCCCGCGCTCCGAGCCCCCGTCCGGGGCGTCCGAGCTTCGATCGCGCTCTTCCTCGTGGATCTGCTTAAGGACTCCGTCGATGCGCAGGTAGTTCTCTGCGGACTCGTCGAGCCCGAACGTGATCTCCGGCGCGACCCTGAGATCGAGGCAGCGGGCGAGGTGGCCTCGGATGAACCTGCGGGCCTGTCGCAGCACCTTCAGCGCGAGGTCCTTCTCGGTCGAACTCCCTAGCACGCTCACGAAGATCTTCGCGTAGCGCAGGTCCTCGGAGACATCCACGCGGGTCACCGTGACCATCATGGCCAGTCGCGGATCTCTCATCCTCCGGGAGAGGACGTCACCCATCTCCCGTTGGATCGCCTCGGCGGCGCGCAGGGCTCGCTTCCGGTCCATGACCCGCTCCGCACTGTGGTCCCGCGCCGCGCTACGCCAGGCGCTGCTCGCGCTCGATGACCTCGACCCGCGGATCGGACTCCACCAGCCTCGCGACGCCCGCGAGGACCTCGTCGACGACGCGGCCGTCGGCCGCAACAGCCGCGATGCCGATCGCCGCGCTCTGCCAGAGGTCCTGCTCGCCCACCTCGGCGACCGAGACGTTGAAGCGCGATCTGATCCTGTCCTTCAGGCTCCGCACGACGCTCCGGCGGGCCTTGAGCGAGTTGCTCTGCCCGATGAAGAGGCGCAGTCTCAACGCACCCACGACCATCGGGAGATCCCTCGCAGCTAGCGCCCGGACGCCGCGCTCAGCTTCCGAGCGACCTCCTCGATGTCGTAGGTCTCGATGAGGTCGTTCGCCTGCACGTCGCCGAGGCCCTCCATGCCGATGCCGCACTCGAAGCCGGTCTGCACCTCGCGCGCATCATCCTTGAAGCGCCTGAGCGAGTCGATCGTCCCCTCGTACACCACCATCTCGTCACGGATCACGCGCGCTCGGGACCCGCGCTTCACCGATCCCGAGAGGACGTAGCAGCCGGCCACGAGCCCTCTGTTCGGGATGCGGAAGACCTCGCGCACCTCCGCCCTGCCGACCGGAACCTCGCGACGCTCCGGCTCCAGGAGGCCCTCCATCGCCGCGCGGATGTCCTCGACCACCTCGTAGATCACCTTGTAGAGCCTGATCTCCACGCGCTCGCGCTTCGCGAGTTCCCTCACCCGCGGCGCTGCGCTGATGTGGAACCCGACGATGATCGCGTTGGACGCCGCGGCCAGCAGCACGTCCGTCTCGGTGACGGCGCCGACCGCCTTGCGGATGACGACGACCTTGACCTCGGGCGTCGACAGCTTCTCGAGCGCGTCCGCGAGCGCCCCCACCGAGCCGTCCACGTCGCCCTTGATGATGATCCCCAGCTCCTTGACGGCGCCGACGGCGATCTGCTTGTGGAGGTCCTCCAGCGTCACCCGATGCTCGAATCGCGTCTGCCGCTCCCACTGCTGCTGGCGGCGCTTCGCGCTGATGTCGCGGGCAAGGCGCTCGTCCGAGACGACCGCCAGCACGTCGCCGGCCTGCGGGACGCCCGTGAGACCGGACACCCGGACGGGCGTCGACGGGCCCGCCGTTTCCAGGGAGACGCCGCGGTCGCTGTACAGCGCCCGCACCTTGCCGTCGGCCAGCCCGACGACGAACGGGTCGCCCACCCTGAGCGTGCCCGCCTCGATGAGAACGGTCGTGACGACGCCCCGCCCCCTCTCCTTCTCCACCTCGATGACGACGCCTCGCGCCGGGCCATCTGGCGTGGACCGAAGCTCGAGGAGCTCCGACTGCAGCACGACCATGTCCAGGAGCTTGTCCACTCCGAGTCCGCTCTTCGCCGACGTCTCGACCGCCACCGTGCCACCGCCCCACTCCTCCACCGTGAGCCCCGCGTTGGCGAGCTCGGTCTTGACCTTGTCGGGATTCGCCGCCGGGAGGTCGATCTTGTTGACGGCCACGATCACGGGGACGCCCGCGGCCTTCGCGTGGTCGATCGCCTCGAGCGTCTGGGGCATCACCCCCTCCGTGGCGGCGACGACGAGCACGACGACGTCGGTGACCTGCGCGCCCCTCGCGCGCATGGCGGTGAAGGCCTCATGACCCGGCGTGTCGAGGAACGTGATGCCCTTTCCGCCGTGCGAGACCTCGTACGCGCCGATGTGCTGCGTGATGCCGCCGGCCTCGCCCGCCACGACGTTCGTCCGCCGGATGTAGTCGAGGAGCAGCGTCTTGCCGTGATCCACGTGTCCCATCACCGCCACCACGGGCGCGCGCGGCACCAGCTCCGCCGCCACGACCGCCTTCTCGAGCGCGTCCTCGAGGATGTCCTCGCCGTACTCGTGGATGAACTCGACGTCCGCGTCGAACTCGTCGGCGAGCAGGAGGATCGTGTCTTCGTCCAGCCTCTGGTTGATCGTGACGAGAAGCCCCAGGTCCATGCACTTCTTGATGACGTCGTTCGCCGGAACACCGAGCCGCTCAGCGAACTCCGCGACCGAGGAGAACTCTGGGATCGGGATCCTCTCCTCCACGGTCCCCTCGACGTCCTCTCCCTCGTCGCGATCCCTCCTGTGCCTTCGCCTCCCTCTCTGGTCCAGCGTCCCGGCGAGCGTCCGTCGCACCGTGTCCTCGACGCTCTTCTGGTCGATCCGCGGTCTTCTGCGGCGCTTCTTCTTCGCGAGGGCCTCGGCCGCTTCGCGCGCCGCCAGCGTCGCCCTCAGGGCGTCCGCTCCCACGGGCCCCGGTCCGGCCGGGGGGGGAGGCTCCACCGAGCGTTGCGCCCCCTTCCTCTTCTCGGGCGCCGCCGGCTGCGCGGCCGCCCCCTCACGGGGCGCGGCCGCCGGTCGTTCGATCCGCTTCACGACCGGGATGCCGCCGACCGGGAGCACCGGCTTGACGTACCTGGGAACGACCGGTGTGGGTGCAGACTTCGCCGTGGCCGTCGGGGTCCGTGCGGGAGGGGGCTCATGGGCAGGAGGCTCCTTGGCTCCTCCGGGGGGCGGGGCCGGAGCCGTCGCACGCGCCGCGCCCGAAGCCGGGGCCGCCGCCTTCTCCTTCACCGCCCGCTTGAGCTTCTTGGCGTACTCCCGCTTCAGCGCTTCCTTTTCCTTCTCGAACTCGGCCCGGGCCCTCTCGATCTCGTCGTCCTCGATCGTGTTCATGTGGCTCGCCGCGTCAACGCCGAGCTTCTTGAGCATGCCGACGAGGGCCTCGCTCGAGATGCGGAACTCCTTGGCCACCTGATAGATGCGCTTCTTCGTCACCCGCAACCTCCATCGCTCGACCCGAACGGGCGCTCGGCGTGCGCTACCGCTCCTCAGGCTGGGCTTCGCCCTCCGTCGCGGCGGCTTCGCCCTGCTCCACTGCGCCTTCGTCGCTGGCGTCGGCGGGCGCAGCGTCGTCGCCCTCCTCCGCGCCCTCCTCGGGCTCTTCCCCTTCGGCGTCCGCCTCGCCCGGCTCCGACGGCTCCGCGTCGTAGCGCGGCTCCTGAGCCTCAGCGCGGCGCATCGCCTCAGCGCGGGCACGCTCCTCCATCTCGCGGAGCATCTCCTGCTTCTCCTCCTCGAGAACCTCGAGGACCGCGGCGACCGAAATGGATATCTTCTCCGCGGTCTTCTCGCCGACACCCGGCACCTTGAGGAGGTCCTCGGTCGTCACGCCGTCCAGGTCCCTGACGTAACGATAGCCCGCCACGGCGAGCGCCGCCGCCAACTTGGGGCCCACGCCGGGCAGCTCTCCAACGCCGACGCGCTGCGCGAGGCCGATCTCGAGGTCCCTGGCATGCTCCGTCTCGCCGACGATGTCGATCTTCCACCCGGTCAGCTTCGCGGCCAGTCGAGCGTTCTGCCCGCCCTTGCCGATCGCGAGAGAGAGCTGGTCGTCCGGCACGATCACGCGCACGGAGTGCTCCGCGTCGTTGAGGATGGCCTTCGAGACCTTGGCCGGGTTGAGGGCCCTCGACACGAGCACGGACGGGTCGGAGCTCCACGGCACGATGTCGATCTTCTCTCCGGAGAGCTCGCGGACGATCGTCTGGATCCGGGAGCCCTTGACGCCGACGCACGCGCCGACCGGATCGACGCGCTCGTCGTGCGACGCAACGGCGACCTTGGAGCGGCCGCCGGCCTCCCGCGCGATCGCCATGATCTCGACGACCGAGTCGTAGATCTCGGGCACCTCCATCCGGAAGAGCTTCTTGAGGAAGTTGGGCTGCGTTCGCGACAGGATGATCTGGGGCCCCTTGGTCGTCTTCTCCACGGACAGGAGGTAGGCGCGCACCCTGTCTCCCTGGCGGTATCGCTCCCGACGGATCTGCTCCCTCGCCGGCAGCAGCGCCTCGGTCCGCCCAAGGTTCACGACGATCCCGCCTCGCTCGATCTGCTGCACGTCACCGGTCACGATCTCGCCGATCCGGTCCTGGTACTCGTCGTAGATCTGCTCGCGCTCCGCCTCGCGGACGCGCTGCACGACGATCTGCTTGGCGGCCTGCACGGCGTTGCGCCCGAACTCGTCGAAGGGCACCTCGACCCTGACGGTGTCCCCCACCGTGGCGCTCGGATCGATCTCGCGCGCTTCGTCGAGCTCGATTTCCATGACGTCGTCGTCCGTCTCTTCCACGACGGCCTTCTTGAGGTAGACCCCCAGCGTGTCGTGTTTGTCGTCGACGACCACCTCGACACCGGCCTCGAGCCCGTACTTCTTCCGCGCAGCCGAGAGAAGCCCGGCCTCGAGCGCCTCCATGAGAAGCGCCTGGTCCAGCTGCTTCTCCCTCGCCATCCTCCTCAGAGCCTCCAGGACACCCGTGTTCATGAACCGCACCCTCGTGATGGAGCGTCCCGAACCGCTTCGGGACGCGGTTTCTCCTCGCCGACGAGCCTTGCGCGGGAAATGCCGCCGAGCGGCACGACGACGTCCTCGGCCTCCCCGCGCGGCCTCACGCGCACGCCGTCGGGGCCCACGCCGACGATCGTCCCCTGGACGACGGACCTGCCGCCCACAGGCTCGCGCAAGACCATGCGGACCTCCCGCCCGGCGAAGTGCAGGTACTCCCGCTCGGTCCGAAGCTCCCTGTCGGTTCCCGGCGAGCTTACCTCCAGGGCGTACCGCTCGTCGATGCCCGACGCCCCGTCGAGCACGTAGCCGAGCTCGCGGCTCACCGCCGCGCAGTCCTCGATCCCGATGCCACGGGGGTGGTCGATGATGAACCGCAGCACCCGCCGGCCGTGCTCGGGCCGGTCCTCGACGGCGACGAGGCAGTACCCCATGCCCTCGACGGTGCCGCGGGCAAGCTCGAAGAGCCTCTCCTCGTCCTTGGCCATGGCTCTCCCCCCCGGGGCCCAATACCGAGAAAGTGGGCTCCCGCCCACTTCCCGACGACCAAGCTAGCACGAGGGCCGGTTTCCGGCAAGGGCAAAGTTGGGAGGACGCATGGCCCCCTGCGGGCCCGCTCAGAGGCTAGTGGGTCAGCCGGACCAGCACGCGCCCGACCTCGGTGAGGCTGCGCGGGCTGCACTTGTCCGGCGTATCCGCGAGAGTGTGCCAGAACTCGTACTCCGCATCGATGACGAGCACGGCCGGGAGCCCGGCCCTGAGGAGCGGGATGTGGTCGTCGAACATGGCCCGCCCCCGCCGGTCCTCGAAGGCGAGGGAGCCGGCCCGCCGCGCCGCAGCCCAGACGGTCGCCACCGCCTCGGGAGCGCCGGCCAGAGAGTTGGGCTCCACGGGAATGGAGAGGTCCGCGTCGCCGACCATGTCTACGACGACCGCGAGGCGCGGGCAGTAGTCGCCGAGGCGGGCCGCGTAGTGCGTCGACCCGAGGCACCACCCCGCAAGCCCGCCGGCCCCTCCGCCGTCCTCCCCGTCGAAGAACACCAGATCGACGCCGACCTTCGGCGGCCGTTCGCTCATGAGCGTCGCGAGCTCCAGCAACACGGCCGTTCCGGAGGCGCCGTCGTTCGCCCCGGGGATCGGCGTTCCCCGCCGCGCGGGGTCCGGGTCGAGGTCTGCCACCGGCCGCGTGTCCCAGTGCGTCGCGAACAGGACCCGTTCCCGGGCCGCCGGTCTGAACGACGCGATGACGTTCGCGAAACCCACCTCACGCCCGCGGGAGACGGCGGTGAACCGCTGGACCGCCACCTCGTCGGCGAGCCCCTCGAGCGTCTCGATGAGCCAGCGCTCCGCCTCAGCGTGGCCGGCGCTGCCCGGCGCGCGCGGCCCCATCGCGCACTGGCGCTCCAGGAAGCGGAACGCGCGCTCCCCGTCGAACTGCGGCCGCCCGCACCCCGTCAGCGTGGCCGCCCACGCCGCCGCGAGCGCGACGGCGACCAGACGGCCGCCGCGCCTTCGGCGCGCGCAACGCCGCCGGGTCTCGCGTGCTCGGGTCATCCGCATCAGAACTTGAACTCGGCCGTCAGGTGCACCCCTATGGTCCTCCGCGTCTGATCGCGCTTCTCGTCGCGGCTCTGAGAGAAGGTGATCTGAAGCCCCCCGGACACGCTCCTGGAGAAGCTGTAGGTCGCGTCCCCGGCGATCGAGAAGTCCTTGACCGAGGAGGTCGGGGCCGCCAGCACGAGCCCGGCCTCATCCATGGCCGTCCGCGACACCCTCGCCGACGTCTTGAGCGTGAGCGAGCAGTCCAGATTGCTCTGGAACTTCAGCTTCTCCCCGAAGAACGGCAGCCTGAGACCCTGCGGCGCGGAGAACCGGTACTTGAGGGCGAGGCTTGTGGAGCTCGCCTCGTCCTCGGTGACGGACCCGACTCCGCGCAGGCTGTAGTTCCTCGAGCGCCTGCGCTCCCACGACAGGTTCCCCGAAAGCCCGTTCTTGAACGTGGTCTCGATCGAGACGAGCGGCGCAAGGGCGAGCCCATCGCCTCTCGTCGTCGGCTCGTTTTCGGGCCCCGAGTACGATGACTTGAACTCGACGCCGCTGCGCGCGCGAACGGTCGTGAACACCGTCTTGAGCGGACCGATCCTCTCGATGCCCCCCCACGACAGCGTCGCCTTGCGGGTCTGGGTCACACCCTCGGTCGCCGACAGGAGGTTCACCGAGTCGGCAACGGTGTTCCTGTACCATCGCCCGGTCACGGAACGCTTGTAGTCGGCCTTGAGACGGATGTCCTGCGTGAGCTTCGCCCCGGTCCCCAGGTCGAGAGACCGCTCCTCGGTGCGGTCATCCGCTCCCTCGCCGGGCAAGAGGCCCAGGCGATACTGCCACCCGGGCACTCGGTCCGGCGGCACGCGGTCGAATCGCGAGCTCCACCGCACCGTGTGCCTGCCCTCGATGGCGTCCATGTTGCGCACGAACGCCAGCACGGGGTCGAGGAGTCTCCGCAGATCGGGCCCCGCTTCCTCTTCCTGCCTCTGCTCAGGAGTCGGCTGCTCCGGAGCCGGCTCTTCCGGAGGGGTCTCCTCGTCCGGTCGCTCCTCGCCTTCGGGCCTCGGAGGGCCGCCCCGCTCCCCGCGGCCGGCCGCCTCCCTTCCCGGCTCCGGGCGGGGCGGGTGAGGCGCGCCGACGCCGAAGATCTTCTTCAGGTCGAAGCTGGCCGAGATCTGCTGGGTCGTCTGCGCGCGCAGGTCGTGGACCCCCCACGGGTCTCCCGCGCGCTGGACCTCCGGTCCGTGGTTGTCGGTGTACGTGGAGCTGAAGCTGTATTGAGGTGAAAGCCAGGCGCCGAACTTCGGGTTGAAGCTCAGGCTGTTGCTGTACTGCCGCTGCGTCTCCGTCCCGATGTTCACGCCCGCCCACGGCCGGCTCTGCAGGGCAAGATCGCGCCGCGCGGTCACGGAATGCGACGTGGAGAGGTTGTCGAGCAGCTGGAAGTCAACGCCCGCGTCCGCGTCGAGCTTCTTGTCGTGCGTGTCGGCTCTGAGCGTCTGCGACCCCGAGCGCGTGACGTCATAGCTCAGACTCCTGGACACCTGCGACTCGACGCCGAAGCGGAAGCTCGTGGGCTTGAGGAAGAGCTTCGTGCTCCGATAGAGCGTCATCCCCGTCCGCTCAGGCGAGTACCGGTAGGCCAACCGTCCGCGAAGTGCCCCCGTCGTGTCGATCCGCGTCGGAGCCCGGCGCTCGGTGGCGGCCGCCGAGGCACGGAGCGACAGACCGTCCATGAGGAGATGAGTCCAGAAGTCCGGCGACTGCCGCTTCCTGGAGAAGGACACGGCGACGCTGCGCTCCGCGCTCTCCGTGCGCTCGCGGTCGCTGTCCTCCGCGCCCAACACGATGTCGGACCCGGTCGAGAAGCGCGGACGGGACACCGAACGCCTCCACACGACGTTGACCGGCACCGCGATGCCGAGTGCGCTCACGAAGCGGTCCGCGTTCACCGTACCGGTGACGTTGTAGCTCGCGTTGTCCTGCCCGCTCCCCCTCGTCTGCTTGATCGAATGGAAGTCGCGATCCACGAAGCGGGCGTCGACGTTGAGCTCGGCGAGATCCGCCATCCTCACGTTGACCGTCGCGCGCTCCGCGAAGCCGATCTCCTTGCGGACGTTCGTGAGCCTGATGTCGTCCACCCAGATCTCGCCCGACACGTCCCTGCTCAGCGAGTCGGCCCACGCGTTCCGCACCCCCACCATGAGCCTGCGCACCCTGGACAGCGACGGCCACCCCACCCGCCTGAACGTCTCGCGCTTCACCGAGGTCGTGTCTCCAAGGACCTCAGCCGCGTCCGCCGTGTCGAACGGAGGGAGCTTGAGATCGCTGAAGGAGGTCAGCGGCACGATCAGGCTGTTCGAGAGCGAGCCGAACCGCTGCCGCCACCCCGGGCTCACCTCGAAGCTGTACTCGTAGTAGTTGACCGTGTCGGCGCCGATGCGGACGAAGAACACCGATCCCGGGTCGATCCCCGCGCTCCCGTGGACGAACAGCTCAAGGGACTCGTACCCCGTGTAGTCATCGTCGGAGTAGTACACCTTCCGCGCGGCGCCGCTGAAGCCGGACTCGATGTTCTCGTAGAGGAGAACGAGCGACTGCTCGCGCTCGGGGATCCCGGTCTCCTCGTTGATCTCGACGGCGAACGGCGGGTAGTAGTCCGCGTTCTCCTTGGTGTTCTTCGCGGTGACCCGGAAGCTCATGTTCCCCATCTGGGCTTCGGGAACGACCGCACCCGTCGAGTCCCGGATGCCGTCGGCCTCCCACTGGCTTCCCACGATGTCCATGGAACCGATCATGAGCGGGAGGCCGCCCTGCCTGAGCCCGGTGAGCCACACGCGCGCCGACTTCACCGCAACCCAGTCGGCCATCCCGTTCACCGGGACGGCCCTGTCCAGCGGCACCCGGTAGAGCCGCCAGTGGTTGCCGCTCACGAGGTCGCCGTTGTCCTGCACTACGTACGTGGGATCCGACAGGTCGATCTCGATCTCCCAGTACCTGCTCTCGGTGTCCAGGTACCAGTTCCCGTTCAGGTCCTCGGTGTCCAGCCGCTCGTTCCGCTCCGTCCCGTTGATCTTCGAGTAGTCGCTGGTTCCGTACGTGTACTCGTAGTCGTCATCGCCGTCGTCCCCGGGCACGTTCTGCCCGTCCACGCCGACGACGCGGTCGAGCCCCGTGTCCTCGCTCGCGTCGAAGCCGTTCTGGTCCACGTCCTCCGAGTCCAGAGTGCCGTTCGGCGCGAGGAGCGGATAGAAGTCCTCGCTCACCGTCCCCAGGTCGATGAGGAGCTTCCCCTCGCGGTACCCGTTGTCGTGCACCCACACCTCGATGAACTCGTCGCGCGAGTAGTCCATCCCCGTCTTGGAGAGAAGGCGCATGAGGCCGGCCCACGAGGACGACGGGGCCGCGGCGTCGTAGTCGATCTCGAGGACCGTGCGGATGTCGTTGGCCTCCTGTCCCGTGAGCTCCGGGTGCAGGTCTCCCTCGCGCACCTTGCGGTCGGGGTTGTACCAGCTGATGCGCATGCGGTCTTCGGCGGCGACGCCGGTCGCGGCGGGAACGCTCGCCCACGTCCACAGCCGCCTGGTCACGCCGAGCATGTTGACGTTCTTCACGCCCTCCATGTCGTCGATCGTGACGAACCCCTTGGTGTTGGGGTCCGGCACGCACACGGCGGCCTCGGCCGAGACCGTCACCTTCGACGGCGCGTCCGTGCTCACGAGCGGGACGGCGTCCGCGATCCGCGTGAGGACGCCGGGCGCGAACGTCGCCGTCAGGTTGACGTCTCCGAGCACCGTCCTCGACGGCTCCTCGCCCAGCCGCGGCCGGTCCTCGGGCGCACCCTTGCTCTGGTACATCCACGTCGTGCCCAGCTTGACGTTCTCGCTCCAGTTGTACAAGCCGCGCACGCCCAGCAGGGTCTTCTCTCCGCCGATCCCGAACGGCTGGTAGTCGAAGTCGACCGTGACCCTCGCGTCGGGTTGCTTCGCCTCCTCGGATAGCAGCGTGAGCTGGCCCGCCGGGTAGTAGATGGTGTAGTCGACGCCGCGGGTGAGCGCCACGCCGTTGAGCCTGACCACCTCGCTGTTCTCGATGATGTTCATCTGCCCGAGGTAGAAGGTCGTGCGCGGGCGGTCGTACTTCACGACGAGGAAGTAGACGTCGTCGCCCGGCAGGAAGACCTCCCGCGAGTAGACGGCGCAGTTCTTCGGGTCGAGTTCGTCCGCCGTGTAGATGGGATCCGGCCCGCCGCCCGGAGCGTAGTAGAAGTCCGTCGCGTCATACTCGGGACAGAAGGGTGTGAAGTGGGGGAAGAAGAGATGCCCTTTCTCGAAGTCGATCCACTCGCGGTCAACGACGCCGTCGGGGTCGCCGCCTCCGCCCGGGCCGTGCGTGTCGAGCCCCAGGATCCGCACGTACGGAACGCCGTCCTGGTTGTCGAGGATCTCCCCCGACGGCGTGCGCTTCCGGATCTCGAGCGCGAACCCGTCCTCGGGGATGTTGGTCGCGCCCAGGTCGTAGACGTTCTTGAGCTCGTGGAGCCTCACCGGCTCCCACGGCGTGCCGGCGACGCGGTCGTCCTTCTTGATGAGCTTGATCCTGAGCGTGTCGCCGTCGTGTCCCCCGACGGCGCCTCCGTCCAGCCTGACGTACGACACGGCGAGCACGTGGTTCGCGTTGACCGGGCTCAGGAACTCGAGGATGCCGCTTCCGTAGTCCACGAGGTAGTCCTGCAGCTCGACGAGCTCGTCGAACATGCCTCGCTGGCTCGGTCCGGTCGGCGGCGGGACGGAGCCTGCCGGCGCCGTCAGATAGGCGCGGCCCGGCGACGCGCCGGTGGTCAGGTCGTTGGCGCCGTTGCGGTCGTCCACGTAGACGCGGACGCTGCGCAGACCCACGTTCGCGTACTTGAGCACGTCGGAGTCGATGGCGTAGTACGTTCTGGCCTTGTAGGCGATGTCCTTGATCGTCAGCGAGTCGGCCTCGGAGGTCCCCGCGAAGCTGGCGCCGGCGGACTTGCCCTCCGCCTTGCTCGCAATGCCCACGACGTCGAGCTTGCCCAGCTTCGCGGTCATCTTCGCTCCGAAGAGACCCTCCTGGGACCCGCTGTAGCTCACGAACTCGGCGCCGGGCAGGGAGAGGTTCACCTCCCCGAGCTCGATCGTCTGAAGGACCTCGTCCTCCTCGCCCTCGTACCGCACGCGGATCTGGTTCGCCTTGCCCGTGCCGTAGGACGTCCCACCGCTCCTGTGGTCAACGTAGACGTGGATCTTGTCTCCGATGGTGCCTTCGAGGTTCACGGTGAGCTGCTGCTGCATGTCGAGCTGCGGCCACTTCGAGGGAGGCCCCGACTCCTGGTCGAGCGCGTCAACGAGGTAGCTCGTCCTGCCGCCGAACGTGATGCGTTCGCTTCCGCGGACCTTGAGATTGGCGCCCGCGCCGATCGCGCGAACGATGGGCTCGGGCAACGGCATGGGGATGTCGATGTCGAGAAGGCCGCGCGACGACCTGGCGGACTGCTCCTTGAGCTTCCGGGTGACCGTGGACCCCCACGCGTCCCGCGCGCTCACGCCGCGGATCGCCCTCTCGTACTCCGGCAGCGGCGCCGCGTAGCTCGTGAACGACGCGGCGGTTCCGGCGCGGGTGACGATGGCCGCGCGCCCTGCGAGGTCAACGGCGAGGCGCCGCTCGAACGGAGCGCCCGAAGGGGCCGCCGAGGGAAGCGCCGTCCAGCCGGGGGAAAGCCCTCGTCGGATCGAAGCCGGTCCCACCGACCACGGTCTGAAGAACTGGAAAGGCACCTTGACGGGGACTCCCCTGCCCGCCCAGGGCCGCATCTCGGGCCGGACGGAGGTCTCCACCGGCTCGGCAGGCGCCTCGCTCACCGTGTCCGGAGCCGCTGGAAGGAAGGGACCCTGGTCAAGCTCTTGAGGCAGGAGGAAGAGGCTATCCACCGCAGCCGTCTGGGCTGCCGGGAGCTCCGGATCAGCGGCCTCGCCGTGCGCCGTCACGCGCGGCGGCGCAAGGGCGGCCGACAGCGCGAGCAGCACCAGCGTCACGGCGCGCCTGAGTCCCATGTGTCTGCTCCGTCTCCGTGGGCACCCAGGAGGACCCGGCGGGCCATGAAGAGGACCGCGGCCGGAGTGGCAGGAACGATCGGTTTCGCGCCGCCGCGCCACACGACGGCCGCGTGGACCCGTACCGTCGGGCTCGCCCGACCCGCACAGGTGGGCGCGCCGTCCGCTCGCGCGCGCGCGACGGTGCACTCTATCAGGGCATCCGGCGTGTGTCAAGACGAGCGCCGACGAGCCTGTTGCGGTCGTCGCGGCCGAGTGGTAGAAGTTGTGGTCGCCGGGCGCGTCGGCGGGGTCACGCGGAGAGCGATCTGCGGCGCCCGATGCTCCACTGCGGTCGCGAGCGACTCCACCCTTGTTCCAGGCAGGGCCTGCGACGTGACCATTCTCACGCGATACGTGCTGCGCTCGCACATCGCCCCCGCCGCCGCGGGGCTTGCCATCTTCTACTTCGTTCTCTCCATGGACTTCATCGTGGACTACCTTCAGCTCTTCATCGGAAGGGGCGTGCCGGGGCCGGCCGTCCTCGAGGCCTTCGGGCTCTCCCTCGCCTGGATGACCGTCCTCGCCGTGCCCATGGCCGTCATGGTCGCCGTCCTGACCACCTTCGGTCGCCTGGCGCAGGACAACGAGATCACGGCCGCCAAGGCCAGCGGCGTGCACGTCCTGACGCTCATGACGCCCGTGCTCGTTGCCGCGACGCTGGTCGCCGTGGGGCTCTTCCACTTCGGGAACCACGCGCTTCCTGAGGCCAATCACAGGCTCAAGTCGCTCCTCGTGAGCATCCACCGGATGCGGCCGCTGGCCACCATCCAGCCGGGCGTGCTGACGGAGCTTCCGGCGGGCTACACGATCATCGTCGACAGGGCCGATCCACGAACCTCCGAGATCTTCCGCGCCAGGATGTACAGGCTCGAGGGCGGAGAACCCGTACAGATCATCGTCGCCGCCCGCGGGCGCGTTGTTTCCTCCGCGGACAGCGACGTGCTGACTCTGGAGCTGTGGGACGGCGAGATCCACAACGTCGATCGCGAGGATCCGACGAGGTACAACCGACTGGTATTCGCGAAGCACGTGATCAACGTGGAGGGCGCCAGCGCCGAACTCGTCAGAGGCGAAGAGGCCCGCCGCGGAGATCGAGAGCTCTCTCTCGCCGAGCTGCGCGAGAGGATCGTGACGCACCAGAAGGACCTCGATGCGGCGCGCACGCGAGCCGTCTTCTCACTGGAGACGTACGTCGGCTCGCTTCTCGATGCGGCCGACGCGGGAGGCACGCAGCGGGCGCGCGTGGACATCGAGCGACAGCGCGCGCAGGCCACGCGTGCCGCCCAGGCGGCGCTCAGGGCCGTGCAGAGCGAAATGGGCAAGGCGCGCAAGCTCGAGGTGGAGTGTCACAAGAAGCTGTCCGTCCCCGTCGCGTGCATCGTGTTCGTGCTTCTCGGCGCCCCCATCGGCATCCGCGCGCGACGCGGCGGCGTCGGCATCGGCGCAGGCATCGGCATCCTCTTCTTCCTCATCTACTACCTGTTCCTCATCGGAGGCGAGCAGTTGGGCGATCGGGGGCTCGTGAGCCCCTTCTGGGCCATGTGGGCGCCGAACGTGCTCTTCGGCGGGCTCGGCGTGTTCCTGACGCTCTTCACGGTGCTGGAGTGGAGGATCCGCCTGGTCGGCAACGTCCTCGACTTCGTCCTCAGAGTTCCCACGGGGGCCCGCCGCGGCGCCGGGAGCGCCGCATGACCACGCTCGACGGCTACATCCTGCGCCGCACCCTCGTGCCGCTGGCGCTCGTGTTCGCCGCGTTCGTCGGCATCTTCGTCCTCGTGGACCTCTTCGACCACGCACACACGTTCATAGACAACAACACGCCGCCGACGGTGGTTCTTCTCTACTACGTCTACTTCGCGCCCTACATCATGGTCCTCACGGCGCCCGTCGCCATGCTGCTCGCGACGCTCCTCGCGTTCGGGGCGCTCACGCGCTCCAACGAGCTCACGGCAATGAAGGGCTCCGGCCTGTCGCTCTACCGGGCCTTCCTTCCCGTGGTCGTGCTCGCCGCGACGCTCTCAGCGCTCAGCCTGTTGGTGGCCGAGACGGTCGTGCCCATCGCGACGAGACAGCGGATCGAGATCCACGAGAACCACATCAGGAAGCGCCCGTCGAGCGCCTTCCGATCGGACGTGATCTACATGTGGCCCGACGGCTCGACGCTGCTCGCGAAGCGGTTCGACCTGAGGAGGGGACTGCTCGAAGAGGTGACGGTCCAGCAGTTCGACACGGACCTCCGCCCGTGCGCGCGCTTCGACGCAGCCTCCGGCACGTGGGAGGACGGGCGCTGGGTCCTCCGCGACGTCCGGCTCAGGCGCTTCAGCGCCGAGGCGGAGTCGACGGCGGTGTTCGGGGCGCTCGTTCTCCCCGCGGACGGCCCGGCGCCGCGCGACCTCTCGACGAGGCAACTCAAGCCGGAAGAGCTTGGCTACGCGGATCTCAAGGCGCACATCGAGAGGCTCCGGGTCAGCGGAGTGCACCCCGGCGACCTCCCGGTGCAGCTCGCTCTCAAGCTCTCGTTCCCTTTCGTCACGCTCATCATGACGCTTCTGGGCGCCCCCATGGCCGCGGGCGCCCGCCGCGGAGGCTTCGCGCTGGCCTTCGCAGCCGCGCTGGCCATCTCGTTCGTGTACTACGGAGTTCTTCAGGTGGGCAACGTCCTCGGCCGCGAGGGGATGCTTCCCCCCGCTCTCGGCGCGTGGCTGGCCAACATCCTCTTCGCGGGCATCGGCGTGGCGATCCTCGTCAAGACCCCGAAGTAGCGCCCCCGCCCGTCCGGCGTCCCTACGTCCCGATCCTCCAGGACGCGAGGTACTCCGCCTGCTCCGGCGTGAGCGCGTCGATCGAGATGCCCATGGCGGCCAGCTTGAGCTTTGCCACCGCGCCGTCGATCTCCTCGGGCACCTCGTAGACCCCCGGCGTCAGACGGCGCTTGAGCGTCGCGAGGTACTCGCAGCAGAGCGCCTGGTTCGCGAAGCTCATGTCCATCACGGTGGCGGGGTGCCCCTCGGCGCAGGCGAGGTTGACCAGCCGTCCGTCGCCCAGCAGGTTCAGGCGCCTGCCGCCGACGACGAAGGTCTCGACACCCGGCCGCGGCGAGACGACCCGTTCCGCCATCGCCCGGAGCGCGTCCTTGTCCACCTCGACGTCGAAGTGCCCGGAGTTCGCGATGACGGCGCCGTCCTTCATCCTCTCGAAGTGACGCGCCGTGAGCACCCTGATGTCGCCGGTCACGGTCACGAAGACGTCGCCGAGCGGGGCCGCGTCGTCCATCGGCATCACCCGGAACCCGTCCATGACCGCCTCGATCGCCTTGAGCGGATCCACCTCGGTCACGACGACCTGCGCGCCGAGCCCGCGCGCCCGATGCGCGAGCCCTCGCCCGCACCATCCGTACCCGGCGACGACGAACGTGGCGCCCGCCAGGAGCGCGTTCGTGGATCGGAGGATGCCGTCGATCGTGCTCTGGCCGGTGCCGTAGCGATTGTCGAACATGTGCTTCGTCTTCGCGTCGTTGACGGCGATCACCGGGACCCTGAGCGCCCCGTCCTTCGCCATCGCCCTGAGGCGGATCACGCCTGTCGTCGTCTCCTCGAGGCTTCCCAGGAGGTCGCCCCCGACGTCCGCCCTCTCCTCGTGCACGGTCGAGACGAGATCGGCGCCGTCGTCGAGCGTGATGCTCGGGCCGGCCGCCAGGACCGACCGGATGTGCGCGTAGTAGCGGTCGTGGTCCTCGCCGCGCACGGCGTAGACCGCGACACGCTGGTCCTCGGCGAGATGCGCGGCGACGTCGTCCTGCGTCGAGAGCGGGTTCGACGCGCAGAGCGAGACGCGAGCCCCGCCGGCGACGAGGGTCGTGACGAGGTTCGCCGTCTCGGTCGTCACGTGGAGGCACGCGCCGATGACCCGCCCCTCGAGCGGCCGCTCGCGCGCGAAGCGCTCGGCGATGCTCCTCAGGACGGGCATGCTCTGCGCCGCCCACTCCGTGCGGTCCCTGCCCGCCCGCGCCAGGCCTGCGTCGGCTATGTCGTGTGGCATGGTCTCTCCTATCCCCTCCTGAGCTCGTCGACCATGTCGAGTCGCTCCCACGTGAAGTCCGGCTCCTCGCGCCCGAAGTGGCCGTAGGCCGCCGTCCGGCGGTAGATGGGTCGACGGAGATCGAGCCGCCTGATGATCTCGAGCGGCCTCAGATCGAAGCGCTTCCTCACGAGCGCGACGAGGTCCGCGTCGCTCACCGCTCCCGTCCCGTGGCCGTCGATCATGATCGAGACGGGCTCCGCCACGCCGATGGCGTACGCCAGCTCGATCGTGCAGCGCCGGGCAAGCCCCGCCGCAACGATGTTCTTCGCCACGTGGCGCGCCGCGTAGCACGCTGACCTGTCGACCTTCGTCGGGTCCTTTCCGGAGAACGCTCCGCCCCCGTGGCTCGCGTAGCCGCCGTACGTGTCCACGATGATCTTCCTTCCGGTAAGGCCCGTGTCGGCGGCCGGGCCGCCCTTCTCGAAGCGGCCTGTCGGGTTGACGTGGAGGATGAAGCCGCCCTCGACGAGCTCCCTCGGCAACACGGGATCGACCACGTGGGCGCGGACGTCGTCGACCATCTGCGTCATCGTGACGTCGGGGCTGTGATGCGCCGACACGACGACCGTGTCGACCCGCACCGGCCTGCCGTCCTCGTACTCCACGGTGACCTGCGTCTTGCCGTCGGGCCTCAGGTAGCCGAGAACCCCGTCCTTCCGCACCTTCGCGAGACGGCGCGCCAGGAGATGCGCGAGGTGAATCGGCAGCGGCATGTACTCCTTCGTCTCGTCCGTCGCGTAGCCGATCATCATGCCCTGGTCGCCGGCGCCGCCCTCCTTGACCCCGTGCTGCAGCTCGCCGCTCCCGCCCTTCCAGATGTCGGGCGACTGCTCGCCGATCGCCGTGATCACGGCGCACGTCTCCCAGTCGAAGCCGCACCTGGGATCCGTGTAGCCGATGTCGCGGATCGTGTCGCGCACGATGGTCGGAATGTCCGCGTACGCCGACGTCGAGATCTCGCCGGCGATGAAGGCGAGACCGGTCGTCACCAGCACCTCGCACGCCACCCTGCCCACCGGGTCCTGCCCCAGGATCGCGTCAAGCACGGCGTCGGACACCTGGTCCGCGACCTTGTCCGGGTGTCCCTCCGTCACCGACTCGGATGTGAAGAGGTGTCGCTCCAACGTACCCTCCGTTCCGGCGGCCGCGGCCCGCGCGGATCTCCGCGCGGCGTCCGTCATCCGCCTATCTCGATCTCCGACGAATCGCCCACGTTCAGTCTCTGGAAGTAACCCCTCACGACGGCGTGCTCGCCGATGAGCGAACGGTCGAGAAGGCTGCCCTCCACCTTCGCCTCGGCGTTGAGGATGCTGTCGCGCACGATGGAGTCCCGGATGACGGCGCCTGCCGCGATGGACGCGTAGGGACCGACGACCGACCGCTCGATGACGGCCGTCGGGTCGATCGAGACCGGCGGTATGACGATCGACCCGGGGATGGTCACGCTGTTCGCCGCCGAGCGGGCCAGCAGGAACCTGTTGGTCTCAAGGAGCGTCTCGGGGCGTCCGCAGTCGTGCCACCCGCCGACGGGGAACGTCTTCATCTCCTCGCCTCGCTCGAGCATCATCTTGAGAGCGTCGGTCAGCTGATACTCCCCCTTGGTCCGGATGTCCTTCTCCACCAGGTCGCTCAGGCACTCGAAGAGGAGCGCGGTGTTGGCGATGTGGTAGAGGCCGACGATGGCCAGGTTGCTCGGCGGCACGTCCGGCTTCTCGACGAGGCTCACGACGCGGTCGCCGTCCACCTCGACGACGCCGAAGAGCTGCGGGTTCGCGACCTCCTTGACGCCGATGCGCGTGACGCTCCCGCCGGTCAGACCGTGGAAGTCGGCCGTCACGACCGTGTCGCCGAGAACGATGAGCGTCGGGCCGTCGTCCGCGCAGTGCCGCGTGAGCCAGATCGCGTGCCCGATGCCCCGCGTCTCCTCCTGATGCACGTAGCACGGCGTGAGATTCGGATAGGCCGCGGCCATGTAGTCCCGCACGCGCTCCCCCATCGCGCCCGTCACCAGGACGACCTCGCGCACGCCCAGCGGCACGATCTCGTCCAGGATGTGCCCCAGAATGGGCTTGCCGGCGACCCGGACCAGGGCCTTGGGCATCGTGTGCGTGTGGGGCCGCAGCCTCGTGCCCATGCCGGCGACAGGGATGATGACCTTCATGAGATCCTCCCGGAGCTGGGCTCCGCAGGGGCTTCGCCGAGAGCGCTCTTGAGTCGGCCGATGGGCTCAACGGGCGTCGGGTCCACGCCCCCCAGCGCGGCCAGGTACACGCTGACGAAGTCGCCCAGCGAGACGAGCGACATCAGCCTGCCCAGCGCCGTCGCGCCCGCCGCGGTGACAACGCGCGCGGCCGCGCCCGCGGCCTCGACCTCGCGCCGCGTGAAGTCCGCCCGAAGCGCGTTCCGCGGGTGGTCGCCGGGGTCCCCCAGAAACACGACGCGCGCCGAGCCGCACAGCGGCCGCTCGCCGCTCCAGCCGACGATCTCGTTGTGGTTCATCTCGGGGATCTCGGCGCGGTGCGCGACGACCTTCGAGTTCTCCGCGAGCTGGCCGCACCACCGGCTCGCCGCGGCCGCCGTCCGCGGCGTGGTGCCGTAGATCACCGGCAGGCCCCCGCAAAGCCACCCCGCGATCTCCTTCGCGGGGTTCCTCGCGGCCGGCGCCGCCGCCCCGTGCGCGGCGACCGAGCGGCGGCAGACGGCCACCGCGTCGGCGACGTCCTCGCCGGGGTCAGGCGAGAGCCCCAGACGCGCGAGCGAAACGAGCAACGGAACGAGGCCGTACCCGAGCGCCGCCCTCGGCGGCAGGCCCCCCGGGATCGCGATGACGTCGTGGCCGTCGTCCGCCGCGCGGGCGGCGAGCTCGCCCCCCGTGGTCACGCAGAGGACGCGAGCCCCGCGCGCGTGCGCGTCACGGTACGCGGCCAGCGTCTCCTCGGTGTTCCCGGAGTAGCTCGCGGCGACGACGACCGTGTCGGCGCCGACGAAGGCCGGCATCTCGTAGTTCCTCACGACGATCATCGGGACCGAGATCGAGCCCGCCAGGTGCGCGGCCGCGATCTCGCCGCCGATGGCCGAGCCGCCCATGCCGGCGACAACGACCGCGCGCGCCCCGCGTCCCGACAGCGTGAGCGTCGCCCTCCGGCCGATCTCCAGAGCCCGCTCGAGCTGCTCGGGGAACCCCTCGAGATGGCCGAGCATGCCGCTCGGGTCGCCCGCACGCAGGGCGCCCGTGTCATCGAGGTTCATCATGGGATCATCTCCGTGGCGCTCAGTTCCGGGAACTGCTTCTTCACGACGCCCTCGAGATAGCGGCGCACGTCGGCCCCCGTTCGGAGCCGCAGCACCCGCGAGGCCACCTTCCTCGCGAAGGCGTAGCTCGTCGACCGCACGAGGCTCTTGATCTCCGGCAGCATCACGGGGCTGGTCGAAAGCTGGTCCAACCCCAGCCCGAGAAGCACCAGGAGCGCCAGGGGGTCCCCCGCCATCTCCCCGCACAGACCGACCCACTTCCGGTGTCTCTTGGCCGAGCGGATCGTCTGCGCGATGAGCTGCAGCACCGCGGGGTGGTACTGGTCGTACAGGTAGGCGACGCGGTCGTTGCCGCGGTCCACGGCGAGCGAGTACTGGATGAGGTCGTTCGACCCGATGCTCATGAAGTCGACCTCGCTCGCCAGGGAGTCCGCGATCGTCGCTGCGGCCGGCGTTTCCACCATGATCCCGACGGCCATGTTCGGGTCGAACGCCTCGCCGCGCACCTGGAGCTCCTCGCGCGCCGCCGCGAGCACCTGCTTCGCGTCGCGGACCTCGTGAAGCGACGACACCATCGGGAACATCACGCGGACGGTCCCCCGGGCGCTCGCCCGGAGGATCGCCCGGAGCTGCGTCATGAACAGGTCCGTGTGCGACAAGCTGTAGCGGATCCCGCGCCAGCCGAGGAAGGGGTTCGCCTCGCGCTCGCCGCTTCCGGGCGGCGCGAGCTTGTCGCCGCCCACGTCGAGCGTCCTCACGACGACCGGCGACGGCGCCACCGCCGCCGCCACGGACGCGTAGGCCTCGAACTGGTCCTCCTCCGACGGCAGGTGCCCCGGTTCCAGGAAGAGGTACTCCGATCTGAAGAGGCCGATGCCCGCGGCGCCGTGCGCGATCGCCGAGTGGACCTCCTCAGGCACCTCGATGTTCGCCTGAAGCTCGAGCGTCCGTCCGTCCCGGGTGATCGCCGGGTAGTCCTTGAGGGAGAGCAGCTGCCGCTCGAACTCCTCGTGCTGGCGCTTGCGCTCGCGGTAGTGGTCGAACACGGCGTCGTCGTACTCGTAGACGAGAAGGCCCTGCATGCCGTCGAGGATCGCCACCTCGCCCTGCCGCACGGCCTGCGTCGCGTTCCGCAGCCCCACGACCGCGGGGATCTCCATCGAACGCGCCATGATGGCCGCGTGGGACGTCCTGCCTCCCGCCTCGGTCGCAAAGCCGATCACGCGCTCGCGCCGCATCGCGGCCGTGTGCGTCACGCCGAGGTCGTGCGCGACGATCAGCACGTCCTCCTCAAGCTCCGAGAGCGAAGCGGCGCTCCGTCCGAGGAGCCGCATGAGGAGGCGCCGCTCGATGTCCTTGATGTCGTAGACGCGGTCACGCAGGTACTCGTCCCGCGTCCTCTCCATCGCGCCCGTGACCTGGCCGATGGTCTGCGTGAGCGCGACCGCAGCGGAGGCCCGCTGCTCACGGATCCTCCGCAGCGTCCCGTCGACGACCATGGCGTCGTCCAGGATCATGAGATGCGCGTCGAAGATCCGGGCGCGCGTCTCTCCAAGGTCCTCGGCCAGCCCGTCCCGGAGGTGCGCGATCTCGCCCCTCGTCTCCTCGAGAGCGGTCGTGAACTTCCGCACCTCGTCCTCGATCCGCTCGGGCGGCACCGCGACGTCGTCCACGCGCGGGCGCTCGGTGTCGAGCACGAAGACCCGCCCGATGGCGATGCCGGGAGACGCCGGGATGCCCTCGAGGAACCTGCAACGACCGATGCGCGAAGGGTCGATCAACGGCTCACTCCTCCGGTCGCTCCGACGACAGGAAGGCCGACAGCGCCTCGGCGGCAGCCGCCTCGTCGGGCCCCTTGACGCGCAGCGTGACGGTGCTCCCGCACTCGGCGGCCAGCATCATGACACCCATGATGCTCTTGCCGTCCACCGTCATGTCGCCCTTCGAGAGCTGGACATCCGAGTCGAACCGGCCTGCGAGCTTCACGAACTCCGCGGCAGGCCGCGCATGGAGACCGTGCTTGCCGGCCAGAACCACATCACGCTCGATCACGCTATCCTCCCAACACGCCTGCGGCGGCCAGCGCCGTCCCGACGACCACGACCGCGATCGCCACCGCCGAGAGCGGGACCCGCAGCCGGAGCGCGACGAGCCCCGCCGCGCACGCGAGCCCGGCCGCGACGACACCCCGCGGCCCGGCGGCGGCGCGTGCGACGGCGAGCGCGGCCACGAACCCGGCGGCGAACGCGCACGCGGCCCGCAGCGCGGCGACGGTCCGCCTTACGCCCGGCCCGAGGACCTCCCTGGCCGCCGCCGGCCCGCGCGCCGCGCCCGCGAGCACCCCGCGAACGCGCACCAGAAGGTGCGGCGCGTTGTACAGGACGAGCGGGACGGCGGCCGCCCAGGGCTTCCCCGCAAGCAGGGCCACGACGCCAAGGAACCCCCCGAGCGGCCTCAACGCCGCCCAGAAGAGGGCGTCGCCGGCCATGCCCAGCGGTCCCGAAAGGGCCCGCTTCGTAGCCTCCGCTTCGTGTTCGGAACGCCCCGAACACCCGAGCTCGGCGGCCGCCGCCGCGCCGAGCACGTACGAGGCCAGAACCGGGTTCGTGTTGAAGAACCCCAGGTGCCTCTCGAGGAACGCCTTCGCTGCGGCGCCATCCGCGCGCTTCTCCCCGAGCACCGGGAGCATGGCATAGCAGAAGCCCACGCTCTGCATCGTTCGCCTGTTCCAGACCGACTGCAGCAGGAACGAGCGCGCGATGACCGCGGCCGCGAGTCCGCTTCTGAGGCCTTCCGCACCGCGAGTGCTCTCCGGCGTCACGTTCGGCACCTCACGAGAGGACCGCTGCCATGGCCCCCGCCGCGAGCCCCGCGGCGAGAAGCCACCGCTCGAGCCGACAGCGGGCCGCCGCGACGGCGACGGACACGGCCAGCGGAGCGGCCCAGAAGAGGGGCGAGACCCCTGCGCGCGCCGGGAGCGACCCAAGCGGCCCGGCCGCCGCCGCCAGCGCGAGGGCGGCGGCGAGCGCAAGCGCGCCCGATGTCGCGAACCGCGCGGCCAGCCCCACCGCCACAGCCGATGTCACGCCCCGCGCATCACCGTGCGCCGCGCGTGTCTCCGCACGGCGGGCCAGACCGTCATTCCGGTCCCTGAGCCAGCCGGTCGCCCGTTGCCCGACCATCCCCGCCACAAGCGCGACGAAGAGCCCTGCGGCCGTCGCCGTGGCGGCCGGCACGCCCGCCCGGGCCAGGAGGATAGCGCCGCCTGCGCCGCCCACCGCGGCGGGCGCGGCGTCCGGGAACGGGGCCGCGCCGACGGGGAGCGCGCCCGCCCACACCAGCTGGAGCGCTCCCCCGATGACCGCGCCGGTCCCGGCGTCTCCCAGCGCGGCGCCCGCGAGCGTCCCCGCCACGAGCGGCTCGGACACCATCACCTGGAGGGCCGCCGTCGTGTCCAGACCGAGGGCGCCCCCGAGCAGGGCGATCGCGCCGACCGACGAGGCGTTCGTCATGCCGTCAGGCTCCCTCCGGCGACACGCCGAGTGCGATCTCCACCTCCGACGCCGCGCCGGGCCTGAGCGACATCGGCCAGCACGCGAGGACCGTGACGCCCTGGTGCACGCGCTCGAAGCCGCCCTCCGACTGGGAGACCGTCTCGAGCGGCGACAGCCGGAAGAGCGCAGCAGGCGTTGCCGTGAGCGTGAGAGCGTGCGACGACAGCCGATCGACGATCCGGATGGGGCCTCTCGCCGCGAGCACGATCGGCTCGGCGAGGCTCTTCCGCTCGCCGTCGGCCTCTTCCAGGAACACGTAGTCCGGATGCCCCGTGAGGAACGCCAGATTCCACTCCGACACGAACGCCGCCTCGATGGGCCCTTCGGCCGACACCCCGTGCGTCACGCGGACCCGGCGGTCCGGCTCGAGCCACACGGCCTTCGCGATCTTCACCGGCGTCGCGCCCTGCGCCTGCTCCACGGTGCCGCACGCGGTCATCACCGCCCCGACGGCCCCGTCGGTCCGCGCGAGCTCGAAGCGGTAGCGGGTGCCCGCGAGCGAGCCGATGTCGTCCTGCTCCGGGTCGAGATCCGCCGCCCCGCAGAGGTCCACGGGCACGAACCTGTCCACCGCCGACCGGCGCGGCCGCGCGTCGGGCGCGGCGAGCCGCGCGAGGCCCTTCTCCTTGGCTCGGACGGCGTCGTGGATGTTCGCGACGCCCTGAGCCGGCGTGTCGTCCGCCCGGGCGAGGAGGTCGTGGTAGGCCTCCTCGTAACGCGACATGGTCCCGAGGACGTTCGCCTCGCTCCCGCGGGCGTCGATCTCGAAGATCGCTCCTCCCTTCGCGGGAGCGACGTAGACGTTCGCCCAGTGCGACTCGAGCAGCACCTCCTCGTCGCCGTCAAGGTCGTGGTCCGTCGCCTCCGCCGCGTCCCACCGCGTGCCGCGAGCCCTGTCCACGACGTTCTCGGCCCTGATGAGATGGCGGTACACGGCCGCCCGCAGATGCGGAAGGTAGAGCCCGCCGAAGATCCCGTGCCAGTACGCGCAGTTGCACTGCCCGCGCCAGAGCTCTCGCCTCGCGGCGTCGATCTCCTCGGCGCCGACGGCCGGACGCCGCTCCGACGGGTCGGGAGTCGCTCCGGCGCCGCCCCGCGAGCGCTCGAGCGCCCTCGCCGCGGCCGAGACCTTCCCGCTCACGCGCATCATCTTCCGGACCATGCGGTTCGACTCGTCGTACTTGGCGATGAACCCCTTCCAGGTGCCCCCGCTCAGGAACGGTCCCCACTCGTCGAGAGCGCCCTGCTCCCCGACCTTCCTGAGAAGCCGCTCGTAGCTTCGCCTGGCGGGCGTCGGCAGCGCCCACTCCATCATCTCGGGGTACGAGGCCGCGGGCAGATAGACCCTCCCGCGCGGCGGCTCGCGGTCGACGAACTCCGCGAGGGTCGCCGTCGTGAGCCACGACGCGTTCCTTTCGAGCGCCGTGAAGAAGGCCTCGAGCCATCCGTCGCCGTAGACGTGCTCGCGGGTTCCCGGCCACACGCCGAACTTCTCGCCGTCGTCCCCGAAGAGCGCCATGAGACCGCCGCCGCGCTCCCCGAGCGAGCGCAGGACCGCCAGTGTCTCATCGGGCGGCCCGAACGGAATGGCGTATCGCAGCCTCTTGCTGATGGGAAGGAGCGTAAGCGGCGCCCCCTCGTCTTCGGTGACGAAGCTCCCGGTGAGCTCGTCGTCGGAGAGCCCGGCGAGTCGGAACTCGTAGTCGTCCAGGGGCACGTACTCCACGCCCGCGCCGGCGATGACCCTCGCGAGCCCGGGCTCCCACACGCGCTCCGCCAGCCACATGCCCCGCGGTCGCGCGCCGAAGGTCCGCTCCGCGTAGTCGCTCATCATCGCGACCTGGCCGAGGGCGTCCCGTTCCGGGATCGCCGACAGGATCGGCTCGTAGAATCCCCCCGTCAGCACCTCGACCTGCCCCCGGGCGACGAGCGCGCGGACGCGATCGAGGTACTCCGGCGCCCGCTCCTCGTACCACTCGAGCAGCGGCCCCGTGTTGTGAAGCGCGAGCTTGACCGCCGGGTGCCGTTCCAGCGTCTCGAGAAACGGCAGATAGGCGTCGCGGTACGCCCGTTCGAAGACGTCCGGGAGATTCCCCACCGGCTGGTGGTTGTGGATGCAGAGGATGAGCGTGACGCTATGCACCGGTGCGCTGGTCCTCCCGCGGCCCCGGGTCCGGCTCCGCGATCAGCAGGGCGAGATCGACCTGCCCGGACTGCGGAACGTCCTGAGCGAAGAGGGACGTGCCTCGTCCGACGATCGCCCTCATCGCGCGGATGTCGCCGTCGTCCACGTAGACGTACGGAAGGAGCTCCCGCTTCCCCGGCGCGAAGTGCATCCCGCCGACGTTCGCGGCCGGCACCGGGACTCCCTGCTCGATGAGCCTCAGAAGATCGGTCGGCGACTCGACGATGAGGATCATGCGCTCCCCGTCCCACCGCCCGTCGGCCATCGCCGCCGCGAGCGCGTCCACGGCCACCACGCTGACGGCGGCGCCGAGCGTGTCGAACCCCGCGTAGAGGTCGCGTCGCCACGGCGTCCCGGCGACCTCGTCGTTCGCCAGCACGATCCGGTCCGGCTCGAGCCACGTCCCCCAGGCGACGGTCACCTGTCCGTGGATCAGCCGGTCGTCGATGCGCACGAGTTCCAGCGTTGGAGGCACGTCACGACACGCGGACCGAGTCCCGGCCGCGCTCCCCGATCAGGCCCACCAGCTCGTCGACGCTGTGCCGGTCCCTCTTCACGAAGAACTCCAGGAGCATCATGAGGTTCACGCCGCTCACGACCCTGAGGCCGGGGCGCGCGACGGCCAGCTCCTGGCAGGCGTGGTGGCAGCTCCCGCCAGGCATGTCGCTGAGAACGACGACGTCGTGCGACCGTCCGAGGTCGTCCACCGCCCGGCTGACGGCTGCCAGCAGTTCCTTGAGCCCGAGCCCCGCGTTCGACACGGTGACCCAGCCGCTCTGCTTCCCGAGAATGCCCTGCACCGCCTCGACGAGGCACTCGGCGACCCTGGCATGGGCCACGAGGACACACCCTATCTTGCGGCGCTGTCCGTTCACTCGTCGTCGCTCCGGTCCGCCTCGTCGGGCATCGCCTGCCGATCGGCGAGGTCTCTCAGTCGCGCGCCGAACTCGCGGGCCGTGTGGACCCCGCCCAGTCGCAGCAGGTGGTCGAGGGCGATGACCTCGGAGATCACCGTGATGTTCTTGCCCGGCACGAGCGGCAGGACGACCTGCGGGATCTTCACGCCCAGGATCTCCGTGGCGTCCTGGTCGAAGCCCAAACGGTCGTAGTCCTCCACGTCCGACCACGTCGTCAGCTTGACCTCGACCTCGACGCGCTTGCGCTGCCTGGTCGCGCGGACCCCGAACATCGCGCGCAGGTCGATGATCCCCACGCCGCGGATCTCCATGTGGTGCCGGAGCAACTCGCTGCACGAGCCGACGAGGTAGCCCTGCGGCGTCCGCACGATCTTCACGAGGTCGTCCGCGACGAGGCGATGCCCGTTGGCGACCAGGTCCAGCGCGCACTCGCTCTTGCCGATGCCGCTCTTCCCCGTGAAGAGAAGACCGACCCCGTACACATCCACGAGCGTGCCGTGGATGGCGACGGACGGCGCGAGCACCTCGGCGATGTAGGACCCGATGTCGACGGCCACCCTCGCCGCGTGGGCGCCGCTCGAGTAGACGGGGACCCCTCTCTCGCGCGCGGCGCTGACGAGCTCTGGCGGGACCGGACGCCCGTCCGCCACGACGATCAGGGGCACCGTCGACACGCAGAGCCTCCTGAACGCTGCGGCCCGCTGATCCGGATCGAGCGACTCCACGTACTCGAGCTCAAGGTCCCCGAGCACCTGGATCCTGTCCGCCGCGAACCGCCGCTCGAACCCGGCGAGCAGGAGCCCGGGGCTGAACGTGCCCCGGTGCGTGATCTCGGCCCCCCACTCGACTCCCTCGGTCACGAGGCTGAGATCGAGCGCGCTCCTCAGGTGCCGGATGATCTCCGCGGTGTTCGGACCCTCCACGACAGTCTCTCCCCCGGCGAGCAGCCCGCCCGTCACGCGCCTTCCGAGCCCCCGGGCTCCACGAGCCCGTAGTGCCCGTCGTCCCGACGGTAGAGCACGTTCACCTTCCCGGTCTCCGAGTTCAGGAAGACGAGGAAGCCGACGCTCGCGGCGCTCAGCTCGGCCACGGCGGCCTCCGGCGTCATCGGCTCGGCCGCCAGCGTCTCGGGGACGATCCCGACGCCGCTCGGGGGCGCGCCCGCGAGCTCCTCGGCGACGTCGCTCGTCGGCACCCCGTGCTTGTGGTCGCGCACGCGCGCCTTGTGCCGCCTCACCTGACGCTGGACCTTCTCCAGCGCGTTGTCGAACGCGCTCCGAACGTCATCGCCGTCCTGCTCGCTCGAGATGGTCGCCCTCGAGGCGTGCACGGTCAGGGCCGCGACCTTCCTGTGGCCTTCCGCCGACAGCACGACGTTCGCCTCGTCAACGCGGTCGAAGTACCGGCTCAGGCCTCGCGTCTTCTCCTCGACGTACGCCCTGAGCGCGTCGTCCACCTCAACGTGCCGGGATGTCACCCTGATCCTCATGCGGTCTCCTTGTTGCTGCGCGTCAGCGCGCGACCGTCGCCAGGCCGGCCCCGCGCGTGCGCCCCGCGACGCGGTCGGCCTCGTACGAGCTTCTGACGAACGGGCCCGCGACCACCCGGGCGAATCCCCTCGCCTCCGCGACCGCCCGAAGCTCGTCGAACTCCTCGGGCGGCACATACCTCGCGACGGGCAGGTGCTCCGGCGACGGGCGAAGGTACTGCCCCATGCACACCACGGTCACACCGGCCGCCCGCAGATCGTCGAGCACGCCCTCGATCTCGTCCCGCGTCTCCCCGAGCCCCAGCATGAGCGCCGACTTGACGTGGCCGGACCGCCCGGACGCCGCAGCCTGCGACAGGACCGCGAGCGACCGTCGGTAGTCCGCCCCTGGACGCGCCGACGCGTAGAGCCTCGGCGCGGTTTCCACGTTGTGCCCGAACACGTCGGGCCGCGACGCGAGCACCGTCTCGACGGCGTTCGCGTCGCCCAGGAAGTCCGGCACCAGGACCTCGACGCCTGCCGACGGCGCGGCGGAGCGCACCGCACCCACGGTCGCGGCGAAGTGCCCCGCGCCGCCGTCCGTCAGGTCGTCGCGCGTCACGGAGGTGACGACCGCGTGAGCCAGGCCGAGCGCGCGAACGCACCGGGCGACACGGGCCGGCTCGTCGGCGTCGGGCGGCGCCGGCCGGCCGTGCTCCACGGCGCAGAACGCGCAGTCGCGCGTGCACCGGTCGCCCAGGAGCATGAAGGTCGCCGTGCCGCGGCTCAGGCAGTCCACCCGGTTCGGACACAACGCCTCGTCGCAGACGGTGTTGAGCCCGAACGACGCGAGCGCGTCGCGGACCCTCCGCGACCGCGCGGGGTGCGGCCTCGGCTTCCGCAGCCATGGGGGGAGCCTCACGCCGTCCGCCACGAGGACGCTAGATCTCCTTCCTGAAGCCGGCCCGGCCGATGCCCATCTGGTCCCGGTACTTCGCCACGGCGCGCCGCGAGATGTGGAACCCCATGCGGCGCAGCTCGTCGGCGATCTTCTGGTCCGACAGCGGCTTCTTCGCGTCCTCCTTGCCGATGATGTCCCGGATCGCGCTTCGCACCGCCTCCGAAGCGACCTCCTGCCCGTCGGACGTCGGCACCGCGCTCCAGAAGAAGTACTTGAGCTCGAACGTGCCGCGCGGCGTCTGGACGTACTTCCCCCTCGTGACCCTGCTCACTGTGGACTCGTGCATGCCCACGTCGTCGGCCACCTGCTGGAGCGTGAGAGGCCTCAGCGCGGCCTCCCCCTTGTCGAAGAACGCCTTCTGCGCGCGAACGATGCTCTCCATGACCTTGACCATGGTGCGCCTGCGGTTCTCCACGCTCTTGACGACCCAGCGGGCCTCCTTGAGCTTCCGGCCGATGAAGTCCCGCTCCTCGGCGCTCGGGCCCGAGGAGAGCATCGTGCGATAGGTGGCGCTGATCCTGACGCGCGGCACGTCCTGGTCGTTGAGCAGCACGAGGTACCTGCCATCGACGTCCTCCACCAGGAGGTCCGGCATGATGTACCCGGCGTCCTCATGCGCCGGATCGGTCCGCGGCTTGAGGTCGAGGTGTCGGATCTCCGTGATCGCGTTGCGGACCTCGTCCATGGAGACGCCGAGCTTCCGTCTGGCCTGGTCCGCCTTCCTCGCCGCGAGCTCCTCGAAGCACTCGGAGACGAGGCGCGCCGCGACGCTGTCGCCCAGGCCCTTCCGCTGGAGCTGAAGGAGCAAGCACTCGCGAAGCCCCCTCGCCGCGATCCCCGGCGGGTCGAGCGCCTGCACCACGGCCAGCGCGCGTTCCACGAGCTCGATGTCGACGCCGAGCGTCTCCGCGATGGACGCCAGGTCGTCGTACAGGAACCCGTTCCCGTCGAGCTCGTCGATGATGTACTCGGCAACGCGGAGGACGTCGCCGTCGGAGCACTCCATGTGAAGCTGATGCTTGAGGGACTCACCGAACGTCGCCACGGCCACGGGGACGCGCTCGTACTGGTCGTCCTCGTCCCGCTCGAGGTTCTGGCTGCACGCGTGGAGGTACACGTCGTCGAGGTAGTCGTCCCAGTCCATGTCGTCGGCGGGAGCGCTCTCCTGCACTGCCGGCTCGGGGGCCGCGGGCGCCGGCGGCTCCTGAGTGGGCGGCGCCGCGGGCTCGGAGCTCGTTCCGTCCTGCGCGCGCTCCGCGTCCTGCGCCTCCTTCTCGGCCTCGGCTTCTTCCTCCTCCTCGCCGCGCTCCAGAAGCGGGTTCTCGTCGAGCTGCTGCTTCAGGAACTGCTCGAGCTCGAGTGTCGACACCTGCAGGATCTTCAGGGCCATCTGAAGCCGCGGTGTCATGACGAGCTGCTGGTGCTGCCTCAGCTCCTGCCTGGGCTTCATGTCCACGCTGTCGTCTCCCGCTGAAGGCCGGAACCGGGGCACGCCTGCCTTGCGTCAACACCCGTCACAGCTGGAACTTCTCGCCGAGGTACAGCTTCCGCGCCTCGGGGTTCGTCGCGAGCTCCTGCGCGCTTCCCGACAGCAGGATCTCCCCCTCGTAGATGATGTACGCGCGGTCGGTCACCGAGAGCGTCTCGCGCACGCTGTGATCCGTGATGAGCATCCCGATGCCCTTGGACCTGAGCCTGCGGATGATGGCCTGGATGTCCTGGACCACGATCGGGTCGATGCCCACGAACGGCTCGTCGAGCAGCAGGAACGCAGGGTCGGTCACGAGCGCCCGCGTGATCTCGACGCGTCGCCGCTCGCCCCCCGAGAGCGTCGCGGCGCCGTGGTGCTCAAGCCCCTTGATGTCCAGCTCGCCGAGAAGCGCGTCCAGGCGCTCGCGCCGTTCGGCGCGCGAGAGCGCGAGCGTCTCCAGCACCGCCATGATGTTCTGGCCCACGGTGAGGCCGCGGAACACCGAGGACTCCTGCGACAGGTAGCCGACGCCCATCCTCGCCCGGCGGTACATCGGGGTCCGCGTGATCTCGCGCTCGTCGAGGAAGACCGCCCCCTCGTCCGGCGGCAGCAGCCCCACGATCATGTGGAAGGTCGTCGTCTTCCCGGCCCCGTTCGGACCGAGGAGCCCGACGACCTCGCCGCGGCGCAGCTCGAGGTCAACGTGGTTGACCACGGTCCTGCGCCCGTACCTCTTGACGAGGCCGCGCGCGCTCAGCGTCTCCGCGCCCGCGTCTCCGCCCGTCCGGTCACCGGTCCTCAACGAGCTCGCCCTCGGGGGTGCGCACGTACGCCTTGAAGTCCTTCACCTTCAGGTTCCTGAGGTCGGGGTCGGCCTCCATGCCGCTGCCGGTCATCACGTCGTTGCCCTTCGTCACCCGAACCGGGCGGTCGGACCTGATCTTCCCCGTCCTCTCGTCCCAGGCCAGCCTGTCCGTCGTGAGGACGGTCCCGTCCGCCGCCGTGACCACCACGCTGCCGTTGACCTCGATCGCGTTCGTGCGGCGCATGATGACGCCGGTCGCCGCCGTCAGCGTGGACCGAAGCTCCGCCTCGCTCCCGTAGAAGTCGACCCGGACGCCGCTGGCGTCGACGCGGTCCGACGCCTCGAACACGAGCGCCTCGCGCGCCTTGAGGACCCAGACCTTCCTTCCCTCCTGGGTCTGCGTCAGGGTGAAGCCCTGGATCTCCTGGTCCGGCATCGCCGCCGGGCGCTCCCGTCCCGTGGGTTCGCTGTGCTGACACGCCGCCGCAAGGAACGCGAGCACGAGCGATGCGCCGAGCGCCATCCTGCGCAAGACCATCGGCCGTTGTCCTCCGCCGCCGGGCCGCCCGCCGGCCGGCCGAGCGCCAATATACCCGCCGGGGCGGCGCGCCTCAAGGAGGCGGTCCGTGAGCCGGCGCAAGCGAGCAAGAGCCGTACCAAGCGCGCCCTGGCAGGCGCCCAGGGACCGGCGTTCCATCCCCTCAGCCCTTCGTGCCTCCGGAGAGCGGTCCGTCCGGACGCCGACAGGATACCAGAGCGGTACCCTCCGGTCAACCGGGCCTGGGCTCGCGCCGGCGGGACGGGATCAGCGAACGGCCTTCAGGCAGTCGTGGATGTGAATGACGCCGTCGGGGGCGCCGCTGTCGGAGAGCACGACAAGGGAAGTGATGGGGGTGGCGGCCAGGGTCTCCATCCGCTCGAGCGCCGTCGCCACGAGTTCCTCGCCGCGGATCGTCTTGGGGGACCTCGTCATCACGTCGCCCACGCGCGTGTCGAGGATGTCCGCTCGCTGCATCAGGATGCGCTTGAGATCGCCGTCCGTGATGATCCCGACGAGCACTCCCTCGCCGTCGACGACCGTCGTCAGACCGAGGCGCTTGTTCACGATCTCGCACAGGGCGTCCTTCATGAGGGCGTCCTCTCGCACCGCGGGGAGCTCGTCGCCCGAGTGCATGACGTCCCGCACGCGGAGCAGCAGCCGCTTCCCGAGCACGCCGCCGGGGTGGTACAGGGCGAAGGTGCTGCGGTCGATCCGCTTCTCCTCGAGCACGGCGACCGCGAGCGCGTCCCCGAGCGCGAGCGCGGCGGTCGTGCTGGCCGTGGGCACGAGGTCCATGGGGCAGGCCTCGCGCTCCACGCGCGCGTCCAACGCCACGTGCGCCTGCCGGGCCAGCGCGGAGTCGGGGGCGCCGGTGATCGCCACGATGGTCGCGCCGAGCGCCCGGACCGCGGGCAGGATCCTCAGAAGCTCGTCGCCCTCCCCGCTCTTCGACACGACGAGGACGACGTCTCCGGAGCCCACCATCCCGAGGTCGCCGTGCGCGGCATCGCCCGGGTGGAGGAACACCGCAGGCGTGCCCGTGCTCGCGAACGTCGCCGCGATCTTCCGCGCGACGACGCCCGACTTGCCCATGCCCGAGACCACGACCGTCCCGCGCGACGCGACGATGACCCGCACCGCGCGCGCGAACGGCAGGCCGAGCCGGGCGGAAAGCGCGCGCACGGCGTCCGCCTCCGCCTCGAGCACCCCCCTGCCGATGCGCAGGATGCCCTCGTCCGTGAGCCCGCGGGTCTCGGGACTCTGGTCCGTATGCCGCTCCAGGATGTGTCTCCCTACTCGCGCGCCGCCGCCAGATAGCCGCGGTACGCGTCCGTCCAGTCGCCCCGCGCCCTGAGGATGGCCTCTATGGTCTCGCGCGCGGCGCCGCAGCCGCCGGCGGCATCCGTCACGCGGTCCGCCGCCGCAAGGAGGTCCGCGCAGGCGTCCGCGACGGCCACGCCGAGGCCGACCTCAGCGACCGGCTCCAGATCCACCACATCGTCGCCGACGTAGGCGATCTCATCGAGCGTGATGCCCCTCGCGGCCGCCATCTCGCGCACGACGGGGAGCTTGCGCTCCTTGCCCTGTCGCACCTCCCGCACGCCGAGCATCTCGGCCCGCCGCATCACGATCTCCGACGAGCGCGCCGACAGGAAGGCGACCTCGATACCGGCGAACTGCGCGACCTTGATGCCGACGCCGTCCTTCACGGAGAACGCCTTGATCTCCTCGCCGGCCCGCCCGAGGATGAGCCGGCCGTCCGTGAGCACGCCGTCCACGTCGAGCACGAGCAGCTTGATCCCGAGCGCGAGCGCCCGTTCGACAGGCCTCATGCTCCGAGCCCCTTCCCCTGCCGCACGGCCTTCGCCACGGCCACGGCGCCCTCGAGGACGCCCGGGAGCTCCGAGAGCGGGACCATCGACAGCGCGTCGGACAGGGCGCTCGACGGATCCGGGTGGGTCTCGACGAAGAGCGCGTCGCAGCCCGCGGCGCACGCGGCCCTCGCCAGCAGAGGCACGAACTCGGGCGAACCGCCCGACGTTCCGCCCGCGGATCCCGGCCGCTGCACGCTGTGCGTGGCGTCGAAGACCACGGGGCATCCGAACCCCCGCATGGTCCCGATCGAGCGCATGTCGACGACGAGGTCGTGATAGCCGAACGACGCGCCGCGCTCCGTGAGCATCACGCGGTGGCTCCCAGCGGCGGCGGCCTTGGCCACGATGTGCCGCATGTCCTCCGGCGCCATGAACTGCCCCTTCTTGATGTTCAGGGGAAGCCCCGTCGCGCACGCGGCCTCGAGCAGGCGCGTCTGGCGGCACAGGAAGGCCGGGATCTGCAGCGCGTCCAGCACCCGCGCGGCGTGGCCGACCTCCTCCCGCTCGTGCACATCCGAGATCACGGGCACGCCGAACTCCCGCTTCACGCGCTCGAGGATCCTCAGACCCTCCTCCAGGCCCGGACCCGCGAACGCGCCGGGAGACATGCGATTGTCCTTCAGGTAGGACGACTTGAAGACGAGCGGGACGCCGAGGTCCGCCGCGATCCGCACGAGCGCCTCCGCGACGCCGAGCGTGAGCTCCTCGCTCTCGATCGCGCAGGGCCCGGCGATGAGCGCCAGGCCCCTCCCCGCTCCGACCTCCACGTCGCCGATGCGAACGGTGCGCTGCGGCATCTCGTCAACGCTCCCGGGCCAGCGCGGCCCGCACGAACTCCCGGAAGAGCGGGTGCGCGCGCCCCGGCCTCGACAGGAACTCGGGGTGGAACTGACACGCGACGAACCACGGGTGCCCGGCGATCTCCACGATCTCGACGAGCCCGGTCGCCGGGTTGATCCCCGACGCCACCAGTCCCTTGGACTCGAAGGTCTCGCGGTACCGGCCGTTGTACTCGTAGCGATGCCGGTGCCGCTCCCTCACCGCGTCGGCGCCGTATGCCGCGCGGGCCTTCGACCGCGGCTCCAGACGGCACTCGTAGGCGCCGAGACGCATCGTGCCGCCCATGTTGATGACCTTCTTCTGCTCGGGCATGAGGTCGATCACGGGATCCGGGGTCTCCGCGTCGAACTCCGCCGAATTCGCGCGCGCAAGCCCGCACACGTTCCGCGCGAACTCGATGACCGCGCACTCCATGCCGAGGCAGATCCCCAGATACGGGACGCCGTTTCGCCGCGCGTAGCCGGCCGCCAGGGCCTTGCCCTCGATCCCGCGAACTCCGAAGCCTCCCGGAACGAGGATGCCGCTGCAGCCCGCGAGCAGCTCGTCCCCGCTTCCCCTCTTCTCGATCTCCTCGGCGTCCACCCAGGCCAGATGGACGCGCGCATCGTTCTCGGCCCCGGCGTGCACGAACGCCTCGATGATGCTCTTGTACGCGTCCTTGAGCCCCGTGTACTTGCCGCAGACGGCGATCGTCACCTCGCGCGACGGGCTCGTGACGCGCGAAACAAGGCGCTCGAGCGGCGCGAGGTCCGCGGCGCGAGCGTCAACGCGGAGCTTCCTCAGCACGAGCTCGTCCAGCCCGTCCGCGTGGAACCGCAGCGGCACCTCGTAGATCGACGCCACGTCCACCGCGTCGATGACGGCCTCGACCTCCACGTTGCAGAAGAGCGCGATCTTCCGTTTCAGATCGGCGTCCAGCGACCGCTCGGCGCGGCACAGCAGGATGTCCGGTTGGATGCCGATGTCGCGCAGCGCCCGCACGCTGTGCTGGGTCGGTTTCGTCTTGAGCTCCCCGGCGCTCCTGATGAAGGGCACGAGCGTCAGGTGGATGAAGAGGGTGTTCTCGACGCCCAGCTCGAGACGCATCTGCCTGATGGCCTCGAGGAACGGCAGACTCTCGATGTCGCCGACCGTGCCGCCGATCTCCGCGATCACCGCGTCCGTGTCGGGGCCGCGCGACAGCGACGTGATCCTCGCCTTGATCTCGTTGGTTACGTGAGGGATGACCTGGACGGTTCCGCCGAGATACGTGCCCTTGCGCTCGTGCGCGATGACCGCCTCGTACACCTGTCCCGCCGTCACGTTGTTGTCGCGCGACAGCGCGCGGTCGAGGAACCGCTCGTAGTGGCCCAGGTCGAGATCGGTCTCGGCGCCGTCGTCCGTGACGAAGACCTCTCCGTGCTGGAACGGGCTCATCGTGCCGGGGTCCACATTGAGGTACGGGTCGCACTTCTGGAGCGTGACTCCGAGCCCGCGGTTCTTCAGCAGATAGCCGAGCGACGCGGACGCGATGCCCTTCCCCAGGGCGGACACCACGCCCCCGGTGACGAAGATGTACTTCGTTGCGGCGCTGCGTTCGTTCACCCGTCCTCCCCTGGGCCCTCTCCGGGCCGTGGCCCCTCCGAGGCCAGCGCCCGCACGGCCTCGTCGAGGTCCCGTTCCCTGTCCACGCCGGCGCATCCGCTGTCCGACAGCACGACCCCGATCGACATCCCGTCTTCCAGAGCACGCAGCTGCTCGAGCGACTCCAGCCGCTCAAGATCGCTCTGCGGAAGCGCCGCGAAGCGCTCCAAGGCCGCGCGGCGGAAGCAGTATATGCCCACGTGGTGGAAGTACCAAGGTGTTCCGGAGGCGTCCCGCGAGGCTGGTATCCCGGCACGGGAGAAGTAGAGGGCCCTCCCGCGACCGTCGGTGACGACCTTGACCACGTCCCTGCTTGCGTAGCCCGCAGGGTCCTCCGATCGGAACGCAAGCGTCGTCATGTCCAGATCCGGCGCGCTCACGAGACGACCGATCACGCGATCGATGTCGGACGGGTGAATGCGCGGCTGGTCCGCCTGGAGGTTCACCACGAGATCGCCGGGGAGGTCCTTCGCGGCGGCCGCCACACGGTCGCTCCCGGTCGGGCAGGGCACGTCAACGCGCACGACGCGGCCGCCGAAGCGCGCGACGGCCCGCTCGACCTCGGGGCTGTCCGTGGCCACGACCACCGCGCCCACGAGCGATGCGGCCGACGCCCGCTCGTACGCGTGCCGGACGAGGGGTTTGCCGGCAAGCTCCGCCAGCACTTTGCCTGGGAACCGGCTCGATCCAAGCCGGGCGGGGACCACGCAGAGCGCCAGCGATCGCGCCACGCCGCCACCTCGCGCAAGACCTCGGGCGCCGGCGGCGCCCGAGATGGGATCAGCAGTAGTCGAGCACGACGACCTTGGTCTCGCCGGCCGTGTCCTCGGACCGGACCTCCAGGGATCGGCGCCCCGGGCGCTCGACCCGACCCATGAGCTTCAGGAAGTCGTCCACCGGACGGATCGGAAAGCCGAGCACGTCGGTCTTGTAGTGCATCGGGATCACGACCCGCGCCCCGAGGCGCTCGACGACGCGCTTCGCATCCTCCGGGCCGATCGTGAAGTGGCCCCCGACCGGAGCGAGCAGCACGTCCACGCGCCCGACCGCCTTCGCCTCGTCCGCGGACAGCTGATGACCGAGATCCCCGAGATGCGCGACCCGCAGCCCGTCCGCCTCGATGACGAACATCGTGTTCGCCCCCCGCTCGCGCCCTCTGCTGTCGTCGTGGTACGACGGCACGCCGCGCACGGTCACGCCGCGCACCGTGCGCTCGCCCGCTTCGCGCACGATCTCGGGTCCCCCCGTCACGCAGCCGACGGCGTTGTGGTCGGCATGCTCGTGGCTCACGGTCACGATGTCCGCGCGCTCGCAGATCGGCTCGTATCCCACCGCTCCCTCATACGAACCGGCCTCGAAGGGATCCGTGATCACCCTGGTCCCGTCGGCGGTCTCGATGAGAAAGGACGCGTGCCCGAGCCACGTGATCCTCATGCATCACCCCCAGGTCCCAGTCTGCGCCGCAGGCGCCGACGCCCAAAGAGAAAGAGGTGCCTCAGGGGAAGCCTCGTCCCGCCGCTGCACCTCTTCCCAGACGAGCCTACACGACGCTGACGCGCTTCCGGTCCCGTCCCCATCGCTCGAACTTGACCTGCCCGTCCTTCAGCGCGAAGAGGGTGTCGTCGCCTCCGCGGCCGACGTTCCGACCCGGGTAGATCTTCGTTCCGCGCTGCTTGAGGATGATCGTGCCCGCGCGCACGGCCTCACCGCCGTAGCGCTTCACGCCGAGCCGCTGCGAGTGGGAGTCGCGACCGTTTCGTGAACTTCCAACGCCCTTCTTGTGTGCCACCGCGAACCTCCGAGAGACGGGCCATCCGCCCTAGACGGAGATGTCCCTGATGCGAACCTCCGTGAACCCCTGGCGGTGCCCCTTCTTGACCTGGTAGCCCTTCTTCCGCTTCTTCTTGAACACGAGGACCTTCCCGCCCAGCCCGTGCGCCACGACCTCCGCAAGCACCCGAGCGTTCTCCACGAGAGGCGTCCCGACCGTGAGCGTTCCCCCCCGCGACACCGCCAGCACCTCCCCGAGCTCCACGGTTCCGCCGACGTCCGCGTTGACGCGGGGCACGCGGACCGTCTCACCCGCCGACACCCGGTACTGGAGACCTCCTGTCCTCACAATCGCGTATTCCACAGCGTCCTCCTCGAGCATCTCATGTCGGCCCCGTCCGGGCCTTCTGGTACGAACTTGCATCCTACGGCGTGTGGCGGGACGTGTCAAGCCGGAATCTGAGTGGACAGGGCGCAGGCTCGCTGTTATCCTCCCTCGCCGTCACCCATTCAGGACAGACACGCGCAGCCCGCAGCGTCTCGCGGGCCGCCGCGGAGAGGTCTCACGTGGCGTCCCACGCAGGCGAGCTCCTCTCGGTGCTCGCGGCCCTCATCTGGGCGTTCTCGGTCGTCCTCTTCAGGATCAGCGGAAGGGGCTTCTCCCCGCTGTCGCTGAACGTCTTCAAGAACTCGATCGCGACGGCCCTCCTCGCCATCACCCTCGCGCCCTCCGCGCGTGCGACCCTCCCCGAGGCGCCGCTTCGCGACTACGCGCTCCTCGCGCTCAGCGGGATCGTGGGCATCACGCTGGCCGATACGATCTTCTTCAAGAGCCTCAACCTCGTGGGCGCCGGCCTCTCGCAGGTCATAGGGTGTTGCTACAGCCCCCTCGTGGTCCTTCTGTCCGCCGCGTTCCTCGCCGAGCGGCTGTCGATAGGCGATCTCATCGGAGCGGCCCTCATCCTCTCCGGGGTGCTGCTGTCCGCGGGCCACGAGCCTCCGCCCGGCGTGACGAGGGCCGACATCCGCCGGGGAACGCTCCTCGGAGCTCTGGCGTTCGCCCTCATGGCCCTCGGTGTCGTCATCGCCAAGCCGGTGCTCGACCGCTCGCCCGTGCTCTGGTCTTCGACCGTGCGCATGGCCGCCGGCGTGGGCGCCCTCCTGCTCGTCGTCGCCGCTTCCCCGAGCAGACGCTACGTGTGGCATGCCTTTCGGCCGTCACCCGCGTGGAAGGTCGCCGTCCCGGCGTCCGTCCTCGGAGCCTACCTCGCGATGATCGTGTGGATCGCCGGCATCAAGTACACGCTCGCGTCCACGGCATCCATCCTCAACCAGACGAGCGCCGTCTTCGTCCTGCCGGTCGCGGCTCTCGTCCTCAAGGAGCGCATCACGCTCCGCAAGCTCGCCGCAGTGGCGCTCGCCCTCGGGGGCGTCGCGACGGTGACCCTCTGCTGACGGCCCCGTGAAACGCAACGCCGCGGCACGAATGCCGCGGCGCCGCGTGTCTCCCGACGATCCGAAACCTACCAGCTGCGCCTCGAGTCCCTGTCGCGGCCCCCTCCGGCGCCGCGCCCCTCGCGCTCTCTCGCCTCGTTCACGCGGAGCGTACGGCCTCCGAAGTCCTGACCGTCCAGGGCGCTGATGGCAGCGTCCGCTTCCTTGTCGTCCATCTGGACGAAGCCGAAGCCCCTGGGCCGTCCCGTGTCGCGGTCGTTGATCACGTTCACGGAGTGCACGGTGCCGAACCGCGTGAACAGGTCCCGGATCTCGTTCTCGGATGCAGTGTAGGGCAGATTGCCCACGTAGATCTTCTTCAACCTTACTCCCTCCGGCCGCGCCAATCTGGCGGGCACAAGCGATTCACCGACGTCACGTTCGCCGACTCCTCTTCGATGCCAGCGCTCCGGTCTAACGTCCGTCCGGGGGCGCCTCCCCAAGCTCCTCCTCCGACGCGCGGTTAGAGCACACAAGGCCGGCAACGGCGCACCTACTCGATCAGGTCGATAGCGCCTCCTCGCGGCCCTCTCGAACCCGCGAACGGGTCGGTTGCCCCCAACGCGGGGCTGCAACCCGGATGGTACGATACGGGGAGCGACGCTCGGGAGAGACGACCCCGGCGTCCGTCACGGAAAGAGGATTGCTGCAGCGATACGGCACGCAGATGTCCAAAAAGGGAACCAGATCCGACTCGCCCACAGTATCGCAGACGCCGCCTCTCAGGTCAAGGCCTTTTCTGTCTCAGCAGCGGCCGACGCCGTCGCCCGCCGCCCCACCCTCTCGCGCACCGACCACCGCCTCGCCCACCCGTTGAATCAGCGTGCTGTACAGGTACGGCTTCTGAACGAACCCCGCGACGTCCTCGCCGGCGAAGCGCTGCGCCACCTCCTCCTCGCTGTACCCGCTCGAGATGACCACCCGAACATCCGGGCGGAGGCTCCGGAGCTCTCTGAAGGTCTCCTCACCGCCCTTCCTCGGCATCGTCAGGTCGAGCAGCACGCAGCCGATCTCGTCCTTCCTATCGCTGAACATCGTCACCGCCTCGTCGCCGTCCGACGCGCGGAGCACCGTGAAGCCCGCCTGCTCCAGCATGCGTCCGGCGACATCACGCACTGCCTGCTCGTCGTCGACCAGCAGGACCGTCCCCCCGACTGGCGCGTCCGCGCGCGCCGCGGCCTGCGCGGCAGGGCGCTGAACGGCCCGCTCACCCCGGGGCAACAGGACGCGGAAGGTGGTCCCGACGCCGATCTGGCTCGCGACTTCGACCGCGCCGCGGTGCCCTCTGATGATCCCGAGCGCCGCGGCGAGCCCGAGGCCGCGCCCCGTGAACTTCGTCGTGAAGAACGGATCGAAGATCCTCTGGATCGTCCCCTCGTCCATCCCGCACCCGGAGTCCTCGACCTCCAGATACACGTACTCCCCGTCGGGCAGCTCGTCGTCCAGGTAGGTCTCGCCGAGACACGCCCGGTCGCAGTACTTCACGCCCGTGCGCACGCGGATGACGCCGTCCTTGTCTCCCAGCGCGTCCGAGGCGTTGGTCAGCAGGTTCATGATCACCTGCCGGATCTGCGTCGTGTCCGCCACGACCGGAGGGATGTTGTCGCACAGCTCGTACACGAGCGTGGCCCGCTTCGAGATCGACACCTCAAGCAGGCCCCCCATCTCCCCGACGACGTCATTGAGGTTGATGGTCTCGATGAGGAAGCTCCCCCTTCCCGAATAGGCCAGCATCTGCCGCGACAGGTCGGCCGCCCGCTCCGCCGTCTTCTTGATCTCCCGGACCGAGTGAAGAGCTGACGACTCCGGCGGCAACGTGAGAAGCGCAAGGTCGGCGTTGCCGAGAATGCCCGTCAGCAGGTTGTTGAAGTCGTGCGCGATCCCGCCCGCGAGCACCCCGAGGCTCTCGAGCTTCTGCGCGTGCTGCACCTGCGCCTCGAGCTTCTGCCGCTCGTCCTCGTTCCACTTGCGCTCGATACCCACGGCGATGTTCTCCGCCACGAAGCTCAGGAGCTCAAGGTCCTTGGCGGAATACAGCGTCGCGTCTCCGTAGCTCTGCACGACCACGACGCCGATGACCTTCTGCGACGTCCTGAGCGGGACGCCCAGCCACAGCGGCGACGGCCGCCCGATGAGTTCCACTTCGCCGGCCCCCTCCAGCTCCTGGTGCTTCGCCTCATCGATCAGGATCGGCTTGCCGGTCCGCCTGACGTAGTCGGTCAGGCTCTTCTTGAGGGCCTGCGGCGGCGGGATCGTGAACTCCTCGCGGTACTCGTCCACAAGGTACGGGAACGAGTACGTGTCGCTCCCTTCGTCGTACAGCGCCACGTAGAAGTTCGTCGTGTCGATGAGCCGGCCGAGCTGGTAGTGGATGGCCTCCAGGAGCTCGGCGAGCCCGCCCGAGGAGTGCACGGCCTGGGAGATCTGGAACAGGACAGACTGCACCTTGTCCGCCTGCCGTCGCGCCGTGATGTCGCGCATGTGCTTGATCACCGCGACGACGTTGTTCTCGTCGTCCCTGAGGGGGAATGCTGAGATCTCCATCCAGCGCGACGCGCCGGAGGCTCCGGGGTACGGCATGACCTCGGTCCGCCTGTCGCCGGACTGCGCGGCCCGCGTGCACGGGCACCAGGGACACGGCGCGTCCCTGTCCACGAACACCTCGTAGCACTTGCGGCCGACCAGCGGCCCCCTGGCGCCGTACAGCTCCTCGACCCACGAGTTGACCCTGAGGATGTTGTGATCGCAGTCGAGCACCGTGATCCCGTCGCGGATGCTGTCGAACACGCTCTGCAGGAACCGGCGGTTTTCGCGAACCCCAAGCTCCGCCCGCTTCGCCGCGATGGCGCCACTGATGCGCGCCGCGATGCCCTCGAGCGCGTTCCGCGCGTCCTCCGGCACGGACTCGGCGTCGTGGGAACCCATGTTCATGCAGCCGAGCACCCGGCCTTCGTGGAGGATCGGGACGACGGCCAGTGCCCTCAGTCCCTCGCTCTCGTTCTTCGTGTCGTCGGGCGCGGTGACCGTCTCGTAGCGCCCGTACACCGGCTCCCCGCCGAGCACGACCTGCGTCTCCGGGGCGTCGGGCCCGTACCGCCCTGCGGCGGTCGTGAAGCCCTCGGACAGGCCGAAATGCCGAGCGAGCTCGAGCGACCCGGTGTCCTCGTTGAGCAGGTAGATGCCGCCGGCGTCCAGCCCCGACACGACCCGCGCCGCTTCGAGACACAGGTCGAGCCCCTGCGCGAGGCTCATGGGTCCGCTCAGCGCCCTGAAGAGCTCGCTTTCCGTCCTGACGATCTCCTCGCCGCGCCGCCTCTCGGTGATGTCCGTGGCGAAGTACAGGACGCCGGGTCTGCCCTGCCACGATATCACGACGCCGCTCAGTTCGACCCACAGCGTGGCACCGCCGGCGTCGAGGAACCGCATCGTCCGCGGATCGGCCACGGCCTCACCGATGAGCCGCCTGCGGAGCCTGCCAAGCGCTTCGTCTCTGTCGTCGGGATGCACGAGCTCCGCGAACGCCATGCCCTGCAGGGACTCGCGCGTGTGCCCCAGCACCGTCGAGGCCACGCGGTTGGCGAAGGCGATGTGGCCTTCCTGGATGACGACCACCGCCTCGTTGGCGTTCTCGACGACGAGCCGGTACTTCTCCTCGGACTCACGGAGCGCCTGCTCCGTGCGCGCGTGCTCGTCGAGCTGCCGGCGGAGCTGATCCGCCTTCTGCTGTACGCGCCGCCGCAAGGACGCTGATGCGGTGATCGAGACCAAGAGCACGCCCAGCAGAGCGAGCACCAGGACATGCGGCGGGAAGCGCTCGGCCAGCCCCTGGCCGATGTGCGTGAGGACTGAGGAAGGTGTCTGCGGCACGGATCCCCCCCGGTCGCGCGAAGCCCCGGGCCCACGGACTGAACCGGCCCCGCGGACCCCCGACGGCTGCACCCTGTTGCAATCCAGCGGCCAAAACGCCGCGCGGGCGTCGGCCATCGCCGCCCGCCCGCGCAGTCATAACTAGCATGTACGCCGCATGTTAGGCCCCGGCCCAGCCACCGGCCGTCGACGGCGGGGCCCCGCCCCCCCCAGTTCAGCTTCGCGGCATCGCTCCCTGCAACGCGCGGCCTCTACCTCGTGAGCTCGAGGAACCCGGGGTCCTCGCGGAGCGGCTCGAAGTCCGGGTCCTCCAGGGCACGCGACTTGAGCGACGGGTCCAGCTCCACGGCCCGCGCGAGCTCCTCAAGAGCCGCGCCGCGCAGTCCCCCCCGCGAGTAGTAGCACGCAAGGTGGTACCGCGGCTCACCCAGCTCCGGGTTCATCGCCACGGCCTCGCGCCCTCTCGCGAAGGCCTCTTCCCACGCGCCCTCGTCGCACAGCCGGTACCCCTCGTAGATGAGCGCCTGCTCCTCCCACACGTTGAAGATGCGGCGCAGCTCCGCGATCGGGTCGGCATGGTCATCGACGCGAAGATCGCAGTAGCGGTCGTTGTACCCGCCGTAGCCGCCCTTCTCCCGTACGATGAGCATCGCCGCCGACTGCATGCCCCGCGAGTCCCCGCCGGCTTCCTGCCCGGCCTCGAGCGCCCGCATCATGCGCTCGCCCAGAACGCCCTCCGTCGCGCGAAACGCGTCCGCCATGGCCTTGACCGTCGCCTCGCTCACGAGGATGTTGCCCTGTGCGGAGAACCCGGGGCCGGACTCGTGGCCGGCCCACGCCATGCACCTGGCGCCCGTGTACGCGGCGGACGCCCCAAGCGCATCCACCACGCCGACCTGGCGCTGCGCCGCTGCTTCGTCGCTCTCGAGGAGCCGCGCGATCACGTCCTCGACCGGCACGCCCTGCTCGAGGAGCGCAAGCCCGCGCGGGCCGAAGGTCGTGTTGCCGAACGCCTGGGAGGCGATCGCCCCGACGCCGGCCTTCGCCCACGGCACGACCGACCCGACGGCGAAGAACTTCGACTGCACCGCCACGCCGAGGTCGCCGGTGGCCGCGTCGTAACCGACGATGGAGTACGTCGCGACGGGCTCCGCCGCCTCCGCTGACGCCGCGCCCATCGCGAGCGCGACGATGGCGACGCACCACGCGCGCCCGGCCCGGCTGAGCCCGCCGACCATGACCTGTCTCACGTCGCCCTCCTTGCCCGCCCGACCTTCACGAGCGGATCATGATGAGCAGCATCTTGAAGCGCTCGGGCGCCTTGAGCGCATGGGGATCGTCGGCGGGCATCACGATTATCTGCCCGGCGCTGACCCGATGCGATGTGCCCGAGATGACGATGTCCGCCACCCCCTCGAGCACGATCACCATCGCGTCGAACGGGGCGGTGTGCTCGCTGAGCCCCTGCCCCCGATCGAACGCGAACAGCGTGACCGTGCCGGTCTTCTTCTCGAGAAGGGTCCGGCTCACGACCGAACCCGCCTGGTACTCGATGAGGCCCGCGAGGCCCTCTCCGCCGCGCCGTCCCGCGCTCTCCATCCGTTTCCCCCTCTCCTAGCGCCCGGGCGCCGTGGGCTTCGCCACGGGGCCCGCGCACACCGAGCGGCCCGCCAGCCACCCGCTCGCGAACGCCCACTGAAGGTTGAATCCCCCGCACGGGCCGTCGACGTCAAGCACCTCGCCGGCGAAGCGCAGCCCCGGCGTCGTCCTGCTCTCGAGCGTCTCCGGGTCCACGCCCGAAAGCGCCACGCCGCCGCGCGTCACCACCGCGTTCTCGAAGCCTCCGGTCCCGACCGCCGTGAGTCGCAGACCGCTCAGCGCGTCCGCCAGCCCGTCCTTGACCGCGCGGGGCAGCACGGGCGCACAAAGCCCTTCCGCCCCTGCGCGCGAGCAGACCGCTCTGGCGAGCGACCTCGGGAGGCTCTCGGACAGCAGGCCGGCCACGGAGCGCCGCTCGCCGGCGGCCCGCCACCCGTCCAGTCTCGCGACCCAGGACGCGCGGTCGGCCGAGGCGTCCAGCGACACGCGCAGCGGCACCTCCGCCCGCGAGGCAAGCAGCTCCGCCACCGCCCCCGAGACGTCGAGCACGGCCTGTCCGCTGATGCCCTCGTGCGTGAACAGGAGGTTGCCCTCGGCGGCCGCGCGCCTGCGCGGCACGTCCACGGTGACGCGCGCCCGCGCCACGGCCACGCCCGCGCAGCCACGCGGCCACCGCTCCTTCGTTCTCAACCCGACGAGCGCCGGCACGGGCTCCCTGATCCTGTGCCCCGCCGCCCGTGCGAGCGCGTAGCCGTCGCCGGTGCCCCCGAGGCGCGGGTAGCCGAGCCCGCCGGTCGCGACGATCACGACGCCGCAGGGGATGCGGCGGCCGTCCACGACCACGCCCTCCAGGCGCCGCTCAGGGAGGCACAGCGTCTCGACGGCGGCGTTCCGACGAACCACGACGCCCAGCCGTCCGCACTCGCCCACCAGCGCCGTGAGAACGTCGCCGGACCGGCCGCTCGAGGGATACACGCGGAACCCGTCGGGGCTCTCCGTGCTCACGCCGCGTTCGAGGAAGAACCCGCGCAGGGCGTGTCCGTCAAGCGCCCTGAGCGCAGGGAGCGCGAAACGACCGTCGCGCCCGAGGCGCTCTACGAACTCCTCGGGCGGAAGCGTGTTGGTCAGGTTGCAGCGACCGCCGCCCGAGGCCAGGAGCTTCCGCCCGGGCTTCGGAAGCCGCTCGCACACGAGAACGCGGGCGCCCCCGCCGGCGGCCCCGACCGCGGCCATGAGCCCGGCGGGCCCGCCCCCGATGACGACAACGTCAGGCCCCATGTCGATGTGTTCCGGCGCTAGACGTACCGCTCGAACCTGTCCGCGGCGGCCTTGCAGATCGGGCAGACCTCCGGCGGACCGTCGCGCGCGCACAGGTAGCCGCACACGCGGCAGCGCCAGACCGGGAGCGCCCGCCCCTGCGCGATGCCCCCCGCTGCCGCGGGTCGCTTGGCCGCGGCGCCGCCCGGCGGCCGCCTCTCGGGGACGGCCGCGAGCGCGCGCTCCCCCTTGAGCACGGCGGCCGACACGTACAGGCCGCAGAAGCACGAGCCCCACTCGGTCAGGTCCGCGTCGCGGTAGTCGCACGGGCAGATGATGTCCCTGTCCCTCCCCCGCTCCCCTGCCGCGAGCCTGCACGGACACGACCGGTATCCGAAACGCCCCTCGTTGACGAGGAGTCCCCTGACGATCCTCTCCGTCTTCGCGGCGTCCGGGTTGAGGTGATACCCCGAGCGCTCCGCGTCCCGCGAGAGCCGCTCGCGCGCGGACCGTGTTGTCTCCGACGAGACGTCCCCGTCCCGGCTCACAGGCCAAGCACCTCCTCGAGGCGCTCGGGCCTGTACCCGACGACCGCATCGGAACCGTTCACCACGACGAGCGGGAAGATCATCCCCTCGTTCCACTTCTTCACGTCCTCCACCGCCGCCGCCAGCTCATCCCCGTCCAGCAGGTCCACGTACGCGTAGTCGAAGTCCACGCCGCGCTCGACGAGGAACTTCCGCGCGTCCTCGCACCATCCGCAGGTGGACAGCCCGTAGAGCATGACGCGATGATCGCGCTTCGTTCCGTCCACGTGCCCCTTCACGTTGCCCATTCGACTCCCCCCGATCACGATCGGCGCCGCCCACTGACCCTCACGCTCTCTCCAGCGCAGCGAGGATCTCCTGCACGTCCGGCTGTTCCTTGATCGGGTAGATCCTGCTCCACGCGACGGCGCCCGCGGCGTCCACGATGAACACCGCCCGCTCGCTGAACCCGTTCCTCTCTCTGAAGATCCCGTACGCTATCGCGACGCCGCCGTGCGGCCAGAAGTCCGCCAGGATCGACGTCTCGGAGACGCCGATGGCCTTGGCCCACGCCGTCTTGCACGGCACGCTGTCCACGCTCAGCCCGAGCGCCACCGCGCCCCGCTTCTCGAACTCCGCCCTGTTCGCCTCGAGGTCCTGCATCTGCTGTGTGCAGACGGACGTCCACGCCAGCGGATGAAACGCCAGCACGACCTTCTTCCCCGAGAACTCCGCGAGCGACACGCTCCTCTCGTGCTGGTCCTGGAGCGCGAACTCCGGCGCCCTGGTCCCCTTCGCGATCCCCTTCGTGTCCACGGTGTCCCCTCCTTCGTCCTCTGAATGCGCACGCCCCGGCAGCTCCGGGTCAGCGCCGCCTCAGCAACGCCACGTTGTCGAAGCTCACCCTTCGGAGCCGTCGCGGGCTCAGCCGCTCGAACCACCCCACGAACTCGAAGCTCCCTTCGCGCTCGACCAGCAGTCTGAACTCCTCAGGGAACACGAGCACTGTCACGAGCCTGTCCGTGAGCGTCGCCCGCTCGCCCCGGTCGTCCACCTCCATCGTGAGGGTCTCCTCGACCTTCTGGGCCAGGGCGTCGACCACCCGCACGCTGTAGCGCGTCCGCACCTCGACGTCCCCGCGCTTCATCGTCCACAGCTGTTCGCCCTCAACGCCCGCGCCGCCCACGGCGGCCCAGTCCAGTTTCAGGTTTTCGATGAGATAGAGCCCTCCGCGTTTCACGGCCGCCGCAACTGACCCGAGGTGGTTCAGAACCTCCTTGTGGTTGCGGAGATGGGCCACCGTGCCCATCATCGTGAAGGCGAAGTCGACCTTCGTCGCAAGCCGGAACGAACGCATGTCCGCCCGGACGGTCTCGATGGCCACGCCGTCCCGCCGGGCGGCCTTTCTCACGTGCGCGAGCATCCTCGCCGAGCGGTCCAGACCGACGGCGCGATACCCGCGCCGCGCCAGTTCCCGCAGCTGGAGCGCCGGACCGCACCCGATGTCGAGGAACGCCCGGGGTTCGACGCGCGCATGGCGCCGCGCGTGAGCGAGAAAGAGGTCGGCCTGGCGCGCCGGGTCGACGAACCCGAACGCGATCTCGTAGTACAGCGGTTCAGCGTAGGCCCGCCCGCGTCTCACGGCCGGCTGCCTTCCTCCCGCTCATCCGGGGTCCCGTCAGAACGGCCGACCGTGCAGCCCCCCGACCACGTTCCCCACCTCGTGCTTGAGCGCCGCGAGCGACAGCGTCACGTCGTGCACGAAGAGGGCGAGTGAAGCCACGAGCGCGGACAGCCCCACGCCCCACAGCCAGAGGACGAGCACGTAGAGCCGCGCGTGGAGCGCGTAGATCGCGAAGAGGCAGAAGACGATCATGCCCGTGCAGAGCACGCTCACCGACGCGAGCGTGATGGAGGCCTGCAGGAGTCTCGACCGCTTGTAGATGATGCGAATCTGCAGCGTGATGTTCTCCGCCTGCAGCGGCGTCGCGGTGTCCATCTCGTTCGAGAGCTCCCGGATCGTGTCGATCGTGCGCGCGAGCCGGTTCGTCATGGACAGGAGGAGGAGCCCGACGCCGGAGATGAGGGCGACCGGTGAGATGGACAGCTGCAGCACCCTCGTCAGTTCGTCGATGCCGATCAGGTGCACTGCGAACACCCCCTTGCGATGTGCGTCTTGCCGCGCGCCCCGCGCCTCCGGGGCGCCTTCACGCCGCGCCAGCATACCGGGCGCCCGCGGCTCCTTCAACCCCCCACGTGGTCGCCGCCCGTCGTTCCCCCGTCGCCCTCGCCGCGGCGGAGCCTGCTCGCCCCCTGCACGACGAGCCCGCCCACGATCAGGACCAGCCCCGCGACCGTGCTCGGCCTGATGGTCTCGCCCACGACGAGCCGGATGAGAAGGAGCGACAGGAAGGGCGACAGGAACACGAGATTGCCTATCCTCGCGGCGCTCGTCGAGAGCCTGAGCGCGCTCAGCCAGAGCACGAAGGCCACGCTCATCTCGACGACACCCACGTACGCCGCGCCGAGAAGCGCTCCCGGCGCGGCGACGCGAAGCGTCGAGACCGAGGCGCACCAGAGGAGCGCGAGCGGCGTGCCGAAGAGGAAGCTCAGGAAGAGCGTGGACACGGGGTCGCGCCGGTCGAGCGTGCTCCAGACCCAGTAGCTCGCCCAGATGAAGGCGCTGCCCAGGGCGAGCGCGACGCCGCCCGCGGAGCCGCCGCCGCCGTTCGCGCGCCCCAGCGACACGACGACCACGCCGAGGTAGGCGATCACGCACGCCGCCGCGTCCCGGGCCGACAGCCGCTGTCGCAGCACCGGCACGGAGAGCACGGCCAGCACCACGGCCCACGTGTAGTTGAGCGGCTGCGCCACCTGCGCCGGCAGGAGGTCGTACGCGCGAAACAGAACGAGGTAGTACAGGAAGGGGTTGAGGAACCCGCGGGCGGCCGACCTCGCGAGCTCCGGTCCCGACGGACGGAGAGCCTCCCGGAGCTTCCCGCGGGCGGCGAGGGTCCCTCCGAGCACGAGCAGTGAGGTCAGGCTCGCGTAGAAGAGGAGCTGCGCGGGGTCGAGGCCCCGGAGCGCCACCTTGAACGCGGACGCGACGGTGGACCACAGCGCCACGGCGGAGACACCGAGGGCATAGGCCCGGACCTGTCGCGCCACGGCCATCGCAGCGCCCTCCGCGTCAGCGCTTCCGCGCGACCACGCACCAGCTCCGCGTCAGGAGGAGCTCCCGCGGATACGCGGAGAGCTCGGAGGCGATCTCCGGCGTGAGGAACCTCTCGCCCTCCGTCCCGGGCGGATCGTGGTTGACGTCCCGACCCTCGAAGACCTCGACGTCGAGCGCCGCGCCGAGCGCGTCGCGGTACTCCTCGGGTCGCATCCTGTTGAGGTATGCGAAGGGCGGGCTGCGGTTCTCGCGAAGATGGTCCCAGGGCGCGACGCGCCGAGACGGCTTCTCGTCCGGGTACGCCCAGTCGGGGCAGTGTCCCCCCGAGAGCGAGTAGAAGTTGTGCACGATCGCGTGGAAGAGCCCGCCCGGAGCGAGCAGCCGCGCGACCTCGCGCGCGAAGTCGCGGACGTCGGCCACGTGCTCGAGCACGGCGTTCGACGCGATCAGATCGAACGATGCGTCCGGCAGCGGGTACGTCCCCGCCTGCGCGTCGGCGACGACGAACCGCAGCTCGCGGGAGAACCGCCTGAGCGGTCGCCCCGCCTCCCGCTCGAGGGTGCCATAGTACCGCCGCGAGAAGAGCATGCGCCGCGCCGCGGTCTTGAGCGCCTGCTTCGGGCCGCCGCGCCTCAGCGTCCGCGCGAGCGCGACCGGCAGCGGCTCCGGCTTCACGTACGCAGCGTCGAGCGCGGTCACGGAAGCCCCGTCGGCCACGCACTGCAGCGCGAACGCGAAGACCGGCCCGCAGCCGAGGTCCAGCACGCGCCTGCCCGAAAGCTCCCGGAGCCCCGCCCGCGCCAGGTCCGCCCGGCACTTCGCGTACACGTTGTGGACGTCGTGCCAGGCGAACCGTTCCGTCCAGCGCCGATGGTACGCGAGAAGCTCGACCGCCTCACGAAGCGCCATCGCGCGCTCACCCCCGCTCGCCGCCCCACAGGCGGGCAAGCTCGACAAGGACGTTCACGGCCTGTTCCATCTCCTCGAGACACGCGTACTCGAGCGGCGAGTGGAAGTTGTGCATCCCCGCCGAGAGGTTCGGCGTCGGAAGCCCCATCGCGGACATCCTCGAACCGTCGGTGCCGCCGCGGATCGCCTTGAACGACGGCGTCCCGCCGGCGCGCCTCACGGCCTCGGCGGCGAGTTCCACGACGCGCGGGGCCCTCGTGAGCGCGTCGGCCATGTTGCGGTACTGCTCCACCACGGCGACGTCGATCTCCGCCCGGGGATGCTCCGCGACGAGCTGCGCGGCGATCCCGCGAAGGAGGTCCGCCTGCCGCTTGAGCTCCCCGGAGTCGAAGCTCCGGAGGAGGATCTTGATCGCCGTCTCGCCAACCCCGCCTTCCACCGTGTACGGGTGCAGGAAGCCCTCGCGGCCCGCGGTCGTCTCCGGCGCCATGCTGTGCCACGGCATCCTGCGGGCGAACTCCGCGGCGAGGCGGACGGCGTTGACCATCCGCCCCGTCGCAAGCCCCGGGTGGATGTTCCGCCCCTTGACCGTCACCGTGGCCAGGTCGGCGGAGAAGGTCTCGTTCTCGATGAGCCCCGCGCCCTCGCCGTCGAGCGTGTACGCGCCCACCGCCCCGACCTTCGTCACGTCCAGCTTGTCCGTGCCGCGCCCCGCCTCCTCGTCGCAGGTGAAGACGATGCGAAGCGGCCCGTGAGCGATGCCGCGGTCCGCCATGAGCCTGTCCACGGCCGTCATGATCACCGCGACGCCCGCCTTGTCGTCGGCGCCGAGCAGGGTGGTTCCGTCCGACGTGATGAGGGTCTTCCCGCGAAGCTCCGCCAGCCCACCCGCCTCGGCGACCCGGATGACCTTCGTCGGGTCGCCCGGAAGCGCGATGTCCCCGCCGTCGTAGCGCTCGTGCACGACCGGCTTCACTCCCGCGCCCGGCGCCTCGGGCGAGGTGTCCATGTGCGCGGCCCACGCCGTCACGGGCGCGCCCGGCGTCGTGGCGGGGACCGTTCCCATGACGATCCCGTGCTCGTCCTGCGACGCGTCGGCCACCCCGAGCGCCGCGAGCTCGCCCGCGAGCATCCTGCCCAGCTCGAGCTGCCCTGGCGAACTCGGGATGCTCCCGGAGTCCTCGCGCGCCGTCGTGTCCACCTGCACGTACCTCAGGAAGCGTCCGAGAAGAGAACTCATCGCGGTTCCTCCGACGACGCAAGGAAGACGAGGGCACCTCGGAAGCGCCGAGATGCCCTCGCAGGCTGCCACACGGCCGCGCGGACCGTCACGCGGCTACTTCTCGATGCTCAGGAGCTCCACCTCGAAGATGAGCGCCGAGTTCGGACCGATCCTCCCGCCCGCGCCGCGCTCGCCGTACGCGAGGTCGGGCGGCAGGAAGATGCGGTACTTGCTGCCCACCGGCATAAGCTGCAGCGCCTCGGTCCACCCGGGGATCACGGCGTCGAGCTGGAACTGCGCCGGCTGGCCCTGCGCGTACGAGCTGTCGAACTCCGTGCCGTCGATGAGGGTCCCGCGGTAGTGCACCGACACGCGGTCGGTCGCCTTCGGCTTCGCGCCGCCGCCCTGCGTCAGCACCTCGTACTGCAGCCCGCTCGCCGTCGTGACGATGCCGTCCTTGGCCTTGTTCGCCTCGAGGAACGCCCGGCCTGCATCGAGGTTCGTCGCCGCCGCCTCGTCCCTCTTCTTGAGCTCGGCGTCGCGCGCCTTCTGCGAGAACTCCTGCATGACGGTCATGACCTCCTCGGAGGTCATGAGCGGCTTGCCTCCCTCGAGCGTGTCGCGGAGGCCCTGCACGAACGCGGCAACGTCGATCGGCATGTTCGTCGCCTTGAGCGATGCGCCCACGTTCAGACCGATCGCGTAGCTTGAGCGCTCGTCGAACGTGCTGAGCTGCTTCTTCGGCGCGATGCCCTTGCCGCACGACGTCAGAGCCAGCGCCACCGCGAGGACCGCCACGACCACCAGCACCCTTCTCATGTTCGCTCCCTCTTGTGAGCTTCGCCGGCCCCGCGCGCGTGCCGCGTCATGAGGGCCGGCTTCGTTGACCGTGCATCGAACGGAGATGATAGCCCTTTCCGGGCGGTTTTCCAAGCCCTGTCCCGCGCCCCCCCGCGGGGCCGCAACGAGGCCTATCTGAGGGCGAAGGCCGCCCGCACGGTCACCGTCGCGTCCTTCTCCCGCGTGGACGTGCTGAAGATCCCGTAGTCGGAGACCTCGGAGGAGTACGGCTCCGTGAACTGGAAGACGCCCGACCTCGCGGCCAGCATCCTCCCGAGGCGACGCTCGGCGCTCCTCGCCATCTCCTCGGCGCGGGCCATCGCGTCGCGCGTCGCCGCCGCGAGGAGCGTCTGCTTCACCGCGGCCAGGTCCGACACGTAGAACTCCAGGTCCGAGCCCTGGAGCAGGACGCCTCCGCCGATGAGCGCCGCCGGGTTCGTCGCCAGCGACTCGACCCTGTCCAGCTCCTTCGAGGTGACCGTGATGCTCTGGCCGGCCGTGTAGCCGGGCACCGTGCCATCGGGAGCGTAGTTCCTGAAGATGGAGATGGGATGAACCGTGATGTCCGCCGCCGCGATGCCCGCCGCCGTCAGCGCGTCGGTCACGGCGCGCGCGTCGGCCGCCATGCGCCCGTAGCCGTCGGCGACGGCCGAGGGCGACAGCGACCTGGCCAGCGAGATCCTCCACTTCACGATGTCCGAGGACACGCGCTGCGTCGCCACCCCCACGACCGCGATGGACTCGTCGTCCGACCGCGCGCCGTAGAAGAACGCTCCGAGCACCGTGGCCCCAACGACCAGCGCGAGCGCCAGCACCAACGCGTCGAACCTCTTCATGTGCACCTCCCGGCCGCCCACGCGCGGCCATCCGTGGACTGCAGCCGCCGCCTAGATCACGTGCGGCGACTCGAGCCTGCACGCGTGCGTGCCGTCGCGCCGCTCCCACTGCACCGTCGCGTGCGCGATCCCGAACCGCGACTCGAGGTCTTCACAGATGCGCGCGAGGAGCGCGTCGTCGCCCGTCGGGTCGGGCTTGACCAGGTGCGCCGTGAGCGCCGTGTGCGTCGTGCTCGTCCCCCAGATGTGGAGGTCGTGCACGGCCAGAACGCCCGGGAGGCCGTGGAGATACGCCTCCACCGCGTCCCGGTCGATCCCCCGTGGCACGGCGTCGAGCGCGAGATCGAGCGCCTCCCTGAGCACGCCCCACGTTCCGACGCCGATGGCCGCCACGACCACGAGCCCGACGGCCGGGTCGATCCACGGCAGCCCCGTGGCGCGGATCATGAGACCCGCGACCACGACGCCGGCCGACACGCCCGCGTCGGCGAGCATGTGGACGAACGCGGCGCGCGCGTTCAGGTCGGACTTCCTCTGCCTCAGGAACAGGAGCGCCGTGCCCGTGTTGACGACGATCCCTGCGGCCGCGGCCCACATCACCACCGTGCCTGAGACCGGCTCGGGGCTCCCGAGCCTCCGGAGCGCCTCCCAGGCGATCGCGCCTGCTGCGCCGGCGAGCAGCACCGCGTTCAGCAGCGACGCGAGGATCGTCGTCCGACCCAGCCCGTAGGTCCGCCGCGCCGTCGGGGCGCGCCGCGCGAGCCGGAACGCGCCCCAGGCCAGAAGGAGCCCCAGCACGTCGCTCAGGTTGTGTCCCGCGTCCGCAAGGAGCGCGAGGGACCCCGAGACGAGACCCAGCCCCGCCTCGACGACGACGAACGCGGCGTTCACCGACAGGCCGAGGACGAACGCCCGCTCGCGGCCCCACCCGTCGTCGAGGTGCGCGTGCCCGTGGCTCACGTCCTTCTCCTCCTCGGCCCGGCCCAGAGATGCGTCTCGAGGTCCACGCGTCCGCCGTCGTCGAACGCCACGCCCTCCCGCTCGAGGAGCGCGCGCTGAACCTCGCCCCCCTCACCGCGAAGGCTGATCCGGCCTGCGGCGTTGATGACCCGGTGCCACGGCACGCCGCTTCCGGCGGGCACCGCCGCCATCGCGTATCCCACCATCCGCGGCGTGCAACGCCCGGCGACGGCCGCGACCTGTCCGTAGGTCGCCACGCGGCCGGCCGGGATCAGCCGCACGACGGCGTGGATCCGCTCGTGCAGGCCCTCCCCACCCTCATGCCGAGACGGCTTGCGCAATGGTCCAGAGCCCGATGCACACGAACCCCACGCCGGCAACCCACGACAGCACCTTCGGGCTCACGTGCTGGCAGACGAACGCGCCGGCCAGCACCGCGACGGCGGAGGCCACGACGAGCGCGCCCGCGGACGCCGCGAAGACGAGGAGCTTCGGGCTGTCCTTGTTCGAGGCGAACATCAGCGTGGCGAGCTGTGTCTTGTCCCCCAGCTCGGCGACGAGCACCGAGGCGAACACGACTGCGAACGTCCTGAGCCCCATGGGTTCCTCTCCGCACGCACGCGGCGATCAACGCGGCGGCTCCCCGCGCGCTGCGGCGCACGGTCGGCCACCGTCAGCTCTCGGCCCACTTCCTGAGCTCCACCTTGATCTTCTGCTCGACCTTCCGTCCGATGTCTGCCCACTCGTCGTCCTGCGCCGCGCCCTCGGCCCAGCCCTTGATGGCGCGCCGGACGTGCGCCTCCACCCTGCGGGAGATCTCCTCCATCTCGCGCTCGGCGAGCTTCCTGCGTCTCGCGCGCGCCCAGCCGCGCGGCTTCAGGATGCCGCCCAGGCCGGCGATGGCGCCCAGCACGAAGCCAAGGTCGTACAGGTGGCCGGAGTTGCGGATCTCGTAGATCTGCACCCGCTCGGTGAACAGGCTCACGATGAACGTCACGCAGACGATCAGGCCATGCCACAACCCGGCCCAGAACCCAGCGTCGCCCGTCGTGAACCGGTCCGAGCCGGGCGCGCACCCCGTCGCGACCAGCGCGACGACCGCGAGCGCCCCGCAGACCAGGACACCCCTGCGCTGCAACATCTCACCCTCCTCGACGCGGTCTCGGTCTCGCTCCCGCTCCCGCGTCACGCCTCACACGAAGAGCCTCCGCTACCGCCAGAACACCCACAGGAACGCGTAGGCCATCACCACGCCCGCCAGGGTGAACGGCAGCCCCAGTCTCGCGAACTCGCCGAAGGACACGTGGTATCCCTCGCGCTTCGCGATGCCGCACGCCACGATGTTC